>Ga0179593_1516296_pt1 | contig 30099 bp, 49 predicted proteins | sample CZODoug2_1_08_16_FD_185931 | JGI IMG/M metagenome (GOLD analysis project Ga0179593, IMG submission 185931) | Vadose zone soil fungal communities from Angelo Coast Range Reserve, California, USA - CZODoug2_1_08_16fungal (PacBio error correction) | ecosystem: Environmental > Terrestrial > Soil >... | reverse complement strand
TTCCCCGGATACTTTTGGATGCCCTACCCTCCCCACGAATTCTATTGACACATCAACTTGATCCCCTCGTGAACCCCCTTCCCCTGTCCCCCTAAGTATTCCAGTGATTTCCCCCCATCCTCTTCCCTGCTGGATTGTAATTTGGAGTTTGTTCCTTGAGTTTTTTTTGCACCAACTCACGTTTTTTTCCAGATCCTGGTTCAGTTTTCCACTCAAGGCGGACCCTCTATCGATTAACTTTCCATCAAAACTCCCAGTTCTAGCTTGGCACAGGTCTTTTTTTGATAAGTTCCCCCTCCTGATCCCTATTTCCCCTTGAGAACTACCCTTCTTCGTGGAATTCCATGGCATAACCCCCCCTTTCGTAAACAATTTCCCCCCCAAACGGTTGGAGTATGCCGCCTCCTTTCGCGCCGGAAGCTTTTCCGCCATCACCCTCCCCTTCATGGAACTTTTTTGCTTCCCCCCCCTTTTTCCCTTTTTTTCCTTGCCCATCTTGCTCCCTTTTTCCCGACATTTTACACGAGGTTTTCTCTTGACGATTCAGCCTCTTGCAGAGCTCTTTGTCAAACCCCCCTTCTGAACCTTCCCCTGTAAAGCTCATCCCCTCAGTCGTTGAGTGCTCAGGGGCCAGCAAAAGCTTTTTTCTTAGATGTCACCTGGCCGTTGTTTTTTTGAATTACAACCTGACAAGAAAGTCCCCCTTGTGGTTTCCCCCTCCCTCAGGGCCCCCCCACAGGGTGTTGGCCCCCCTTGGTTTGGCCTTGGAGTTTTCTCTCCACAATTTCATGAACCTTCGGAGGTCTAGAACGCTTGCGGTATTACCAAAAACAGTTAAAATTTTCCTCTCACCCCTGGCCTTTCCCCCATATTTCACGTTCACCTTTTCTTGCCAACATTCGGTTTTCCCCACAGTCCACCACATCGTTTTTTCTTACCTTTCCCTGCTCAAACGCCTGGCTAGTTGCAACCCCCGTTCCTGAGAAGCCCCCTCTTGACAAAGATGCTGCCGACCTTCCACGTGCAACTAACCCCCCCTTCCTCTTTTTTCACGTACTGGTGCCATTTTAGTCCCCTTTACCAGAGGAAATTCCTTCTTTCTACGCCTTTTTTTTTTTTGTAAGTTCCCCGGCCCTCTCTGGGTACCCCAGCCCCTCTCCATCGGTCCTGGCCCCCGAGCCGAATCTGTCGCATATAGTCACTTTTTCCTTTGAAGGAAATGGTTAACCTCCCACGTGATTTCCACGTACCCACAATCTCCCCCCTTGATGCCCCCCTGGTGTCCCTTTCAGTGATCTGTTTACAACCTTGACAGGTTCCGATCTTTCTTCGTGAAATTTTTTTGATCAGGCGTTCCTTTGTTTACTGCATGCCAATTCCCCCCCCACCTTTAGTTTTCAGTATGGTCCCCTTCTGTTAGCCTTTTCTCCCATAATTTTTTTTTAGTTCAGACTTCAACATTTTTTTTTTAACCCCTTCTTTGAAATGGCCCCCCCCCCCAATTACCCCCCTCCAGTCCCTTCCTGTCACCAATTGTTACCATATAAAGCTCCAGAAAGGTGGACGCAAGGCCTCCTCCCATAGGTATTCTTTGTCCTTAGTGGCAGCGTTATTTTTTTTTTGACAAGGGTTTTTATTCACGGCGCGAGCACGCAGAAAATCGCCGCCCGTGCCAAAGTCCTTTCCGATTTCATTTTCCTCTTCCATCCTTTGGGAAATACGTACTTCAGAGGCGTCAGAATCTTTTGAACACCTCGTAGGCGGAGCCCTCACCTCTCTGGTTCACTTTTGGGTTGTCCTGCAAAACTTTTTTTTCCCCGGAAGCCCTGTTCCTAGGCGCACCTGGATTCTTCTTTCCGGGGTCGGTTTTGGGAGTTTCTCACTTCCTCTGCAATAATTGGAATGGGGATAAAAGGATTTCTATACGATCCTCCCCGAGGAATCTCCCAAAACCCTTCCCCCCCCCAGAAAACCTCCTATTCCTTCTTTTTCCCTTATATTGAGGATCCTCCTGCTTTTCCTTCAAAAATTTCTTCTAACAACTCCCTCTTCCCCCCGGGAACTTGGAAATTTTTCTTCGCGTCTGCCCCCCTTTTTTTTTTCCCATTCCTCCTCCTGCGTCTCCTGTTAGCTCCTTTATTATTTGCGGCTCCCCCCCTCCTTCTTCCCGGTCTCCCCCCCCCTTCTTCATGGCCTGTACATTGAACTCGCTCGAAGAGTGTTGTTCTTCCCTCCCTTTTTTCCCGCGTTTTTTCTCTCCGCATCTGTTCCCTTCCTGCTTTCTTTCCCCCTCTCTTCGTTTTTCACGTTTAATTGCCCTCGGAAATCCCCTCCACGCCCCCGGCATTTTCTTTCAAGGTTCGGTCTCCTATCTTTTTTCCTAAGTTGTTGCTTTTTTTCTTCCTACAAAGATGAGGAAACCCCTTGTCAGAGTTCTTTGTGGGGCTGGTGCTTCCTCTTGACATGTCATTTTATTATCCCCCTGACAATTGCAGTCGCCCAGTGGTTCGTACCAAGTGTCTAGACTGCTTTCACCTCCCCAAAGCTCCCCCCTATTGGTCCTTCAAGTCCCGCTGTTCCCGGGCCACTCCCCCCACTTCGCCCACCTTTTTTCATTTTTGACGAATCCCCTAAGCCTCCCCCCTGGCGCCGCGTCCTTTTTTGAAACTTTCTTTTTTTCGCTGTTTGGCTTCGTACGCAAGTTGAAGTTTTCCCGTCATCCCGAGGATCCGTGCTTTCGACCTCCCACAGTTTTAGTTAGACCTTTCTCAAGGTTTTCTGCCAATCCCCCCTTGTGCTTTTTTGTCCTTGATTCCCGACTTTCGCTGTAAGACTAGATTCCTGTGGCCTTCCCTCTTTACAGTTTTTTCCATGTTCAACCCCCCCTTTCGCAAAGTTTTGTCGACCCCCTTCCGACACTTTTGGGCCAGTGAACTCCACCTTCCTGCCTCTGGACCCCAACTCTCCTTGACTCGTGGGCACTATTCAGCCTCTTAAGGAACAGCGTGACACGTCTCCTGCAGTACCTGGCCCTTTTCCTTCTTTTGACTCTGTTCCCCCTTAGATTTGTTCTTCCCGGCCCTTTAATCCCCCGAACCGTGCGAATATTCTACTTTCCAATCCGGCATCGGGATTCCCACCCCCCCCCTTCAAGGTTCTTCCACCTTACATTCTTCCCGGTGTGTCACACACGGGTGAAGTGCCAAGAATTCCCGGGTCCCTTGGGGGAAGTCTTGGTTCACTGTATTTCTTTGTCCCCCTTTTTACTCACCTTTGATGAGTCCTGATGACAATCCTTCACCCCCCCTTGACTCTTCTATTGGGATTTCAAGAATATCCCCATTCTCAGCTCAACCAACACGCGTCTAGAAGCTTTTCCTATCGCCCGAGTTCCACAGAGTTCCCCACCCCCCTAGTGACTTCCCCTGGACGTTTTCCTGTTTTAAAGCCCCAGACAAACCCAGGGGTTATTCTTTGGGATTCTTTTTATGATTGCTATCGGAGGATGTAGCCTCCTTTTTTTCCCCCCCTATTTCATAGGTAACTTCTCGAGCTTTCTTTCCAAGCTAAACCTTTTTTTTTTCCTTCTTTTAATTTTTTCTTTAACCCTGTGGGCCCCCGACTTTAACGCTGTGACTTTGAAGGAAGTGGATTTCTCGGACAAGTCTCTTTTCCCGGTTCCCCCCTGTAGAACCCTTCTTTTTTTAGATTTCCCCTCTTTTTAAATATCCCCCTTCTTCTCAGAATTTTGTGAAAGTTTTTCCCCCCCCCACAGTTCTTTCCCTGACCTCCTGGTTCTTTTTTTTTTGAACTTTTCCCTGTTTCTTCCTTGCCCCTTTCCCTGTGGAGTCTCGTTGCCCCATTTTTTTGGTTCCCTCCCGCGCCTTCTTCCCCTCCCCCATGGAATTCCGGAGTCTGCTTTTACTTGCCCCCTTCCACCTCCTTTGAAAACTCCTTTCCAAACCTCCCCTTGATTAAACCTAACCACATTTCTAAATCTTTTTCTCATTCGGGGGTTTTACCTGGTCCACCCCTGCTGATTATACCTGGTAATCCTTTTAGTGCTTTTCCCTCTCAACCCAAACTTTCTTGTCCAGGTATCGGAGAGTCACCTCCAGGCATAAGATCGAGGTTCCCCCGGGAGCCCAACCCCTTGTCATCCCCATTTTCTTTCGTTCTCCAAGCCCCTCCCCTTTTCCATTTCCCCCTCCCCTCCCCCTTTGGGCTTACACGTTTGATGCGCGCTTCCTCTGGGTTTTTAGTTTCCTGACTTCGCCCCTCCTCTTTGTAGTGACTCCTTCCGTTCCTCCCCCCCAGGGCGCGAGGCCCATTTCTGCGCACAGCTTTATCTTGCCTGCGTTTCCCCTTTGGCCTTTTTTCTCCCCCCGCAAACTTTGTTTGCCTAATTTCTTTTTATGAACTGAGCCATACGGTTTCTTCCGATTTCGTCATGATTTACCTTTCGTCTTCCCAAAACCGCGATGGTCCCCTTTCCCCCCAGCCAATGGATTCCCGCCCCGAATCAAGAGTTTTTCGCATCCCCTATAACTTTTTTCCTTTTGCTCTTTAACTTCCCCCCTCCTTTTGTGCCCCCTTTTTTTTTATATTGACTTTCCTAATTGGTTGGAGCCTTCCAAAGTTTCAAGACACTATCCGTTCGCTTTTTTCTCATTCTCCTTCCGTGTTTTTTGAAGCCTCCCCCCTAATCCCCCCCCTTTTTTCATGATTGGCTTACATAAAACCCCCATCAAGGGAATTCTTTTTTTCTCTTTCACAAACTTTACCTCCTCCCTCTCGTTTTCCCCTTCCCCCCAAACCCCTCTCTTTTTACCGTGATTTTTCGTTTTTTCTTTAGCTTTTTTTCCCGTGGATCCCTTTCTTTTCGTATGATCACCTTTCTATACCCCCGCTTTTGAAAGTCTTTTTTTTATCCTTTTTTAAGGAAAGTCTGACCGCGCTTCCCTTTTTTGATTGCGCGTCTCGATAATTTATCCAAAGCCCCCCCTTTCCCTGTTTTCTTCCGCCGCCGGTGCAGTTTGCTTTGGGCTGCAGGCCCCTCTGTTCGGATTCCTCAGAATCCGTGCGGTGTCCCCTTATGTGTTCCAACCCCCCCCACCTCGCATAATCCCACAATTTTCCCTGCCGCCTTTCCTGTCGCATCCTTCCTTTTTTCTTCTTTTAGGGTGGGTTTAGTCACATTTACAGAGATTATCTTATATTTTTCACCCCCCTTTTCTCCCCCGCCGTCCCTCCCCCTTTCGGTTTTTTCTGGCGCTCCCAGCCGCCGATTGACGCTTACCTCTTTGAGATGGTTTAACTGACTCCTAACTGCGTGGCTTCTTTCTTTCATTTCTTCAAGGAGTAACGCACCCCCTCCTTGGCATACAATATCCCCTCTTTCCTACCTCAAGAGTCCTTTAGTATCTGGATTCGGTTTAAGGGGTTTTTAGGAAAGGCCCCCCAACCCTCAAGAGGTTCTTCCCCCCCCAAGGTCACCCCACCCGATTCCTAGTCCCCGACCAAAGGATTACCGGGTTTAGTTTCCCACAAAACGTTGCCCACAGCAGGACATCGGATCTGAACTTCCCCCCCCTCTGGACAACCCCATGTGAACCCTTCCTGCCCCCATGTGGTTTGGCCGAACCTCCCCCCTTTCTCCCCCCCCTTTAGATTTCCTTCAAATGAATGCTGGCTAGAATCCTCCTTCCTCGAACCCCCCTCGTAGCCCCAATTCTTTTCAACCTTTTCTTTCTTCTGGTCCCCCTCCTTGAACCATTGAAGTCTTTTTTCTCTGCTGAAGTGTCTCGGTTCTTCTTTACCATCTCCTCATCTCTCTATACATCTTTTCTGGAAAGTTGTGTAGGCATCTCTTCAAATGTCCCCTGAACAAAGGTAACTCCTTGGAAAACTTTCCCCAGGTTTCCCCCCCCATGGACTCCTTCTTAGCCCCATGATTTCTTTAACGCGTACCATTAGTTCGGTTTTTTATAGACCTCCCCATGGCCTCTTCTCTTATGGCCTATTCCAAAACCCCTCTTTGGGTTATCCCATATATCTTTTATTACCCCACCATAGTCACCATTCTGGAAGGTCCCCAGAAATAAATCCTCCACGTCTCCGTACCACAGTCTTCGTATTTGCCATGTTGTTTCTTTAGTGTGGGATCCCTTCATGTAGTGTGAACGATTTTTTTTGAGGGATGTGTTGGTATTAGTCGGGCTTTTCGATTCCCTTCCCATAGACCACAACAGTGTTCCCCCTTTGCCCTTTTTTCCCTTTCCAATTTTCTTTCCCCGCTGAGCCCTCGCGTTCCTAAGAATCTTCGTCGTTGCAAAGACTTTTTTCGATTCCCCACAATGTTTCTTCCTGTAAGTATACTTGTTGACCCACCAAAACCACCAAACACCCCCCCCCCCCAACACCCACCCCCCCCCTTTGAACCCCCTCGTGCTTTCAACTTGGATTTTTCCAAGATTTGGTGTTGAGTCCTTTCCAGAAGATTTTTCAGACATGTCTCCAGATTTGCTTCTTTTTGCGCGTTTCCCCTTTCGTTACACCCCCTTCCCGGGAACATCCCTTCGGACCTTTTTTTCCTTGTTTGCATTCCCAGCACACCTGTGTCTTTTTTCCATGGTTTGGAGCTGATAGACGTCTCATCAGTTTCCCCTCATATTTTTCCTTTTTCCGTTTTCCGGTCCCGCCCCCCCTTGACGGTTGCCCCGCTGCGGGGTAGCTTTTGGATCATACGCCTCGGCGAAGTTCCGGTTTTTTTTATCTCTCTTCCCTTTTCCGGTGTGGACCGAAATCGATTCTTAGTCCGGCGTCTTCCTACGGCACTGGAACTTTCCCGGTGTCTCACCAAGCCAACCGGGCCCCTGGAATCCGGTCATTCCACCAGGGGGAATCCGCCTGATATATCCCCGTTGGTTTTTCAACTCCCCGGAGAGAGTTTTTTGAAGCTCAATTTTGCCCCTCAACTTCGAGGGCCCCCCCCTTTTTTTCCGGTCCCATCCTCAAACTATGCTTCGGTCGTTCATTCACACGTTTCCCTTAGAAGTACCCTTTTTTCTATTTCCCCCTTTCTAGGATACACCCCCCACCTCCCCCGGATTCCCCGCGAGATTTCCTTCAATCCCCCCTTAGACGGCCCACTCCCCCTGCTGTATTGCTGTGTTATCAGCTCCTCCTTCAACCTTATTGGAACCCTCCTTGTGGGACTCGGCTCCTCCACCCTCCTGTGGCAAACCCCCCTACGACCCTCTCGGCTTTTTTTCGAAAGTTCTCCCTTGCGCTTTTCTACACTTGCCCCCAAAGCCTAAGATTCCTTTATTGGCTTTTGCCTTTTTGCAGACCTCTTAATTCTTTCAAATCACAGCCCCCGGTCCCCATTTCTCTTTTCCGCTAGACCCAGTCCAAACGGTTTCCCCCCTTTCTTTCCAATTGAAGATTTCCCCCCCTCCATGTGGATTAGAACACCTGAGTCCCCCCTTTGCAAAGCCTCTTTTGTTATTCCTTGACGTTCCCGGGACCTAGACCGTCTTGTACTACCCCTTGTCAACTTTTCCCCGGCCACTCTTCGTCAAGGTCCTTCTTTCGCTCCTTTCTTTTCTGTCGAATTCCTGGCCTGCCGAAGACACGCGTTCCCCGAGTATACCGTACAAATAATTTCGACTGAACACCGACAGAGGAATCTTTCAGGTTCCTCCAAATGGCCCCTTAGTAAGTTCCCCCTTGACATTGACACCCCTCACCACCTTTTCTTCCCTGTCGCACGGTTTTTTTTGAAGATCTCATCAACTCACGGTCTCCTTGCGCTCTTTCAAGTAGCGTCTCTCTTCCACCCCCATCCACTCGATGCTTTTGACTTTTTCCAAACGATTTCTTTAAGTCTTTTTTCCCCCCTAAGACTTCCTTCCCCCCGGAAGGTTTTCTTTTACCTCCTCTTGGACGGGCCCCACCCCGGAGCCCGAGAAGTACCCCTTACCCCGACCTTTGATTGGTTTGGATGGTAAATGCGCCTCCTCCAGAATCCTCAAGAAAGGGTTTCTCTGGATCTTCTTCCCTTAGTTCCCTTTTCTTATCATCTCCTTTAAGTTTCGCGTTCCTTTCCTTTCTACGTATCTTTCGGGTCTTGAGACTCCATTTTTTTTTGTTTCGTGATCAACCCCACCTTAATTTTTTCCCCCTTCTTTGCGTCCCCCCCCTGATTTTGTCTTTTCCCCCATTCCTTTTCTGTTTTTATTGACCCACTCCTTTTCTTGTTTCATTAAGATTTTCTTTCCCCCCTTTTGGACCGAGTTGGGATTTTTCTTTATCAAGAGGTGTGCTTTGTCGATTCCTTGATTCCTCACAATTCTGTTACACGCAGGTTTTTCCCAGCCTGTTTGGTGTCGGTGTCCTTCCCCCAAACACTTTCTGTTTGTTTCTTTCTGCACGCTTTGCGCGGATTTTTTTTACCTGACACGTGTTTTACGGGTAGGCCTCCCCCCTTGTTTTCTTTGCAACCCTATCAAATGTTCTTCCATGCCTTTTTTTTCCCCGGAAAATTTTTTGACTCTTGTCTCAATCCCTTTCAGAACCCCTTGGGTTCCGTCGAGTATCAGAGCCCCCCCCTGTAATTCTCTCCCTACCGGCTTTACAGGTTTATTTTTTATGCAGGTTCCCCTGGCTCTCCCAATGGTCCCTTTGGGACCCCCCCCCCTTTTTTGTAAACTCCTTGGGGTCCACATAGCCCCCCTCCTCCTCTGGTTAATCCTGGCACCTTGGTTTGTTGTTCTCTCCCCAAAATTTCCTTTTTGACCATTGACTCTATTTATTCCCCGACCCCATCATTTCAGTACGGAGTACCCTTTTTCGAGTATCCTGTTTTCTCTCCTTCGTACTTTTTGACCTGTTTACTCGTTGTAGTTTCCGATGAACCCTTGATCTCTATTCCTTTTTGTTCCTCGAACACATTGCTTTATAAAAAGTGAACCCCTTCAGTCTTTCCTAACAGTCCCTTGGAGGTTTTCCTAATCTCTCCCATCCTTTTTCCACGACCACATTTGCCCTTCGCTTATTTTTTTCTTCCCTTCTTCTCCCCACAACCCTTCGTGGTTAAGAGGCTCCCCCCCAAACCTCCGTCTTCCCGCTCCCCTACCCTTTCCCTTTATCCCCTGGATTATTCCCCCAGACAAAATTCTCTTAGATTTCTTCCCTAGACCCTAGTCTCCCTGAATAGTTTTCTGGTTTTAAGTTCTTCCCCCCCCTTCAGGTTGCCTCTATCTTGGTTACCTCTTGATCTATTTCCCTAATATTTGTGAGATAAGCCCTCTTTTTCAAGGTCTTTTCACTTTTCATTCCTGTGGATTTATTTGGATTGGCACCCCAGTCTCAAGGAATTCTTTGGACCCCCCCCCCCCATTGATTTCAAATCTTTCACCGGACCCATCTTCGATCCAATGTGCCTTCCATCGTTTCTGGTTAACCTTTATCTTTTCTTAACGTTTTTTTTAATTAGTTACCTTCTTTTTTTGCATAAGTTTTTTCTCCCAAAATCCGTCGTGAACCCATTGTTCCCTGAAACTGCCAGATTCCCTTTTCCCTTGAGATCCAAAACTCACCTTCCACTTCTGAGACCCCTTTCAGACGTTTTGAAATGTTCATTTTCGCTATTCAGATCCGTTTGATTCCCTCGTTTCTCTCCTACTGCTTTTTTACTTTTATTCTTCTTTACTTTTTCTGACCCTACCCCACTAGACCCCTGTACAAAAGTCCCCCCCACTTCAGTTCATTCTGATACTCACTTTTTCCGTTTTTTCGGTCCCCCCTTTCCCCCCTCAACTTTCTACGTGGTCTCTCAACCTTAAAGATCTTCCCGCTCCTTTTTGGATGTCCCGCCTTTTCCAAGAGGTCCCTCTAGTCCCCCTTTTTTTTGACTGCTATCCCAGTTATGCCCCCTTGACCCTTTTTTTTAAGCTTTGTGTTGAACCTCTTTTCAGACCTTCCCCGACCTTTGTTCCCTTCTGTGGGCCTGACGAAGCTCTCGGGAAGTATCGCTTTTTTTTTCCGTTTCCCCCCCAGGGCCTTGGCGGCTTTTCCCTTCTCCGAGGCCCCCCTCCCCTCGTTAGTTATTGTTTTTCGACCCCCCTTGGGGAGTTTCCCCAAAAACCTTCCCGGCCAAATTTTCTTTTCACACCTCCAGCCGTGTGCCGGAATCCGGTGTTCTTTTTTCCACTTTGCTCACTACCCCTTTCGTATGGTCCCCCCCCGGCCTCTTTCGTCTTCCCCCCTTTCCGTTTCCTTCGTGAAAGCCCTGTTCTTTAATCCCGATTGTTCACAATTGCCTACTCCCCCCATTCTGCTCTTTTTGGCTTTTTTTTCCCCTTACCTTGGTCCCCTTTAAACACTCTCCTTTCGTTGGCCGGTCCCCCTGATGGGACCTTTTTTTCAGCGCTTCCCCCACATTCCCCTCAAGAATCATCATATCCCTTCCCCCCCAAATGCTCTTATTTAAGGGTTCCCCCCCAAGTAACTCCTGATGTTTTCCTAAGTGTGCTGAGATTTAGGGAGAGCATTATTTCAACAGCTAGTTCTCTTTCAAGGAGCTCCTTCTTCTTCTAGCTTCCCAATTGGGTGTTTGAGATTCGAGTCTAAGCTTCTGGGGATACCCCTAGGAGGCTCCTATAATTTTTCCGGAGTTCCTTTTACTATCGTTAGATAGCAGACAGTACAACTTTTCCGGGCTCTTTTCCTGGGCCTTTCCTACAGCATCCCTCGGATTCTTCTTTTCCAGTACCTTTATTCGACAGCTTAAGACGCAAGGCTTTTCTTTCCCAATGTAGTTTTCTCCCAGATTTTTCTTTTTTAGCTTTTTTACCTTGTTATTCCCCCCCCCCTCCTATGGTTGACTACATGGCTTTTTTATGAGAAGCTTGACTTTTCTAGTCATGAAATCCTCCATTCCAACTCTTTTTTTCCCGAATTTTGCCCTTGCAACTTTTTCTTATGGTCCTCTTTTCAGCAAATCTTTCCCCTCCTCCCATAGGAGTTTTTTCCTGTTCGTGTTCTTCTTTACCTTCCCCCCTTTTTCTTCCCGCTTTCTTCTACCTACGTTTCCCCCCCCCTAATTCCCATTTTTTTTCGTTGTTTTCCCCCCTGTGTCCCCTCCATGTATGAACTTTTTTCTTCCTTTCATATCTGAAACTTCCCCCCCCAGGCTTTTTCAGGTTTTCATTTAGGATCTTTTTCCCTCTTAACCCTCACGAAGTCGGTACCCTTTACTGGCGTCACCCTCCGTTTTTTGGAACCATCACCTTGATCCCCTTCCTACTTTCATTTTTTTTTTTTCTGTGGTCCATCTTCTCTTCCAGCCCCCCTAAGTCCCCTATTTCTTTTTTTCTAAAATTTCTATTGGAAGGTCCCCACACATGCGCTTCTCAGATCTCCCTGTATGTTCCAATTTTTTGTAAAAGACCTGTTCCGGGGACCCAGTAACCTGGTAGCTTCAATATCTTCTTTTACCAGTCCTATTCTTTGAAAGCAATTCTGAACACCCAGCCATCCTTAAAGTGCCCCCATTCGGTTACTCCTTTCGAGGTGTGCCAGGCTTTGAATTCTTTTACCCTTCAGTTTGAGCTAGACAGCCTTATAGTTCCCCTTGAAGTATTTCCCCATTTGCTTTTTTTCCTTTGAGGGAGGGTCCGTTTTTTATTCTCTTCCAGATCTGTATTCCCTTGGAACTACGTTGTGGAACTAGACGAAAGCGTAGCTTTTGCCCCCCGGAGGATACAAACTGCCATCCCCAAATCCTGAGGATTCACAAGACGCGGTCTTTTTTGGCAAACCTTCGGCCTCCCCCGGTATCTCAATCTGGGGTTCCCTGGCGTGAGGAGACCTCGGGTACCCTTACAGTTCAAGCCCCCGCGAACATCCAAAGAGTTGCCCGGTGGATTTGGACTTTGCATTCCCCATTCCTCCCCGCCGATGTTTACTGCTCCTTGTGTCTCAAGGCTTTTTCCAAGAATTTTCCCTCTGCCCAATTCCTCCTTCCTTTTTATCCTTTTCTTTGCCCTGGCCCCCCCCCCCCCTCCCTCTCTTTTCAATTCTTGGCACCCCCCCCCCCCCCACCTTTGCTCACCTTCTTTTCCCCTCACCCCCCATTTGTGGACCCACTTTCCCATTATCCTTCCGTTCCCTCAACCACCCCACCTTTTTTGGTCTTTTCCCAATCCCTGGCACACTCCAACCCCCTGGTTCCCCCCCATTAAGACTCTTTTCTATGTTCGAGGTTTTTTCCCCCCCTCCCCGCACGTTACACTTAGGAACTTTTGTCACATTTAAACTTTTAATGTCCTCCCACGAACCCGTGTGTATGAGTCTTTTGTCTTGATTTCCTTCCCTTTCCCCCCTTCAACCCTTTCTTTCCCCCCCCTGGCTTTTCTCCACTTTCCCAATGTGACCCTTTATTTAAACCATACCCCCTTTGACCCTTTCAACCCTGTTTTGACTCTTCATCCTTCAAGGTCTTTTTTTTTCGGTTTTTGTTCAGTATTGGACCCCATTCTTCCCCCCCCCTTACCCCCCAGAAAATCTTTCCTATAGTGCATCCTGTTCTTAGCCTCCCCCCTGTCTAACTTTCTTCTGCACCCTTCAATCACCCCATTTCTTTCCTGTGATCCGAGTTCTTCCTAGCCCTCTCACAGGCACCTGGTATTCTCCCTGGCTTTTCCTCCCGTGTTCAGTGACTGCCCCATACTTTCTTCCCGAGTGACCTTCTCTCTCTTTGGTTGATTTGCTGTCTTCCTTTTTTCTAGACCCCCCTCTTTTGCCTATAAATCAAAATATTTTCTACCCCCAACCTCTCCCCTGACCCCCTTTGTGACCCTTGTCCATATTGATCCCCTACGTGTGTCCTATTGATCTTGAGTTTTTTTTTGGAATTCGCCATTGGGCCCTCTTAGTATCTAAATTTCTTTGTTTCCCCTCAAATTTTTTTTTTTCCAATAAATTTGTTCTCTCAAAACACCTTCATTGTCACTGGAACCTCCTGTGCTCCTCTTTCCCTTTTAAAGTCTTTTTGGAAAATCCTTTGTATGATTTTGCCAATTGTTTCTCTTCGAACAAGTGCTAACTTACGCCTTCACATTCTTGCCTACATTTCAGCACCTCACCCCCCCTTTTTCCCTAGATCCTTAACCACTAGATGTAAACTTTCCCTTCGTTCCCAAGTTTTTCGATGCCCTCCAGCTTGCGGGGCACACAGGCTTTCCCCTCCCTTTAATCCCCTTCTTTTTTCTTGGTCCCCCACCACGTGGATTCCCTTTCCTTCCCAGTTTGATTTTCTTTGCCATACCCCTTTTCTTATTTCCTCTTTTCACACCATTTTAGGCCTTTTCCAAGATGAACCCCTCCAAGCCTTTTCGGCCAGACCCCTTATGGATTTTACCCAGCGCTTCGGGTCCTTTTTGTCAGACCTTTGTTTTTGATCGGGGTTTTGTAATCCTTTAAAAAATTTCCCCGACTCTTTCCCCCCCGTTAATCATCCGTGTGCCCCCCGTTGTCTCTGATCTGCTGCGACCCCTTGTCCCCCCGGCTTAGAACTCTTGATTTTTTTATTTGCGTTTCTAATGCTGCCCGTTTCTGGCCGCAGCTCCGATCGGCAAGATTTCCGGTTTCCCCACGCTTTTTTTTCCCCGGTTAGCGGGGACTCCCCGGCCAATTTTTTTCACCTCCCTCCGGTTCAAAGGTGCCCCATCTACTTGATACTTTCTTTGGCCTTGGGACCCTTTAACTCGAGATATTTTTTTTTCCACATCTCGGAATATTTTTTTTGCGTTACTCTCCCTCCAATTTTCAGTTTTAGCTCCCCCTTGTTGTTTTTTTTTCTCTGCTGAACTCCCGGTCGGTGCTAGTCTGGACTTCGCACCGTTCTTGACTTTTTCTTTTTTCTTTCCCCCCAAATTTCCCCCGCGAGGCCTTCACTTTTTATCCCCCTTCCCCAAAATTCCTTCCCGCCTAAAGTATTTCGCTTTAGATTGTGAGTACCTATGTCTTCTCTCTTTGAAACCTTACCGTCTTTTTCTGCAACCTCATTTCTCTTTTTTCCATATGAACTTGCCCGACTCCCTGATCCTTCTCTTTTCCTCCTCATTTCCCATCCACACCGCACGTTTCCAATTTCCGTGCACCAGTTTAGGGTAAGCCTTTTTTCTCTTGAGCCTTTTCTGGCAAACTTCCCTTTGGTTCTTTCCTCCTTTGAGCCAAATCCCTCTCCTCCCAACACCTCCCCCCCCCTATTCAGACCCTCGACAGGCAACGTTTACCCTATTTTAGCTTTCCACCTTCTTTGCGGATTCCCCCCTTATAAGCGATTACTTGCCCCCTGGTGTCCCTTTGAAAGTGTTACATTTCTGTATCTGTTTTCCTTGACCCTTTCCCCCAAGTGGACAGGTGTATTGCTGGACCAAAAGCCTCCCCATTGCTTCCCTCCCTAGGGGAATCTTTTTTCTTCAGACTTCTTTCCTGTATTCCTCCCTTATGCTCCACCCCTTCCCTACTGTTCCAGTCAAATATTTAATTCTTTTCAGAGGTTCCTTTTCCACTTTCCCCCAATGGGTTTGTCCCCTATCCCCCCCCCCACCACCTACCGATTTTTTTCAACAAGTGGTCATGCCCACTTGTTTTCTGGCAAATTCAGGAAGCCCCCATGTGGTTTTTTCAATGAACACGTAACAAATTAGTACTTCTGTCACCTTTCATAAACCCTCTGTGTGTCCTCAAACTTTTTGAGGCTTCTTCGGGTGGGCCCTTCCCCTCAATCGCTCGCTCGCGAGCTGGCAGTCCGAATTTTCGCCCCGCGAACCACCCCGCTTTTTTTCACTTGAAAGAGGGGGTTCGGTTTTCTTTTGGAAAAGGTCAAGGTAAAAGGAGGGCTCAAACCCTTTTATGAGGTCTCCCCTTTTTTTTTAAGGGTTTCCCTCCTAGACCTTTTGCCCCCCCATTCCTGCTGTAGTTTCCGCAAACGCTCCATTTTTAGACCAGACCTAATCGTACCAGCATTATAGTATCTTCCCAGCCCTTACTGAACAAGGTCTTTCGTATCCTTGACCCAGTCTGAGTCGCCCATTCTTTCTTCCCCTTTCTTTATTATTTATGCTTCTGTTTTCGTTTGCTCCATCGCAATTTTTTTCTCTTGCCTTTTGCTCTTTCTTTCTAAGTTTTTTTAGTATCTTTCTCTTCGGCTAATCTGTCTTAGATCTGACTTCGAGCTTTTTACGACCGTTTCCTCCCGAAATTTCCCCTTCCCCCGCCCCCCCCCATTTCATTATTTGTTCCTTTGGAAACCTGGTAGGTTTTCTATTTTCTTGACTTTATTTTTGAGCCTCTGGGACTCATAGTTAGACGCATTTCCCAGGGCCATCAGTCCTTTCATCTTTTCATCCTCCCAGGTTTTGCTAGCCTTTTCCATTTAAGTTCTTTCCCATTTCAGTTGAAGCTATGTACTTTTCCTCCCCTGTTAACCTCCTTTTGACAGTTTCTTTCACTTCCTCCATGACCTTAATTTTCCTCCTTTTTCATGTTTTTCCCCCCCCCTTTATCTCTCGCGGCTCCCAACGTAATTTTATCACCCCCTCTCTTTTTTTTGCCGCCCTTTTTTTTTAATTTCCTGCAATTCTTCCGTGATCTGCTTTCTCCAGTTTTCCTTTCTTAGTATATTCTTCCTAGATTACCTTCGACCCCGACCCTAGCTTTTCTTTTTTTCCAGACAGCGTTTGCCCCCTTCACTCCTCACAGCTGAACTTCTGATCTTCTCTTTCGTCTTCATTTCCAAGTCCCCTTTCCTTTTTTTAGAATTTCTTGACATCTAGACTTCGTCCCTCTGATAGCGTTTGCCTTTTTTTAACCGTGAGCCTCCCAGTCTCATAATCCAGGGTCGATCTTTTTCTAAGATTAGACCCCTATTCCTCCCCACCCCTCAAATTGCCCACCTTTCAAAGGCGTTTCTCCGACTTGACTTTTATATTTTTTTCTGATCAACTCTATACCACCTCCATCCCCTGTCTTTCCCTTTCTGACTTTTTTTTAGAGGTCCCCTGTCTTTATTACCCCCTTTAACCCCTGGATGGTTCCCCCCCCCTATAAAACCCCCCCCCGGTCCACTTCATTTAAAAATTCTTTTTCTTGTGTTCATCCAACTTTTCTTCCCCCATTTATTATATCTCTATACAGCCCTTCTCGATACCTCCCTCCCTATGATGGTTTTCTTTTTCACTTTTTCTTTTCAAGTCCTCCTTTACCCCCCAGTGCTCTCCGAACGAAGTTTTGGTCCCTTTGTCAGGATTTCTCTGATTGCTGCCACCTCAGTGCTTCTCTGCTAACTTCTATTTTCAGATTTCCTTTCACTTCTTCAAACTCTTTCCCCCCTTACAGACTTCCATTCTTCCCTGCGCCCTTCCCCCCCCCTTTCCCGGTTCCCCAGTCCTCCCACCCCCCTTACTTCTGAGCATTTTTTTCCTAACAACTTCAAACTCCCCCCCCCCGCACTCATTTTTTTCCTTCTTCAACCCCTCGCGACACTCTTTCCATCCGTGCACTCTCTTCCGGAAAGGCCCCTGTGTATTCCTTCTCTTTTCTTTATCGAGTTTTTTTTTCATCATCTTGAGAAACATCCGTAGCATTACAGGACCTTATGTTCCCCCCCCGGCCTTAAATGAATCCTCACGGCAGTCTTTTCGGTGGCACCTTTTTTACTCTTGACCCCCCGAAATCATTTTTGAAGGTTTTTTTCAGGTCTTTCTCCCCCATTTAGTCCCATTCTATCTTGCTGAAATTTCTTTTCTTTATATTATTTTCTTCCCACTACCTTTAAGAAAATTTCATCCGAAAACCCCCATTAGGTCCTCCCCTTCAACCTTTTTCTTCCGGTCAAACTTCCTCTCGTTACAGCATCCCTCATTTTGAACCTACCCCTCTCTCGGAGTTTCATCTTCTTCAGGATTTTCCCCTTTTTAGATCCCCCACTAACAATTCGTGCCCGTGGAAGTTTATTGTCTTTTAACCCCTAGTCTTCTTTGCTTATCACTTCAATCTGCTGCTTACCCCCCCCCAATAGGTATCCCGAGCCCAAGTCCACTTCCCCACTTCTTTGGACCGTACCGTCCCTTTTTTTTTTCACCATTCCTTTTTGCCCCGCTTTTTCCCCAGAATCGTTTTCCCTGAACGAGTTCTGTCCAGTAGCTTCTTTTTGCATTGAGCCTTTTTTTTTTCGATCGCTGCCACTTTTGTTGGGACCTTTGTCCCCTTTACAGTTTTCTTTCCACCTTAGGTTGCCCCCGCCTCTTTCCCAACCCCACGTTATTCCTTTCGGATTCCTACTTTTTTCCTTGCTTTCGAACTCCTCCCCATTCATCTCATGCTGAGGTTCTTCCCGTGTCTCCTAAATTTCCCCCCTCGATTCCGGCTCCTGCTTGCTATTTCTGTTTCCTCCTTAGCACACCCCGATGTATTCATTCCTTCTTTGCGTGTTTCTTCCCCAACTTTCCGGAGTTCCTTGGTCCTTTTTTTCCCCCTGTCTTTGGTGAACCACGTGATAACCCCTCCCTTGATTAGTCCCCCAACTAGAACGGCCTTTACGTCGTTTTCTTTCCTTGATCATACAAATTTCACTTAAAAACCTTTAAGGTCAAGCCCCTTTCCGCCTTTCCCCTAAGAAACCCTTTACTGAGCTTCACGCATCGATTCATTCTACCCACTGTCAGTTCCCTCCCAAGGTTTTTGAAGCCCCACGGTTCCTTTTTCCTTTGCATGATCTGACACCCCTTGAGCCATTAAAAGCCTTTTAATTCGGGACCGCCCCCTAAGCAATTTTGGGACGTCTTTCCCCCCTTATTCCCGGAGATCCTTGCCGAAAAACCCCTTGCGTCCTGGCTCCTCTTCCTCTTTACTCCAACCCCAATTCCCCTTAGATTCTAATCCTCAGTTCTTTTTCTGGAGGCTTTCAACTCCTTTTCATTTTTCTAAGTCCTCTCAGCTGCTTCAATGAGTTCCCTCCACCCCCTTTGGACTCTTGGCCCCTTCCGATTTTTCCCCCTTAGATTTATTCCCCTTTTTATTAGTTCTCCTGTTTGCGCCTATACTTTCTTTCGATTACTTTCTTTCTTATCTTTCCCTCGATGTTCTTTTCTCAGATCAATTCCCTTAAATTTTAACTTCTACCCAAACCTTTTTTCATAAGGCCCTTCCCTTTTTAACCCCCTATCTGACCCTTCCCCCCCCCTTTAAACCCCCTTTTTTTCCACGACTCTCTTTCTTTTTCCCGAATCCTGATCCTTTTTTTTGTCCGATCTTGGCTTTTCTCAAGTATGTTTTGGCTCCCCCTTCCAGTTTTTCCCCCCCCCCCAACACAAACCATCTTGCTTTCTCTTATAATCCCCTTCTTGCCAAGATCACTAGGCCCTTTTTCTTGAGGTATTCCTTATCTAATAGCCAAAATAAACCTCCCCCCCTAATTTCGCTAAATTCGCCTGTACCCGTGAATGTTCCGAAGAATCGAATCTTGAGAGATGATGTCCCCCGGCCCCTCATCCCTCTCAGACTTCTTTTCCCGGGGGTTCCATTTATGGACATCCAAACCTTTCCAGGCTTGTCACCCCCATTGGGCTAGTATCCCTCTTTCCCCAAATCTTTTCGAATATTCTTTTGCCGAAAGAAGTCCCCCTTAGGACTTTTTCTTAGCACCCCCTTAAGAAGTTCTCCCTATTTCCTCCCCCCCCCTCCCCTCCCCTCTTCCTCCCCAAGACCTTCTACGGTTTAAGACTCTTAATCTTTTCCCCCCCACTCTGGACCCCTTCCCCATTTTCCAGCCCCCTCCTTGTATTCCCTTTTTTCGTCGTACCTAAGATTCGGACCAAGCCGTTTTTTGTATACCCTTTCTCCTGTTTTTTCTCAATCTCCCCCCCCCAACCAATTTGACCCTTATCCCCGTACATATTTCCCGGGAGGCTTTCCCCCTTTCCCTTTCTTCCAAACCTTTTTTCCCCCCTGGAATCCTCCCAACTCGGTATTTTCCGTAACACAATTCTTTTCCCACTCCTCCAGGGCACCCCCCCCCCTTTCAGGTTGCATCTCGGTGACAACCTTCTCCACTGTCCACCTTTTCTTTTTTTTTCCTGAAAACAGCCTTTCCTTCTTTTTTTCATCCTCCCCCCCAATCAATTTTTTCTCTAGAAACTCCGTTTTTTTTTGGTACCCTTGAGTTTCTCCCCTTCCCTTTGTTCTTTCCCTTCTTTTTAACTTCCTATGAACCCCTCCTTTACAACTTTTTTTTCTCGTGGTCCCGGCTTTCCTCATACCGATTTTTCTCTCCCACCATTCCCCCGACTTTCCCCCCCGCCAGAGTCCCCCCTCTCTCCTTATTAAAGCCCTTGACCCTTGAACTTTTTTTATTCCCTTTTCTTTACCCCTTTTTCTTTTTAATGCACACCGTACCTGTCTCATACCCTTCTACGAACTTGTCTTCTTTTTTTCCATGAGATAGTCTCCCCCGCGCGATCTTCGCCTCTTCCTCTAGTTTTACCTTTTTTGCTCGTCGGGCTTCGCTTTCCGGGCCTCTTCTTCCACCTCTGGATGGTTTTTTTGCCGTAGTCCTGATCTCCACGCTTTCATTTGATACAAACGTTTATAGAGTTTGGACTAACTCCTACCCCCCAGACTTTTTCCACGAGTCCTTCCCCCCTAAAGTTATTCTCTTCAGACCCTAAAAGGACTCTTTTGCCCCTTCCCTATATTCCATTTAGTTTTCGGAGTTCTATTCCCTATGCAGTTTTTGTGAGACCTCTTAGACTTTCCTTTTACTGAAGACGAGCACTTCCAACTTTTTTCGCCCATCTCAAATGGGATTCCTTTGCCATCTGTTTCAGTTGTCTTACCTTTTTAGACTCGGTCGTTCTCACGCAACCTTCCTTGTTTCCCCCGTGAGTGACATTTTCTACCTGACTACACCCTTTGGCCTTTTTTTTCTTCCCCTTTTGGGCCTCGCTGAGTCCATTTCTTTTCAAAACTGTCCTCTGTTTTCTCCCTTGCCTTTACGCTCTCCCCCTGAACTTTTAGCAGGCCCCCCGCAACCCCACGACGCATTTGGCTTTCCTCCTTTCCTTCTGGATCCTCTTTGGCCTCCCCCTTCCTGTTAGGAAAACCATCCCTTTCGTATTTTGAGGGTTTTTTCCCCCCTTTGGTTCTGCAAATGCTTCACATACAATCCCCTTTGAAATGTCCTTTAGCAAATCTTTTTCATAGTCCACGCCGCCCCCCCTCTCGTGCCTTTAGCACTGGGGGCCCGTACCTGGACAGCTTTGAGGATCTTGCCACCGCTGACGTCCCGTTGTTTCTATTTATTGCTCTTGCCTCCCTAACTTTTCTCGTTCGACCCACTGCTCGTTTTGTTGCTGCCTTTCCCAGTGGTCCCCCTCTCCCAGTGTTCCCCACAGTCCATCTCCTTTCTCTAATGTCCAATGAATATCTCCCCTATTCCGCCCCCTTTTCTAAGCAACGATGGTCGCCCCCGTAAAATCCCCGTTCATTTGAAAACTCCTTCCGCAGGGTCCGTACTAAGTTTAGAGCAATATATTTTAGTCCTCAGTTTTGTTTTTTTGATCCCCTAACTCTCTCAACATAGTATAAAAGGGCAGTTTCCTTGATTTTCTCGCCTCTTTTTTGAGTTTTCCTTTTCCTGAGCGTCCATTCCCGAAATTTTTTCCTTGAGGGAACGGACTGAGCCTTCAGGAGACCATGCATTTTGCGCCTTCCATCCGTTTTGTCCCACCCCTGATACCCATAACCCCCCCGTCTTCAGTTTTCCCCTGCGCGTGGTATTTTTTTCCATCCCCCGGCTCTATCCCTGGACGTGCGTGCTCCTGAGCCCTCCCACAATCAGACTCTCGACATTTTTTTTCCCCAAAGTCCCTAATTAATGACCTCCCCCATTCCCCTTTTTCCAAAATCTGTTTCCCCCCATTCCGCTTTCTATTGATTTTAACGCACTCTAGATCTTTCCCGTATCTCTCATTTTTTCAACCTCCCCCTGCAGATCCCCTTTTTTTGTTTTTCTTTTGTATGTCTTTGATTTCCCCCGACCCCTGGCCCCGGCACACCATTTCTTGTCGAACCCACTAAATTTCGCAGACTTTCCCGTTTTGTCCCCCCCCCCGGGTCACTTAAGTTTTTCCCATTCATTTTTCACCCCCCTTTTTTTCCCTTTAATGTACCACTTTTCCCGGGCCCTCCACATGTATGCCTTCTCTATTTGGGAGTTCCCGATTTTTTCTCCCCTCTAGTAGCATAACCCGGAACATCTTCTACCAAGTTCCCTAGAGGCCGGACCCCCCTGCGTGTTTTTCCTATAATTTACGTACCCGATTTTTTTCGGGCTCCTTTTAAGCCCTCCTTGGTAGCATAGAGGCGCATACCCAACCAAGTCCCCCTTTCAGAGGCATGTCCCCGAAAATTCCCAGGAAATCCATATTTCCCCAATCCCTTCCTTGAAATTTTTCAAAAGGTTTTCTTCTTCCACTCCTGACTTCTGGTGATGTTCCGGTTTCCCTTCCTGGAGTGTCCCACATTCGCATACTCTCCTTCTCCCCCTCTTGCTAGATTTTCAACTCCTTCCCCCCTATTTCCTCCCTTCTCCTTTTTCCGCGTTTTGTCCCCCCCGAAATCCCTGCCCTACCAAGTCCGCAACAATTACCCTTTTTTCCTTTTGACCTATGGAGTTCCCTCCCTCTCAGGCCCCCCTTCCTGAACCCCTTCTTCTCCTCTCCTTGATTTACTTGAACGGGTGAATTCAGTATAATTCTCCCCCATTCTTTTCTTCTCTTTTTCCCTGAATATGATTTTCCCTTTCTTTGTCTTATTTCTCCGTGATGGGCCCCTCCCCCCCCATCTAGGTATTTCTTAAATTTCAACCTTCCTCTGAGCCCCTTGACTCTCTTTTTCCAACTATTTGGACTTGCCCAAGTCCCTTTCCCGCCTAGTTAACCTTGTCTCCCTCTTTTTTAACGGTTCCCAATGCTTTTTTTTTGAGAGCCTTTCCCCTTTCTTTGAATCGACCTGGTCCACCCCCCCTTATTTTTTTTTTCTTTTTTCAGCCCATAACAGACTCCCGTGATAGACAATTCAAGAATCCCCCAATTCTTCTTTGATTTACCTTCTTCCCGGCCCTCACCCTTTTTGTTAAATTTGTTGTCTTTCCCCAATTTTTAGACCTGCTTTCCCCATCCATTCCTCTTGATAACCCCTTTGTTCCTCCCTACCTGGACTTTTGAAAGAGTTTTTCCCCCCCCCAACCCTCCTTTCTGAAAACCCCTTCACCCTTTGTCCCTTGAGATCGCCATCTCCCTCTTGTCTCCCCAGGTCCTAGTTAACTTTCCTTCCCATAGGAGTTTCATAAGATGCTCCCCCCGGGATGTCCCTCTGAGTTCCCCCTAGGACCTCCTTGCGAGTTTTTTTCCCCCCGGTTTTCTCTCATCAACATGATTTTTTCACCACCGATGTACTTTTTACAAGGCCCCCCTTTTTCCCATGGCTCCCCCCTCGCTTTCTTAAAAGTTTTCTCCTCCTCTTCAACTGCGGCATCTTGGTTTTTCTCATCTTCTCCTTCCTTTTTTTAGGGGTACTTGAACTCCCCCCTCATGGTTTTGTAACTTCCTCGTTTTTTTCGATTGGCGATGATCTGCTCCCCCGTGCCCTGGGCCCGTCTTCGTCTTAAAAGGATTTTTTTCTTTGACCCCGAAATCCTGACAGACTCCCTTGTCCCCTGGCCTATTTCAATAGGCTTAGTTCACCAGTTGGTGCTTTGTGTCGAACCTTTTAAGAACTTCCTGAAATCTTCTCCCCCTCTTTTCAATCCTGATTTTCAAACCCTCCGCTCCGTCGCGTGCGCTTTCCTTGTTTTTCCTCATATTCTGGTAGACTTGTTCCCCCCCCCTTCTTCTATCTTTCTCTTTCCCCCCTGGACCCCCTCAAAGGTGTACTCCCCTCTACCGCGTGCTTTTTTTCAATCTCCTCTCGTTTTTTTCTCGATGATCCTTCCCCAGATACCCTTTCCCTTTTATGACTCTTCCCCCCCCTTTTTCTTATCTCAGTGCGATTTCTCCCAAATATTTTCCCCCAGGCTTTCACACCTGGAACCCTCCAAGCGTACCTAGTCTTTTTAAGCATTTTCTTAAGCTCCACTGGTCATGTTCTCTTAACCCATTTTTTTTGAGTGAAATCCAGCTTTTTCACCCCTGAACTTTTTTTTTGTCCTCGTTTTTCGCTTTCCCTTAGGGCCCTCTCGTCCTTAGATTACCTATTCTCCTTCCCCCGACTCTCATGCAACCCCTCTTCAATGCGACCCTCAGAGTTTTTCCTTTCCTTTTTGAGCTCCGCGACCCCCCCTTCGATGAGTCCCTCAGGCTCGTGACTCTTCCTTCCTTTGATCCCCCCTACACTCAACCTCCGACGACAAGTAAACACAAATGCGAGGTATGACTTTTCCTAGAAGCGCCCTTTTTCTTTATTTTTTTCCCCTTCCAACCTCTTCCCTTCTTCTTTTTTAGTCCCCCCTTAAGATCCGAATGTTATGCCCCCCCCCCTTTCGAGCTCCAATCGTCCTGACCTTTTCTTTACATTTCTCCCCCCTTTCCTTTATTACCGTTTGATCTTCCACCAATTCCCCAATGCTCCTTCCCCTCCCTTGTGTGGAACTTTTTGTGGTCTTTCCTTTCCTTAACTCGAACTCTTATTAGTTTTCCTTCCCATTCCCTTTTTCTATCCTTATACTAATATTCCGTTTTTCTTTAAACCCCTGGACTTTTTTTTGAACCCCCCCCTAAGTTCCCTTCTTTTTCTAAGGAGGCCTTCCCTTGCTCTTTTTAAACCCCCCCCCCTTCCACGGACTCCCCTTCCCCCCCTTTCTGCGGGCAGCCCCCCCCCCCCCCTTTTTTAACAGTTGCCATTGGCCTCCCAATTCTTTTTTACTTCCAACTTGTCGTCGCCCCCTCCTTTTTGACAGTCGATTTCTCTCGCCTCTAAGTTTGCCCCACTGGCACCCATTACAATTCCCCCCCTCCGCTCGTTCTTCTCATAAATTTCCCCGATTTTCCCACTTTTGGGGCACGTTTAAGATGGACCAGGTTTCATGTTCTTCCTACCGTGGGAGCTTTTCCCTAACGTCCGAGGATCTCCCCCCCTCCTAATTTATCCATTCCCCCCCAGTCCAGTGACAGCCATAATCTCCCAATTTCCTTCGTAGGAATTTGTCTTTGGATTAGTTCGACTAAACCGTTACAGCGCTTTCGAAGAAACTTGATTGTTTTTGAAGGTTTCTCCCCCCGCTTCCAGCTCTCTAAGGGATGCTCCCTAGAGATAGTGATGGGGCTTTTTCGTGGTTGTAGTGATCTCCCGTTTGACCGAAGTTTTGCTTCTTCGTTTTTTTGTTTTACCCAACAAGGCATGGGGACAATTGGTGCTCTTTCTCCGATTATGGCGATTGTCATCACCCCCTTCGCACGAGCATTTACGGGTTTCAGTTGTGAAGCCCACCTCCACCACAACTCTAATCCGAATTTGCAATTCTATGAGGTGGCTCCGGTAGTCCAAGCATCCAATTTTGTTTGTTTGCACAATAGGTTATTCGTCGTCAGGGTTACACGCTTCTCCCGCAAGTCCCATCCACTCTCGCCCTATTTTTTGGGTTTGAATAGTTTTACGTTCTACCCTTCCTTCTTTCAGAGACGCGCCCCGACATTTTTCCCCCAGTCGTTTACCTCCCTTCTTGGACTTTAGGTCTGTCGTTGTCGACATCTGCCTACTCAGACACCCCTTGTCAAAAACTTGTGTCTTTTTTCCTTACTGACTCCCCCATGCGCAGTGTAATTTGTTTCGTCGTTCTACTTTGAGAATTTTTTGGCCCCCCATGGTTCCGTCTTCCGTGAGGGGTCAACTTTTTCTACCCTTACCATTCTACTCTTTTCTCTTTTTTTGAATTCTCCCCCTTTCCAGCAAACGTGCAAGCTGATTTTTCTTCATATTTGAGTCCCAACGATTTTTACAATTTTTTTAGTTCCCCTCACTTTCTTTCAGCTCTGGCTTCAGAGTTGTCTTGCTCCTCCCCCATGCCCCCCCTTTTTCCCATGCATTGCTTTTCTCCTAGATCTTTCCTTGTACGATGACCCCTCCCCCTCCTCCCCATATGTCTTTTCTCCAAACCCGTTATGGCCCCCATTTAACCACTAATGCCTTGCTTTATTTCCCTTTCCCGATGCAGTCCCCGTTGTAACTTATACTCCCCCCACACTTCGATTCCGTTTAAACTATCTTAGTCTCTCCCCGAACCCCGTACTTCAATCACCATTACTGGACCCGTTCTTCTGTTGACCGGCGGATAAGATTGACTTACTTCCTCCAGTTTTAGAGATTTTCCCCAGAGATTTTTTCCACTTTCTGACAGTTCCAGCGTCTTTTCGCCCATTTCCTATTTGCCTTTATTTATCCCTGTTCCGAATTCTGATTTTCTGATTTCAGTGGGTTCAACTCCTATTACCTTTATCTTCCGTTTTTAACCTCTGCCAAAAAGATACATTATGGCGACTCAGAGAGTCTTACCTTCTCCACTTTCTTGCTAACCTATTTATTACTCGTTGTGCTCTTCTCAACCATTCTCACCCTTTCCACTCCTCCAAGGTTTGTATTTTTGGATTCTTGGACGCAGTGACGCCGGACGCCAACCTCTTGAAGAAGGATCGGTCAATTTTAACTAGGTCCTCGTCGTGAGTCTCGATGAAGGAATCCCTTTGCTACAGCTAGTTTTGTGAAGTTCCCTATGCTATTCTCTGTCTCCTCACACATTCATCGTTGAGAACAACTATCCTGACAGTTGCGCACCCCGCCCTGTCATAAATTTTTCCATTGGAAAACGACCGCGCCTCCCCCCTTTTCCCCCCAAACTTTTTTTCCTTCCTAAACCCCCTCTCTTCCCGACAACGTCTTTTCCCACGAGATTTGGATTTGACCAGAAGTCTTTCCCCCCCTGTAAACGATTTTCCCCTTTTATGGACAATTCCCTCCTTGAAATATTTCCCCTTCCGGATTCCCTCGCTTTCCTTCAGATATTACCTACTTGCTTCTACCTTCCCCCTTTTCTTTTTCCCAGCGTCATATGGTCCTCCCCCACCTACTAAGGTTATAGGAACGGGAATTCTTCCGCGTTGTCCCCCTTTTTTTGCCAAAGCTTTGCAATGACCTTCCACCGCTAATGGTGCAACGTCTTACTTTCACAACTGCACCCCTTTCGATTCAGCAATTTCTAATCGTCTTTTAGGTTTGATTCTTCACATCCCCCCTTCCGATTTTTCCTCCCCTCATGCCCCTCCCTTTCCCTCAGCAGCCTATCAACCCCCCATTTAAGATTTCCATGTAGGTATCACTAACCCCTCTTTGCCCTCTTTTTCCATACTGGAGTCTCGTATGTCCTGGAGAACAAATCCCCCCCGTGAGCTGATGCCCGTTCCCTTCCTCTGCGACTTCCCCCTTCCTTGAGAAAATTTCTTTGGTTATATTTGAACCTACCGGCCTAGATCCACTTGTTCCCCTCTAAGGTCGCAGTTGTCATAATCGCCTCTTCTTGACCCTTTGGACCACTCTTCCCTATCATTGTTCCCGTCCCCTTCCAGGTACTCTTTCAACGTTTTTTTTTCTGTTACAAAGGAGGGACTTCCCGCCGAGATTTTCGACTCAGACCAGCTTTTCCAACTTCGCGAAGGCCAAACCGGGACGGTACAGTGCGCACAAGGGATCCTTTGGACACCAGCACCGAAATCCTGTAGTGAGTTTTTTCATTCTTCCCATGGGTATGGCCCCGAAGACTTTTGGTTGTCCCCCCTGGGTTGGGTTTCCGCAAATCTTAAGCCTGACTAGCTGGTATAGGTCTGAGTTACTCATTAATCTTTTGAAAAATTTTTTTAGAGGAGCGTGGACCATAACCCCCGACCCCTATTTTCTGCCCTAATTGTTTTTTCCGTCACAAGTTTTCGGGGCTTTGAGTCCAAACCTTCCATCGGCTTGTTCCGCAATTGGGCCCATTTGGAGTGTGGTCCCTTAAACTCGTCCTCCGCCTTTCTTTTCCCTCTGAGTTTCCCCTTTCCCTTGGATTTTTTCCCCAAAAATGTATCTAGGCGACCCTATACCGCTATGAAGACTTGTCACTCTTTTTCCTCAAGACTTTTATGCGTTTCTATGATTCTTTGCGGAGTCCACTCTCCTTTTTAGCCTTTTCTGGGAGGTTTTAGGGTCGACAAATGCACGTTTACGTACCCACCTCCGTATATTCTACGAGTTCCTATAGCGTCCCCTTGTTTTTCTCGACCCAGTCCTTTTTAATGTCTTTCAGGATTTTCTTTATTCCGACCTTATCTTCAGAATCCCTTCCCTCTTTCATTGCTTCTTTGCCCCCGAGGCTCCTTCACCAGACGTCTCGGATTTCCCATCTTTTATGTGCCCCCCTTCACCGCAACGCCACTAAGTTACTCAGAGCCCTTCACATCGGCTTTTTCGAACCCATGATGCTGGACTTTTTCCAGTCCTAGATCCCCTTATTTTATTTTCCAATGGAATCGCCCTTTAACAGGTTTTTTAGCACACCTACATTCCCCGATTCACTCTGGATCATATCTCTTTTCCTTACATTTGTTTTTGCCCCTGTTCTTCCGATTCCCCCGCGCCTCCGCAAAACGTTGGGATTTTCCGGAACGCACCACCCGGAACCCTTTTTCCGTGGGACCCCCATTCTCGTTCAATCTCGCAAACTACAAGCGCCCCTCAAGATGAGTTTCAAAATCTCTGAGTCCTTTCTGCTTTTCGCGAGCGTGGCAGTTCAACAAGATAAGATTTCTCCACCCCATCCGTGTTTAAGTCGTCAACAGCCCATCGGGACCCTACCTCAAGGGCTCCTGATTGCGCGTTTTTCTCCACCGCATACCACTACTCCAAATTTTTTTCTCCCTCCTGAATGTCCCCCTGTCCGCGCCATACATCTCCTTCTGTGCGCGCGATGAACTAATTCCGCCCAGATTTTCCCTTTAGGAGGGACTCTACCATCAAACCTCGACGACGCCCCATTTCTCAACACTTTCGTATGCCGTCCTTCTCCATGAGCAGAGCAAGTTTAAGCCCTATTTTTAAAACGACCCTTCTTTTGCGGAAGTCCTACCCATTCATTTTTGCCCTCCACTTCCTTTGTTTCTACCTGTGAAAGAAACTCCTTTTCAGTGTTCCCCGCCTTTTTGAAGTTTCCCTGGCCCGGCTTTAGATTCCCGACAGATGACCCATTGCTTTTTTTCTTTTTAACTGTTGTACATTCCTTTCTCATCCTCCGTTTTTTTCTTTATAAAACTCGCCCGCATGTTGCCCCCAGTCCTTGGCGTGTTTGACCTTTCCAAAAATGCTTTTACGATCCCCCCTCTTCGTGTCTCTCCCCACTTGTTTTGGTCCGTTCCCCCCCCACCCTGTTCCCCCCCGTCCCTCTACCCGTAATGTGGTGCCAAACAAAGGGATTGTCAATCAGACGCATTGATATTTGGGGTGACAACATCCTGTTTTTTCGGACCTTTTCACCTTTTACCCTCTTTTCGGTTTTGCTCCAACACAGTAGATTTTTCCCATTTAATTGCCCTCCAGCCTTTTGCCCCGAAATCTTACTGCCTTCACAAACTCCTCCTTCCTACCTGAACTTCCACGTGTGACATTTTGAGTAAAGTTGCACCCCGGTTTTTCACCACTTTTTTCTCACGTGGTGGGAAGTCGTCTCGACTCCCCAGATTGGGGATTTCAACCAATGAACGCCTATATTAGACGTCCATATCCTATCGCACCTCTCATCCGATTTTCTTCCACGCTCTTTGAACCACTGGTAATCTTCCACCTGATTTCGTTCACTTGACTGATCCTTCCCTCATAAGGCTCTCCCCCCTTGGAGTGTTTCGATCTTTGTCGCCGCTGTACCGCTCGCGACATAGTAGCGACCTCCCCTTGCAGTAGTGGCCCTTCTAGTCCCCCTCTTGTTTTTGCATGCTTTTTCTTCTCCCACACGCGGTTAGGCGAAGTCTGGCCTTTAGGAATGTCTTCCAACATACTCCACCCCCTTTTCGCATCTTGCGACGCCTTCAATACCGATCTTTTTTCCCCGTAGCTTCAAGTCCCTTTGATTATCTTTCCCCCTCTCCCATTTTTCCCAGTTCTTCACTTAGGGTTTCATCCCGGTACTTCCTTTATTGGAAGTTCGGAGTCCCTAAGATTGAGTTCCTTCCTATCTTCTGAGTCATTCCTCCTTTTCCCCTCTCACCGGGATGAGCGCCTTTTCACATTCGCAGCATTTTTCAGTCGGTATTTACCTTAATTCTTTCCCCTTTTTTTTTGCACGATCCCCCTCCTTTCCTCTTTCTTCCCAGTTCCTACCTCCTCCCATCTCGTGCAAAGAAGTTGCGTTCCCTCGGTTACCCCCCCCCCCCCGTGCTGCCACTTCCTTTTTTCACTTTTCCTGACTATCAACACTGTCGCTTCCGCCTTGGTTTTGCGCAAACTGGACGAGTAGGTCTTTTGTTCTCCAGCTTTGCTGAGTCTTAGTTTCGACCTTCCTTTCTCCATTCAAACGGCAAAGCCCGATTATGCATTTTTGGCAGGATTTTCTTACCTTCGGGACCCCGGAGTCTCTGTCGACCCCCTGCTTTCCCGTAAACAGGATTCTGGGTTTCCTGTCCATCCCCCTTTTTCGGACTTCCTTCTCCAAAGCCACCTTGTGCAGAGATCCTCTGGCCGGGCGCTTGATTTCTTAGTGAATTTAGTAGTCCCCCACTAAGCCCCCTGTTTAGAAACTGGATTGGATATGACTCCCCCTTAAAAGCGCGCGGCCTTTCCCCTTTGAAGGTTCTTGCCTTCTCAGTTTTGGTCAGGAACCTTCCCCTTTCTCAGTTTCCCCTTCTCTGATGTTAAGACCTGATCTTTCGGCTTCCGATAAGGGAACTGCCCGGAAAGCAATGCCGCCACGACAATCTCCGGCTGCCCGTTCCTGCGTTTCTACCGCTTCCATCT
>Ga0179593_1328767_pt1 | contig 30109 bp, 42 predicted proteins | sample CZODoug2_1_08_16_FD_185931 | JGI IMG/M metagenome (GOLD analysis project Ga0179593, IMG submission 185931) | Vadose zone soil fungal communities from Angelo Coast Range Reserve, California, USA - CZODoug2_1_08_16fungal (PacBio error correction) | ecosystem: Environmental > Terrestrial > Soil >... | reverse complement strand
CCAAACATGATTCGTTTTTAGGGCCCCACTTCAAGCAGGGTCAAACAAGCCACCCCCTCCAGCCCACCCCACTCGTCGTCTTTTTGGATTTTGAAAAATTCCTTTGGCCCTTGGACCCCTTCGGGGAACCGGCATAATTCCTGTCACCCTTCTCGTCCACTTGTGACCCATGAGGGAGCCCCAATTGTTTTTTACCAATTCCTCTACCTTTCGGCGAGCCCTCTAGAGGCTGAATCGCCTCCCCCCTGATTCAGGCGTGGTGATTGTGAGATCACGCGGCTCCCTTTTTTCCTCTGTTTTCTTATCTGATTTTGGATCCTTGTCCGGCGATAACCTTTTTGGTCCAGGTAGGAAAGGCCGTATTTGACCCTTCCCCGTTCGACCCGATCCTTTTCGCGTCCAATTTTCGTGCTCAGCGGTATCCTCTCCGAGATCTTTTTCTTGAGACGTTCCCCTCCCGAAATCGTACTCGCCTTGGATCCTTTTTTTCCTGCCCAGAGCTCCTGTTTCCTTTCTTTTCCCCAGTCGTTGGCGAGGAGGTCGGCCGGTCGGAGAATCAGCCCACCCATCACTGTTTTTTTTTTTTTTCCAGAACTTTATCTTTTTTCCCTTTCTTAATACCTTTTTTTTGTGTTCGGCTATTCTTTCCTGCTGGTGTTCCTCCCTGCCAACGTCTTTTCGCCGGACCTGCCTTGTGGCAACCCTTTTTTCCTTTTTTTTCTGCCCCCACGAATTTTGTCCGTCGTCCCCCCCCTCCTCCCCAGGTTCTTTCGTTGCTGGCGACCCGTCGAACACGCGGTGCGGGTCCCTTAAGAGGACGGTCTGATCCCAGGTTCTTCGACCATTTCTTTTCCTTGATGAAGTCCTTTCCTTTCCTTCTATATCAAGGAAGGGTAAATGTCCGAAGGAGGATGTTTGCGATCCCTGACTAATTTCCGGTACGTATCAATGAGCCGTCTTTTTCTTTCCCTAACCCCTTCGCCGATCCCCTTACCCCCGGATCCACTTTTTTTCCCATGCTTCTGGTCGCTTCGCGCCCTAGTGCCCTCCTGGACCATTGGCCTAACCGATTGCAACATAATCAGGAGAGCTGCCATTCGTTCTTTTTTGTTCCCCTCTTCTTCTTCTGCATATCTCTCCCTAGTCTTTTTTCCCTTCTACGTGTTTGATTTTGGTACCTGTTGTCCCACTTTCCCCCTTACACGACTTTTTTATCATCCGGACCAAACAAGAAGTTATTGATACCACCCCCCCCAGAAAGGTTCTTCCGGCCATCCGAAACTGACTATGGCTTGGTTTTGTTCATCTCTTGGGTTCTTTTTTCTGAAGGCGTTGTTTTTTTGCTATTGCCTTCTTTTTTGGCTCCACCTTATGGGTCTTTTTTCCCCCTCTTTGAACTACCAGAACCCGTCTAATCATGAGGTCTGTAAGGCGCACGTAGTCCCCCCCCCGCTCGAGGGGTTTAACCCCTGCAGTTAAAATCCGCCTCGTCTCTTTTTACGTGGTATTCCCAACTTTTCAATTTTTCGCCGGTACAGGCGAGACCCCTATTACATTGCTCCCCATCGACGTTTTTTTTTCGGTCTTTCGTTTTTTTTTTTATCCCACAATTCCCTTTTCTTTCCCTGTCTAAAACACGTGATTTGACGCCTTATATGAGATCTAGTTTTTCCCCCCCCAACAGGTTCGTCGGCTCCTTTTTTTCCGAATTCGTTTTGTGGTATGTATTCTACACCCCCTTTTTTCCGGCATAGGAGCCATATTTCCTTCTTCTCAGCCAGGTATGTCAACTTTCCATGCTCACCTCCCACCATCTGTCCTCAGCCCCCGACGCTCCCTTTCGCCCCTTCCCTTAATGCCAGGGAATCTTTTATATTTTTTTTTCATTTCCCCCTGCGCATGGTCAGAGTTGCACGCTCACCCCCAGTCTGACACTTTCCGTGCAGACTACCCTCTTCCCCCCTTTCTTTAATACTTTCCGATTGCCCTCCCCCCTCCCCTATGTTCATCCCTCCCACCCCTTGTTGGCCTTCTTTTCATATTGGGGGACGGCCCGCCTAACCTCCTTGGAGCTTCTTTCTTCTTGCACCTTCTCGATTTCGTTCTTTTCCGGTCGTTGTAATAGGTATTGGGGTCCCAGCCACCAGTCATCAATAGCCTCCTGCATGCGCACATTTCCTTCTTCCTTTCCATACGGCGGCGTTTTTTCCAGGAAATAAGACGGCACTTGACCCCCTTCCGCTGTCGTTCGGTGATGTTTATGGTTTTTCCCCCCTTACCCCTCTGCCGCCCGTTTGTGAGTTCCAGCGTTTGCCTCGACAGGATTGCCTCCCTTTTCCCACCTCTTTTTACCTTGTTCCTTTTCTCTAAAATCCTCTTCTTGTTTGCGCATTTCCTTATTTTTCTTTTTTTTCCATTGTTCCCCCCTTTTTCGATAGTTCTTTCTCCTGTTTCTAAAACAAACTTTACCAGTTTATTTTCTGAAAGGTGCCCCTGCACCCTTGATAGTAACAACTTCCTTTCCTTTCCTCAGCGGGTTTTGACGACACTTCCCCGGTTTTTTTCGTTACCTTGCCCTTTCCGCTGGCTGCGGCCCTCTTCGATGGGGTTGATAAGTGGGGTGCTTATTTCCCCGGGTGCGTCCGGCTCGGCATTTACCGATTTAGCCCTGGTGTTTCTGAGGTTGGCGTGGTCCTCTTTATGTTGTTCATGGTTGGTTTGTCCCTGCGGTTCTCTCTACAATGTTGAATTAGTGGAGTTTTTCTTGTGAGGTTTTTGCGGGCTCGGACTTACTAACCCACCAGCTATGCAATTTTATTTTTTCCCCTTGTTTTGACCCTCCGAAAAGAGGTGTTTTCGATTAACCGTAACATCTTTTACAGGCTGGTGTTTTGCATGCTCAATCAGAAGTTTTTTAACCCCCCCATATCGCACCCCTTTACCTTGGCTTCTCCCGGGAGACTTAGTTTTCGTGGTCTTGCTTTTTTGTTTTTGATTTTGCCTAACATTTGACCGGCGAGCTTTTCTTCGACCGGTACCGCACCGTTCCGCGTTACGGTTGTTAGGCTATTTTAGGAACGACCTTTTTATGTCTGTCCCTCCCCCGACTTAGGCATCGCTTTTTCCCGGAATCCCTGCTTTTCCCCCATATGTATCCTTCCCTTTTTTTTCTTGCCCCCCTCGCCAATGGCATGGAGTTGGGCTTAGGGGCAAATGTTTATCTGGTCTTCCGTCCTGTTCCCCGTTCCACCCCCTTGCCCGGAAATATTTTTTTTGTTCGGCTTTCACAGCCTTCTTTCTGTTTGCTGGCCTCCCCTGTCTTTTTTTTGGATGCTTTTAAGAAGCCTTTTTCTGGTTTTTAAGGAGGCGTTTCCCCGGTCGGTTGGCCATTTTGTCTGGTCGTTTTTCTTTTTTCTTCTTTTTTTCTTTCACCCTCTGATGTCTGAAGGAATTGATTAAGAGCAAGCATCCTAGCGAACTTTGCCAGTTCGCCTTTTCTGTGTCTTTGTTTCGTTTATTTTTTCGTTCTTTTTTACCTAGGTGAGTTTTTTTTCAAGTAGCTTCCTTCTTTCTGGCTCGGCCTTTCTTAGATAAGGTTGGGTTTTGGCCCTTGGCCCTTCCCCCCCCCATTTCCCCCAACCCTCTTTCTTTTTTATGTTCTTTTCTTTCTTTTTTTATCCCTCCTGCTCGTTGGGTAAGAGGTCGTCCGGAGCTCAAACTCTCGGGATGGCCTTATGCCCCCAGTCCTTTTTTTTTTTTTTAGCCGCGGGTGTCGAGCGTCTCCCGTTTTCTTTCCTATGGGTTCGTGTTCAATGCCCCTTCTTCACACCCTCGCCTTTGATTTTTTGGTTCCTTCCCTTGGTACGCCCAATTTCCTTAGTTCCTTTCTTGGTCCCCCTCAGCGAACCTTCTCGCCCTTTTGCCTTTGGTCCCGGCTCCTCCTTTTCGAAAGCTTTTGACGACGCGTGCGGTTTTTCTTTTGTCGTTTTTTTTTGTCAGGAGTTCGTTGTTGCACTACCGACCCCTCCGTTGTTTTGAATGGTTCTGTGCGAACCAGGGGTTTAGTTTTCCAGGTTTCCTCCCCCGGTCCTTTTTACCATTTTTTCGCCCCTTCTCTTTTTGGGCCCCCCGTTTCTGCGGGTCCCAGTCTTGGCATAATTGCACGCCTTCGTGCCTTTTGCCAATGCCACACAAAGAGGTCTCATCCGTGGAAAGTGTTTTTCTACTTCCTCTCTTCCCCCTCCCTTTCGTTGGTTGTTTTTTTGATTGTTTCCCCCTGTCTGCACAAGAAAAAAAACAAAAACCCAAAGTCGTTGAATCTTTGGAAGAGGGGTCCATTTCCCTTCCGGGAAGGGCGATTTTCCCTTCCTTTCAATCCCTTTCCCTTTCAAACGTTTTGGACATCCCCCGTGAGTCAAAAAACTTATGGCCCTGCCTTTTTTTTTCCCTCTTGCAAAGGGTGTTGGCCACGTTTTTTTTTTCCCACCCCCTCTAGTTAAACCAGAACTTTTTTCCCCCCCCCCCCTCTGGTAGCCAGCAAGTTGACGCGGCCGGCCACACCCCGACCCCCTTACGGACGATCTTTCCCCCTTTTTTTTGCGTCGTTTTCATGTTTTTTTTTTTTTTTTTCCTTTGTGCAACCTCCAGGGTAGCCGGTTACGATTCTCGGCCTGAGGGTTTCAAAGTGGTTTCCCCCCACTGGGTAGTTTATCCCCGTTCCCCTGTAGGAGTCCCCCTTCCCTTAGTTTATTTGCTGAAATCCCCCCCAATCGGCAGCAGAACTTTTCGCACGGGTCAGCTCTCCCCCCGGATTTCCTTTTGATGTATTTTTTTTCAGTCGAATAGCTTTGGAGATTTAGAATTACCAAACCTACATTCTTTTTTCTGGCCTGCACTACCTTCCACCACAACCGAGTGGTCCTGTTGGCCTGTTTCCTTTCCCCCTAGGGTCCCACCCCTCAAATCACCCCGCCCGTTCGGAGCCTTCAGGGAGATACGCCAGCCTTCCTTGCCCAGAAGCCCAGAACCCCCTACTTTTTTTTTCCCGCCACCATAACCCTGCCACGTCCACCTGAAACCTTTCACCGCTCTGGCCAAAAAACTGGCTGGTCGGCTATCTTCCCTGCTGTTTTTCCTATTTGCGTGCCAAGGAACATTCCGTCGGTGTTTCCGCTCATTCAAGAACGGCGCCGCCTTTTTGTCCCCATTGGCCCCACAGACCTTCACCCCCGTAAAGAAAAGCAATGCGTGCGCACGCCCTCCCACCAACTGCGATGTCTCCTCACGAAGGGTCCAGTTTTGACTTTGTTTCCGGGCCAGCTTTCGCCCCCCCGCCTTCTTGCGGCATTTGCCCTTCCACTGCAGACAGAGAGGGTAACCTTTATAAAGCCTGGTCTTTCAATCATAAGCCCCCCCCTTTTTTCATTTTTAGGGTTTTCCCTTGTCAAATAGGCCGTTGCATACCTCATTCTTTGATCCCAATCCTTCGACCTTGACCTGCCCCCTGTGCGTTGCAGAATTATTTTTGGTTTGCCTTACCCCCGCCCCACTTTGTCTTCGAAAACCATACAAGAATCGTCCGGAACGTTAGCGGTTAAAGACGTGTTTCTTCGCCCGCGTGCATGCACCACTTTTCCGTTTCACCACCACGGCAAAATGAGTGTGATGAACGGTGAAGTCCCTGTTTTCGCCCCCCCGGGCTCTGGCTCTTCGTTGGCTGTTTTCACAAAGTTTCTTTTCTTCTTGCAAATGGTGCCCCCCTGGGTTGATCGAAAAACTTTTGGCCCAAATTTTGTTGGCGCCTTTTCCACCAACCTCCTTCCCGAGTTGATTGTGGTTTTTATGACCTGCGCGCCGACCCCCCCGCCAATGATCGCAGAGGGAAGCAACCTTCCCCAGTAGCGTAGCCAACGTTTTTTTTCCCTCCCCCTTTTTCACCCCTCCGCTTTCCCCCCAGATAACCCAAGGGACCACAATGGCTACCGTGCAGGCGCGCCTTAGAGGCCTTCTTCAATCTGCCACAGCCCCCCTTTAGTTTTGACCCCCCCTTCTTTTTACGCGGCCCATTTTAGAGTCTCCCCCATAGTAGCAAACCCAGGGATGGTCTTCACCAAGCTCGTCGTCACCCCCCTTTTTTCTTTTTTTCCTTTTATCACAGACTGTTCTTTCCCCCTACCCTGACGCGAACCAAGTTGTGTTATGCCGCCACATCGCGATTTGGCTCTCGGTTGTTTTTTCCAACTGTGACATTCGGTTCCACTCTTGCCCTTCCATTGCGTCCCATCCCGTCCCGCTGGCAGTCTGGATTTTTTACACAACCTTAACCTCGGTGACCGAGGACCTTGACGCTGGCGCCTTTCTCTTGGACAGCCCCAACCCCCAAAGTTCCCCTGATCCCTTTTTCTCCATCCCGAGGTTGCGAGTTTCAACCGTTTTCCTGTGACGTTTCTTATTCCCTTATGGTTTGAAGCCCCCCCCTTGGTTTTTTGTTCTTTATAAAGACCTGTTGCCTCTGCTTCTTCTTCCTGGGTCTATTAGTCCTGGCCCCAAACTATCCCTCGGCCGTTTCCGAGTTTCCTCTTTATTCCCCCCCCCAAGATGGCCCCCCTGCCCCATGTCTGGAGCGCGGTCTCCCAAAAGAGTTCTCACCCTTTCGGTTGTCCCCTCCCCTTTCCAACTTTCCCCAATTAGTTATGGGTGATGACCATCCGGGCGCGAGCTCGCTTTTCCATTTGAAACTATTTGCTTCGTTTGATTGAGGGTTTTCTTTTCCTTTTTCCCCCTTTTTCTTTTACCCTTTGGTGGAAGAGGTTTTTTCCATTTCCCCCTAGAAGCCCTCCCTCGTTTTATACAGACCGTGATTGCCCTTTTTCCCGCTTGGATTCATCTCCAGGGGACCTGTTTAATTTTTAAGAGCCGTCTGAGGAGGCTTTCTCCCATCTGTCGTTTGCAAGGTTTCCCCCCCCTTTTTTTTTTGTACGGCTCTACCCCCACTTTTTTTTTTTCTCCAGGGGCACGTCACAATGGAGACTTTTGCCCCGAGTTGGATACTCCCAGAACCCCACTCTTTTTGGCCGTGCGGACGTTCTTTTCCAGTCCATTTTTTAACCCTTTTTCCCTCGATTTCCCGTTGCGACCCTTACCCCTTGTTTTGGTGTTGGCATTTTTTTCTACTTTTTTAACGACGTCCTGAGAGGTTAGCGGTTTTTTCCATTTTTTTTTCTCTTGGCTCCTCCTTTTACTGTACAGGCTTCCTTGGTTTTAGTGGAAAGTATCGCCTTCTTTCTCTTGTTTAATGCCTTTGGCCCTCACAGGTTTGACCTTTTCTTCTCTTCGTTACCCAAGTTTGGTCTCCTCTTGGTCTGTGTTCACGTGAATCGACCCCATAGGAAAAAATCGGGTTCGCACCCCTGTTCCAATCTTTCCCGCCCGCCTTAAGGCTCACATTCGGCAAAAGCATTGGCCCCCCCCCCCGCGTTCCTGGCCGTGGAGTCCCTACTCCCTTCGTTTTTCAATTCCGCGTCGTGGTTTTGGCCTCTGCATTAAAAAAAGGACGTTTTAGGGCCCAGTTGACCGTTTTCAGGGACCAAGCCTTATCACTTGCAACTGTCGATTGCTCTTGTCTGTTACAAATGTCTCCTCTGAGGGCAAGAAGTGATTTTCAGTTTTCCTCTCCTTACAATAGTCGTCCACTTGTTTTTTCTTCCAGAAACTTAAATCCCTAGGAGAGTATCCCGATGTCTACTTTTCGTTTCTTCAGGCTTTGATCAGTGGAAGAGTTCTTTATGTAATCATCGCGGCTACCCCTTCCTCCACAGGACGGGTGTCCTTATTGTCAGTTCCCAAAGTTTTTTCCGGATCCCCCCCTTTCCCCCCTTTCTGGTCTAGGAAATCGAGGTGTTCTAGTACCCTCACTCTTCTTTTCTTATTCCATTCCCTCTGATCCAGACGATCTTCCAGGTCCCGCGGAATTTTCACCTTGAAAGCGTAATCCATATGAGGCCGGGTTCTGTCTTTTTTTTTGAGCACCCTTTTGCTTGGCGTAAGGGTTCCGTTTCTCTTCTTTTTCCAGCGGCGTTGCCCCATCTTTTTTTTGGTCTTCAGCGGATTCTTTTTCGTGAACCGTCCAATCACGGAGACCCTCTCATTTTTAATTTTTTCACCCCGTTGTTTTTTGTGACTTTTCATTTCTCTTGCTGGCCGTTCTTTTTACCCTGTTTAAAAAGGTTTTCCTCCTGGCCCCTCCCTCCCTTGTGGAGGACCCTTCCTAAAAGACTTGGTTCTGGAGCACCCCTCCCACGGTGGATTTTTCATCCCCCTTCCGGATGATTGCCGTCGCGAACATCGGCCTCGGGCAGGATTTTCGAGCGGCTTTTTCTACCCCTTTTCCTTTCGTCCGATGGTTTCGTTGTCCCCAGATGACGTGGCTTCTCGCAAGGAAAAACCCGTTCCTGGTCGCCGTACCCTTTATGAGCTCACGGATCTCTTTTTTGCCTCTTGCGTCCTCTCCCCCATTTGCGCTCCTACCGTGGCCCCCCTCCTTAAGACCTTTTTTTTGATTCTTCTCTCCTTCGTTCATGGTTTTGAAGATGGTGCCCCCCTCCAAGCGGGGCTCCCACCCATAATGCAGTTTTTTTCTTGCCCCTTTTTTTTTTGTCGGGTTTTTAAGCGGACTTTTCCCTCCTATTTTTCTTTCCCCGACTGTTGGTTTGGCTGGGACTCGGGGATGTGGGTTCCTGTCTTTAAACTGGCCCCCAAGATCTTTGTGTTCTCCCCTTGTCTCCCCACACAACTCCGTCTCTTTGAACACGCTTTGCGTAGGTACCACGCGTTTTTTGAAAATCCCTCTGCCTGCTTTGCTTTTTTTCTGCCCCTGACTTTTCGGACCCATTTCTCTCTTTGCGTCCATGATCTCTTTTTGATCAGTTTTGTCACTCCCGACATATTTTTCTCACCTTACGTCCTTGGACGCGGCCCGTACCTTTTTTTTACGTTTCGGGTACCCCTTTCCAGGCAACTCGAAGCGTCGATTTTAGAAACTTCCCCACGATTACCCGGACGGCCCCCACCCCACCGCCCACCTCCACCCTCATAGACCCCCGCTCCACATTTATCTCCCTGCTTGTTTTGTTTTCTGACCCCCCCCCTCCTCGCGGTTCCCCTTTGGACATCCCTTTATGGGGAGAACGGGATCTATTAATTTCAACGGTGTACGGTCATTTCTTCTACTAGGTTTGCTAGGTTTCCCTTAAAACCATCCCTTCCCTCGGTTCCCCATTTTTTCCTCGGCTCCCCCTTCCCAATGTTATCTTGCTCAATTTAACCTTTTCCAAACGGCACATATGTCTGTATTTTTCTCATAACTCCTCCTGAGAGATTTCCCAAGTATCCCTGTCGGGTGTGCGGGCAATTACTTTCTGTGATAACGCGCCGCACAACCCCTCGTTCCCCCCAGTCGAATGCCGAGGACCTTTTTTATTATTCCTATTGTTGTCCCATGGCATGTTTTTTTTTCCAGGTCGTAAAGTCCCACCCTCTCGCACCACCCCCTTGCTTCTTTTGGTCACTCTCGTAGCATCCTCGCCTTGTTCCCTCCCCCCTTGATTACATGGTCAGTCTTGGTACGGTCCTTTCCCAATAAGCTTTTTTTTTGGCGGGAAACTTACTTGTGATGTACCTTCTGTATAGATCCTTTCTCGCGGCCTTTCGCCGGTTTGACTCCTGACGATTGGGGCCATAAGTTTAATTAGCCGGACGTCCCGTTTTTTCCCGCCCCGCCGTCCCCAGCTTCCTTGACGTGACTTTCGGCAAACCCCCCTTTGGGTTTAAACCTTGAAGAACTTGCCCCCGTTCACCCGGTTTTTTCGATCGGTATGGCATTTTAACATTGTACCTCCCTCCCGTCTTTTTTCTTTTTTCTTCCAGGTTCTGATCCTAATCTTGTGGGAATTCCCCCCAGGTAAACGGTTTAATGTGTACATCTCTAACTGATGCTGGCTGATTCTGCGATGTTTCTCGTTCTTTCGTTTTTCCCCTTGGTCCTTTTTTCTCTTTTTCCCCAATGACGCGATGTTTTATACACCCCCCATTTATCCTTTAGTTTTTTAAGGTTTCTCAAAAGGTTTCTCTCACGCTCTTATCGGCCGAGGTCGGGTGCCTTCGCATTGTTTCTTTTTTCTTTCTACTATGTTGTTTTTTTTTCCCAGCTCGTTTTTTAAATTGGGATGTGGAAGCTCTTCCGTCTACGGTGCTGCGCTTCGCCCAATTGTCAATGGTGCTTCTCCCGTTTTTTGTGTTTTCGCTTTCTTCTTTGGGGATAGATAGATTAATATGAGATCATTTTGTCGTTTTGTCCTTCTGAGGGAATTTCTCGGAAAAAAAATCCTTCTGAAAATTTTTTGGTTTCTTCCGGGTTCCCTCCCCCTCCTTTCACCATGTTTGATAAAGCGTCAAGATCAAAAGATGGGATTTTCATTTTTTCTTCTTTTTTTGTCCCCCAACTCTTAGTCCGTTCCTTTTCTTTTGGGTTATCTGTCAGGGTTCCTTCCGGGTCTTCTGATTTGACTGATTTTTCCCCGAATTGTTGGTGCACGAATTAGGCGGTCGCCTTCCTCTGCGCCCCCTTGAGCGGCGGAGGTTAAGGTTTTGTTCGGAATTCGAACGTACATTTCCCCTTTCTTTCTGGAGTCCCCCTCCCGGCCCCCGCTGTTTAGGCTTCGCTCCAATGTCCAAATCTTCCTCCCTGGGGCCTCTTTTTTGCACTTTTTTTTTTTTTTTTTTTAAACCCCCACCCCCCAACCCCCTTTATTCCCCCCCTTTATCGTTTGCTGTCCTTTTCTTATACCCTGTTTTTTCTTCTCGAAGTGTCCTGACGCATTTCCTGTATTTCTTCCTTGTCCCCCTTCAATCCCCTTTCTTATGGATGACCCTCGCTTTTTGTTTCCTTTTTTTTCGAATTTTTTGTGTTTGTTTCTTTTTTTTTTTTTTTTTAATGCGAGGGATGGAGGTTCAATGGGCTGTCCCCGGAGAAGTTTTTCTTTTTTCTCGGAACCGTCTACTGACATGTTTGCACGGAATTTTTTTCTCTCCCCTGGCCTACTTTCTTCTCAATTGTCAAGCCTTTTTGACGTTAAGGTTGTTTTCGTTATGTCTTCGTGTCAAACTATTTGCTGTTTCGTGGGTTCTTCTACTTTTTGATGGCATCGTTTTTTCTTCCCTTTTTTAGCCTAATTTTTTTGAAATCTCATGACCTTTACAGCGATTTTTTATTTGGATGAGTTTATTTTCGTGCGCCGCTAGTCTGGATTTTTGTGGTATTTTTTGCAGACTGTGTTCCCTTCGTAGGCTTGAGGAGTAGATATCGTGCAATTGTTCTTTCCCCGACCCATTTGGGTTAGTGGCTGCGTTCATGCAAAGTTTCTCCTTTCCCCCCCCCCCTATTTTTGTCTTTCCCTCCCCCTCCGTCCCCCATGCCGCGTGGTGGAACCACGTAAACTGTTCCTGGCTTCGGATTGCCCACTTAACTTTGAAACACCTATTTCTTACTTCTTTGCCCCCCTCCTTTGGCTTGCTTCTTCGACCGGTCCACGTTAGGTTTCTTCTTTTATCAGTTTTTTTTTTTTGTTGTGTTCCTCTTGGTGCGTTCAGTTTTTAGGTGATAAATATTCACTCTCAGTTTCGGAACTTTTTTTTTCTCCCCCACCCCAAGGTTTTTTTTTTTTAGTTGGATAACAGGTCAGCTCCCCCAACAGGGTTGCTCGACCCTGGACCCCCCTTGCTAGTTTTTCTTGCTAGTTCTGGTCCCCCACCTGTTTGCTTTTTTGACCTTCTTCATGCTTTTCCCACATGAACTTGTGACCCCACACGTTCTGCCGGCTTTTGTCCTTTTTTTCTTTCCAAGCGGGGATCTTCCACGGGTCCCTCATTTTCTAGTATTCCCAACCCCCTTTTTTGTGTTAGAGATTTCTTGGGCGGAAAAGAACAAACACTTTTTCCCCCCTTTTTCTCTTCCTCTTTGTGCCCAGAGTTGAACTGCACTTTGCCAGCCATGCCGCTTTAATCATTGAAATCATTTACCAGGCAACAGGTGAGTTGTGGACCCCCCCTTTTTCTGATTTCAACACCCACTTCGAGGCGGTCTTTCCCTTGTTTTTTGCCCCGTTTGTTTGGTGGGTCTGACGTCGACACCCCTCAAATGTTTCTTTCGACGAACAAAATGATAACCCCGGTGATTTGGAGTTCGTCATATGTAAATCCCCCCACCGAACCCCTTCCTTCGAGCACCCCCCCTTTGCACCCTCCCCCTAACGTCAATTAGTTTTTTTCGTACGTATGTAGTTTCACAGGATTCTTTCTTGTGCCTCCTTTGCTTTCTCTCCCCCCTTCTCGCTTTATTTTTTTCCCGTTTTTTGAAACCCACCACCCTTTCCACCGCTAATTCCCCTACCCCGGGTCCCCCGTCCCCCGACTTTTTTCTTTGCTTTGTGGTGTGGTTGTTCCACGACCCAGGAGGACCGACCGCAATTTTTTAGCAGACCCCCCCCCCCCCCCCCCCCTTACCCACCCCCGGCTCTGCTTTTCCTCCGACGGACGAGTTTGCTTCTGTGAAGTCGCCTTTTCTCTTCTTGTCACCCCCCGTATTTGTCCTTCCCTCGTTGGGTTTCCCACCCAACCCTCTTTTTCTACCTACCCCCCTTTTTTGTACCCTTTTCTCCCCTATCGTGGCCCACACCCGACCCGTAGCCTTCATTTCATTGCTGATTTGAAGAAGAGTCTAAGCAGCACGTCTCAGACGACATCCCCCTCTTTGTTGACCCTAACCCTCCCTTCCCACCGGTTTCCACGCCAAAAACCGGGCGCTCCACCCAACCCGTTTCGATTTGGCGGTTCTCATCTTGCTCCTTTGCCTGTTTCCAGTCCCCCCTTCCTCGTCGCCAGACCTTTTCGCCGCTACCCCCATGCAAACGACCCCGGCCTCCGTAAACCCCAACCCACTCCATTCTCCCCTCTACCCTTCCTTCCCCAACAAGCTCTTGGGCCAGCCATCCTTCGGTCTTTGTACGTGGAATCCCTGACTTACCCCCCTGCCCCCACCTGTGCGGCATTGCGCCCTGTTCACTGCCCTCCCCCTGGAACCCCCTCTGTGACAAATTCTTTCCCATTGCAGAACAAACTCTAACAAACCGACCCGCTTCCTTTGGTTTTGACCGCAAATAAGTTCTTCAGTGCCACTCCTTTTGTACCCCGTCCTTTCTGCTCCCCCCCCCCCCCAAAAACGAGAATTACCCTCGGCTTGCAGGTTCGGGGCCCCCCATGACCCCTCCCCCCAATTGTTTCCCGTTCCACCCCCCTGACCCACAGGAAACCCCCCGCGAAGGCATCGTCGTCTGTCGACCCAGCGCCCTTAGACAGGATTCCTGGACCCAATGGCGGCCCCCCAAGCCCGTCCAACGCCCCGTTTATTTTCCAACGCTCCTTCTTTTCCAAAGTTGAGCCAGTTTCCGCATAGTTTGGGTCCCCCCAAAGCCGTTTCTTTTCTTGATTCTCAATCCCCCTGTGTGCAGCGATGTATTGTTTGATCTCTCAAAAAAACACAGTGGCCCTTTTCTTTGCTTTTTTTCCCCCGGTTTTTTCCACCCAAGCCCGCAACTTGAGCTGGGGGGAAGAGTCCAAGCCTCGCCGCCCCCCCTTTTTCCTGCCGAGGAAGTGACAATTCAACCCGGGCCCAGCACGACCCTCATTTCTCCTTCCCAACACGCTCAGTCCCCCACTCCCATCCCTCCATTCATTTCCCCCTCACACCCACCTCCTTATTCCCCTGCATCTGCCCCTTCCCCACCCTCCCTTGTCCCCCCCCTCCCCTCTTTTCTTCCTCTTCTTTTTCTTTTCCCTCATCCGCCCCCCACCTCCCTCCCCTCACCCCCAACCCCCCCCCCCCCACCCACCCCACTTACCCCCTCCCCCCCTCCCCCTCACTCCGTGTTTTTTTGTGTCTTTCCTTTTTTTTTTGGTTTTTTTTTTTTTTTTTTTTTTTTTTTTTTTTTTTTTTGGGTGTTTTTTTTTTTGTTTTTTCTCTTTTTTGGTTGTGTTTTTTTTTTTCTTTTTTTTGTGTTTTGCTTGTTTGTTTTCTCCGATTTTATTTTTGTTTTTTATTCTTATTTTTTCCCCCCCTCCCCGTGGCCGATCCAGCAATCACATGGGCTATGGTAATTGCCTGGCCCTTGTTTGCTCCCGTAGCGGACGATTTTACTGCCAAAGATGGCCCCACCCCCATCTTTCGAAACCCAGCCCCGCTTCAAGACCCCGCTTCCCGTAGGATCCTCACCAAACCCCGGGCCTTTGGGGCAAAAAAGCGCTTCAGTGGCCCTTCCCCCAGCGTGCTTTTTTCATCCACTTTTTGGGGTGACATTCCCCCGACGAAGAGACAAGTTTTTTGTAAGTACAACCTCGTCGATCAGGTTCGACTCCCCCCTTTTTGCCCCCCCTCCCCTGCCAGCTTCTTTTCCCGTCCCCTGAGTGACCAGTCCCAAGAAGAAATGCCAAGCAGTTCCGCCCTGAAGTCTTTTCCTCGTCCTCTAACCCTCCCTTCTGGTGTTCCCCTCTTCTTGGCAGCCTGGATGTTGAACGGACGTATTGGACCATCACCCCCCAAAATCCCCAGGCAGTGGGCCTACACCCTTACCTTTGCCACCCTGAATTGGCCCAGACTTACCGTTTCTGCCGTCTTCTTCCTGATTCTCCCAAATTTTTTTTGTCCTAGAGTTTTTGTTTTTTTTTGCTTTTTCCCTGCCTTGAGTTTCTGGTTCCCATTTCGTTCTATTACGTGGCTTGGGCTTTTAAAAATCTTATTACGCCCCTGACTTGAGATCATCCTCGACCCAGATTTTGCCTCAATTTTTGCACCTCTCCTCTCCCCCCCATCCGCTCCTTTCGTCCCGATAACCATCTCCCTGTTTTGTCTGGTCTGACATAGGTTCGCCTTTGGACTTCTCCCTTTCAGGTCCCCCCCCCCCTCAATTCGATTTTTTCCGGAGCGTGGGAGGTAGATTTGTGTTCTACTGATGCGGCGTACAGACGCCCCCCTCCCCACACCGCCTAGCAGTTTCCTCCCCTGATTTCTTTCCGTTTCTTCCTTTTTTTTTACCGGCCCCCTGGTCTTCTTTCCGCGAGGGGGCTCTTTTACTTCTTTACCTCCCCCCTTCTTTCGTTCTCCCCTGGTTAAAGTCTCCCTCTCCCCTTTGGGCGCCGGAGCGACAATTTTTTGTTTCGCCGGCTGGTCGATGGTTGGCCCTTCCTTTCACCTCTTTTCTGTTTTTTTTTTTTCCCCCTATCAGTTGAACCCGTTTCAAAAATAGATCATCTAACACGGAGGTACCCCGGGTTTAGGACTTTTGCCGCCAGAGTTTTGACACCGACAAGCCTTTGTCCTGGCTTCCTTCCACCTTTTTTGGAGTTTTCTAATCGTTTCTGTACCGTCGAAGCTTTGGGTTTCCTTGAACCCGTATCTGATAGTCAGAGTTTTTTTTCGTGGGCATCGAGGTGCGTTTTTCTCTTTTAGTCTTTTTGACTCTAGTTACCCCCCCCCTGAGTTTAGGCCCCATCCGTTTGTTGGTTGGTTTCGGGATCTTCACCGGCTGAGGCCAAAGAAAAATTCCCGGTCCTCACCCCCTCGCCAACCACCCCGCATCACTTCCCCCCCCTTCCTTCATGTTCGAAAATCATGGCTCGCCTTCGCGGTGGCAGGAAGCCCCTTGCTTTCCCGTGTTTTTCCCCCCCCGTCGTGTGGTTTCGGAATTGCACAAAGAAATTGTCTGGGTAGGTTTGCACCAGCATTTAACCACTCCCCCGATCGTGCCCCAACTCCAGTTCGGGTGCACTTTTTAAAATTAAGTTCTCCTGATTTTCCCTCCTGACCCTTCCCCCCTCCGATGTGACAACTTCTCATGAATCACTGGTCAAGCTCTGGTTATCAGTTTCCTTCTCTCTAGGCGCCCTCCTCCTTTTCTGTCGAGTTAAGCTCCTGCGGATCGGCGATTTTTAATTATCCTTCCCCTTGTCCCTTCGGCTCTTTCTGAGTTTAAAGATGTATGATCCCTTTACCCTTCCTTGGGCTAGGAAGGCAATTGATGGACCTCTTCGGTTATTCCTTTTCTCAGATCCCTCCCTCCGTTAAGATACTATATTCCGCCGACCGAGGAGATTCTCCCTTTCTCCTTTCTTCCCTACTCTTTCTGGTCAGCAACCCCCTTTGTGTTCTTTTTGTCCCAAGGTTTTTACAACTTTTTTGGCGTGTTCCTTGTTGCTAAAGGGAGTCTTATCTTCTGATCTTCCCGGTCAGAACCTGGTTCAGGCACGGAGACTTCTTTTTCCCCCCCCTCCATAGGTTTTGTTTGATTTATCTCAGTTTCTTTCCGTTTCAACCCAGGACCCCGGGCTGATATGCCGACCGGTGGGCCTCCCGGCCGTGGAATAACCTTCTTTGGGGCTGGCTGTCACCTCCGCCACTGTGGCTTGACTCCCCTTGGATTTTTTCCCTTACAAAATTCTCTCGTCTAGGGAGGCTGATAACGTTGGCTGGTTTGATGACGTACCCTGATGCTTACACCCAGACTACCTTCCTTGCCTTTTTTTCTTCCCCAGAAATGGGTACCCTTTCTTTCCCGTGCTGTCTCTTCACGACATAGTGCCTCTTTTCACTGAAGTGGCCTGCGTCTTTAATCAACATCGCCGAGTCCGCACCTGGCAGCTTTTCCTAAAACAGATGATAGATTTCTGCTTACCTTGGTCCCTTTTCCCCAATCTGGGCTCCCTAATGGTCTCTCCCTTGACATCGGGCGGGTGCCCATTTGCTGATTTCGGCAATATTGCTAACTAGTTTGCTCTGTCCTTTTTTTTTTTTCTTGCTGTCCCCCTTCCCTTCACGTTTCCTTTTGCTACATTGAGAAAAAAGTTATCCACCCCTGCGGACGGGAGCATCCCCTTTCCCAGTCCCCCCTCTCTGAATGGGCCTTTGTTCTGAGATTTTTTTTCCCCTGGCCTTTTATTTTCTCTTTTGTCCTCTTGGGTTTTTCCCACTTTTCTTTTTCTATGTTCCCTTTTTTCCAAGCGGTTTTGCCCTCCCGGAGGTGGTTTGTGGTGTTTTTTATTGCCCACTCGTTCTTTACCCTCACTGTGAGGTGGGGCCCCGCGTCGGTCCCGCCACGCGCCCTTATTCCAACCGTGGACGTTTCCCCCCCCCCGACATCTTGCGATACGGTTTTCCAAAAAACTCTTCGCGTTACCCAGCCTGGCCTCCCCCTTTTTCCTCTGTCTTCTTCTTTGTCTAACCCCTTGCGTTTTTTTAGACCCTTGAGCCCAAAAAAAAAAAAGTTTGATGTTTCCTCCCGGGATATTTTTCTCTTTCAACCCTTGCCTTCCCTTCCAGTAATCTTTTTGGTTAATCAAATTTCGGAATGTCCGGAGCCCTTGTCCCGTTGAGTGCTCCCCCGTCATTTTCTTTTCCCCCCCCCCCCCTTTAACCATTTCCTTCCCACCCTCAAATGATTGGACTTTATCTAAAATAGCTTCCGAGCCAGGCCTGTCGGAATGTCCGTTGCAGCGTGTGCCCATCAGGTTTGATACCAGTCCCCAGCTCGGAGGGGGGTGTCCGTTTGACCCCGATGCAGTCGGTCCCCGGCAGGCCGTTCCACCCCTCCCTTTTCACCTCTTTTTTTTTTCCCTCCCCAAACCATTCCTGACGTTGTCATCACAACCGTCTTAATTGTCATTCTTTCGTTTACTTCATTGAACATCCCTTGCTTTTTTGCTTTTGACGCTGTGTCACATCTTCAAAAATCCCACTTGCTTTTTTTTTTTCCTTCGGGCGCGGTGTACCCGCCTGCTTCGTTTTACTCATTCATCGTTGTCCTCCCCCCGACTCCGCCCCCTGCAATCCCCTTGAAGCTGTTCACCCCTTTTTGGCGTCCCTTCGGTTCGAACTGCCTTAAAAACGGTCCGTCTCCCCTTTTCGGGCTTGCCCCCCCACACAAAAAACTATAAAGGTCTCCCCCACTTCTGCGCGTCTTGTGGGGGATGTAAAGTTCTTTTTCGATAATCGTGGTGCGCACCTAAATGTTCTATCTTCTACCTCTTCTTCTGTCTTCTTTCCCTTTTTATTCACTCCCCTTTTTTTTCTCCCCCCCGTCCTCCTTTTGCGTTTGATCTCCCCTATTGTTTTTCTACAACCAAATTTCGTTGCGTTGTCGGTAAGGTGTTCCGGGACCCTGTGTCTGCTCTCTTTTTCTCCAGCCAACCAGACCTTTTGTTGGCGTCCTATCTTGGGGCTCTCTGATGTGTTTTTCTGCTGGTAAGAGGGATGTGTCCCCGATTTACTTCCAATCCTGCGCGCGAATTGAGACCTTTCCCCCCTTTTCTTTTCCTTCTTATTTTTCCCTTGTCCTCTTCTGTTTGCAGTGGGATTAGGATACCTGATTGTGATTGACTAGTGCGCTAATTCTTGAGTGGTTGAGCGTTATTTTCCTTCCCCCCCCAACCAGTCTCTCCCTTGTTCATTTACGGGTTTCCTCCCCCACCCCCCTATTTGACCTTGTTAGATCAAAGCTACTCTTTACTTCCTGCCTGAAATCATCTGGCTTTTCCCCCCCCTCTTTCTAGGGTCTCCCCCCCTGGTTATTGGCGGCATTTGGACAGGCGTTACATCCCCTTTGAGGATTTTTTAGTGGACTTTCAGCAAATGTGCACTCCGCTGAATCTGACTCTTAGGACCCTCCGACCTGTCTTTCTGGCGTTGTTAGGATTTCTGAAACTTACCCTTGAGTATTTGCATTGGGCCACTTCCCCTTTTCCTGACTTTTTCCCCTTTCTCTTGACCGCATTCAACTGGCCTTGTCCTTTGTATTACAAGTATATTTTCTTACCCTCATTGTCATGCCCCATTGGATTTTTACTTTTCCCTTTTTGTTATAACCTTTTTCTTTCGCAAGTTGTCCTGCATTCCCAGCACCAATTGTGTTGCGGGGCTTCACTTGTTTCCTCCCTTCTCCTTTTTTATGTTTGCTTCTCTCTTTGGTCTTTTTTTTAGTTTGTCTCCAGTAGCACTTGTTTTGAGGGTATTTTTTTTTCTTTCCCGGCGGTGGAATCCTGTGCCTTTTTTTCCCTTTCCTTTCTGCTCCTCCCCCCCCTCCCTGTCAGTGGAACGGAATTGTTTTTCAGAATGTGTCACCCATTCCCTTCTCTTGCCCTGGGTCTTTGAACTTTTTTCCTTTTTCTTTCCCTTTTCTGTCACAGTTTTTTGTGCCCGTTTTGCTCATCTCTTCTGCCGGGAATGCAGTTTTGGATACGGTTTTCGGTTCTGGCGCAAGTTAGTATAACAACATGGGGTTAGTGTCCATTATTTTAGGTTTTCGGCCTTCGTGTTTTTCCCTTCGTTGGTTTTCCTAGTTTCCGACAAGGCCACAGATGTCCGGGCGTTCTTCAGTTCCCTCTCCTTTGTAGTTGCATGATCACCAAGTATTTTCCTGATGGGCCGGTAGTCAAAGTCAACCTTCGGGGGTGTTTGGAACCCCTGTACGGGGTCCCTTCTCCCCCTTTTGCAGTTTTTCCCCCCCTCTTTTTTTTTCCAAAACCTTCCCCCTCCCGGAGATCGGCTCTGCTTCCTTTCTATCATTAGACAATGAGTATTACGATTTTTTTTTTGTCTTGTTGTTGCAGGGCCCCTTCTCGTTTCTTTTTTTTTCATTCTCCTACTCTTGTCGCCTTGTTGCGAACCAGTGTTATTGCTGCACGTTTTAGTTACAACCTGGTTTCCCGAGGCCGTCCCTTGCTCGTTTTTTCTTCTTTTCTTTTCCCACCCCTTTTTTTTTTGTTTTTTTGTTGAAAGGAGACCCATGAAACTTGCCTCCCGTTTTCTTCCGCCTTTCCCCATTCTCTGCCAACCGTCTTGAGATTCCAACGGACTTTTTTTCCTCCCCCCCTATCTCTTTCTTTTCCCCTCCTTTTCCCCCTTTTCGTTTGTTTTCGGATGTCTATAGGCCAGACAATTGGTACCCAACCCCCCTTTTTTCCTTTTGGTTCCTGTCGGAACTTTCCATTGGACCGAAGTTTTTTGTGGTAATTGTGTCCTCTTTTTTTCAACCTTGGACCCTTTGTTGTTTTTACCCCTCCCCTTCTCCCCCCCCCACCCCCCTGTGTTGCGGCATTCTCTTTTTGGCCACAGGGTGGTGGACGGTTAGTCCCACTTTTAGAGGGAAACTTCCCCTTAACCCCATAGGATTCGCTATTATGCAGCACCTTGTCCCCCTCCCCTCTCTCCCCCCCCCCACTCAACCTCCCGTCCTCCCCCTGATGTAGTGCTCTCAGTCTTGAGTTCGTGTCTTTTACGTTTTCCTCTGCCAAGCTTGAGTTTCCCCCCTTTTTCCCTTTGGGATTTTATTCCACGGACCCCTGGTGGGTCACTAACGGCGCTGGTTTGACGTTTTGGCTGTTCCTCAGCCCCCCTTCCTTGCAGCCCTCCCCTTTTCGTCCTCGCTATTTTCCCCCCCCCCCCGGGTTTTTCCTGCTGATCTAATGTTCCTTAATCCTTCTTTCTTCTCTTAGCTTTCCCACGCATTTGGAGTTGTTCCCAAACGGACTCTCCCCCCCCCCAAAGGTTCTGTTTTTTTTAAGCGCATAGGTTTCCCACCCCTGAAACCTTTCCGCCTTTTCTGGTCCGGTCCCGGCAGAGAAACAGTACTTTTGCAAGGTCACATCCCCCAAGTGAGCAATAAAAACGCCCATTGTCACGTCCCTACCCTGCACCTTGTCAGCCCCCCCTGTTTCCACCGCAAATGGCAAAAGGGGTGCGGTTTGACGCTCTCACAGAAGGTTCCCCCGTTTCCCCCCTTCACATTCGCTTTTGGCCAGGACCAACCCGATTTTTACCCCCCCCTGCCCCCCATGTTCCCCCCTCGGCGTAAACACACCACCTCAAGCCAGAAAACCATGCCCGCCAATGCTTATGATACCGTCCACAATTTCAGTTTCCCCTGCCATCCCCACTTTCCAGGTTTTCTCTTTTTACGGGGACCGCTTGGCGACCCACGGGTGCCCATGCTGATTTGCTTCCCGGCCCTTGCGGATCCAGAGTCCCAACTTCCCCTTTTTCCCTCCCCCCCTCCCCCTCCACCCTTTCCTTCCTCTCCCCCCCCTTGCTCTATTGTCGTGGTGTCCTGAACAAAATAGGCATTGAAAAGTGATGGTGCCCCTTGTGTCCTTTATATCACTTCAACCCCAAATGGACGGTCGGTCTAATTCTCGCTTCAGACACTGGGAAGCATTTCTTTTTTTTTCAACCCTCCGGTCCCCTAATCCCCTAATTGTTTCCCCCCGAGGACTTAGTCCAATTCTCACTTAGAGTTGAACCCCCTTTGCCTGCACTCCCCGGCAGCCGCCCTTCGGTCTGACCCCGAACATTTTTTGAGACCTTTTCCCCCGTTCTCCTCTCTCTTTGTTGCCACCCCCCCCCCCCCCCCCCCCCCCGCTTAAGGGGGTGGACCGGCGGGGAACGAGTTCTGCTGCTCTCACCACCCTTCCTTTTTTTCACTTGTGGGGGTTTTGTTATACAAGGCCACGGTGTTTTGTCCCTTTTCTGGGAGTTTTTTTGTTTTTTTGTTCCCGGCGTTTTACTGAGAGACTCCCACGCCAAAATGATGCTCTGAGGGTTCCCCAGCCGTGGTCTCCCCCTGTTGTCCCCACGGCGTCCCCTGAACGCCACCCCACTCGATGAAGACCCTGAACCGTAGAAATTCACCTTCCTTCTTATTTCTCAGACTTTGGGCCCCTTTCTTCTGAAGTTCACCGCGTGCCCCAGCCCCCTTTCTGAGCCAACCTGCACGAGGGTAGAAGGACTTTTCCCACTTAGTAAAGACTCCACCCAAAATTTTCTCCCACCCCTTTATTCTTCCTCACCCCCGAGTTTTTTGATCTTTCAACGAGGGGGTGCCCCTCCAGGCTCCCCGGCTCCAGTTTTGTGTCCCTAAGAAACCCCAATGCCTCTGAGGCGTCTCGTTTCACCCCCCCCTTTTCCCATGTTACCCCCCTCCTTCTCCTCCTCTCAACTGTTTTCAAAATGAGCATGCCCCCCCTATTTTAAAAGTAGAGGGACTTTTCTTCTCCCCCATTAACTATTTGTTGCTGGGAGGCTTGCCTCTTCTCCCAGACTTCCCCTCTTCCATCCCCCCAAAAGAATCTCCCGCATGATGAACCTCTCTTAATAACGAGAGCCTCACATTGACCATTTTTTTTTCCCCTTCATTCTTTCTTTTACTATGGTGTCAGTTTTGCCACTGTTTTCCGCGGATCAAGTATTATTTTTCCTGCCCAGGGCTTTGCTCGTTTTCCCATCCGGCTATTCTTCGTTTTCATGCTGGCCTTTTCCCTTCAGTTACCGTCCTTTTTCACGCGATTTTATCTATTTTCCAGTTTTCCCCCCCCATCCCCCCCAAGAGTGGAGTTTGCACTCTGCCTGATTCTTTTCTTTCCCTTTCGTTACCAAAGAACCATTTTCCTTTGCTGGTCCCACTTTCGTTGACTCGATGCTAGAGTTTATTTTCACCCCTTATCCCGTGAAGCTCTTTTGCAAGAGTTGTTCGGTCCCCTGATGCCAATGGCATTCCTGGTGGTCAATACCTTCCTTGCAAGCGTCCCGCTGCGCTTTATCCTACCTTGTGCCTGCGGGTCGCGACTTATTTTCTAACTCGTTAACCTTTATCAGGCCGATTGTGTCGGTTTTTAGGCGCCAACTTTTTCTTCTTTTTAGTCACTTTTTTTTTTTTCCCGTGCCTCCTTTTTTTACGCGTGTCGCTAAATTTGGCGACGGCCGAGGAGTTTTTTTTTTTTTGTTTTTCCCTCTCCGCACCTTTTTTGCCTCTCCCCCTTACCGCCTTTTCACCCTCTTTTTTATCCCCCCTGCGTCCAATCCCCGTTGTTTTCTTCTACGAAGCCTTGTTTCTGGTTTTCGACACTCCTGCAGTCTGGTCTTACCCCTTTGTTGTTTTAGCGTCTCCTTTTCTTTGCTGTTACCGGCCTCCCGCTTTTTGGTTAGGTCAGAACCATTGCCTCTTCGAGTTTGTTCTGTGTGGGCCTTTTCTGTGCACGGTTTCCCTGACTGTTATTTCAGCTCCCCCTTTTCTTTTTCCCTCCTTTTTTTCTGGCTCCCCCTCTGCCCTGGTTCCCCATAGAGAAAATCCTATCCCCGTGCGCCAGAGCAACCCGGCCGTATTTGCAAGGGCTCCCATTACTTTCCCCCACCTATGTCTGGGCGCTTCTGGTTTCCCGTAGGCTCCCCCTCCCTTGGCCCTCCGTTGTAAGACGGCGGTTGGCTGATCCAAGAATAGTGGTTTTTCTTTGCCGTTTTTCCCTCCATTTTTTACCAACAAGCCCTGATGAACAAAACTTTACTTCCTATTGAGCGAAATTTAGTGACCCCAGTGCCGGGCCAAGAAGACCCTTCCCCGATTTTTTGTCCCGGGATTCTTTCTTCCTCTTTCATTTTTTAGCAAGTTGGTTCTTGCACATGCTTTCCCTAAGCATTAGTTGCTCGTCGATCATCTCATGGACGTATCGTCCGGGATGAATTGTATTTCCGATGTTCTCTATAGTATTCTGTTTTATTTTTTGACTTCTTCCCTTTTTTATGCTCCCCAAAAAAATGGATGTAGAGAAAATTTCTTCTGGCGTCCTCAAATGTGTTTCCTCGTTCTCGGTTCCCTCCCCCTTCTTTTTTCTCTGCGCCTCATGGTCCGTGAGTGATTCAGCCTATCCTCAACCGGCAGGTCTTATTAGCGCCGTTCCATCCTCCCCGGTTATCCTTTGTGCCTTCTTTTGCGCCCTCCCCCCCCGTTTCCTTTTGCGGCCCTTGGTTTTCAGGCGGTTTCCGGAGAGGAGCTTTCCCATTGTGAATGGTTCATCCCCCTCCAGTGGCACGCCTGATATTTTTTTCTCGTTGGTTGTTGTTTCTCTTAGATCCTTTTTCGTGACCCTTCCAAAGGCGCTCCGTTTTTTGCTCCTTGAAGCACGGCCGCTCACGCGTTTTATTTTCTTTTCCCCCACTACGACAAAACTTTCAGACCTGGGTTTGCTTCCTTTCCTCCTCCCCTCTTGCAGTCTTTTTCCTGGTACCTGAGCTTGGGATGGTCAAAGTGCCTTTTATGGGGATTTTCTGTCCGCCTGGACTTTTTCCCCCGAGACGTCCTCGGTTCTCTCCGTGTCCCCCAGGAAGAATGTTCCCCTGCCCAGTTTTTTTCTTTCCCAACTCTTTTGTCCTTTCTTCCGTGTTCTCCCTTGATCCCCCATAAGCCGACCCGTTTTCGCGGCTCCGACGAATGATCCCTTCTCCCTCGCTCTTTGGTTTTGTTGGCTACTGCTTTGTTTTTTTCACCTTCATTAAGGATCTCTTTTCCCCCCATTCTCGTTGCTTTTTCCTCCTTTCTACTTTTTTTTTTTTTTTTTTTTATGTTTTGCTATTCATCCCCTTTTTTTCAATGTTCTTTTTGCTTCTTTTTTTTTTTGCGTTTTCCCCCAAAAATGTTTCCTACCACGCTTTTTGCCTTCCAGAAGAACCAGCCCCGCGATGTGGTATTGCCCCCTCGGCTCCTTTTTTCCGCCCCGGCCGCCCCTCCCTGCCGCTTCTCTCGTGGGGGATACCCTGGACTGGCCTCGTTCTCTTTGGCTTTGGAGAACCCTAATTTCCTATGGTTTTTGTCTTTTTTTTCCCTCCTTTTGAATTTCCCCCCTCCCCCCCCATAGGTCCATCGTGTACCCGTACCCCCTGTTTTCACAGAAGACTCCGAGGGGGAACCACAACCTTGGCCAACACACCGAACGCCAGGCGATCCTTCTCCCTTACCCCCCCCTTCCTTTTTTCCCCCCCTTTCTATCTATTAGTCCTCTCCCACGGTCGTTCCGCTGGCACTTGGGAGTGTTTCGTTTAGTCACATTAGATGCGTTTTTTTCAGCGAAACCCGTGATGCCTTTGAATTTTTCTCTTCCTCTTTTTCCCTTCTTTTCCCTTCTCGTCCGTGACTCGTGTTGCCTGGGGGAGTTCTCCCAAAAGCAGCATCCTTTTTTTTGCCCCCCTTTTTTTGATCGGGGCAATTCCATGTCTCCCTCCCCCCCCTTTCAATTTTTTCCCACGTAAAGTTGCGGATCTCCTACGCCTGATAGCCTGCCCTGTCCCGTTATTTCCCACAGAGGTTCAAAATCCTTTTCTGGGTCTTCCCCCTTGACCTTTCTCGGCGAGGGCCTTTAGGGTCCATGCTCAGCAAGTCGAAATGGCCCCCTTGTCACCGCAACTCTTCACCTCGCTTTGTTTCCCCCCTTTTCAACCCCTTTCACTTTCTCCCCTTCCACCTTGCTGTCATTCCAGGGCGGTCCTGTAAATTTTTTATGGACGGCCGCCTACGTTTGTTATAGGGCGCTGACTTTCATTTGCACATTTCAATGAGATTTCAGTTATCGGTGCCGGTCCGTGCCTGTAATTCTCTCTTTTTCAGTTTTTCAGGTCCTTAACTTTCCCTTTCTCAACAATTTTTTGATCCATACTTGTCGATACTGTCCCACCCCCTGGGTATCAGGAAGTTCAAGACCTAAGTTCCACTTCCCCCTCTGTTTCGGTCTGTGCATGCTTTTCTCAATAGCGCGTGGCTTTTGGTGGTGTTTTGTCTGTTTTTTCCATTCTATTCCTTCTCCCTCGGGTTTTGGTTTTTGGGGCATTTCCTACCTCCTGTTCAAACGTTTAAGGTGCCTAGCCCTGCATGCTCTTCTCTTTCTCCCCCTTTTTATCTCCCCCCCCCCTTTTCCTTTTCCCCTTTTTCTCGCCCTGATCGCGTTACAAAAACACTTCTAGGCCTGACTGTGCCTTCCCCCGCGTGATCCTTTTCCCCCCCTCTTTTCTTCTCCTCCTCTGCTCTGGTTCTTCCGACCCCCTTCTGGGTTGTTCTACTTATGTGCTCCTGGATGAAGCTTTTTTGTCAGATTTTTGTTTGGCGCTTTCTGTCCTTTTCTTCCTCCCCTTGCTTCATGATACAGGTTTCCCTGGTTTTCTTTGGATTTTTGCGTGGCGATGAGCACCAGTTTCTCGCTCCCCTCTTGGGATTTTTTTCTACTTCTTTCGATCATGGATTTGTTTCGCGGCCCCCGTCTTCCACAAGACGCAATGGATTGGTTTGCCGGGTTTCACCCTTCTGGTGTTTTTTTCTGAACCATCCTCCACCCTCTTTTTTCCCCAGATGCTTGCCTTTTCTTTCCTAAAGAGTGTTTTAATTTTTCCCCAAACAGTTTCGTTAAGAGTTTTTGCCCTTTGAGGCTTGATTCTTTTTTCCCCCCTTTTCGGTTTTTCCTTGTCTGTTTTTCCTGAAATTCTTGAAGAAGTGATGACGTATTCTGTCCCCTCTCTCCGAATCCACCCTTTTTGCGGCTGTTCCCGGTGTAGTATTTTCTGACTCCATTTCTTCTGTTTCTGTTTGACTTCCCCCCAGACCTTTTCTCCCCCTAGTCCTTTTTTCTCCTACATGAGTACCCCATAGGTCTTTTCACCTGCTATAGTACCCCATAAACGCACTTGGCTCTGTCTTTTTTTTTCTTCCCCCCTTTTGTTCACTGTATTTGTTTCGCATGTTCCCTTTGCCATGCCGAATCTGTGTTTTTTGTTTTGGAATGCTTCAATTAATCCCAGGCTTCGTTCCTGGATGGGCAGTTGTTCTGGAGTTGTTCTTCGGTCAGCATTTCCCCTTTTGCTTTCATCCCTTCCCTGTGCAGGCGGGTTGATGGATTGTAGCCCTGAACCCCCGTTTCTGATTTCACCGAGAGCAATGGTCGGTTTCTGATCCCCTGATCCCAGCCCCGTAATCTGTGTATGCAGTTTTGAAAGAGTAAAAGTTTTGGTAAGGGGTAGGTTCTGGGTTTTCGGACGTTGTGCGTATAGGCCGTCTTATTTCCTTTGAGGTTTTTGCTCTTTTCCCCCACTTGACGTTCTGATCGTTAAATTTCGAGGTTGACCCTCTGGCCTTTCACCAGCTTTGGCTTATGAGTCTTTTCCCCAACAGATATCGGGGGTGGTTAGGTCTCCGTCTGTTTCTTTTCACCGTCGAGGGACTGCGAGCTCCGTTTTGCAGGCTCGTGGGTAGCTCGCTTTGCACTCCCTGTTCTGCCGATTTGTGTTCGGTAGCCGCACTCTTTGGGATTTTAAACGTTTTGGCTGGAAGGGGGCCCAATTATCCTTGCGTTTTTTTGCCCCCCCCCCCCTCCCCCCTCCTTACGTTGCATCCCCCGCTGCGCGTTGGTCCCCCCTCTAATCCGAACCAGAAGTATTGACGGTTGCTTTGTTGCGGTCAGGTCGTTTTGTTCATTCACCAATCCTCACCTTCCTTCCTGTTTGTTTTTTTTTTGCCCCCTTTTATGCTTAGCCCCAAAGGGTAGGTCCACTCCTGTTGGTTCTTTGCAACGGTTTCCCCCACCTGACATGTCCCGGACCAGGCTAGTTTTTTTTCTTTTTCCCCCCCCCCCCCCCCCCTGTTTTTCTTTTGCCGTTCATGGCAATGACTGCCCGCGTTCTCCCTAGAAAGTTTTTTCCCTCTGCCCAAGCTTTCGTATCCCAACCGTCGTTTTTTTTTTTTTCTCCCCTAACCTTTTTTTTCCTTTTTTCCTCTTTTCCCCTCCTTTGTTTTTTTTATAGATTCGGCTAGGAACAAAACCTTTAATTGGTTGATTATAACTAGATCTTGCTGTGGCATCCAGTTTTCTGCGTCTTAATGCAACCCTCCCCCCAAACGAACAACCAACCAGGTGGTGGTACCCCCCGAGTGCACACCCCCACTAGCCTTTCCTCGTTTCGGCTTGCACCGGGGGGGACGACAGTTCGTCCCAAGTTACCCCTTTGCGTTACCATAAACCCTGCCCCCCCAACCTGAGGACGCTTTTCCTTCCCCTTCCCCCAGTTGCCCTTGTCCTCCGATGCAGGTGGGCAACCAACGTTTTTTCCAACAGGCTCGTTTTTGAAGATAGGCGTCGTCCTTTTTTTCCGTTCGGTTGAGCTTGCACGTGCATTTTGCGCGACAATGGGGCCGATTCTCTCGGTGGATGTTTTTAACACTTTCCCCTGTCCAATCATCCCGTCCAACGGTCGGGTCCACCTCCCCGGTTTCGGTTTCTGTTCATTCCACCCGCAGGTGACCGAACATTTCAGGAAGAATCCAATTTATTCATGTCCTTTTTTCTTACCCTGGCTCCTGGCTTCATCCCTCGAGTCTGTTCTGCATAATTAGTTAATCTTACAAAGACGAGTTTGGATGGGTTGCAAAAGAAACCTCCTCCCTCCCCAATCTTGTGCTTGAAAACGCCATTACGACCACAGTAGTGCCCTCTGTTCCATCCCTTTCTCCTGTCCCTCCGAGGTCGGAAATTTTTCAACGCCCCCCTAAAACCTCACCCAATTTTCCCGAACACACCCCATCCCCCGTCCCGTTTTCACAGCAACTACGCTTACAAGGGGCGTGAGGTTTTGCATTTTCCGAAAGGATTTTTCTTCCCATTTTTCCCTCTCTTTTCCTTTGTATTCCACCTGCCGTGAAAAGGTTGCCCCCCTGGTTGCACACCCCAATCAGTCTTTCAACCCACATGCCCCCTACAACCTTCCTTGGACGTCTCCCCCCCCCTCCATCAAAACCCTTTCCTCCCCTCCCCAATCCCGCATTCCTTTGGTTTTTTCCCTCTGATGTAATTTTCCCGTTGACACCACCAACAGGTGAGAATGGCACTTTCCCCCTCCGACGCCCCCCTTCTGACCCAAACCATCCCCTGTGCAGAGCCCCCCCCCCTAACCCCCCCATTTTTTGCTTTTCGGGTATTGGGGTGACCGAATTAGGTCCGTTGAAGACACATTTTCCCTCCTTGCTGTCCAGCTAAGCCCCAAGAGTGAATTTGACAGCGCCTAGGTCCCCGGGTTTCCCTTTTTTTATCCACCTTGACCTCCCCCCTAATGGTGGTTTCTCCAACCGGACCAACCGGCCCCACCGCACCTGCACCCTTCTTTCGTGTACGTCGCCTGAACTTCGCATATTCGCTTTTCCCACACCACCCCTGCCCGGTCACCCCCCACCCCAGTCCACACACCGCACCCCCGCCCCCCACCCCCCCGCTGGTTCTTTTCCCAAAAGTCCTCCGTGTGGCGTTGTGCCCCCACCAGGGCCTTGCCTTCCGATCGTTTGGCCAAAAACACACGCCGCTTAGCTGCACCTTTTTTTGTGTTCCCAGCCGTTTTCTGTTTATTCGAAAAACCCGACGGGGTATGGCGGTTGAGAACTTGCACGTCAAATTTTGCGTCAGCTGGTGTGGTTCTCCTTCCCTCCGCGTCCCCCACCGCCATGATTACGGGCCTTTTCGAAAGCATCCCTGTGTTTACGTCCACGGGAAGAACCCCCCAGCCACCGCCGAGTCAGCCCCCCCCCTTTCCTACCCCTTTTCTTTCCTTGTTGGCGCCGCTGCCGAGGGACGTGATAAGCAACCTCTTCGACTAAACCCCCCCCAGGCGACGAGGGGACAGACGAAGCCAAATGTTAGAGAAACAAAGGATGTTTAGGACCCCCAGCTCTTTTTTCTTCCCCTTTCTGACCGTGCTTCTTCCACGCGGGTCGGCACCCAACCCCCCGACGACGCGAACTTTTTTTAAGGCAAACAACGCGCTTCCCCCCTTTGTCTATCGTACACCGGTGGTCACCCACCCCTGGGCGCTCCGTAAAGTGGTAATCTGAGGCATACCGAGAATAACATGGAGGATCTCCCCTTTTCCCCTTTAGGTTTGCCCCTTGCTTTTCTTCATGCCTATGATCGGAATTGCATCCGGTTGGACATTTTCCCAATTCAAGGCCCTTATGGATCCCTTTTAATCTGGCCCCCGAAGAGCGGGGGGTTGTTCCTGCTTTTCTTAATGGACGCCATGGTTTCCTCTAGTTTATTTTCCCGTTCTATGTTGCTCCTGCGGGCTTCGTCGGCTACGGGCGTTTTTGCCCCCAATTCTAAGCGCCTTCCCGTGCTTCATTTCTCTATGCCAGTCTTTTTCCCTTCAAGGGGCGCCACCCAC
>Ga0179593_1293824_pt1 | contig 30110 bp, 31 predicted proteins | sample CZODoug2_1_08_16_FD_185931 | JGI IMG/M metagenome (GOLD analysis project Ga0179593, IMG submission 185931) | Vadose zone soil fungal communities from Angelo Coast Range Reserve, California, USA - CZODoug2_1_08_16fungal (PacBio error correction) | ecosystem: Environmental > Terrestrial > Soil >... | reverse complement strand
TTTTTCTGCCTTTTCCTGTCAAATTTCCTTCTGGATCCGATTGGCAGTAAATCGTCGTTTGATCCCCGTCGCCCCCGGGAATTCTTTTTCATGTCCAATGAATTGACTATCCCGTCCCAAGCACTTCGGTGCCGGCTGGCCTGATGGCTCTGTCGCGATAGGCTCGGTCTATCATGTCGCGGTTTTGTCGATAGCAGAGTCCCACACCCCAGGTTATCCCTTTTATACCCGATTTTGTTGAGGGCGTCCTTCTGCTTTTGTTCCGACGAGCCTGGGTCGTTCCTCTCCACAGTCTCTCGACTGTGATCTGCATATACACGCAGTAACTTTCCACCTGATGCCGCCCCTCCCACCCCTCCTCAGGTTTGACCCGTCCGTTTTGTCCTTGTTTTTTTCTTGTCCGTTAATCTGACCATTGAGTATTCTTTGTTTTTATTGTCTTCCACAACTAGAAGCATTTTTCTGTTTTTTAACGTTTCCCTCTCACCCCCTCTTTTTCGCCCTTTCATCTGACCCTCGTCTCAGGAGTGCGAAGCTTTGTTTCAACGGCGGACGTATTATGTTTCTTTCGCTCTTCCTCTCCATCTCTTTTCTGCCCTTTCATCCGCGCCGTTCCACTTTAAGTACCCGTTTTGCCGTTCTTTCTGCGCCTTAGCAACCAGTCGCATCTTTTGTGGCTCCTAATTCATCACCTTCCTGCCCCCTCCTGGCTCCCCAGCCTGTATTTACTCTCGGAAAGTTTTTTTCTTTCCTTTCCCATTGTGTTCACCCTCTGTTTTGGTCCGTCACCGTCCTACCGTCGCTTAACGACCAACCTGTCTTCTGGGCGGCGCTCCCTGGCTCGTCGCCCCCTTAGACTTTCCCTGGTTTTGTTCATGATCCAAGGGCCCTTTTTCCTTTGCTTTTAGGGATTTTCTTCCTTGAGTCCGGTTGTTTGTTTGTTTCTAACTTACCCCTTGCCGTCACGCCATTCCCTTCTTTCAGCACGACCGGGTTTCTCCGTTAAGCTTGCTCATCACGACGGGCCTTTGTATTGTCCGGCTAAAAATTGGAATTGGTTAGGGTTCCCTCCTTCCCATTCAGCTTTTCTGACGGCGGGTAGAATTCGGTTGTTCGGGGTCGTTTTCCGAAATTTCGATAGTACAGTCGCTCACTAGTTGTCCTTTGATTTCCCCGCCCCCTACACCATTATTCATTCGGGGGCGTGCCTGCCTTTTCTCGTTTTTGCCTTGTTCCCGAAGCGGGCCCTTTTCTTTCATGCGACCTCTTTCCCTCTCCCCGATTTCGCTTCCCCCTTTTCATATGCCGAAATGGCCGGGCTCCCCCCCTTTTCTTTGTTCTTTTCGTTTGGTTTCCACCCCAAGTCGTTCGTCCTATTGTTGCCCCGATTCGACAATTTCTAGTCTTTACCGACGGTCTTCCATTTTTTTTAGCTGTTACTAGTGAAAGTGTAAACCATTTTGCGACTTTGTTTTGTTGCAGTTCGTTGATTTATTCCTTTCCCCCAAGCCCCCAAGGCTTTTTCATCTCATCTCAACAAAGATTTTTCCACTGAGCTACAGCTTGACTGCTTGATGGCTGTCCCTTTGACCCCTCCTGGAAGGTTTTGCGGGCGTCATCCATTTTTGAATCATTTTCGACGTCTGCCATGCTGACCGCTGCACTCGCCATTGCGGCCCATCCCTTCCGCTTTTTCCAGGTTTTTTGATCCAGTTGCAGAGCTCTTCGCTAGATCGCGCCCTATGGCTCCCCGACCGTCGTTCAGTTTTTGTTGCCTTCTTCTCAATTCTTCCGGCTGAACCCATCGCAGTCTTCAAGGTTTCCTCTTCTGTTTTGCGGTTGGACCTCCGTCGACGACCGCGGTCCTGACATTTTTTCCGTCCCCATCTTCCGTTTGCTTTTGGTTTGCTGCCTCGAGTCGTTTCTGACCTCCCCCCTTCCCTTTTTTCGTAACTTGTTTTCCTTTTTTTGATCATCACCCCCGGACGGTTTTTCCTGCTCGAAGGCAAACCGCCCGTCAAACCCCGCCCCATTCTTCCTTTTTTCCGCGGGTGTCCCCGTATCGACTTGAAATCCACACTCCTGACCACCGGGTGCGCCCCGCTCAATAGCCCATGTGCTCATTTTTCACCTCCCGCTCGTCGGCTTTTGTTCCTACCGCGTCGCCCGCCCTTGCATCGCCTTCTTTTCTCCCTTGACCTTTTTTCTCCCGCGAAGAGCCTTTTTCTTGACTCTTGATTTAGGCACTGCGGTGACTTCGCGCGACCGGCCTTTCCTTATGGACTGTCAGTCGTTAACGCTCCACTTGAAGCTTTCGCCGACCGTTTTACCGTCCAATCTTTTTACCGTATTTCTGGCCCCCCCCACCCCTCCCCCCAACCCTTTTCCTCTCTAACATTCTCTCTCCCTTTTTTTTTTCTCTAGATGTGGTCTGAATAATCGTTCTCGGGGGGTATGGTTTGTTCCGCAGGGGGTAAAGGCCCCGGTCAGTTTCATCTTTTTAGAAAACGGGAGCTTTTTTTACCTCTTAAAGTTCGGTCCTTTTAACCTTTTCCGTAGTCTCGTGCCGGGCCCCCGTCTGAGCGTATTTCATCCCGCCAGTTCCGCTAAGCAGGTTAAGGGGCTTCCTTGCAGGCGCACACGGTTTAGAAGAGCGTTGGCGCTGGGCGGCGGCCCTTCCGGTAGGATCGAGGCTGTTCATTCGCCTTTTCTTTTGGCAGGGCGTTTCTCAAGGTGATTATGGATGATCTTGATTTTGATTCCCTTTTCGGCGTCTTCATTTCGAGCTTTTCCCTTGGCGCAGCGTCTTCCCTCCGGAGAGCGGGGTCCTGATTTTCTCGGCCTTTTCCGGGAAGACCAGTTTTTCATTCCCGCCCATAGTGCTCTCTAGTACCCACACGTGGGTATGGCCCCGGTTCTCTATATCTCAGCGCTTTGACAATCAAGAGCAGATGGGTTTCGATTCGGGCCACAGTTTTTGTTCTTTCCTGTTGAGCGAGGGAGGGGTACCCCGGGCCTTTTTTCGTTCTTCCCAAGTTTGACTACTGGATGTCTCTCTTTCTTCTTTCTGCTGCACCCCGGACCACCTTTTTTAAGGGGTACCTTTTGCTCGGCGGCCGTATATTGAGATGCCTTATTCGTCTTGCTCGAAACTGGATCTTTCTTTTTTCCTGATCCCCGTGCTCTGGCGGTTCGCGGGCGATGCTCGGTCGAAGCCTTGGGAGCAATTTTTTTCCCCGGTTTTTTTTGCTATTTGGCGTTCGTCTGTTGCCACGCCAACCCCTGCAGCGTTTAATCACTTTAGTTTTTCCCGGCAAGGCTCCGTCGTTTGCGGCCGCTGTAGATGCTCGTTGAACTATTTTTAGGTTATCCCCTCATCTCCCGCGAGCTTCGCCCCCCCGTCCGTTTTTTTATTGTTTTCATCCGCCTTCGAACCTTTTTTTTGCCACTTCCTCCTCTCCGGTATCTCCTCTTTCCTATATGATTTCGATCTTTTAGGCCTCGATGGTGGACCTCTCCTGGTTGGACCCCATTTGGTCTTCCCGACAACTGCCACCAATCATTGGGATCCCCAACTTGCCATGGCGCCTTCAACCTTCCGCGAGGTTCACTGGTTTTACGGCCCTTTCTCCTTCTGTACGGAGTGGTTCCCTTTTTTTTTCCCCTCCCTACGACGTTGCAGCCTACGGAGCTCCCGTATTTTTAGTAGTGATCTGCACCCGGACCCTATTCGCTGCGGTTACTTCCGATCTTTGTCGTCTTGTCACGTCCCACTCTCCCCTCACGCTTCTTGGGTCATTTTTTTCCTATTCAATTCACCCCTCCTTGCTCGGACCCTCTCGCTGAGTGTCGGATGCAAGATCTGAACGATTCCATAATGTGGTTTGACCCCCCCGTCTTTCTCGGGCCCCTTTTTTCCCCGTAGTCACACGTTTATTTTCGCCCGTGCTTTTTGGCTCCCCCCTTGTCCTTTCCCCTTCGGCCACTGGCGCGGGAAGTACCCCCCCTTGCTTTCCCTTATGGGTTTTTCCGCTTTAGTTAGAACGCCGGGTCGTTTGATGTCGTTATTGGTTCCTTTCCCCCCTCCCAAAGAGACCGGTTTTAGTCCGGTTTTTGGCCTCCTTTTAATCAATCCCTGTGATTTTTTTTTCCGGCATCACCCTTTCTCCTCGTTCAAACTCTTCTCCCCACTGATATTTCGCTGTGGACCTACCCTCGTCGCCATTACCGCTTTTGGCCCCAAAACGGTTTTGAGAATCGTATCCCCTGCTCCTATGACGGTTTCCGATCAACGGCCCATCTGGCCTTCCTCTTCTCCCGCTATCTCTTTTTTTTTCACTGCGGAAATCCGTCCGTCTCGGACCATCGTCGCCATTACATTTCGTTACTTAGTCTCGGCTCGTCCCCCCGTGGCTTTTTCCCTCTGGATGGACGCCCTTTTAAGACCGATCCCACGTTACTTGCTTTTTTCTTGCACAATGATACTCTTTTAGCAAACTTTCCTCGATTTCACGGCCTTACCCTTTGGGTGACGTTTACGGCTTCAAAGTCGGATGCCTTGAGAATTTTCTCTTTGTCGCTGTTTGTATGATTTTTTAACGCGCCATTCTCCTGATTTTTCCTTCTCCCCAAACTCAATCCATTCTCCTTGCTACACTTGTGGCACTATGCCGATCCTAGCTTTTCCTCAGTAAGAGACACTCCCCTCCGTGAAAGACTCCCCGCCTGCCTATGTGTCGTGATTGCCTTTATTTTCAAATGTTTGGCTCCTCCCCCTTACCAGACGGTTCTTCAATCGTTCATCGCTATGGTCCAGGCCCGATTCGTGCATTGTGCATTCTCCATTCCTTTTTTATCCCCTAGATGTTTTTGTCTCCTATCTTTCCATTGGTTTTGTATTAAGAGCTTTCACTCGGCCAGATACAAGGTAATGCTGACGTCCCGGCTTCCATCCCCCCCCGGGAACGCTTTTATTCTTGCGTCTTACCTTTTTTTCCTGATGAAGGCTTGTTCCATGGTTTCTTGAATTTGTCGACTTTTAATTGCTGTTACCCCACCCCAACGTTTTCCGTTTCCGCCGCTCGATCATTTGCACCGTCAGATAACCCGAGTCTGTGCGTCTTCCAGCTTTTACGGAACTTTCTTCGTTTTCTTCGTTTCCACGGGTCCCATTTTTCATCAACCCCCGCTCGATGCGTGACTTTCCTTCTTTGAGATGATTGAATGATTTCAGACGGGTTACCCGATAGATTTACTCCTCCTCCCTTGTTTTTTTTTATTGAGTCTTCCGGTTCTTTTCGTGAGTCTCCCCTAAGTTTCCCCTTTAGTGGTTTTTATTTTTCCCAGGAAGTTTTGCCAGACTCCCGACACTTTAGCGCGACACGCGTCAAGCGCCCTTTCCCTTTCGATCTAACTTTTGTTTCGCCGTCTCGCCCGTAGCCCCAAGGTATGTGCCCATCCCGCCGTTTTTTGCTTCCTCTCGTCCCCCCGACCATCCCCCCGCAAAGTTTAACACGACCCTTCAAGGCCACCCAACCTCTGTTTCATCGCCGACCTGCTATCAATGGACTTGTCCTTGTGATCTTTTTGGCTCTTCTCCTTTCCTCCTTTGTTTTATCTTTATATAGGCTGAGTTTATCCCATCTGCTCCTTTTTCATTCCTTCCCTTCGACAGCTTACCTATCGCGCGCCCTTCGCCGATTCCCCTGATTGAAGTCCTGCAGATTTTCGACAGGCCGATCTTGTTTATCAATAATCCTATCCGAACTTCTGGAATTATATCGAGGTCCAAACCGTTTTTTGTAATGCCTATTTCCTCAACACCCCTGCAGGACGGTTTCGAATGGGGATGTTTTCCTTCCGAGTGATCGGCGGCCTATTCTTTTTGTTCATTCTTCCTTGCACTCCTGGTTTCTCCTTCTTCTGTTTTTATATGGTCTCCTTAGATGAAGACCCGAGGGGTTCCTCCAAAGCGCCTACTAGTATTTCGCGACTGTTTCTCAGTTTCCGGGTCACGCCGGACACTTTACTTTAGGCCTCGTCCAGCAGTTGACCTAATTTTCTGGTCTCGTGTTTACGAACTTCTCAAGGATTAGGGGGTTTTCTTCTCAATCCTTCCATAGACTTTTCCTTTTCTGAGCCAAGAGCCTCTTCAACTTCGTAACCACCGTCATCACCTTGCAGTTATGCTCCGATTAAGGAGAACTTCGGGATTCTATTATTTCTCTTATATCCCGTGATTTTCATAGGTCTTTGCTTCTTCTCTCTCGGTGATTTTCGATTTCTCTTTTCGTCCTTTCCAGTCTGGCTGCTCGTATGAACCCCAACCCCCTTTTACCCCTCGTGTGTCAGTTTATCTCAGGCCCGTTCGTCTTGCCCCCTGATTTTCTAGGTTCTTCTTGTCGATGCAGGAATTGTTGAAACGTTCCAATAGGTTTCTCGTGCCCTGGCCTTTCGTCGCTCGAGTTTTCACTTCGTCCCCTGTTCCCCCCCCCCCGATCCTTCCCCTACGTTTGACTTGATTTCGGAAGAGCACCTGGGAGAGCTGGTCTTTTTTTTTTTCCCCTCATCCATAAGTTGGATACACAGTTTTTGCCTTAGGGCGTTGCGCGATTGAGTCTGGTCTTCACCTCAATTCCTTCTAAGCCACTTTTATTTGCCCCTTCCTAAGTGGAGGGATCTTTTCTGCCCCTATCTTGTCCTCCTAACCGAATTATTTCTTTGTCTCCTCAAAAAGGACTATAGTTTGATCTTTTACTAGCCTTTTCCCCTTTCCCCTCTCGTCGTCTGTGGGTTTCGTGCCGTAACTCCTCCCCGATCGTCAACCAAGTTTTCCGCCGATATGCTGTGTCCGGACATCGTCCGCCCTTCCCTACCTCTTTTCCAGCTCCGGGGGAGTTTTCACGGTTCGCTCTCGTTTTACATCCGGCAGCATGCTTTCACTTTAAGCTTTGTTCCTCGCTGACGTGATCCGGCTTTGCGAACTCGGCGCCCATGATTTGCAGTTTGCCCCTGTTTACCAACACTTTGCCCCACCAGTGCGTCCACGTACCCGTTTTTGCGTTTGGACATCCTCTTGCCCGTTCCTACCGTTAACCTGTCTATTTGTACTCCCCTCTTTATTCTTTTCCCTCTATTTCCACCCCACATATGAACCGTTCTACTCCGTTTTCGATTATCTCCTTGATGGTCTCACGCCCCCATCTTCAGCAGGCTTTTCCGTCCTCATCTCAATGCCACTTTTTCCCGCGCTTAGAATTGCCGGCCACCTTGTCGGGTATGCCAAGTTGAATCCTCTGGCTTCCGTTGCGGAAGCGACTCTACGGCTTAGGCACAAGTCCCTTGTTCTTTCTTCTCCTCTGACCCTTCTCGGATCTGCCTCTCGCCATCTTCGAGATAATTTTCCGTAGAGACAGCTCGCCAGTCCTCCTTCGCCTTAGACGCAGTTTTATATCGCCGTTAATTATCCCTTTCATTTTTTTTTTTTTCCCTCGTCCGTTTTTTCCATGTTTTCTTGGAGCGCGTTTTTTGTGGACGCCCCTTTTTATCCGCCTGCCCTGTTCACACGTTGGTGTTGTCGAAACTTCCGCCCAGCGTTAAGGGTTTCGGTGGTCGCGAATCGAGAGGCTTTCCTCCCCCTCCACCGTCTTGTGGTCCTGTAATTTTCCCCGTTGCACCTCGCTTTAAACCTTACGTGGTACGTCACTTTTGCTCGCTTAACATCGTCCAAGGCAAGTGCATCGGAGGGACTCCGAAACTCCTCCCCCCATTGCAATTTTCGAGGATTGCTTGATCCTTGACCTTCCCTGATACTCCGAAGCCACAATCGAATCTGTTCTCAAACACGTCCCGCCCCTTTGCTCCCGCCGGCCTTTTTTCGTTGAGATCTCCCCTCTGAGGCGACGACATCGACTTCGTTTCCACTTTTTGGTTTTGTTTGGGTCCTCCCTGCCCTCATGATTGACCCTGCATGATGTTCCGGCCCTGTATGCACTTCTTAAGGCCCTCTTTTTCTCCGTCTTTTTCTTTCCCCTCCAGTTGTCTCTTTTCTCAGTAGGCCTCGCGTGTTTTCTTCCCCCGTTATTATGAAAATTCAGCTACTTACTTGTCTTTAGCCCTTCGCCACACCGCCCCCCCTCTTTCCTTTATTCGCCCCCTTTCTTTCGTTGTTTTTTCGATTTTTTGTGGTAGACTCAAGTCAAATTCTTTGTCCGAAATTTTACTAAACGGTCGTATTTCTAAATTCCGGAGAAACGGGAGAGACACTTATTCCCTTTCTGACGGGCGGCTGGAACGCACTGCGGATCCCTATTTTTTTTTTGCCGGGGCCGAGTCGTCGCGAGTCCCTTCACATTTTCAGCTTTCCTGGGTACGGGACGTTTGATACCCCTTGTCGTCTTTCAGACGGCGTTGGTTTTTTCCAGTTGCGATTCTGACCACGTTTTCATCCGGTGGTGGATTGCTTTTTCTTTTGATGACGATTTTTTTTTTAGCCCCCCTCGTGATGTCGTTAGGAATGGGTTCGATAGTCCTGATGTTCGGGCGTTTAAGTAACAATCCTGATAGGTGATGGCCCTTTCTCTTCTTCCTTTGTTTCTAGCCCTCTTTTTTTCTTTGCCCTCCCAACGTTTTCCTTTCCCAGAGACCCCCTTTCAGTACGGATTCGACTCCCTCCCTTTCTCTATGCTAGAGTCAGCCCCCCCCCCCCCCCCCCCCCCCCCCCCGCTGCTGAGGAGGATTGCGTCCTCTGCACACACGTGTCGCTTTCCCCCCGGTTTCTTTGGCGAGTTTCTGCTTCCCCCCTTCGGCTCCCTCTTTACTTTAGTCTTATGTCGCGTTTTAGTTCCCTTTGATTATAGCGCAAAACGTTCACGAGACCGGCGCCCACTCGTGTGCGATCCTTTTCTTTAAGTCCTTCGCTGGTCGCAAATGGTCCTTTGGCCCCCCACCTGCTCTCGCCCCTATTTGGAGGGCGCCAACTGGCGTCGGATCCTGGTTCGGCTTTTAATTTGTTGTCCTCGACTCCAATTGCTGTGGCGAAGCCCTTTTCTTCGGTTGCAGCCCACCCCTGCCTTCGAACCACATTCAGGTACACCCTCCATCTTTGCCGTCGGGCTTTGTTTTTTTTCGATTCTCGTGGTGCGCGCGATCGCTTTGATTCCGCAGGTTGTTAAGCCCATTCACGGTCAGCTCCTTGAGATCGACTTGATCTTTTCCTTGGTTTTTTGAACAGCGGGCAGTTTCCCCTCTTTTAACCCCTCTCCTCCGTCCGGTTTCCTCTGAGCCTCCCCTCCCTTTCGATCGCAACCAACGGATATCTTCTGTTGGTCCCTTGTCTTTATTGGAAATTTGCCGATTCATTTTAACGCCACTCAGTGCCCGCTTCAACTTTTTGCACATTTCCGGTCTCAATTTTTCCTCGGGGATGCGGTTAAATTTGCATGCTTTTCGCTGTGGTCTTTTCCCCCAAATCTTTCGAATAACTCGACTACTTTGTGATTCGAATGTTTCTCTCTTTATTTGAATCGATTCCGGCCACTTCTGTTTCGGCGGGACTTTTACGACGGCGCGGCCCTCGACCCCAAACACCCATCTTTTGTTTCCTATTCCCCCTTCTGGATACATAAATTTTTTTCGCGTACAAGACAGCAGCAGGTCTTCCTTATTACAAGATCTGTCCACCTTTTTTCCCCGTTCCTTTTAGAGTGCAAGAAACCAGCTTTATGTTCCCGCCAGTGTTCCAGGCCTTCAACACGCTCAATCTTGAGACGCCCTGACCCTCAGAGGTTTTTTTTTCCATGTTAATTCCCTCTTCCAGAGATGGTTTAATTGGCGCCCAGGGGATCTGATGAAACACATTCTGTTTCCTCGCCCTGGGTCCCCGCCTTTTTCAGAGATATCCCCAACTCCCCCAAAGGTTCGACTTTCCTTTTAGATTTCTTTTTTTACGATTCATCCCCCTAAAGATGATAGGCCTTTTGTTTTCGCGCCCCAACTGGTGAAGTGGCCTTATTCGCCTCCCCAAACGACTATTCTTTTTTTGCCCCCAACGAGTTTCTTAAAATACATATTCGTTCGGCAAAAGGTGAGAAATCTCCCGTCCTCTTATCGATCACGGACTTACTTTGCCTCGCTTATTCCCTCTTCTCTCTATGCTGTTACCTATTCCCCCCCTTTGATCTGTTCCTGCAATAAGGTGACACCTATTTCTCTTTTTTTTTCCTCAGCTTATGTGGCTCTCCCTGCGCGTCCTTGCTCGATTGAGATTACTTCTCGGAGGACCCGACGAAGTCCTCATAGAGTTTTTTTTTCTTTGACGTTCACATAGATTGATCTCCCCTTTTCCGGTCCAGGTCTTTGTCGATTTTTAAGCCGGTCCAACGGCGATTTTTTAGAGAATTAGTGAAAGATCTATGTCGGCCCCCCGATGATGTTGGAACCCCCGTCTTCTCCACTAGCTTCTGTGCCCACCCCCCCCGCATCCCTTTTTGCTTACAGGATGGTCAGCTTCCAGACTGAAATCGAGGTTTTCTTTGATACTGAACTCACCTTTCAAATCATAAAAGACTGAATATGTGTTCTGCAAATTGTTTTGAACTCTTGCCCCCGTTACGACTGCACTTCAAATCGCCACGTCTTCTTTGCTTTCACCCTCTCCTTCCTCTAGGGGACGTCCGTACCTCACTTGAGCGCGTCGTTGGCGCGCGTTCCCTTGGCGCATAGATAAGGACGTACCTGCCGCCGCATCCCTTCCCTTTTATTTTTCAGTCATTCGACCGATCTTCGATTAACTCCTCCACCCGTTCACCTAAGGCTTCGCTAGTTGAACTCTTGGTGCCTTCTTCAGCCCCTGTCGTAAGCCCGCTTTTTTTACCTGGTCTTTTTTATGCTAGAAACAACCCCCGCTTTGCACATAACTTTGTTTTTTCTTTCTTTTTTCCTCTTCCACGTCCCTCCACGACTCGGAGGTGGTTCCCCTTTTCGCGTCCACTTCGTGTAGTTGGAGGTTCACCCGTGCATAAACTCGTTTTTGATCTTTCTACTCTCAGCTCCCTCCTTAACAGCCTATTTTCTTCTCCTTCCTACTTTTTTTTTTTGAGGGTGCCCTGTTCTTTTTTGCTCTTCGTGAGTATCTCCCTCTAATAGCCCCTCTCTCCTTGGGTTTTCATTCCATTACCGGTCCCGCCTACGCCCCCCGCTTTTCGCCTCTTTCCAGAGCCAACCTCCTTTGTTCATGTTCCTTTGAAATTTTTCTTTCTTAACACCGGTTTGTTTTGTAAACGCGTTTTTTTTCCCGTCATTACCAATCGGCCTCCACCCTCCATCCCCCAGTCTTTCCCTGTTCCCCGTCTTCCTCGTCACAAACATCTTCCCTGATTCGACCTCCGCCGGTTTCCTTGGTGAGTCCGGTTCTGTTTCGATCCCCGGGAAGGACTGCGTGCGAGATCTCTTTATAGTTGCGCTCAGGATGACGATTCTTTTTCTCCCGAGTGTCTCATTGTCTGATTGCCCACGTTTCACTAATCGTCTATGACCATCTCAGCGTCTTGCCGATTCTTCCCTCCCGGTCTTTTCCCCCTCAGGCCAACCTGACCCACGCTTTCTCCAACACCAATTTAGTTGCGTGTTTGCCTTTGCTGGTTTTGAGGGTAGCGCTCGTGGTCTCGATATGTGAGCTCTTAGCTCGCCCCCCCCCTCGGTGTTTTTTCGTCCTATCCTTGCTTTTGTGTCTTTTTTCCGAGCTCTTCTTTCGATTGGGGTGGTAAAATCTTCACCAGTACCTTTTGCCGCGAATTCCTTTCCTCCCCGCTTTTTTTTCCGTGCTGAGAAACCCTCTTTTATGGGCCTTTTCCCCTCGCCCGCTGAATTTTTGCATTTAGTTTTTTTTTTTCTTCAGTATGAAACTCGTCTTTTGTAGGAGTCTTCCTGTTCTCACTCCGAGATGCCTCGCGGCCCGCCCGCTACCATTAAACTTCGCCCTCGAAGTCGTTTGCTTTCAGTCTGGTGTGGCCTTTTTTTTTCTTCATTATGTTTCTCAGAATTGAGGTCACCGACGAGGCCATTCGGCCTTTATCGCGACTTTCCCATGAGAGGAGCGATTTTTACCCTGTTTTGCCGCCCGAGCATGGTTTCGCTCGTATTTCTCCCCCCCCAGCGACCTTCGTTTAGTTCGCCCTTCCCTTTCCAAGTTTTCGGCCCAATCCGGCTTCCCCTTAATCGGGTATTGATTAATCTTCCCTTCCAGTGTGTTTGTGTTTTTGACTTTTTTCCCTCTTTTTTCCCTCGTCAACCTTTTATTATCTACCGACCCCCCCTTTTGCGTCCCGCCCCTGTCCTGGGCGGCTCCCGCGGTTCAATTTTTCTTGACTCCGAAATTCAAGCTTGGCTCCTCTTAATTCGTTTGTTTTTTATTGATGCGGGTGGGCCCGTCCCCCCCCCTTGCTGCCCCCGCACAGGCTTATATTTTTTTTGTGACCCCTTCCCCCGCCGCGGGAGTTCCGACCGCTTCTCAGCCTGGATTGGCCTTTTCTTCTTCCCCGCCTAAAAGGATTTTCTTTTTTTCCGTTTTAATGTGAATATTGCTTGTTTTGTCCCCCCCGCTTCGGGGGGGGTCTTGGTAGTGAAGAAGCCCTGACCCCTCAATCTCCTTCCCCACATGTTTTTTTCCCTGGTTTACTCTCTGCTCTACGACCCCCCTCCCCCTTTCCGCCCTTCTGCGCGTTTTTTGGAGGGTCCTCTATCCCCTTTCCAACCGACATCTTGCCTCCATGCTTTGTACTCCGAGCTCTTTTTTCCTTTTTTTTTTCCATTTTCTACACTTTTTTCCCGTGGAGCCCACTTATTTGTAGTCTTGACTTCAACCTGCCCAACCAGGACTCCCGATATTGGTTGCCCCCGTCCCAGTCCCTCCTCTGTAGTTCGCTTACGAGTCCGTGTCCCGCGATTTGTTACTAACTGCCCTGTTCACCCCCCCCTTCTCGACCATGATCATTTTGGCTGCCTCTAGTTTGGGGGCTTCCCCCTCCCGACCCAAATTTTTTTAGAGTCCATCGACCCCAAACGATTCTCTACCCTCTTCTTTGCCGGCAGCGATGTGCTTCCGTTGAAAGGCTCTTTTGTTTTTTTCGTGCCCTCTTTACCTACTTAGAAAACCCCCTGTCGATGGGATTTGGCTTGGTCACGATCGCCCTTTTCCTTCTACCGCTTCTTTTGCGCACGCACATTTTGACTTTGTCAGCACTTTTCGCTGCTCACCCCCCTCCTTCTAGAGGAATTTGTCTACCGGTTCCCCTTTGACTTATCCTTTCCTTCTTCCTTTTTTTTCGACATCGCCTTTCGTCCCCTTTCTGCCTCTTTCTCGGGTGGTGAGCCCAACCTAGTCCTTCCTCCGGAGTTCAACTGGTGTTCGATTTTCAGGATAAGACACCTGGTTGATTGCGTTTTTTTAGATCTTATTCGAGGTCGAGATTTCCCCTCCTTTCCATTTGTTTTCTCTGTCGCCCTCCACGTGGCCACGCCTTTTTCTTTTTTTTCTCAACCAAGAGTTCTGAACCCTGCAGTCCCACGCACAGCCGGGCCCTCTCCGAGTATTCTACTTTCGACCCTCCCCCCCCTGTGACCCCTTTTTTTGGACGATGCTCCCGATTCTCTCCCTCAAGAGGCGGACCTGCTTTAAATTTCCAACTGACTGACCGCGGAGAAGAGTCGAGTCTCCGACCTGACGTCAGCCTTTCCTCGCAACTCTTTCCGCCCTCCCCCCCGATGTGTTGTTTGTCCTCCCTTCTCCGAGATCTCAAACTTACATCTGTCTAATTGTCTATGGGGGCCTCGCTTCCATTTTTTCCTGGCCCCCCTCGGACTTTTGGATCCTCCAGTTCGTACAGCCGCCCTTTTAGGACAGTTCTTCCTTGTCGCTCCCCTTTACCTTAAATATCCCTATACGTCCGGTCTATCCCCCCTTTCGCCCCTCACCCCCGGCCTTTTTTCCCTCCCTTATTTTCCTGACCAACTCTCTCTTTGAATCGTAGTTGTTGTTTCTCTTCAGATTGTGGTAGAATACGAGGCAAAGGGTTTTTTTTTTTGGTCCCGTTCTCCATCCTTCCTCTCTTTATTCCATCCCCCCCCTTTCGCAACCGGGTAGACGCGATTATCTCTTTTACCAGTTTTTCCCTTCTGCGGCCAAAATGTCCGTGGGGTCTTTCCATTTCGAGAGAAGGTTTGCCCCCCCAACCGATGGATAAGAGGTTCCGGGGTCAATTGTCTTTTTTCTTCCGGCTCCCCTCGTTCTAAGTCCAGAGTTGGTAGTTCTTCGGGCGTTTCCCTTTCTTCTCCCCGAGATATAGCTGGTTGGCTCTTGTTCCGGTCGGTCCCTTGCTTGAGAAGACGTAGATTGCTTTCTTTCGAGTTGAGGATAGTTAGTTTTCTTACAATCGAGAATTGTGGTTTTGTTCCTACTTTCCCCCCATACTCTGAGAGGGTGGCTGGTGCCTTTTACGATGTGGCAGTCTTTTTTGACTCCGTTTGCTTTCTGATATTTAGACTTCGGTTCCCCAGGAAGTACTCTCGAAAACCCCTGGCCTTTATGGCGGTGAGTTCGAGATTCTCCGACCAACTTGCTCGTGATGGGTTATTCGTATTTTGCGGCGGACCCACCCAACTTTCTCCCTTGGTTGTCCTTTTTTTTTGCGGCAAACCCTTTTTTGACAGATATTCCATTTGAAGATTGAATCCACACCCCCCCCCCCCCCCCCCCCCCCCCCCCCCCCCCGTTTGATTTTGAGTCTGCGAGTGATCCGTCACCTTTCGTCAGTTTGTCTGCTCCCATTTTTTCTATCTTTTTTTTTTAATTATTAGTTGCGAACTGTATCTTGCGCCACAGTGATCGCGCAGATGGGTTTTTTTTTTTCCCTGTTTTTTGCTCGTTCGCATACGGGGGCTGATCTGTTCCTTTTCTGATTGTTTCGAAGCCTTAGTTTTCTCAGGCGGTCCCCGTGCAAACCCTGCGATTCTTCAACGTTTTCCCCCCCCCAGTGCGGCACGTCTTAGCTTTTTCTCTATCTTTTTTTGTGTATCTGACCCGCCCGCTTTCGTTTTGGCCCTTCCCCCCTTCCCTTCTTCGATCTCGCACACTCTGATCGGTATTCTCTATGGGTCTGAAAACTTTCCTTCAGTAACACCTCATTATTTGACAAGGGAGCCGATTCGCCTCCCCCATGCTATTTCGTTTTACCCCCTTTCCTTCTTGTTTTGCCGCTACTTGTGTTCCATTTTGATTACAGGAAACCTGCAAACTTTTTTTTCACATTCCTGCTTCGTTTTCATGGGAGCTATTTCAATGCTGTATCCCAGGTTGACTCGCATGCGACTCATTTATCGGTTCTCGTCCTCTCTCACCTCCTCCCTCTCCTGTCTAGAACTGGAGGTATTTGATATTTTATTGCTCCCTCGCTTACACCCTACCCCCTTCGGTCCTTGGATTTTCCTCCGGTGATTTATGAACGACCAAATGATACTATCCCAGGTTTGGTCATATTTTAGCACTCTTTTTTCTCCCCACTCCTTTTTCTTCTTACCCTCCTTCCCAGGTAGTGTATTTGGCAAGCTTTCTGTATTTCCCCGTCCTCCCTTTTTTTTCTGGGGAAGGCCAAGCCCTCTCCAGCAGAGTGTTTCTATTCATTTTACCTGGGCCCTTTTTTTCCCCCCCGTTCCCCCTCGTCGAAATGTCCCTGAACTTTTTTCGTGCATCTGGAATTTTTTGACAATGAAGGAGCTTTACGGTCCTGCTCCTCCAATGCTTTCTTCCCTCCTTTCTATTTCGTTCGACTGACCGGGTAACGACCTTGGTTATCTTTTTTTTTTTACCCTCAACCTTTCTGACCCTTGCTGTTTGAGAAGTTTAAGATCTGGCAGTTCCCCAATACCTGCTTCCGGCTTTTTTTCCCCTTCCTCATTTTCGCTTATCTTAACCCCGTATTTCTCGGGTTTTCCCACCGTCGTGCAACCCTAGGCGGCTTTCCCAACAACTTGTGGCGAGACACCCTCGTTCCTATACCCTTCTCTCCCAGTGCCCTTCCCTAGGCTAGTTTTATCATTTCGCACCTAATGGAACTCCTTCTCTCCCTTCCAATGTTTCGTCCTCTGACGATTCTGCGCGGTTACTTCTTAGGCTCTCGGTAGGCTTTTCTCCCTCGGTGGCTTCGCTTTCCGATGGAAAGACGATTTTCAGAACCTTCGAAGCTCCTTTCTCTTTTTAGCCTCGCACCAAGGTGATCCTTGCTCTCGGTCTGAGCCATCGTACACGTTGGCTTTTCTCCTCCTTTCCCCTTTGATTTGCAGAGACTTTTTTTCCAGCCTATGATTTGCGCGGTTTAGTCTGTGGAAACTCCCCCCGAGATATGGGCGAACCCCATCAATGCTACCGAGCCCTTAGGGCAGTGGTGACCTTCCCTAGATGTCTTGATTTCCTCACCCATCCTTTGCCATCCTTCCCCTTGGTTCTCTCCTAATCGGGTTCTGTAGGTACCTATCACTAATCATTTTTTTTCGTCATCGATTGCTTTATTCCTCTTTCTTTTCGTGCTTTCTTGGCTCCTTCAAAGTTTTTCTCTTCGTCCTCTATCGTCTCGGCGCCTTTCTTTCTTTTACGCTTCGCTCTTCCATTTCCTATTACCAGTTCTTCTACCTCCCGGCTTTACGATCCTTCCCCTGGACGCCCAGGTCCTTCCGATACCTAGGTTCTTCTTTTGAAGCTTGGTTTCTACGGTGTATGATTTTTTTCCCCTCTTTTCCTCCGTCCCCAAAAAACGACTTGTATGGTGACATACCGGTTGTTGACTTTTTCTTCTTACTTTGCACTTCAGTAATTCTTATTTTTTCCTCTTTCATTTCCAGTCAACCTTTTCTTCTTTGTCTCTTTTCCTTTTCCCCTTTCATTCCAAAACACCGCGTTTCGTCTGTCCTTTTCTTCTGTCTAGCCAGTTGCTCCTTTCTCTCCTTTCCTTTTTTGTTAGAGGCTATAGCCTTTTTCCCGTTTGTCTCTCTACCTTCGAAGTCCTTCCCATCTTTTTTCTTTTTTTGTTTTTTTTTTGGCATTGGGACACCTTCTCACTACTGCCGCTCAACGTGGTCCTCATTTTTTTCCCTCTCCCTAATGTGTGATCTGGACTTGCCGATTCTTCTAGCCAGACACCCCGCCCCCTTTTTTTCCCCCCCGTTCCCCTGAACCACCGGTATGCAGCACACGCTCCCAAACCGTTTTTATCTCCGCCCATCCCCCTAAAATCACGCCCCATTGCCCCCTTTTGTAACTGCCCACAAATGTCTCACGCCGGTACTCACACGATTTCACTTAGTAGGCACCTACCTTCACAACTAATGTGGAGTCCCTCGTCATTCACCCTTTTAGTTGGCCAAAGCTCCAGCAATGCGGTGTAGATCACCAAGAGATGACATAGCGACACAGGAAAACGTGTCGACCCAAGGTGACACCACTTTGTACTGCAACAAGACAAGAGATTCTGACACGACACACCGCCCCCCCGTTGGTTTCGTGTTTTTTTTTTTTGGCACCTACCTCTCCCCCCCATGATGAAGTACCACATACAGCTACGTGCGACATGACCACGAGGCACACCTTCCACTTTCGACAGCCTAGCCCAAGTGTTGACTCAGGGATCCAAGACATCAGCACAGAGCGATTTAGTTTCTCATTTCTTTTTGCATTTACATCCTGACAGGAACAGTCCCTACGCTCTGTACAGCCTGTCTCTCGACCCGTCCACTCCATAATCGATCGATTAGTACGGTGCCCCCTTCGGGTACTGTTCGAGGTCCCCCCTTTTTCCCGAACCCCAAATAGGCAGTCTTTGCAGGTGTTTACCCGGTTCGTTCGCTCTCCCCTTTCTCTTTCCTTTTTCCGCTCTCCATTGGCCAATCCGGTTTCGCCGTGATCCATGATTTGTGAGTGTTCCGCTATCGATTCAGGAAGATCGGGGTGTTCCCTTAATCAACTCGAAGAAGCGATCTTGCGTTTATCCTTCGATTGCGCTACGCGTTTCCCGGTTTCCTTTTACACCCCTCTTTCCGTCCCTTGCCTCGACCGCGAATTTTGCTCCTTCTTCCTGTCTTCTTTGTAACAATTCTCCAATGTTTTTTTTTATCTCATTCCATCTCACTTCCTCATCGATTTTTTTTTTACTCCTGATTCACTGTTGTAAACTCCTCGATTTCCCTTCTTTCCGATCTTCTGAGCAACTTCTGTCTTTCCGCAATTATGTGCCGTTCTTTCCTCTGTATTTCTGAGGCCTAGAGTGGTCGATCGAAATTTCATATGCAGAGTTGTTAGTTTATTTCTCCCCCCGTTTTTTTTCGCAGGATCCTCACTCTGTCTGGCCTATTTTATTTCCAAACAGCGAACCTCGCGGTGGCTTCTCCTCCTCCGTTCCCCCCCATTTTTCCCCCCCACCTCAGCTTTCTGCAGGTCTTTGATCGGAAGGAACTCTTTTGAGAACGTCCAAAGGTTCTTTCCCTTTGGTTTTCGTTTCTCCTCTACCCCGGCGGTAACAGGTCCTGATTTTCGCCATTCAAGTCTCTTTGTCCGAGCCCTTCCTTCTGAGGCGTTCAGATTGTCTTTCTCTTCGTTCTTTCCGTTTTACATTACCAGCATGTCCTCCTCCCGTTCATTTATTGGAGTTTCTCTTTCCTCTGCGTGGGTGGATACCGCTCCCCCTGGTACGCAGGAACGCTTCCTTTATTGCTATTTCTTAGCTTCAGTTTGGCGCTTTTAGACCTTGCTCATCCCCCGACCTGTTGCGTCTGCTGACCTGAAACAACACTCCTTTTCTTGATCCCCTCACTTTAGGGATATTCTTTCCGAGCCTTTCTCTCGTTGTTGTGATAGGGGGTTCGTGCAGTTACTGCCCCCGATAGTCCCCCCTTTCCCAGTCCCTTCCTGCCTCTTTTTTCCGGCACTCCGATTTGCTGCTCACACGAATCCACCCCGGTCAGCTCCTTCTTTCGTTTCTGTCCAGTGGTTCCCTTTTTTGAACTCCTTCGCCGTCCACCTCATGCTCTTCCTTCTTAGCAGCAGGTCCCTTTGGACCGTTCTCCGGGACCGTTTTGAAGAAATTTTGGCCTATTCCCCCTGATTTTTTCCTTTTTTTCCGTTACTCTACCAATTCCAACCTGTCAGAGCCCCCCCCACCATCGCTCCCGTTGTCTCTCCCCAAATCATCCTCTGCCTTTCTCTGCCTTAACGTGACTTCTTACATGTACTAGAGGTCCGGTACTACCGGCCGTTTACACCATTTCTCGCCATCCCCGATTTTTTTTCCCGATGGATATCGAATTAGTTGATGGTTCTCCTTATCCAACCTTTTTTTCTCGCCTAGTTTACATACGTCCCCAATTCCTTTCAGCGTTACCTCTTTCCGGCAGCTGATTTGGCCCCTTTCCCCCTTTTCAGTCGTCCTGTTTTTGGCGGGCCCGGACGACCCCTACTTTGCCCCCACCCTTTTCCCCTTTCTGATGACGGGATGCCCTTTCTCCTTACAGTTCGTCTCCCTTTTTTTCTCCTTTTTCCCCCTCTGTTTTCTCCTCTACCCTGTGGGGAATATTCCCTTCCTGACAGGCCAACCCTTAAGTGGACTATGGTCTTCCGAATGCTGAAGTTGGCGCCGCCCGTATTCTTTCCCGTTTTTCCTTCTATCTCAACTGTCTCCCAGTACTCCCTCTTGTAAATGGCTGGCCCGTATCTTTTTGTTTTGTTTATCAACCTTCCTATACTTCCCTCATTTTTCCACGTTTTTTGGCCCTCCGAATAGCCTGACGCCCAGCTTCCGATTTTCTGGTGGTCTCCGATCATCGCGAGTCTATAGCTGAAATAAAGGAAAGTTTTTTTTTCGTCATTCACAGGGTCCCCTCTTGCTTTTTATTTCTCACCCTCCTTTCTCCGTCACTGCTCCCTTCGGCACCTTCAAGGCCTCGGGCCCCTCTCCAGCCTGCTTTCCCTCCCGCAAGACCAGGTGACACTGCCCTATTTTCGTCTACCACGGTCGACACCTCTTTCGCCCGACCCCCCCATCGCCATTTCCTTGCTCTTCCCCTTCACCCTAACTGACCCTAGCCTTCTCCGGATAGATTTTTCCCGTCTCCCGGTTTTCCTCAAGTCCCCCTCTCAAAACGACGCGTCTTTTCAGAATCGACCGTTGTCCCCTCCTCCCGCCCTTCCCTTCCCCGGAAGTCTTGAGTCCGGACCTGTCGTACTGGGGTACCTTTTTTCGTCCCCTCTCCAGGCCCCGGGTTTCATAGGGTACCTGAAGTTAGTTCAATCCGATGACTCTGCTGTCTTCCCGTTCTCTCAATCCAGCTATGACCTGCCCTCCCTTCTCCACACTCCCCCCTCCCCCTTTCCGTTCTTCTCCACCTCTCTCTCTTTTCCCTTCTTTTTTTTTCTCTTCCTTGTGGTTAGCATAAGCGGCAAACTTTGTTGTTGCCTTTTTGGGCCTTTAGCACTTTCTACTGCCCTTTTTTCTACCCCTTCAGAACGGGATCTCCCTCTCGGCCCCTTTCTTTGGTTGAACGAAAGGCTTATACACTAGTAGAGGCTTTTAAGGTAGCTCTCTTGCAACCCCATTCCCTCCTTTTCCTTACTAGAAGGTCCGTGTTCAAAGGTTTTTTGCCGTTTTTTTAACAAGGTTGTGAACTAGACGGATTTTCTAGGTCGGTCTTTTTTTTTGCTTCTCCGAGATCTCTGCAGGAGAGGTGGGCAGTCAGGTGTTCCGTGTTGATGAGCACTATACTTATTCGGGCGCCTCGGTTCCCTTTCTTTTATCTGTGTAGTCCTCCCTTTTCCCTTCCATTGATACTGACCTGTTCGCGTTCGCATTTACCTCTAGGTTTTTTTTCCGGCTTTTTGAATTTTCCATGTTGCCTTCGAGACTTCCGTATCCTCTGGGTTTCTTTATTCCATCCCTCTAGTGTTGCCCTTGTGACTTTACAGCTCCCAAACTGAATGCTGTTCTGTCGACTCGTCTTCCGGAGTCCCTTCGTTACCACCTACACGCTCCAGATGGGCGTATCCCCTCCTGGTATTTTTTTTTTAAACGGCGCCGTTCTTTTTTTTTTCCTCCCTTCGAGGGTCTTTTCCCAACCCTTCGTCGATATGCGACCGCCTTTTCTTCCCCGCTCTTTTCGTCTTTCTTTCGTCGAGAGCCCCAAAGTAAGATAAAGTTCTTGCGTTCCAACCTGCGCGTCCTCCTCTCTCGATGTTTCCTTCTTCCGCTTTCCCCCTCTGGATATGCGGCCCCCCCACCGTCTCGCGCAGCCGTTTCTCCGTTCCTTCCTGCTCTGTTATTTCTCTGCGGGGTGTGAGATCCTTTATCCTTTCACACTGATTTTCTGACTCCGTCTGGATAGGGTTCACTCCAAAACAAGAAGTCCTACCTTACAGGCTTAAAATCATATGCCGTAAGTTTGTAGTTGTCCTCGGTGGGTCTTGTACTATGCGCTCCACAGCCTCTTCGAATTCCTCTTCTCCCACCTTCTCCTCTCTCTTCTCAACATAGGATCGGGCAGTCCTATTTGGTTCCAAAGAGTTCCTTTTTTCCCTTCCCCGATGCCATTTCCTCCTGTTAGTACGAGGATAACTCACCTTCTTGCGATAGCCAAAAACTTTTTTCGTTGGTGACTCTCCTGTTGGCCTTTTCTCATACCGCACAACTGACCATCCTTTGGTCTTCGATTCCCCCCCACCTTTTCCATTTCCAAATTGGCCGCTGAGAAGTTTTTTTCGTAGCGGAATTTTCTAATTGACATCTCCCCGCTGCAGCCAGAAGGTCCTGTTTCCTCGTTCGACCCTGCGTTTCCTCACTTTTTCTTCCGGAGATTCCCTTCATTTCTGGAGTCTTTCTCGCCCCCTCTTACTGGACACCTATTTCATGCTTGCGGACTCCGAATTTTCCTTCTTCCCCGGTTACCCAGCGCAGACTCTCCCAAGGATCGGGCTGGGATTTCTTCCTCCTTTTTATTCCCCTCCTTTTTCGGCGGCCAAGCCCTCCCCCCGCCAGTTCTTTTAGCTGAGAAGATCGGCTGGAACTTTTTCATTCTTGAGGTCTCCCCCTTCCCCTCAATATACTCCGTGTGATTCGTTTTTTCTTTTACCCCTGGGCCCCCTGTCTCCCCACCCCTGCCCCTTCCATAGCGACAACGTCACTGCCCTTAAGCGGGAGCCTTCTTTTCATTTGCTTCAGCGGCGCGGGTAGTAAAAGCATTTTCGGCTTCCCCCCATGGGATCCAGTGCTCCCGATTTCTGTTCTCCCTTTTCCCTGTTTTGTACCCGCTGGTCAGCGATCTTCAACCAATCAAACGGTCGTAAAGTTGAGTGACGTTTTTTTTGCATTTAAGCTCACATCCCCCCCCAAACTTCTGCCTCCTTCTTTTTTCAATGTCGTCCCTTTACAGCCGTCATTAGAAACAGCCCCCCCCTTTCTTTTTCCCACCATCCTCTCGCCTCTGGTTCAGGAAACGTTTGAGAACTTCTTCTTTTTGCTATGACAACGCGCTCCCTGCCCCTTCTAGGCCTCTTTCTCACTCTTCCCTCGACACATAATGCGGAACCCCGAGTTTTTCCCGTTTTCTCTTCTCAAATCAGTCTACTAGTCTGTTTGTTAAAGTTTATGTTATCGGGCTCTTTGTTGCGCGATTGAGTGAAGAAGCTTGAGACCCCCTGTGACTGCTACTCCTTCAGCTTTCGTCATCTCTCCCCCGGAGACGGCTCTCCCCAAATTTATAGGAGATGGACCATTAATGTCCCCTCGTGTACGACTTGAGACGGTCCCCGGTGAGGCTGTTGGGTTTCTGTTTTTTTTTTTTTTTTGTGTGTGGGGGTGTGGGGTGGTCTTCGACCCTCCTTTTTCCTTTCACCCCAAACGTCAGCTATATGCTTGGAGATGTTTAAGGTTTTTTTGACCCAAATGATCTTCCTTTCTCTAGTCTTCTCCCTCCCAACATCCTTTCCCCCCGTTCGAACCTTATTGGCCCGCTTCCTCGTCACTCTCATCTTTTTCCTCACTATAGCGACACTCACATAAGGGGTCCCTCGGTTTTCCCTTTCTGCCATGTTTGTTCTTGAGCACTATTTCATTAATTTTCCTCCTTATCCTCCCCGTGAAAGCCTCCCGCGTATTTATCACTCTCTTCTCCGCTTCGGGGCCCATTCATTCCCCCAAGAATTTTTAAAGAGACGTGAGATCGATGCTGATGAATTCTCCGACTGTTTCCGCTCTCTCCCTCTGACCTATATTCCACACTTTTCTTACTACAGGTCCCCTGTGACCTCCCCAGAGACCGAAGGTCTTTCTCGGCTATTTGCCCTTAATTGTTCCTTCTACCGTTTTTTATTGCATGTTTCCGATTTCCGGCCCCCCCCAGGACAAAAAACAAGCTTACTCCCCCCTTTGGGTTCATTTTCTGATCCTCTGCCCCAACTTCCCCAGACCTCTTTCTGGCTTTTGTGCGCTTTTACCCCCTTTTTTCGCCGGCCCTTTTTCGGTCTTTATGCCGGTTCCCACTTTGAATCAAACCCCCCCCCAGTCGATTATTCTTATTCCTTTTTCGATGACCTGCAGAAGTTACTCTCTTTTTTTTTGGTTCCTCAATAAGGGTTTGTTGTTGATCTATCAGATCTTCCCCCCTCTGTCTCTCGAGCTCTCTCAATGCCGAAGTCATACGCTCCCCTCGAGGGGTTTTGATTCCCTTTGAACGGCCCCTACCCCTTCTCCCGTGTCCAGTCGAAACTTTTTTTCCTCTCCCCCCCCCTAATCCTTTCTGATCGGGACGGTGCCAGATTTTCCGAGGAACCCGTCGCACCCCGTTTTATGTTGGCCTTTCCACTCGTTTTTTTTCTGCCTTACTTCCTCCTTCACGGCACAACCGTTCCTCTGACCCCTTTCTTTTCATACCATTCCACCAAATTTGTCCTAAGTCGCTGGAATTGATTTCCGTTGTTGCTTGGTCTTTTTTCCTTTTCAGCCCTTTTCGTTTCTCAATTTCAACTTTAATATCTCCCTAAGTGCGAGTTGAGCCTGACGTTCCATCAGAATTCTCTAATGATGGACGATTTTCTCGATGCCGCGCCGGTTTACCTTCTTTGACGTTCCTCCCCGACCGTTTCCCCCGAATCGTGCTCTCTTTACACCAATTCAGCCCCCCTTTCCTTTTTCGTGGACATTCGGTAATTCTTTTTCCCCACTTCAATCCTATTGCTACCCTCCCCATAGGTTTCTTCCCCCCTTTTCCTCTTGTGACCAGTTATGGTGAGTTCGCGATCGTCCCGGCTCGATTTTGTCGCTTTCCTTAAGCCTCCTTCCCCCCCTCGTCAGCTTGTATAATTGCTTTTTTTAGTGAGTTCATGATCGCCTGAAGGACGATGCTCCTTTTCCCCTCCTTCAACTTCCCCAAGAGATTGCTCTCATTCTAGGAGCCTCTCTTTTACCTGCGCTTCCGCCTCCAAAGTTACTTCAAGGGGAAGATGACCTCAGTGTTCTTTTTTCTTCTTATACTTCTGTTTCCCGTCGGGTCTTTCTTTTTTTCCCTCTCCATTCTCTCCAGCCCCCCTGCGCTCCTGCCAAAGAGCAATCTGCCACGGCTTCTAAACACCCATTTTTTTTTCCATGTTTACTCGGATTTCTCCTCTTTTCCTGGAGCACCGGAGGGAGTTTTTCCCCATTGCTTTGTTTGATTTCCCTAAGCGAGGTTCGTGATGTTTGATCGAGCCTTTTTCTTTCTCGGAGACTCTTTATACTTTTCCTCAAGAAGCTTTCTGGCCCGCTTTCTCTCCCCCCTCTAAACATAGCGGGTGGTCTTCTTCGAATTTAAGGCTTCACCAGTTCCCTTTTGACCCCCCTGGGGACTTTCTTTTTTTATTAACTTCCATTACTCTTAAAAGTTCTCAAGATTTTTTCCCGTTTGATTCTTGAAGATCCCCTAGACTTTCTGGTACAAGTTTACTTCAGTACCTCCCTTTCGTTCCCGGCCGAGACCGGGAGGGAAGCTTGGTACTAACCGCTACTTTTCCATATTTCCCCTAATCAGTTGAAGAAAGCCCCGGAATTGTAGTGCGTCTCGCCTTTGAGGCTTGGGTCCTTCCGGTCCCCCCATGTCCCGCATGATTCACTATTGTATTTTTTCTTGCCCTGATACCGCACGTGGAGGGAATCTCCGACATCCGACGCTCATCCTCCACGACCCTTTCCTCGTTCTTGTTCCTCACCCTGTGTTTTTTCTTTACCTCTACGTTTTGAACTCTGGCCCTTTAAATGATCCGTTTGTCTTTTCCCCCCGGTGTCCTTCTCTGTTCGTTCCTCCCCTCTCCCGATGTCCTTCCTCCCTCATGCCAATAGGGTCTTCATCGTTTCGATCACGAACTACCATTCTTTCAGCTCGTGACCTTCTTTCTGCGAGGGTTGTCAACTGAAGGGACAAAAGCCTTCCGCGGAGGCCACTTCCTACCCTTTTAGACAGTTCCCCTTCGGTCAGTTTGCTCCGCAGCCTGTTCCCCCCTCTCACTTTTCTTTTGAACAGATTTTGGCAGTTCCCTGAAATAAAATGGCCCCCCAGGGCGCCTTGTCCCCTCGCCGATTCTGTTGCGATCGTGACATACTTTTTCCTTTATCGCGTACCTCCTAGTCGCATCCTTCCCTCCTGTGCTTTTTCCCTCCTTCCAGATTCACCATAGAGAACAATTTCACCTCGTTGATGAGTTTATTCTCGCTCTGATTTTCTCCTTTCGAACTCCCTTGCTTTTAGCGCCTCCTCCATCGACAACAAACGCTGAGCGAACATACAGCCTTTTCAACCCCCCTTCCCCTCGTTTATTTTGCTGAAGTTTCTTCGAGTCTTGAAGTTTGTTTGGAGTGCAGCAACAGAAGTATACTTCCTTCGCACAACCCACTCACTTGGCTTTACCTTGGGACTATTCGTCCAATTGCTCGACCGAGCATCGCCCTTTTTTCCGACACCGCCCCCGCCTCCTCTCCTTGGGGCGAATATAAATCTCGCTAATCCCTCCCCTCCTACGCATCTTCTCCGACGCTTGTGCTCCTCCAGGTTTCTTTTACCCGTTTTCTATCCCTGTCGCGCTCGACAATATAACGTCACTGCCCTGGCGGCCGCCTCGCATTTTGGGGTGGGATGCCGTCCTCGCCTCCCCTCCCCGCACCTTCTGAAAACGTGCTGGGGGCCTCGTGTCAGAGACTTACGCCCCCGCTCGCTGGGGATGTTGGTCTCTCCTAGCCCAGATTGTTCTATATCGACTACATCTTGTTTTGGCTTGTAAATTTTTTTTCACATTGGCACACGGTTCTTCTCTCCCCTCCGGTTCCGTCCTGCATAATTCCACTGTACCAGCACCATCCTATTCCCTATCTCGGGTACCTTCGACGCGCCCCTGTTCAGTTAGACTTGGACGAGTACCCCTTCAATATTTCTTCCGAGGGCCAGCCCCCCCTTGACTTTCTCATTCACTCTTCCTAATTGTTCCCTCCTTCGCGGCTCTCAGCTCCTATCCGCACGGTATCTTCCTGCCCACGCCGTCTTCTCCCTCCTCCCGTGTGTGAGTTTCTTCCTCGCGACCCTTACCAGTGTTTCTTCCGTGCAGCCCATTTCGTCCTTTTGGTCCCATTCGGCGACTTCCTTTCCCCTCGGCTCTGTCATCTTCCCTCCTTTTCGTTTCCCCTCCGCCCTTCGTAGAACCCTGTGCTCTTTTTTTTTCTTCACCGGCACTTATCGCTACTTGGTCGGTTTTCTGCTTTTCTCACCACCGCCCCCCCGCTTGCCCCTTGTATTTATTTTACCCCTTCTGCCCTTTCCTTTCCCCGTTGTGTTTTGCGCGCGTCTTTGTCGCTAAGCGGGACCCTTTCTTTTTTTTCCCGTGTGTCTAACTTCTAAAGCCCGGTCCGTAGGATTAATTTCTTTCCTTTTTCGCAAGCGGTTCTTCCCCGGAGGGTTGAAAGAAAGGCGGGACCCTAGTCCCCTCTCTTTTTTTCCCGTGTTTCGCTGACTCCGTGTCCCCCCTGACTCCCTTCCTTCCTCAGCCTGGTACTTTCTTTCATCTATTCGCAGGGCTCCCAACACAAGTTCGACTTCCTTCAGTTTTTTCGAGGGGCTTCCTCCCCTTGGCGGATCCCTGCGCTCCAGCCTTCGCCGGCGGGCTTCCTCGTTTCTGCTTTTTCCTAGTTCAGATCTATTCTTCCTTGTCCTCGGTTCTTCTTCTTCCTGGTTATCTCTTCCAATCGATACCTTGTAACCTTTGGCTCCCCCGTCGTCAAGGTCACCTCCCTCTGAGAGGCCTTTTCTTGGACCTTATTTTCCCGCTTTTTAATCGTGCATGGACTTAGAACCTTTTTGCTGAGACAGTCCCCCCCCTTTTTGTTCAAACGGGGTAATTTATCCCACCTTTGCCTTTTCTTGCTTTCGATCTTGAACTCGTCCCTTATCGCGACCCCTCCAGCGCTGTTTATGCTATCTTCCTCGGTCCACAACGATGTCCCTTTGCGTTCGGATCTCGTCGAGGGGAGTGGATCCACCATGCTTTTGCCTTTGCAGCCCGCTCCCTCCTGCGCTTCCTCTTCGGCATTCTCTCTGCGTCAAACGTGAATCTCCCTGGTCTGCTCCCCCCCACTGAGTCGTTCGCTCTGTCGATGAACTTCGTCTCTGGAGACCGGTATCTTCCCCGGCCCACCTTCTTCCCTTCCCCCGGCTTTCCCTTTTTCCCAATGGAGATCCTCTTTCGCAAGGGTCTATAGTATCCAGTCCCCATTTTATTTTTTGCCCTCCGTTCTTGCTCGTTCTTACTCCCAAATGCAGCGCCTTACCCCTTCAGGCCCTTTCCTGTTTTTCCTTCAAGGCTGTCTTCTGGTACGATCTCGGTGGTCCCCGATTTCTCTTGCGAAACATTTTCTTCTCCGGCGTAGCCCATCCCGGAGCGATCGCCACATCTTATCTGTTGCTCCGTGTGGACCTGGTCTTTTCGTAACAGTCCCTCCTTTTGACCCGCGCCTCGTTCGGTCCTCTATGACCCGCCATATGATTTCGTCTTTGCACAACAATTGATCGAGGGTGTCCTCTTAATTTGTTTCCATTTGAGATTCCAGTGAACCCACTCCCCCCAATCATCTGCGCCTCCTTCCCCTTTTCTTCCCTGGCGCCTTAGAACGCTGTCCCGGGTCTCCTCTAAAGCACTTTCCGAATGTTGAAGAAGATTCTTTTTCCCCCTTTTTTCGAACCTTCTCCCCCACCTCTCTACTCCTTAGCTGAACGGTACTGGTATGATGTTTTCGTATAGGCCCTTTTTACACCTTTTATCGTCTGGAAGTTACAGGGAATCTTTCTGCCGAACCCGATTCAGCTCCCTTTTCCCGCTTGGTTCATTCCATATTCCTCCCTCGTTATCCCCCCAATCCTTCTTCGGAAAAGCCCTCGGCCAGGTAGTTTTTTTTTTTTTTTTTTTTTTTTTTTTTTTATAGGATGTTCCCCTCGAGGAGGAACCGATCCCACTCTTTGGGGCGCGTGCCTTGAACTATAACTCTTTCTCCCTGCGGCGCACTTTTGGAAGGTAGACACCAGCTCAATCAGATAGGAACCTCCGAAGTAAGCTGGAGCCCCTGTTTCCTTGCGCAAGTTCTCGGGGAGTCCCCCTGTCGCCTCATCTCCTTGGATCGGCCTCCCGATCATTTTCGTTCGCCCTCATCTGGGTACAGACCTTTTTGTTCGCGATCTTCCACGGAAAGAAACCTTGTAGAAAGATGGCGGACTTTGTTCGATGTTCCATGGCAGCTTACATCCAAACCTGCTGATTGTAGCCCCTTCTTGGGCCGTCCTCCCGGTGAATCATTAATTCGAAAGCCACCCGTTATTTCCCATTTTTGTTGGCCACCCTACGTCTCTACTTCCGCGGAGGAGGCCACCCTTGGATACTCTTTCTCCCCGCTCTCTGTTACCGGTCTTCCCCACGGCCCTCTCCTCGGCGTATGACTCCATCTTGCGAACCACTGCCCTTCCCTGCCCGTTGCTCATGGACATCTTCGCAATCCGGTAGGCCCATTTCGTAGGGCCTTGTTTTACCCCCCTAAGCGTCTGTTTCGGGCTTTTGTCCTTTTTGGTTCTCTTTGAGTTTGACGACGATTCTGACGACGCAAGCGCCCTTTTCTTTTCCGAGTTCGTTACGATCAACAAGGCACAGGCTCGCAACCTTTTCCCAAATCCTCAAATAGGTGTCTCTGTCTGCCAGTCCAACGGCGGTTAAGTCTCTCGAATTCGCTGCCAAGTCTGAGGTGTCTTTGTGTTTTTTTTCTCTTCCCGCTTTCAATGATTTGACACCCCCCCAGCGCCCTAGTCTTTCATCGAGCTTGGTCCTCCACTCCCCCCATCCAATGAGACCGGCTCAAGGATTTTCCTGTTCTCATCGTCCCCCGCTCACATCGAGGGCGACGATTCTCCTCACATACCTTGTCCAGCCGTGCACCGCCTGTAAATCGGGTTAGTGAGTCCCCGGGACTTCCTCTTTTACCTCTCCCCTTAAGAATGCCAGTGACCTCGGCATCGTCTTTGGTCGTCAAAGACCTTGTTTGTGAATTTCCGTTTCCTTTTACTGCCCCCTCTTCATTGATTAACTCGCGGGCGCCCGCGATCTCCCATCCCCCCCATCTCCCTTAGTTCGCACTTTGATTTCTGAAGTTTCCCTCCCCTAATAATAGGTTACTTCCCCTTCCCTGCCCCGCCCGGCTTCCCGATCCCTCCTACCCCCAGGGACCGGCAAGGCTTTCCCCGGAGCCCTTTTTTTTGTGCCGGATTTTTCATCTTTCTAAGTACCAAGTGTCTTGAAGTGAGGGGGAGATACTGACCCGTGACAAAACACGTTTCCGACCCCATACCGGTTGTTTTTCGCCGGGGCCCTTCTCATATGCCCGTCCTATACAAATCGCTGAGGTGGCGCTTTCAAGCTTTCGTTTCCTTCTTCGATGTGCTGACGGTTCAAGGGCATCAACCACCCATCGTTTTTTTAGCTCGACTTCCTTATTGCTCTCTCCCTGAAGAGTTTTCCCGCAGGTGTAAAA
>Ga0179593_1648738_pt1 | contig 30129 bp, 55 predicted proteins | sample CZODoug2_1_08_16_FD_185931 | JGI IMG/M metagenome (GOLD analysis project Ga0179593, IMG submission 185931) | Vadose zone soil fungal communities from Angelo Coast Range Reserve, California, USA - CZODoug2_1_08_16fungal (PacBio error correction) | ecosystem: Environmental > Terrestrial > Soil >... | reverse complement strand
TAGGACGGAGATTCCCTACGCTCTCGAGGACTTTTTTTGGATCCTCCTTGGGTCCATAACCCTCTGTCTAGTCTTTTGCCCCCAACAAAGTTAATCGGATGTTTTTTCAATTTTAGCAGATTTTACCTTGATCGAGTTCCCTTTCGAAGAAGGTCCCTTGGCATCCCCTAAGTCACCGTCTTTGGTCTTCTTTTTTTTTTCTCCCACTTCCCCGCCGCCCCCCTTTTTTTTAGCTCAGTCATTTCTTTTTTCTTTTTTTCATTTCTTAGTGACCCCCCTTTTTCCCATTCTGAGACCCTCTTGATGAGCCTCTCCCTCATGGCCTTTGGCTGCGATTCCTATGTAACTGGGAATTTTCCGTTAATTACCTTCCCTCCTCATTGTTTCCAGAATCTTAGTGGATCCCCTTTCCGCGGATTGCTGGTTTTTTCCCCTCCTTTCGTCAGTTCTTAGTTTGTCGGCTTTTTTTTCTGCTCTAGTTCTTTTCCCGCCGTTGATTCGAAAGTTTCCCCCCAGAACTTCTTTTTCTTTTGTATGTATGAGCCTTAGACGGTTATTCTTTCCTTTATGCTCTTACGCCCCCCCCCCCTTAGCTCTTTTTTTCGATCTGAGGGGTCTTCTTGGGCCCTTTTACTTTCGAGCGGAACTGCCTCGCCCCCCCCCCCTTCAAATCGCTTTTCTGCGTATTCCCGCTTCCCCCCTTTCCCATCTCCCTCGCATCTTATCCGGGAGACCACCGATCACCACCCCCTTTTTTGCGCTTAATTCCCTTTTTGTGATTTTTTTTCTTCCCCCCCGGGCTGTTTCTTTCGTTCGTTCGGCCCGCCCACGCGAATCTGGGCGTGTTTTTTGAGTCAGTTTCTGGAAAGTATTGCAGCGGCTAATCATTCTCTGAACGCCCTCTGCCGTCTCCCATTTTTCTTTTTTTTTCCCAAAAGTTTTTTTTTCCTTCTGGGATCCTCCCTACCCTTTAATCGCTTCTTCACCCCCCCCTGCTGTTTTCTTCTCTCCTTTTTTTGTTGTTGTTTTTTCTAGGATTTTTGGTCTCTCCCGTCGGACTCCCTAGCCCCCCCACGTTTTTTTCTGGGAACCTCCTTCCCCCCTGCCCCAATAGATCTAGTTTGAGCTCACGGCGTTTTTTTATTTCGTCATTCGTTTCCCCTCCCCGGTTCTTGGACTTTGAACTTTCCCACACCGTTCCTCCCCTCACAATTTTTTTTTTCCGGGGGTCCTTTCCCCCGCTTTTTGTACCCGACCCGCGCCTTTCTTTCAAATTTTCTCCTCTTTTTGTAACCCGTCAGGATTTTCCCCCTTGTACTCTAATGCGCAACACCTTCCCCGATCAACTTTTTGAGCTTTTGTTTTTCGATCTTTTCCTTTGAGGTGAAGTCTGGATGGTTTATCTCCTTCTTCGCGTTATTTGACCCCCTCCCAGTTCTTTTTGTGCATCATGCGATGTGAATAGTTCTTTTTTTCTATTCCCTTCTTTGCCCGTGGTTTTTCTTTTTTTTGCGTCCCCAGGAGGGACAACCTGGTGGTCCTTCCGATACTGAGTTCCTCTCCCCACTCTTTTGCCCTTTTTTTGAGTTTTTCTTTTTCTAGGGCCACCTATTCCTAAACTAGGATTCACAAATTTCATCGAATTTTCCCTCACTTGTTTCCACATTCCTTTGTCCCCTCCCACAGGGTTCCCCCCCGCCGATTTCTCCCCTTCTTTATTACGCCATATCTGTACTCTTTTGCAAGTTTCTGTAGTCTCTTTCCCTATTTTAAAAAACCCTGATACCTTTCTTTTTTGTTTTTTGCCAGTCCCTTTTCTCCTTTTTTTCAATGAACAGACCTTTATCATATGCGGCCCTGGTCTTTCCTTTAATTTCTTTTTATGGAGCCGGGGACACCTCTTTTGTCCCCCCACGTAAAACAAGGTGCTGCCTGCTTCCCTTTTTTCTGACTCCCAATTTCCCCCCTTGGGGGTTCTTCCCAATTCCCTCAGGGACCTCCACCAAAGAAGGTGAACTTACGAGGGACGCCTCAGAAGTTTTATTCCCCTTTTTTTTATTATTCCCGGTCGCTGATTGTTGACCTCTCTTTCAAGACTTTTTCTTTTTTTTGGCAAAATTTTTTCTTTTTTTTGATCTTTTCCCCCGGAACCCTCGTCTTCCTACTTTTTTGTCGGTTTTTTCCCGTGGATTTTTTTTCTTTTCTTCAAAACGCCTCTAATGAAAACCTCTTCCCCCGTTCATCCTTCCCGTCCAGTGGCCTCCTTGAGTTTCTTTTTCATTCTTTAGGGTCCTTATGGATACATCCTTACACTCCCTCTCTTCGACCCCTGTTCCCCCCCCCCCACAATTCTTTCATAACTTTTTCATCAGATCCCACCCCCCTTCCAACTGTGTGCTCCACACTTCCTTCGAGATACTCTTTTCGCGGCTCCGATTTCCTTTTCGATTTCCCTAATCCTTTTTTCACGTCCGGTCTCTTCTTTTTTCCGGACCTTTGGACGACCCCCTTTTCTTTCCCCTCCCTTCCCGTCTTAAGGTTAGGGATTGATTCCAAATTGTTCCAAATTTTTTCCACGAAATTTTTTTTTTTTCCCCCATCCCCTCTCTTCCTTCGGACCTCGGAAGCACAATTACCCACCCTTTTGCTCGCCCCCCGTCATTTTCTACAATCGTTTCCCTTATTATCTTTTTGTCCTTCTCTCATTTTAGTACTTGGTCAGGTCCCCAACTCGGGTCCACCAGTTTTTTTCTTTTTAACCTTTTTTTCGTTTGACGTTTCGATCGCTTTTTTGGATCAACGCTTCTGCTTTTTCCTTTCTGCTGTTGTTTCTGCCGTCTCGTTTCGGTTCTCCGTTTTTTGACACGTGTTCCCCCCCAGTGATGGGGACACCCCCTTTCCCCTCTGTCCTGGGGGCCCTCTGCCTCTTTTCCGGCCAGAGTCGTTGCGTGAGATACGAGTGCTGTTGACTTCACACCCCCCCCAGGTGCGCTTTTGACGCGACCCGCCTCCGGTTCTGCACGTGTGCACAGGCCCCCCCGGTCCGATAACTTGTCCCGGGTCCCACTTGCAGTCCCTTTTCCCTCGTGTCCCCCCCCACCTTTTTCTCATCCATTGATCTGTGGAAAAGTACACTGACGACAGTTCGCCTTCAGACCTTTCCCGTTGCGCTCACATACAACGGTTCATCATTTGTCACCACTCGCAGATGTGCTTGAATGGGGTGTCTTTTTTCTTTCTGCTCTCCCTTTTTTTTTTTCGCGTTTTTTCTTTCTCCACTCTCTAGTGTGTTTTTTTTTAGATGCTAGGTTTTTTTTAGTTTTTCCCTCCTCCAATTTCTGATGAACTTCCAGTTTTTTTGTTTTCCTTTCTCGACTGGAATTCTTTGGAGACCACAGGTTGTCTTCCCTCTACCATACTTGTTACGACAGTTACATCTTTGGAGACCCCACAAACGTGGCCGTCGAAGAATCACGGCCCGGGAACAATTCGCAGAGTCGCGTTCTGATTGCGTTGTGAGTTTCACGTTTTTTTCAAAACTCCCCCCATTTTTTTTTGCAGGCTACCGCCGTCGGTCCCTTCCCCTTCGGATCCTCGTTTCGGTTACGTGGTGGGCTGTGTTCCATCGACGGGTAAAGACATCTTCCTCCTGTAGCCCTCATCGCTCCGTCAGATCTGCAAATTTCCAATCACTTTTTTCTTTTCCCAGTTTTGTCAGCTTGTTTTGTTGCCGGGTTTAACTTTTTTTTCGTTTTCAAAAGCTTACTGGTGCTCCCACCCGAATCCAAGCAGAATTGCATACTCCTGTTCCACTTTTTCCCGTGACACATCTTTTTCCTTCCCTCCCGATCGGAGCCATTGGTGCGCGCTCTCCCGTTTGTTTGGTGGTATAGACTTTTCTCATGTTCCCCCTTGTACCACCCACACCCCTTCCAAACACCGCTTACCCTTTTGTTACAACTGTCTTGTCGGCGCTTATGGTCAGCACGGCCTTTCCTTGTCCCACTTGTTTTTACGACGATTTCGGTCGCTTGTTTTTCTTTTTCCTCCTCAACAGATCTTTAGTCCTCTCACCCCCCTTCTTAATTCCGTTTCTGCCTTGCAATTTTTTTACTTTTCCCCTCGGTTTCGCCGCTCCTTCCCAGGGATTTTTCTCTGGTGAATGGATCACTTCCCTACCCCACTGTCTCGAGCCTTGCCTTCCCCCCCCAACAGTTTGTTAATTGTGCCTAATCTTTTTTTTTCCAGCGTGCCGCCAATTCCCTTCTCCACGTTTTCCTTCCTCCCCCGCGGCCCTCTTCTCGGTTTTTTCTTTCCTCCCCATTGACCACTATTTCCCATTCCCTATTTCCGTCTTCGTGATTCTGAACACTTTTTTTTTTTTCTTAACCCCGCATTAATTGTTCTGTTTCTCTTTTGTAACTGATGTTTTCTTTTTATTCTTTTCGATCGGTTTTTTTTTTTCCCCATTCCCTTTCTCTTTATCCTGCCATTTAAGTGGCTCTCTATGGGGGTTCTTCCTTTTGTCGGTCCCTCCCTGTATCCAACAGTCATTGGACCTGGGCTTCTGGCCTCTTCCGACGTCACGGATTTTTCCCGTTCCCAACGTTACCCCCCCTGACCCTAAAACCCTTTCTTCCCTTTTCATGGCCTGCCAGCCATTTGCTCTTGACGGTCTTTATTTGGCTTACTTACCTCTTAAGCCTCCCATGGCACTTTCTTTGTTATTTCTTTTTTTCCCCCCCCGCATTCTTCTCTGGCGCAGAACAATAAACGTTTTTGTGCCTTTCCACCTTTTTTTTTGCATCTCTCTTTCTTCCTGTGTCGTTGTTTCCCTCGATGCCTCACGAACATTTCCGTAATGTACCCTTTTAGAAGTCTTGTGTATTCCACCGACGGTGATACTAACTATGACAATCACCACTCACTTTTCCCCCCCCCCTTCCAGTCCTCTGCCCCTTTTTCCCGGCTGCTTTTTTCAGCCCCAGTGTTATTTTTCCGGTGTTTGACCCTTTTCTGGACATTCTTTTCCCCCTACGGCCTTTGCCAACCCCCCCGGTACCCCCCTTTTTTTCTTTTTTGAGGACCCTTCCTCTTTCCCCTCTCGGTTTTCTTTTTCTTTCAAAGCCACCTTTTTCTTTTCCCTGCAACCCCTTCTGAAACCACCATTGATACCTTGCCCTTCTTCACCTGCATTTTTTTTGCGTTCTCCGACCCCTTTTTTCGGCAGCTTTTTCCTTTCCCGGGCATTTCTCCACTTTTCCTGACTCAATCGCGTTCGCCTCTTTCCCTTGTTTGCATGGGGCCTTGCCCGTCCCCCCTTTGTCGTCTTTTTCAGTCGGGTCTTCCGGTGGCGGTGTCCAGTCACACACACCGTGGTTTTACTTTTTTCCCCTTTTCTTTTTTTCTTCTTTTATTTTCTTTCTTATACCCCCCTTCTGTTTCCCGGCGTTTCTCCTGATAGTCTGTTGTTGTGGTCCTTCCCTTTTCCTCAACTACTCCCTTCCCATTTTCCGTTCTCCTATGGGTCGGTTTTACAGGTCAATTCAACTGCCTGAAACCCCCAGTTTCCCCTTGCCCCCCGATGTTCCTTTTGCAGACGCGTTGCTTCTGCTCCCTTGTTCTTGTTTTTTTTCCGGAGGTTCCCTCGGCCCTTCCCCTTCAACGTTGCAAACCCCTTTTTGACTCGGCTTTTTTTATTTCCTTTTTTTTTTTTTTCGGGCTCCCTTTATGGTTTTTTGTAGGAAGACTAGATCTTTCCCTCCTCTGTCACTCCCTTTTACCCGCCCCCCTTTTTTTTTGAAATTTGTCGTTTGAAAAAACATGTATGGGTCTCTAACTACCTCCAGACTTTTTCTTTTTTTCTGCGTTTCTTTTTCATTGAAAATGGACTTCCCCGTGGTTCCCCCGACTGGGGATTTGCTAACGGGATAGCTTTTTTCTGCAAGTTCCCTTCTTCTTGATGCGATCTTCCACCTCAGCACTCTTTCTCTTCCCTTCCTCGTAGTACCAAACCCCCGTTTCCCCCTTTTTTTTTTCACGTATTTTTTTTTTTTTTTTGTGAAAACCCTTTCTTTCCTCTTCCCACTCGCAATTTCTCAGATCGACCATTTGCCAACCCTCCCCCCCCACCTCCATTTCCCTCGTCGCGAGATCCTTGCTTTTTTTTTTTTTCCCCTAAAACCTTTTTCCCCAGTTAACCCTTTTTTACCCAGACTCACTTCAGCTGTGGTCCGTTCCTCCCTTCCAACATATTTCCTTCTTTTTTTTTGGGTTTTTTACCTTTTTAGCTCTCTTTCCCATTTTCCACTTTTGAACTGTGAGTCCACGTGGAGTCCATCCTTTTTTCCCTTTTAGAACCGTTTCACCAAGATTTCCTTTCCTAAAGTCCCTCTGACTAGACTTTTTTCAGTTTAGTTTCCCTGCCCTCCTCTTTGAATTTCTTCCAGTTCTTTCCGCTGGCGAGTTTCCAAGTGGGGTCTTTTCCTTGACTCTCCTTTCATGACTTTTATATAACGTTTTGTTTATATTATTTAATAGAACCTCCATCATTTCCTTCCCTCCAGTCCTGCTCTTTCGTGGCCTTTACCTGATTGGAAATTCCCTTTCTTCTGTTTTCGGCTTTTGTGTGTGGATCTCCTCCCTCCTGCGCGGTTGTCTTTCTTTTTTTTTTGGTCTTTTCGTTTTTTTTAAGATTTCCCCCCCCCCCACAATGTTTACCGGTCGTCTTTCTTATTTTACACCCCTGTAGTTTACCATTCCCCCTTCCCCCTCTCCTTTCGTCCACTTCGGTCGTCTTCCACGGTGTTTCTTCAAGATTGTCTTTTTCCCCTCTCCCCCGCAACTGGTTTCCGTCATTTCCCACATTGGTTGTGTCCTCCTTGTCTCATTGTGTCCCCCTCCCCCATTGATTATTGCTTTTTTTCATGTTTTCTTTTTTTTTAACTGCGATTTTTTCTATGTAGTTTTCCCCTTTCTAGTATAAGCCCGTCCTTTTCCACCGTACATTCTTTTTCAGATTCCTCCTTTCATTCCTTTCAGTTCCCATTGTTTTTTCACAAATTGTCTCTTTCTCCCGAAACCCCCTTTTCTTGTCGTAGCTTTTTCTCCCTTTCTTTAGGAGATTAAACATTGTTTTGTCCTCCTCTCACCCTCAGTTTTTTTTTCCTCCTATCTTTTTCTTTTTTCTTGAGTTTTTTTTTGGTCTCTTTCAGTCCCCCTTCAAAAAACTCTGTTTAAGATCGCTGCGATCCTCTCCCCGTTTCGTAAATTGAGAATTTTTTTTAGTTCCCCCCCTTTCGACCTTTCCCCCTTGTAGCCCTCCCCAGCGGCCATGATAGACCGCCCAGTGTTCAGCTTACACTCGTTTCCTTTTTCTACCCTTCCAATTTCCCCCCAACGGTCTGCTCTCCGGTGTGACCTTGCTCTCTTCTACCTTTCGTCGCTTACCCCCCTTCTAGGGACCCCCCATTTTTTATGTTTGCGTTCGTAGAGGAGCGTTTTTCATTCTCCCTATTTGGGCTGTTTCTTTTTTTTTTCGCGATGAAAACCCCTTTCCACAGCTTTTCAGTACTTTTTTCTTTTTCATACCAATCAAGGTCCTCCTTTCCCTTCTTACCTCCGCTCTCGATCCTGTTTTTTAATACTCCATAATCCTTTGTTGATTCGAGTTTTTCCTTCCATCTCGCCCCTCCTTTTAGATCTCTTCCAACGACCTTGTTATTTGCTGTCATGCCAAAAGGCCCCCTTCTGATTGGTTTGACTCCTTCACCTTCCCTTGGGAGGATTCTCTCTCTAATACTCTCTTGCCTCTTGACTATTCTTTCCCACACTTCTAAGTCGCATATTGTTTCCTTTTGATTTTTTTCCTGACCACTCGACTGTCAAACAGCTGTTCTCCCCCCTCAAAGAAGAACGTCGTCGACCCCCCACCCCCCACCCCCCCCCACAACACCTTTTTCCAGATTTCTGATAGGTCGTAGCCCCCCCTTGATACTTTTTTTTTTTCGGTTCTTTTTTTTATTTCTAGTCGCTATGGGTGCTCTTTTTCGCCTTCCCTTGATGGGGGGTGTTCCTCCCCTTGAACATTTTGAAACCAATATTCCCTTTCCCTTCTTTCCGTTCTTTGCTACCCTTTTTTTGGTTTGTGTACTTCTTCACAACCATGTTTCCAAAGATCAGTCCCCATTTTTTTTTCATCTTGGCGGTCCTTTCTTTGTTTTTTTTTTTTCTGCAACCCCCTCCTCCTTCTTTTCGATCCCCCCCCCATCATTGAGAATTTTCTGTTGCCCCCCTCTCTCACCGCGTCTTTTCCCCTTTCTTTCAACTTCCCCCTTGAGACCCTTTCTGTTTCCCCCCTGGATATCTCCTCATGGTCTTTGGCGTAATCCTAGTCCCCTCTTTTTAAACAAAAAGAACCTGCTTGATATCGCTTAATTTTTTCCCCTTTTTCCCCCTCTATAAGCATCTTTTTTTTGGGGGAAGTCCCTTCCTGGTCTTTTCTTCATGGCTGCCCTTTTCTTTTTGGGATTCTTTTCCTTTTTCTCCCCAATTTCTTTCCTGAGCTGTTGGCCTTCCCCCCCCCCGACCCCCCTTTTTTCCGGCAAAACCACCTTTCCCCCCCCCCCCCCGAGCCCCCCCTTGGAACTTTCCTTATTCTTTTCATTCCTCCCCTTTTTTTTTGTCGTGGACTCAGAAAAAACAAGTTTTCTTTTTCCCTTTGAGCTCTTCATAGGTTCTTTTTTGTTTTTCTCTTTGGATTCCTCGGTACGACCCTGCTCTGATTTTTTCCACCCAAAGTTTGGGCTTTCCGACTCCGGGCTTCCCCCGGAATATTTCGACATATACTCGTCGCATTTTGGATTCTTTTTCTTCTCTCTCCGCTGAGCTTTTTTCTCCAAGTCACTTTTTCCCCCGAGGTTCGTAAAGTGGAGGAACTTTCGGATCCGGTCTGCTCCCTTTTTTCTTTTTGGATGCTCCCTTTTTTCACCTGACGTGTTCCCCTACTATTAAACTCTTTATTTCTTACACCCTTTCATATTTCCCGAGTTCACTGCCAATTGGCTTACACTTCTCTACTCGTATGGTCCCAGCTTCCCTTTTCCCCGACTTTTGTCTTTCCCCCCTTCGCGCCCTACTCCCTTTTTCCGACATTTTCCCCTTCCTTTCCGACTTTCCCCCTTTCATATGATTAAATCTTCTGTTCTTTGCCCCCCCCCCTTTTGGGCCCTTTGACATCCCCTTTTGTCTAGTTTCCTTTAGCGAGTGTCCCCCCTCCTTTCGTCTTGACGGTTTTTCTCCCCCACCCTGACCCCCCCGATAGTCCCCCCCGCTAACTTCCTCTACTACTAGGGCGCTCCTTTCCCTCCCTGATCGTCCTCCTTTTTTCTTTTCTTCGCACCTCTGAGGATTTCTTCTTTTTTTTTTTTTTTCAGTCAGGGTTTCAAACGTGCTGAGGGTGTCCCTCACTTTTCTGAGTGTCTCGATTTATATTCCGTTTCCCGCCTGGTCTTCTTGGTTTTTCTGGTTTCTGTCTATATTTAGAATTTCCTTTTACACTTAACCCTGCCCTTTCTGTCTTGCTTGACACAGCTTTTCTTTCGGTTTGGTAGTACTTTTCTCTTTTTTTCTTCCCCCATTTCCCCGGCCACTTTACTTCCCACCGTCTAGGCCTTCTTTACCCCCCCCCCCTAACCAATAGACTGGCTCCGATGTTTTTGGTCCCTTATAGCAATTTACAAGTCTACCTATTTTATTTTTCCGAGTTACTCTCCCTCAGGCCTCTTCTGGCCTTTTCTCATTCCCTTCCCCCCCTGGTTCAAAAGTGGCTCCGGTGTGGGTCTGGAGAACAGTAATAGGTTTTTCCTCTTCCCTTTTTTTGTTTTCCCCCCCCCCCGGGCCTCCATTGACCCTTTCTCCGGCTGCAGCTTTGCCCTCCGATATTCCAAGACCCCCCATCTTAACATTTCTGAGGATTCCCCTCTCGGACTCTCCTCTATAAAAGTTTCTCCACATTTTGTCTTTTGAGAGTTGCCCTTGTATGGCCCTTATTTTTCATCCCGCTCCCTCAATAATCATATTTCAGGTCCCCTCTTTATCTTTTGATAAAACATGTTTCTAAAGACGGTGGTGAAGTTTCTCTTCTTTTCCCCTGGCCCCGTCACTTTGGGCCCCCTTTCTTTTCTCTTCAGTCCCCTTTTCCCTTTGTTGACCATTCAATTCGGCGTTTCTTTCCCTTTTTTTACCTTCCTCTCAGTGTCTTCTGTGATTTTCCTTCGACGACCCACATCGGATTTTTTCAGAAGGCTCCCGGACCCATCCAGACGGTGACGCCGCCCTTTTTTCTTGTGGTTTTTCTTTTTTTTACCCTCTCCTCAACCTGGTCGGTTCCCCTGAACTCTCCTTGTCCCTTCCCTCCAGCAAACTTTCATCCACTCCGTTTCCGGCACCCTCCCCCCCTCAGCTTACCTTTCATCCCCCCCCTCTCTCGAGTCCTCGCAGCCAATTAGTATTTTCCGACCCTTTTTTTCGTTTTTTTTGCCTTTTTTTTTTTTTCATGCTTTTTTTTTTCCTGTTTTCTGTGGATGGGCGCATCGCAAAGTATGTACAGTTTCTTCCAAACACCGCGTCTCTTTTAAGGTCCCCTTTTTTCTTTGTACTTTTTCCTCCGGGATACCTTCACCCTGGGCGGTTTTTTCCTTCTTTCTTTACAACTTTCCTTCACCGGTCCGAGTAATATTTTTCATTTTCTTGACAAGCTTTTCTTTTCTCCAGGCGAGGCGAGGTTTCCCCATCCCTCACCAGTTTTCCTTTTTTTTCTGGTTCTTTTTCACTCCATGTTAAGGCTCCCCCCCTCCCCTTTCTTTTTTCCGATAGACGGGCATTTCTATCTTTTCCTTTTCTTGTTGTGCTGTATCCTCCCATGGATCCTTTTTTATCTGAACCTTTGGCTCTCTCCCTTCATGCCTTCCCCTTTTCTTGGGATGAAAAACCGTCCGAGAATACAACACGGCATCCTCTCACCCGTTTTTTTTTTTTTTCTCTTCTCCCTTGGCTTTTTAGCATCGTCCAACTCCAAAGTCCCTCCCCGGAAATTTCTCCCCCTCTGGTTTGTGGTGGGATACATGTTTCTTCTCTCCGCCTATCTACATCATCGAGAAAAGCTTTTTTGATGTTGATTTTTTTCCCCACCCCCCAATACGTCTTCCAATCTTTTCTCCCTCCATTCTCGATTTCGGTTTTAACATTTTAAGTTCCTCTTTTCACTCCGCAACCTTCCCCTGGATTCCTTTCTTTCCCCTTATTCCCACAGACGAAGATCCGAATTAGTAACCTTCGGCCCCCTTTTTTTTTGTTCCATTCCCTTTTCCAAATTTTCGCGTCCCCCCTATAGTCCGTTAGTAAGGTTTTTGTTCCCTGTGCGTTCCCTTCTTTTTTCTCTTTTCTTTTTGGCGCCCTGTTCTTCCTTCCCTAAAGTTTTTACTTTCGGATGTGTACGGCTTGTTTTCCCATTTGTTCCTTTTAGTTTTTTGATTCGGATCCTTTCTTTCTGACCTTACCTGCCCTGCCGGATAGGAATGGTTGAGGGTTTCCTCCCTTTTTCCCTGACAACGCCTTTTTTTTGCCCCCCCCCATCCTTCCTGGGTTTTTCCCCCCCGATTTTTTTTTTTCCCGCTTACTGTGTTACCCGTGCCCCCTTTTGCCACAACTCCCCTTGGATGTTTCTCACGAAGCTTTGATTTTCTTTGTTATGGATGTTATGGTACGCATGGAGCCTCCTTCGCGTGGGTTTTCCCTTTCTACCGGTCATTTCTCCCCCCTGCTTTTTTTGGTCTATGGAGCTTTTTTCTTGCTTCCCCCTTAAGCTCGGCGACAGTCTTGTGTCTTTCTTTTCTAATTTTTCCTGGCACGCCTGTCTTTCCCAAGAATCCCCCTTTACAGGTGCGAGTCTTCCTAACCCCTTTTTTTTCTTCCGCGACTCTTCCCTTTCTGTCGGCGTTTTTCGTTGCTTTTTTTTTTCGGAACTTTCTTTCTGCACACCGGACACCCGGGCGACCACTCCTCTCCCCTTCCCCTCTTCGCGGTTTTTTTTTTTCTTGTCGGCCCTTTTTTTTTTCAAAGTTTTAGATGCTCCCCCCTTTATGGAAATCCTTCCTTGCGTACTCCTTGTGAACTTGACCCTTCCTTCTTTCAACCCTCTCTTCCTCCTTGTCCCTCACTTTGGTATGGGTTCCTTGTAAATAGCTCTCCCCTATAGAAAACCCCCCACCAAGCTCTGTCCACTTCTATACCCTTTCCCAATAGTCTTTTCATCTACAGACCCCCCCCTTTTTTGCTCCCGTTTCAAGGGCTCCCCCCCTTATTGTCCTCGTCCACCACTGAGGAATAGACTCCCGACTTTCTTTTCTTTTCCATTGACCATAGAGTCTTTAAGTGCGTCTGTGTTTTTGGCTTATCGCGATCGCGAATTTTTGTCTGCCTGAACTTTTTTTTCCTTTTCCGTCATTTTTTTTTTCCACAGTCTTTTTCCCCGGCCTGATCCATTCCAGAACTTTCGCCTTCGCTTGTTTCCCGCATTTGTCTACCCCGAAGATTTTTCCCCCTTGCTCTGGTCGAATGACATAGAGAAGATCCCCGTTCACGTTTCTTTTATTTTCTATTACACAATACTATCCCGTTGAGAACATTTTCTTCCTCCCCCTTTTGTCATATTTTAGAGCCTTTCCCTTTTTTTTCTACGCCACCCGAGTTCCGCTATTTGTCCTTTCCAGTCCATTGGATAGTTTTTTCCTTTTTGTTTTGATATTTCTTTTTCCATAAATGACGCACATGAGCCCTGTTGAGTCGTTTTTGCGGCTCCCAAAAACCGTCTTTCCACACACCCCCCCTTTCAGTAGTCAGTCTTCCCTCCCGATGCTTTTCCTGACTTTTTTTCTTTTAGCTTCCCTCTCTACTCTCCAAGTATCTTTTTCCTTTTTATCTTTCTTCCCTCCCCCCCCTCTTATTGATTGTCCCTGCAAAGCACACCTTGTCAGTTTTTTTCTTTTTGTTTTTCTCCTTTTCCCCCCGAATTTTTTTGCGCCCCCTTGGAACCACCCTTTTTCCTTTGGATGCTTCCCCTTTTTTTCATGGAACGTCCTTTGGACGATGTCTATTTACTAAAAGTGTCCCCCTACCTCTTCACTTTTTACCCATTGTCTCTTTTAGTTCCCCCCTTTCCCCTCAGCTTTTTGTGAATCCTTTAAAATCTGGTCACCTCCCCCTTTGGTTTTTTCCCTTTTGCCCCTTTGAGCGAATCTTCCTCTTTAGGCTCCCTCTTGCTCAGTACCCTTCCCCCTGAAAGTCAGTTGGACCCTGTCCCCCTCTTTACTGCTTTAAAGTTTTATTGTCCTACTGGTCACTATTTATTTCTTCCCCCCCGATTTCTCTCCTTTTCCCCGAGGGAATAGGTCACTTTCTAGTCACCCAATTTTTTGCCATTCTTTTTCGTTTTTTCAGCCTCTCTTGAACCGTTTTTATAGATCCCCCCAGATCCCCAAAAACTTCTGCGGTGTTGTTCTGCTCATTCCCTCTCTCGAACTACCCACGGTGTTTTTCGTAGTCTTAGTGCTTGGTTCAACCTTTTTTCTTTTTTTAGCAGGATAGTGTTTTACCCTTCAGGGCTTCTTTTTTTCGCATCTTCCCAGCCTAGGTCCCCGCATTTCTTTCGGGTGTTTTTCTTTTTTGTTTTCCTCAGCAAACCAAGGTTTCTTAACTTCACACTTTTCCATCTCCCGACATGTTTTCTTTTCTATATTTTCACCCCGTTTGTTTTTCTAAGGGGAGAGATCTGTCTCAGGTTCCCTCTCTCTTTCTTCCTTTTCTTCTTTCCCCCCTTCATTGTCTTCGGACCCCAGCACTTCCCGAAATTTTTTTCCCGGCTGAGGTTTCTTTCCCCCTTCGTCCCTTTTTTTCCCCCCTTTTGCTTCTAGTACTATACTTCCTCCCCCCTCTGCAAGACAGTACCTTTTTTTTCTCCAATGTGAACCCTCAAGGGTCTTTTCCTTGGCTTGAGGGAGGCGACCCTACCCCCCTTGTCGTGTTTTTTCTTTTCTGTTTTGTTTTTGTGTGTTTTTTTTCCTCCAGTCGAACCCCCAATTTCCAGGTAATTTCTCGACCTCCCCCCCCCATCAGCCTTCAATTTTTTTTTTTCTCTCCTTTTTCAGTTCGGACTTTAGGGGTTCTCCCAGGGTCTCTATCGGGCAGTTGGGCGATGGTACCTTTGACCCCTTCCCCCACCTGTTTTTTCATTCACTTTTCCCCCTTAGCCAAGCGGACTTCTTCTAGTGATTATCGGCATTCCGTATTCACATTTTTTCCCCAGTTTTTTCTTCTGTCTTTCCCCTCCCGGAGAATACCACCCCTCCCCCCCCCCGAAACCTTGCCGGTATACTTCGTAGCTGTATTTTCCCCCTCTTTTTTTTTACTCTTCCCCCCGATTTTTCTGCGAACGACACAGTTCCAAAGGATTTAATACTCTTACCCCTCCCACTATTCTTCTTGCCCCCTGGACCGTTATTTTTGACCCCTTTTCTGCACAGCCCAAACTACATTGATAGCATCGTCATTAGGCCCCTTTCCCAGACTCCTGCACCTTTTGGCCGAAGTCCTTCCTTTTTTTTCATCAAATTTTTCTCTTTCCTGGTTCTATGCCTGAATGGAAAAGTCTGCCCCCCCCCTCCCCTTCTTTTTGAGATTGTCGGTCCAAGACCTTTTTTTTTTCTCCCCAAACTTTGCACCCAAAAACGATTCAACTCCCCTTTTACCCTTCTTTCCCCCTCCGGGCAAAGGTCCCCTCTTAACTTTTTTCTCTTGGGCCGACTAAAGCTCTTACAAAAAACGATACAATTCTTTTTCTGGCGGGGTCTCATCTTTTCTTCTGGACCGACCCAGATTTTAAATTTTTGGAACCCTTTCTTTTGTTTCCTCTTCCTTCCCGGGTTTTGTTAAAATGAGTATGAGCGTCCTCCCCCTACGCCCTTTTTTTTCGTGGTCTCTCTCCGTCTCCCTTCTGAAAACCCTTTCCCCTTCCAAGTACATTTTCTCTTCACCCAAAGCGTTCATGGAGGGTTCCCTCTCTCGTCCCCCTTTTCCTTTTGGCGTTCTTTATGGTTCTAAGAATGCGCTTAGTCTAGTTCTCTCTTCCCCCCCTATCCTTCCTGGACCCCAAGATCTCATCTCGCAGGCTCCTCCCCCCCTCCTCTTTGTTGGGTCTTCCCTTCGCCCCTTTCACCCATAGCAGTTACGACCACTTCCCCATCTCCTGACGGTTCTGTTGGCCTTGGGCAAAACCAGGACCCTTGTGATTTCTCCCCTCCATTTTTCCCCTGCCCGAGGAGTTTTTCCTTTTACTTTACGACAATTTCTTCCACCCTCTGGGTTTTGTTGCCCCCTTTTTTTTCCTCCCCTTCTTAATTTTAACGGGAAACTTTTATACTTTTCGGAGCACGGAATTTTCTCTTTCTCCTTGTTTCCTATTTCTCACGTACCCTTTTCGGGGGTTCTCCTTCCCCAGGTGTCTTAAACTGTTCATTTTTGTGCACCTCTTTCCAACTTTTTTGCCCCCTGCGAGACCCCTGTCTTCTTTTATTTTTTTTAGATCCTCCCTGCCCCTGGGCAGATTGTATGGCTTTCTTATTCCCCCCCTTTTGGTTTGCCAGGTCTGACCTTTGACTTTCTGTTTTACGATGGCTCCTACTACTTCCCCTTACTCCACCGTGGATTCATACTCTTCCCTGAAAATCGATTTCAGTTCTTGCTTCTCTTCTCGGCCGCTAATTAGTGATTTTTTTGGATCGGCGTCCATCTTTTGTTCGGGGTTTGATCCTTTCACAACCTTTCCTCCCGTTTCTCCCTCCCCCGGCGTCTTTCGGTCGGGATCTTTTCCCCCAATATTTGTTAGCCGCATTTTTACTGTTCAACGGGAACCACTGTTCCGTTTCTGTCTTCTTTTATTTCCCCTTTTTTTTGGCCCCCCTGGGATCCCTCGCTTTTTTCCCCAGAAATGACCACCCCTGTCCTCCTTTTCAATTTTCTTTCTCTTCTTTTGACCCTTTGTGTGCCTTTTCTTTTTTTCGTCCTAGTTCTTCTTTTTATCGAAATTTGGGATTTCCCCCCTGTTACCCTCCTCCTTTTATTTTTTTTTTTTATCCCCTCTGCGTACAATCCTCCCGACGAGTTGGCCCCTTCTTGTTTGGCAACCGGGTAACCCACTCGTGTACCCGTTCGGCTTTCGAACCCTTTCCTTTGCTCTTTTTTCGGTGCCGGTAGGACTCAACACAAAAATCTTCTCCTCCTTCAAGGTAGGACTCCTTCTTCTCACGCTGAACCAATTCGGATTTTGTTCCCCCTCCTGGCTCAACTTTTTCTTAAGCCTTTTTTTGACTCGTCCAACCCAAAACCCTTACCCGGCGTGCCGTCCAGAGAAAATTTGTTCTTCACAAACCACCCCACTTGAAACTTATTTTCCAATTTCTTTTTTTGTTTAGTCGACTTTTGATCTCTGCCCCCCCCCCCAACGCCCTTTCTTTTTCCAGTACTCTCCCCAAGTCCTTTTTTCTTTTTTTCTCCTGCACAGAGAAATAGGTGGCCGTAATATTTTGCCCCCGGTTATTTTTGGCACTCTTTTTGAAAGTTTGTTCCAATCAGATTTTTCCAGGATTCTCTGAGGGTTATGGGTCAATCTCTCATGCTTTTCGTTTGGTTGTTTTTTTTGCCCCCCCTTCGATGTAAAGTGCCGGTCTTTCTGTTAGTGTCCTCCCTTCTCCCCAAACGGAACACCTTTTTTTTCTTTGGGCATGGATGCCTTCTTCCGTCTTCCCCCCCCCACTCCTCCACCCCCCCCCAGTTCATGGACGTTCAGCCCTTTTCGTTTGCGTGCCAGCCCCCCTCCAAAGTTTTTTCTCCGCTCATGCGTTTTTTTTTCGCCTTTTCTCCTTCTTCCTTTTCCCCGGTTTTTGCGCAGAATAATGTTCGTCCCCTTTTCCTCTCCTTCCTCCTTTTTGTTCAGATCCTCCCCCCCCCCTGGCCTTTTCCCGAACAGGTCTTCTGCGGTTCTTCTCTCACTTGGGGATCCCCAACCCCCCTTGGAGAGATACAGCCTTTCGCCCCCCCCTGTTTCCCCGTGTCTCGGCTTTTCTTCCCCTCGCACGAGGCAGGTTGCCTTCACCTTAACTGGTTCGTGGGATATTATTTCGGCCTTGTTGTGTGTCCCCCTTCCCATTTTTTTTCACAGGTTTGCCGGGCCAAATTCCAAAACCGCTGTCCTCTTTTCTCCTCCCGTCATACCCTCTAGTAATCTCCCTTCGCGAGCTTCCGTTTAAACATCCAGGACTTTTTCCGCTCCATCCAGTTTTCCAGCCTCCTTGAGTGAATCTTTTTTTTAGGAACAAAAATCGTGGCCCGATCCCTTTACTAATTTCTCACCGCATGAGAAAGGGAGTGACTTGGTCGTTCTCCACACAACAGATCCTTTTCTCCCCCTCTTCCGATCCCAGTAACCAGTGTATCGTCCCCCCTTATCTCTCCCCACTTTCCACCAAAGATCCTCCTAAATTTGCCTCCTTACGGCTCACTCCACACGCGTCACCCACTTACCACCTCCCTGACATTCTCCACCCCTCTCGGACTCCCTCTCCCCCCCCCCCCACACGCGTTCTCTCCCTTTTCCCCCAGAGTTCCTCTTTTCCCATCCGATATAAACTCGGCCTCGATCTCTATCCCTCCTCCCTCACCTGAGCCGTCTCTTGGATTCCACCACCCCCCTACCTCTGATAGATGGCCATAGGACCCCATGGCGCTCCCACTCGTCCGTCGCCGGGTCCCCCGCACCCTCATGCCGCCCCCCGGCCCCCTCCGAGCGTCCTGCAGAACGTACTCTGCCCACTGCCCGAACACCCCACGATTCCCCCGGCGGTGCGCGCCGTTCCCCCGATCCGGTGGTCCCCACTTTTTCCCTCCTAGCCATCCCCTTTCCGTCCTTTTCTTTTTCGATAGGAGTGGCCTTTTTGTGTGCATTCTAATTTCTTTTTCCAAAGAGCTTTTTTTCTCACCCCGGCCTTTCCTTCCCGCCGACTGCTTCTTACTCTGGTTTGAGGTGTTAACCGTCTCATTCCCCCTTCTCCTCCTCCCCCCTAGGCGCGCGCTCTTTTCTTGGCTTTGCCTGTAGGGCTACTGAGGTCGGGTTTTTTGTTTTTGCTCAATTTTGCTTGCCGTTTTAAGGGGCGGACGGGGGCCTATCCCCCTCCATCCCACCCCCTAGTCCCACACAACCCCCCCCTCTCGGGAGGACCCCCGCACCAGATCTGATGCCCCGTCCCTCCCCCATGGACCATCCCTTTATTTTTCTTTGATCGCCTGGGAGATGCGTGAGGCGGCCCCCCAACTCTTTCCCAGTGAGAGTCTCCCGACCAGTGCCACCAGATTGCCCCACCCCATGCGGATACCCCACTACAAGAAGGCTACCTGTTTACCCTTCAAAGCCACATCCTTTCGTCTCGAGTGACTCCTCATATTGCCTTTGTATCATTCGACCTTGTTCGTGCCTGTTCTTGTCCATTGTCTCTTGCCCCCCACTCTTTTTTCCCCCCACTTTTTTTTTTTTGGCGCCCTTTCAAACGTTTTCCGACCCTGGATCCTTTCGGGTCCTAGCCCATGGGGCTCTGCTTTTCCCCTGCTATCCCGTGTGTTCGAGTACAATCTACCTAGGCTTGAAAAGTGTATGGAAACCTTAAATTTTTGAGCTTTCCCCCCACCCATCCGACCCCACTTTTGCCCCCGTACATAATGGCAAAACAATTGTTCTTGGATTTTTTTCTCGCCATGTTTTCCCAGCCATTCCAAACCCCCCAATGCGGATGTAACCTGCCGTTTCCCCTTTCCCCGTGTCTCCTTCACCCCCTTGATGGAAAGTTTTCTCTTTTCCCAATAATGATTTGCCCTCATTCACCTGCACACTAAAACCCAGTGCTGGCGTTAGTCGCCCCCTTTCCCTGCAATCGTTATTCCCGTAGGGTTCGGTATTACCGTTTGTTACCTTTTTTCGCGGCCGTTCCGGATTTTTTTGACTCCAAATACCCTCTTGTTTCATTGCGTAGAGGACCCATAACATTCCCTAGACCTTGCTTCATCTGTTAATGTTTTCCCTGTAATCTCCATGAGGCAGCTTCAGAGCACTCTCACCCGACTCTTCACACTTATTCCCCAGGAATGTAGGTGTGACGCAGTTGTTTTCCCCTGACCTTCCGAATTTTGGATCCCAGGCCCCTTCTCCCTGAATTTACCGGGCGCTGCCGTTCGAAGCCCAGTTCCTTCCTTTATTCCTTCAGTTTCGGTGACTAATGTCCCTATATCTTTTTATATCTTTAACCTACCGCTCACTGTTTTTCTAGCCCCCTTCTTTTTACCTTTTAATACTTACCCATTAGACACCAATAAGCGCGTCTAGTAAGTGTCCTACATCTTGTCCATCTTAAGGATACGTAGCGTTTTCTTTTAGTCTCCCTCAGTCGGAAATCCCGAAACTCCCCCTGATGGACTTCCCCATGGATGTCCTCCCACCCATATTTCGTGAGCTCCCCCCGTCCCCCCAAAACTAAAAAAGCGACAATAACCCCCAATCCAAGAGTTGCCGCTCCCCAACCCCCTTTTCCCCCCCCAAAATCTTCAGTTTTTTTCCCACACTACCCCCCTGAGGTTAAAGCACTCAAGATCCCTTTATTTTCTTCCTAGCACTTGGCTGAATTTATAAGTATCGTTCTTTCTCTTCTCTGGTTCCCCTTTTCCCCCCCAGATTTTACCCCAAGTCCCTCTTCTACCCTTTTTTTTGGACCCCAACCTTGTTTGTAGGTACTCCTACTCCTCCCCCCCTGCCCCAATGTATTCGAGAGGCGCCGATATTCCATTTGATGTGTCACTTCCCCCCGCTTCTCTTGCTATTTCGCTTTTTTCCTCACTTTTGCAACGGCTAGGTAAATCCGCCCCCTTCACCCGCCTCCAGTCTTTCCCCTGTATCAGCCTTCACCCCCATTTTTTTCGAGTGGCATCCTTTCACCCTTCTTGCTTGTGAAGCCCCCCCCCCATCTTTCTGGGAGAGTGGAGACCGCGTCGTTCCAATCCTTCCCAGTTTCCCCTGCACCCAAACCCTTTCTTTGTTAATTTTTTGTCGCGTTTTTCCTTTTTTCTTGTACCCCCGCCAAAACCACTATTTCCTTAGTCCCTCCCCCCCGATCATGACCCCTCAGCAGTTAATCCCCGGATTCGGGATTTTACCTTGTCCCCCACTTCTCGAGACTAATCCCAGTTGCCTAACTGACAAACAAACCTGCTATCGATAAGGTATTTATTTCTTAACCCTCTCCAAAACTTTTTGGTTTTTGATCCTCCCCCCGTGATACAGGTACCGAATTCTATAACGCTGGTTAGTTTCTTCCACCAAGCCCACGTATGACTTAACCCGGCTAGAGGTTCACGTAATCAGTCTAGTTGTGTACCTACATTTCAGTAGGGCTCACACCCCCCTCTGGATTCCTATTCCGATAGGAAACTCAGATTTCTTCTCCCCCTCGACGCTTGAGTGTTACTTCCCAATAAACTGAGCCTGTTCTTTTGCGAACCCTTCGTGCACCGGACTCACCTTGCACCTTTTCCTCTTCTAATTGAGGATTCCCTGCAGTTTTTTTGCATGAGTCTTATCAGTGAACTTTTCCTTCTTTATGTGGTCCTCCACTCTCACCCCAGCAACCGTTTAAACCATCGCTTTGTCTTCTTCGACTTAGATAGGCCGCTTTCCCCTTTACCCAACTTGCTTCCCGCCTGCAGACCGGGCCTTCCAGTTTTTTTCTTATCCCCTTGTGTCCGACGACGCACGGCCCCCCCACCTCCCCTGGTAGGCCATTGAACGCTCCTTTCTTTTTATCGCCTCCCCCCCCCCCCAACCCCAGCCGGAAGTTTTGATCGGTACACTTTCTTCTAGTCTCTCTGCGCTTTCGGTTTTTTTTTTTTTTTTGCCTTTCTTTTTCGCTTTATTGGTGGATCGCGTCTGCTGTTTCCCCAAGCTTCTTTTGCAGTTCGACCGGAACTGGATGCACCTCGTCGTGTGGGTAGTCTTCCTTCAAGGCACGGATCGTTTTTTCTTGTTTCCCCACGTTTTTATCGGGTATCCCCTTCCCCCGGGTCATACGGCCTGAATTTCTTTTTGTGTCTCTTGGAGTTTCCTCACTTCTCCTAACTGCGGCCCACATTTTCTCGATTTCTTCACCTTGATTTCTTTCCCTCACCCTCCTGTCAAAGGTTTGACCCCCTTCCCCATTTTCGATATCTTCTTTTTTTGAGCTTTTATCCTTTTTTTTTAAACCCCCCCATGAATAGACCTTTAAGCCGTCCCCTCAGCTGTTTCCTTTAAACAGAAGTGATCTTTGGTTTTCCGTACTTGTTCAAATTGGGCTGGTCGATACCGCGGGGACCTGACCCTTCTTCCTGTCGTTTTTAACCCCACCATCCATGATAGCCCCAGTCCCTCAGTCTGAACCATCCTTTCCCCTCTTTGTTTTTCTGAGGACCCCCATCCTGTACAGGAAAGAAACCAAAATCCTGTTCACTATTCTACCGCCCTGGCACAAACGGCCAACGTCTTCTGGTCGGTTGTGGGTCACCTTTTCTCAATGGGTCGCTTCTGTCCTTCACTCTCTCCCTAAGGGACTCGTACTCTTTTTGTTTGTTAACAGTTTTTGGTGGTTTTTGTCACCGCTGACGCGATTTTTTTTTTTCTCTTTTATTGCGCGATCCTTTTTTCGCGCCGGTTTACCTCTTCTCAGGTCACGCGTCCCCAAGGGCAAGACCTGAGCCTTATTATTCTCCCCAACGCGTCCCTTCCCACTCGCCATTGTTTGTTTGGACTGTTTTTAACTTTTAATTGACCAAAATTTCCGCCGGCCTTTTACTTGTTCTTATAGTAAAAACCCAAAGGAGTATGTCATTCCTTCTCTGTAATTTCTCCTCTTTACAAGCAGTAACCCCCTTTTTCTCCCGCCAGATTTTGGGCTTTCATGCTAGAGTAATTGGCCTATTCACTTTCTTCTGAGGCGTCCGCCCAAACTAGTTTTGTGATTCCCCCCCCTCTTGGTTTGAAAGGTGTCCACACCCCCTGGTGACTTGTTATCCCATTATTGCTATCCGCCGTGTTCCTCCCCTTTCACCACCGGTTTATCCCAACCTTTCTCGTTACCTGGACCCCTCCCGACGTTCCCAAAGCGGTCGAACCGAATCCGCCTTCTCCGATTTTTTACCACCCTCCAACGGGAACCCTTGCACAGTGGTATTGTGAAGGGAGGGTGCCTCATGGAGGGCAGTGAGGTTCCAAAAAGTTTTTCGGAGGTGAGTTTTTTCCTAACATTACGAGTTGTTTTTTTCAGACCCCCCCCCCCCCCCCCCCCCCCCCCCCCCCCCCCCCCCCCCCCCCCCCCCCCCCCCCCCCCCCCCCCCCCTGCACTCTTTTCTTCTCCCCTGATTTTTCTTTTTGAGTGGGACTCTTCCAGGGCTGGGGTTTGCAAATTTTTCTTGCACCTCATATGGTTCCAGTTATTGGAATTCAGCGACCCCCCCGTTTTTTTTACCCCACTTCCTTCTTAATCATTTCTTTTTTGAGCTCCTTTGTCCCCCTCACCGGACACAGGCGTCTTTTGAGGAAGTTTAACTTTCTCACGCCCCTTTTTTTCCTCCGTTGAATGTGGTTCTCTTTTCTCTTCTGTTATTCCTCAAGAACCATACCTCCTTACCACCACACACACCTCACCACCCCCCCCAAGGGATCTGGTTTCAGAATGACTCCACCTTTTTTTTTCCAGTGGATTCGCGTTATGCAAACGTTCCCCTTGCAGAATCTCCTCGGTTCTCCTTCTCGTGCGTCATCAGATATGTCCCCCCCCCCTGCCGGGAAGGTTGGTGGCCGAACTTCGTCTCTTAATTGTGCGCCAATTTTTTTTTGCTTCCCCGTTGTTTTTCGTTCTTGGGTCCCCTTATTTTTCAAGCCCCTTTACCCCCCACTCATACCGGCCGCCTGCCTCCCCAACCCGTTTCGTGTCCGCCTGTCGGTGCAGGTCTTTGTCTGTTCCGGTACCCCGGCCACCCCCCCATCATTATCGGCGATTCTTCCGCTTTCTCTCCACCCCTGTGTTTTCTTGACATCCCAAACAACATTTCCACTCGCTCGCCCATTCCGGACTTCATTTTTACTCTCTCGGATTTTTCCTCGGTAGAATGCATTTTGTCTAGGCTATTCCTTTCACCGTTTTTCTTTTTGCCTTTACATTGGACAACACCACACAGCACCAGTACAATTCCCTTTTAACCCCCCAGTATTCCCCCGAGCAGCTCTTTAGCCCACTTCTTTTTCCCCCCTTCGGGCAACTTCTAACTTTTTTTGTTGCCCCTTCCTGAGTCACTTACCCACTTTTTTTTGTTCCAAAATCTCTCTTTAAGCCTTTTCTTTTTTCCCAGGCCCTTTCTTTTTAGGAGGGAGTTAAGGTTCCGTGGCGAGCTTCCGCGTGTCCAACCCAACCCTCTCCCCCCCTGATTTGCGGGTTTGTTTTTCCACTCTCTCCCCTCTCCCTTTTTTAACCCCGGTCTCAGCTGTCCCTGGCCCACTTTTCTGTTGTGTTCTTTTTGTCACGATCAACTTTATGACAACCCTGTTTGCTTTTGTGTTTTGAAGTCCGTTCCCCGAAGTTCCGCCTTGTCCAACCCTTTTGACCACCCCATCCTTGTCCCCCTTTTTTAGGCCTAGGCTCCTTCTGATAACCGAAGACTCGACATTATTTTAAGGTTTACATTTTTACTTCTCTCTTTTCCCCCTTCTACACCCCTTCGGGATCCCCCCTAAAACTTTAGTGCATGCTGGTTCCTTGTTCATTTTTTCTTTTCCTCCCTCTTGTTTTTTTTTGATTCTTTTTTTTTCTCCCGAACTTCTGCGGCCCTCATGAGAGCCGGGGATGCCCCCCCGGGCGAGACCCTAACACTCCCTCGTGTCTCAATTTCTTTTTCCACGAGCTGGCCTGAGCACTTTTTTTTTTTTTTTGGTGGTACTTTTTCGTCCCCTTCTGCCTTTACTAGGCTGCAGGATGTCTCCCCTCCCCCCGCCTCACTGATTCAGTTTGCGCTCTTTTTGACTTTCCCCAGCTGACTTCGGTTTTTGCCACTTCAATTTTCCCTCTGCTCCCACGCTTTCTGCTTTTCCTAATATTCCCCCCGATGGGAGCTCCCCTGTACAGGTTTTTTTTTTTTTCGCCCCCGTTACCCCATACTTTGTACTCCTTGGTTCTTCCTTTTCTTTATGGCCTTCCACCACTAAGAGTTTAAATCTTCTTATCGTATCGTTGAGTCTTCAATATTGATTTTTTCCCCGTCTTGCTACGATCCCCTCTGTTTATAGTATTAATCGCTTTCCTGCGTTTTTCGTATGCACATGTTGATCGATTTTCCTTTTTTCCCAACACCCCACTCCTATCCAGGTCTCCCCGCAGGAGGGTGTCCGATTTCCCCCTGACGTGCCCTATGTCCTCTTCTCCCCTTGTCCCCCCTCCCCACTTCTTGTCACATTGGTAAGTTCGTCCCTGCATCTTCCCCCCCTTTCATGCGGTTTTTTTTTCATGGTACCAGTCTATTGTCACCTGAGGTTTCCCTCTAATCGGCCGTTAGTCAAACCCAATTGTTTTCCCCTTGTAATTCGTTTTTTTGTGCCCTCAGTTTCTTGGTATCACTACGTCCCTTCCGAAGGCAACCTTTTTTTGCAGTCGCACCCATCCCACGACCTGACCGGGGTTCTTTTTGGAATCCTTCGGGCCCGTCTTGTCTACTTTCCTCCTGCCTGGAAATTTTCTTTTGAAGGTCTCTTTCTGTTTTTGGAAAATTTTGTTCTCTCTTTTACCCTCTTTCACCCTTCCTCCCTCTCTTCGTGAATAAAGGCTATCCCCTTGCCCCCTTTTGTCCCAAGTCTGGATTTTCCCCCCATGCTTTTTTTCTGAGTCCTTCTGTAGTTTTTCCCTCCTGAGCCGGTGTTCCCCAAATTTGCCATCCTTCCTTCCAGTGGGTCACCCACCTTTACTGCTGTTTCCCTTTTGATCTCCCCGACCCCCCCCCACCCCTTCCCTCTCGTCTTCACACCAGCTAAGCGGGGCGGCTCCCCTTGCCTCCTTTTCAAGGAGTTTTGACCCCCCTTCCAGAAATCTTTCCGGTTCGACTTCGGTGATTTCGCAAGAGAAATACTCTTTTCCCCTCGTTTTTCTGTTAGCCCCCCGTGACTTTTTCCTTTTTTTTCTCACCAATTTTCTGCCTTTTCATTTTTTCCTCGGCGGTCTGGCGTTTTTTTTTTCTTTAATTATCACTCCCTTTTTTTCTTTTCAACTATCATCCGAACACCATTCGTCGTTCTTCTTCTCTTTTTGCGGTCCTGCACTTTTTGATGAATTCGTTTTAATTCGACTCTGTCTCTTTGCGCCCCTTTTTTCGATCTTGTTGTGTAGTGGTCTCAATTGCCTCTCGTCCTTTTCCCCTTCTTACATATTAAAACTTTTCTCTCACTAACGCAGTTTCCCCCAGTTTTTTTCCCCTATTTTTTATTTTTTTTTTTTTCCATCCCTTCCCCCCCTACTCCTCTTGGTTCCTGTACGGGCTTTTTCCAAGAGATGACTGGTCTTTTTTCGGTTTGGAGAGATTTCTAAGCCCAGGCCCCTTCGTTCTCTTGTTCTTTTTCACTTCCCATGACGGTCAATCTTGAACACAAACATGTTTACCTCCTTTTTTCGTATTTCTTTCCCCCTCCTTTTCTATTTCGCGATTTTTTTTTGCTCCGCCCCCCTTTCTTGGCCCCCTTTCGTCTACCGTCTTTGTTATTTATAGGTTTCCGGGGACAGTCCCTCCCCAAGATTGTCTTGGATCTTTGCACCGCCAACTAGTCCTGGTGTTTTATTCTTTTCCCCCATTTTGCCCCAGTTTCTGGGGACCAAGATGATTCCCTTGATTGTCTGCCTCTCTTTTAATGGAAACTCTTCCCCTACTGCGATTTTACCCCTGCTCCTTTTTTTGTTCCCCGTGTTCATTTCTTACTGCCGTTCCTTGTTCAGAAATCTTAGTGTCTCGACGGGCTTTTTGGCATCTTTTCCAACCTTCCTTTTTGTCGGCATGTGCGTCTTCCACCTTTGAGTTTTTCCCCTCTTCTTAGTTTTCTCTGTAACAGATTGCTCCCCTCTCCCCCTTCACCCCCACAAAGTAGGCGTCCCCCCCAGTATTGATTTCTTTTTGCTTCTTCGCTTTTTCCTTTTCATCGGGACACCCAAACACCCTTCGACTCGTATTTTTCCCTAACTTTATCCCCCCCCCCTAGGCTTTCTCCCTTTGTTTTCCAATTTTCTAGGTCTACCAATGCCCCCAACTTTTTAAATAGCACATTCTTTTTCAGCCTCCTCCCTATCTTTTCTTCATTCTTCCCCAATCCGTGTGAGATCTCATACTTATGCTCTTCCGGTCCCCCCCCGTACTTCTCAAACTGCCTTTGTATTTGTCGTTTCCTTCCTTTTCTTTCCATTTTTTTTGACTCAGGCGTTTTGTGTTAGCTTTTTTGGAACCCGCCCTTTTTTTTCCCTTAACCCTTTCTCTTTCGTCCTTTTGGAGTTCTTTGTGTCCACTAGATTCCTATGTGGCCACCCCTGAGGAGCCCCTTTTCTTTCCTTCCTTACCTGTCATTCCCCCCCGTATTTCCAGTTTCCTTTCCCCTCTTCGCAGCAATTCCAGGTTTCTTGTCACCCCCACTGATGCTTCTTATCTCTCTATTCCTCCCCCGTTGTTGTTGTTCTTTTCGTTTCCCCCTTCCCCCGCGTCTGCTGGAGTTTTTCTTCCTTCTTACAAGTTTTTTAACCATTTTACTACCCCCCCTTTGCCTCCTTTCTGCACAAGTTAACAACCAAACCGAAAAGAGCCCCCCTTCCACTCCTTCCCTTTTGCCCCGTTTTGACGGTGTATGCGTTGATTTCGCTTTCAGGGTTCCTTTTACGATTACACAACTCTTAAGATCCCTTCTCCCCATTTTGTTTTTTCTCCTTGCTTTTTTCCCGGCTTACTCACAAACGTCCTTGTCGCTCTTAGGCTTTCGGTTAAGCTACTCTCCACCAACACCACCCCACCACAACAACCAAGAAATTTCCAGGAACATTCGCTGCCTTCCCCCCCCCCCCTCCCCTGAACTTCTTCCGTTTTACAGAAACTTTTTTTTCTTATTTTTTTCCTTTTCTGGTTCCTTTCTTCCCTTCTTTTCTCAGTTGGGACGGTTCGGTCCCAGGATTTTTTTATTTTTATGGCTTTTTTTTTTTTTTTTGCTTTTCCCACTCCCCCCTGTTTACTTCTCACTATTTTGTTCGGAAAGTTCTCGGGGCCCGGTCTTTTCCTTTTTTTCGTGCCCTTCCTTTACATTTTCTTTTGTCCCCAAGTCGGGGACCAAAACCCTCGGGACTCACAGGGCCGGTCCCCCTTTTTTTTTTTTCTACTTTTTCTTTTTTTGCGGTAGAATTTCGTTGGCGTTAGGTTCCCTGTCCAACCCCCATATCTCCCCTCCTCCCATTTGCCTTGAGCCTTTTGACGACCCTTTTTCACAAGGTGGTGCATCACCTCTTCTCCTTACTTTTCGTTTTAGGATATTTCCATTTCACGTTTTTGGAACTTCTGGGCGAGTCCTTGTTCCCCACAAACTCCCCCCTTGGCTCCCCCCAAAATCTTGTTCCCATTTCACAGTCCTACAATTTCTCTTTTTTTGACAACAATCACTTCCTCTCTGTTTTTCTGGCTCTTTGGTTCTATGTTTTGCGTTGAATGGAAAAGGTCTTCTTTTTGCCCCCCCCGAACACCCCTTTTCTTTCCAAGTGCCCCAGTGGCGGTGCGAGGGACCACCCAATGCCCCTATTTGTCTGGTTCTTTCCCCAATTTTTCCCCCCCCACTGAGATCTTTTGTTCCCCCCCCCCCTCCAACCAAATCCCGGTTAAGCTTCGTTTCAGGCCGCCCTCCCCACTGCATTTTTCGGCTTCCCCGAATTTCCCCAAAAAAGTCTCCTGATCCAAGGTCCCCCCTGTCGTGGTCAATCTTTTTCTGGTTGACTTTTTTTTTTCCTCGCCCCCCTCTTTTTTTTTTTAAATTTTTAAACCAGTTTTTTTGGGGCCCCCAGTCTTTTTCCACCCCTCAAGCTCCCTTTCTAAAATTTTTTTACCCGCCCTACCCCTTCTCCCCCCCTTCCTGCCTCCCTTCTTTGTCCCTTTTCTTCTCCACACACCGTTTGAGAAACAGAGGCCCCTCCTCCTCTGGCCCAAAGTGTCGGTCTTCCCCTTTCTAAGGTTTGGCGTACTTTCGTTTTGATGGGGTTCATCACCGGAAAAAAAGACCCTTCGCTTCGTGTGATTTGCGTAGGTTATACCCAACCCACCGTTTTATATGTATCACATTGAATATACGTGCTTCCGAAAATGGGCTCCCCCACTTCTTCTTTTCTCTTTCGCACAGTTCCTGCAGAGCTCTTTTTTTTCCCCTTTTATTTTCGGGGAACTCTCCAGGGACGCATCCATCGCGTCTCCTGGGTTTTTCCACCTTTGAGGTAGGGGCAACAGCACCTTAGTCCCTTGGACCCGACCCCCCTCGCGGATTAATTCTTCCTCCCCTCTTTCCTTCTCGGCACCAATTAAAAAAGGTCATTTCAAAAATTTATCGTAATTTTTAAACCAGCTCATTACTGCTAAATAGACCCTTCCCCCCCCTTGACCCTGCGACATTAGTAACATTTTATAGTGGGTCCACCTCCCCAACGTCTCCCGAGCAGGCTGGCAGGGGATCCGGGAACTAGAATTGGTTTGGTCTTTCTTCGTTTTTTCCGACGCCTCCACATGCTTTCTCTGTCCAGATAAGTGGTCCTCGCTGCTGGGTTTTATTGGAGGATCTGATTTAGACAATCTATGGGTGACACCTTTTCCTGGTTTTGCCCGTGGTTATGGGTCCAAGCCTTTATGGGGTCTCAAAGGGCGCCAGAATTTCCCGGTTCCCTTTTTTTTCTCTTTTAATCCTCTCTCATCTTTCATCGGTCTTGCTCCCCATGTGGGGAAACCCTCCCTCGATCCAGGTCTGCAGAGCTGCCTTTTTTCTCGCATTTCTCTTTTTCCCGCCTTTTTTCTTCCTCTAGGATTTTCTTCGACGCGTGGCTTGGGGCTACTCAACCCCCATTTATTTTTTACCGGACGAAAACTTTTGCAGGCTGTGATTCTCCCCCTTTCCTATTCGCTCGCCCCAACGCGCGGCACCCCAGTTTCAAACCCCTTTCCGCATTTCGTTTGATGCGGTTTTGCGTTCGACTAGTGCCTCGTGTCCGGCGGATTCTCTTCCCTATGAACCAAAGACGTTTTGGTTTCCGAGCTTCCAGGGCCCTTTCCAGGAGATTGGTGTCCGTTTACTTTAGACGTTGTCCTTTGGCTTTTCCTTGCGTCCCATCCCTCCCTTTCGGGCTCACCAGAGTTCGTACAACCTCATCAACGCATTCTCCGGCAAGCGCCCTACATTTTGCCCCGTATGGTGGGTTGAAGGCTTTGTTTGAGTTCACGCTTCCACCAATTAGGGTGTCAAGTTACGTTTTTTCCCCCCCCCATCGGCACTCATGCCCTTTTTCTTCCCCCCTCCATCTTTTGTCGTTCGGTCATTCACAGGACCCCCCTCAAACAACATTCCCTTTCCGATTTCGCAGGAAAACGCTTTACGATTTCATTTTTTTTTCCTGTCTTCGACGTCGCCGACATCCCCTCCCCTTTTTAAGCTGCTGGCCTTCCCACCGCCCCGCTACATTCCGATTTTCCCCCAAAAGGTTGCGGGACGCCTCTGCCCTCGCGGGTCGTCATCATATTCAAACTTGCAACGTTTCCCCCTTCTTCCCCAGGAACTAATTTTTGGTCATCCCAAGTTCGTCCCATCCCCGTACGTCCCAAGCCCCGCCCATCGGGTCATTTTCGATTTCGTTCGTGGTTTGCTTCACATTCCTAATGATCATGCTTTCTGCGGGATCTCACAAGCCGCCCTCT
>Ga0179593_1810393_pt1 | contig 30134 bp, 41 predicted proteins | sample CZODoug2_1_08_16_FD_185931 | JGI IMG/M metagenome (GOLD analysis project Ga0179593, IMG submission 185931) | Vadose zone soil fungal communities from Angelo Coast Range Reserve, California, USA - CZODoug2_1_08_16fungal (PacBio error correction) | ecosystem: Environmental > Terrestrial > Soil >... | reverse complement strand
TAGAACCTCCCCTTCCCCTTCGAGGCGTTCCTTTCTTCGGAAGAAGTAGTGGCTTTTTTCCTTCTTCTTTCCGAAAGGATCCTTCGCCTGGATTCGCCCTTTCCTTTCTGAGAGAGTGAGGCGGCTTTCTCGCAGGCGATTTTTCCTTTCCAAATAGAATTAGGGCGTTGCCTTTTCCCCTCAGGTTTTTTTTTCCCTTTCTCGCTTACTTTTTCAGTCCCCTTCGACCCATTCGATGGCTCCCCCCCCCTTCAGGGACCTTCCTTCTTTTGCTCAAATAGCGAACATGAATTCCACCTCCCCTCTTTTTTCCGATCTTCGACCCTCCTCTCTTATTTTTTTCTGGAGCCCTCTTATTCTTTCCTTTTCGCGCTGGGTGTTGTCCAGGGTGGTTTCTCGAGCACGCCGCCTTTCTCCCTTTCTGAGTTGGAGAGGAAATGGCTCTTTTTTTCTTTCCTTCGTCGGCGAGCTTCCTCTTCGTTTTTTTGTCTTCTTGCCCTCTCCCACGCGCAGCGCGGCAATAAGGGTTCCTTCTGCTCTTTCTTCACTCGTTTTTTTCCTTTTTGTTTTGATATTCCCTTTTTTTTTTTTTCCCATATGAGAGGCAAAATTGCTTCTCTTTTTCGGATGTCTTGCGTGCTCCGTAGCGTTTCTTTCAGTGCGGGACGAACCATTTTCCCTTTCGATTTCCCCCCCCTCTTTTCGAAGATACAAGCGGGAATCATCCTTCCCTTTCGCGTAAATAGCTTTTCCACCCCCACCCTGCCTATTTTTTCTTCCCCTTTGGCTTTTCTCGAAGATCAAGAGCTTGTTTTTACCCCCCTGTATTGGAAGAGCTTTTCTTCCTTTAGAGGATGGATGAGGATTTTTCCTCCTTATTCAAAAGACTTCATCTCTGATATATTTTTGTATCTGTCTTTCCGGGTGATGGGGAAGTGTAGGATCTTTTTTTTTCGTCAATTGAAGTCCTTCTCCTGGAGGAGAAATGGGAGATTTCCTCCTGTGCGTTAGCTGCATTTTTTCCTTTCCTTTTTTTCGCTTTTTCATGGTATGCTCGGTTTTTTTTCTTTCAGATCTCACCGCGGCCCTTTCCGCGTTCTTCTCCCCTTTTCCCGGACTTTCTTTTCTATTTCGAGGGCGTCCCTCCCAACTCGTGGGATGTTGCCTGCACCTTCTTTTCCTTCGCGGGCCGCAAGCCGATGATTTTTCACCGATGTAACTTTCCTTCCTTCCTGAAACCTCAGGAAGAAGAGGACAACCTCTTTCTTTCTCCTTCTTTTACTACTCCCCCCTGGTTTTTTCGATAACCCTCTTTTCTTAGGTTTAGGAGTCTTTGACCTTTTCCTCTTCACACCATTTCTTTTCGCGAGAAGATGAAGAGAGGAGGCTTGTCTCCTCCCCTTCCTCCCCCTAAGCCCGTCGAGATGGAGTTCTTTTCTAACCCCCTTCGACAATTTCTTTTTTCTTTTCTCTCGCTGGCTGACGGGAAGCTGTGATTTTCCTTACTTTTTCCGGCCGAATCGGAACAATAAGCTCCTTTCCTCCTCAGCTGTTCCTTCTTCGCTTGAATACTTCCGCCCTTTTTTCTCGACCGTCGACTTCACTTTTTCTCCCGCAGCCATTTCCCTCATAACCTATGGGGGTATCCCGTTTTTTCTTCAACCTCTGGTGTCTCCTTTTTTCTTTTCGCTGCAGTTTTAATACTTTTTTACCCTCCCCCCATCTCTGGCCAATACCGGGTGGTGCTGTTCTCCCCTTTTCAATTCTCTTCTCCGAAAGACAAGTAAGGAAGGTGGTTCTTCCTTTCCTCCCTCGGAGAAATCCCCTCTGGTTTCCTTCTCTTTTAGGCTTTTTTCTGACGGGATGTGGGACCCTTTCCCCCTCTCCCGCATATGTTTCTTCCTCACCTCTCTGGTTGCTAAGGAGTAGAGATGCTTTCTCCGCGATCTCCTCCTTACGCCCTTCCTCGTCCCCTGTGCCTCCCCTTTCTCGGATCCTCCTTTTACCCCTCTTTCTTCAGGGAACTAAGAGTTTTCTCTGCGAAGCTCTTTTTCTCTTTTGCTTCGTGGCCGTCTTCCCTCCCCCCTTTAGCCGAGCAAAGCGCCCCCCCCCCCTCCTCTCCGCCCCTCCCTCCCAATCGAGACCATCTTTCCTCGCCACCTCTCCTGCATCCCGTTTCTTTTTTTTCTTTCCTGTCTGAAACCACCCCCCAGTTTCCCCCCTTCATAATAAAGAAGGCATTTCCTGCGATCCCCTTTTCCTACTCCGGGGCCTGCGGCCGATCCCTCTTCGAAGAGGTGGAATCCCCTTTTCTCCTCTCCTATGAGGACGGTCTCCCCCTTTTCCCCCATCAAGAGGTGCCTTTCTTTTCCGTGTTACTGCACTGTCCCCTCTCGGGGAGTCTGCGACCTCAAATTTTTCCTTAAAGAAAGAAGGCCTCTCTTCTTCACAGGCGTTTTTTTCTTCCATATCTTTCTTCGAGGTAACTGACCCCTCTCTGGATCCCTCTCTTTAAGATGTATTTTTTATTTACTCACCGAAACTCCCCTCCGGCAGCGGCGTTTTATTTCCTCTTCTTCCACGAATTTTATTTTCTTTCCTGTGGGTGTATAGATCTCTGTCCTCCTTTTTTTTTTTCTAGATACCTTATTTTTTTTCGAAATGCCCTCCTCCTCCTTGTGGAGCGGTGTGGTTCTCCTTTCAGACCCCTTTTTCCCGGGAAATGCATATCCCTTTTTCCCGATGAACGTTTCCGGCTGTCTTTCTTTTTCCCGCGGTCACCCTGTGCAATCTATTGCTCTCCTTCCTTTTCGGGGGAATTTTTTCCTCTCAGGTTTTAAGTTTCTCTTTTTGTTTTATCTGTTTCACGGACGATGCTTTCCCTTCGATGATCCCCCTCTTGCAAGGGGACCTGCTTTTTTTCTCTTATAATAGTCTCCCCTTAATTCGATTTCCGTCTAGGACTAGATTTCTCCCTCCTTGTTTGATCCCTTCTCTTTTTTTTCCTGGGAGATGAAGAGGATGACCTTTTCTCTTGGTGTTGTACCTTTTTTTCTCTTTTACCGCCTTCAGGGCGTCCCTTTTCTTTTTTTTGCGAGGGATTCCTTTGCTCTTTTTCTCTCTTTCCTTCCTTCGCGGACAGAGCTTCGCACCTTTGATGGTCCTCTGTCGTTTGATTCGTTCTCCGCGCAGCGGCTTTTCCTGTTCCGACTTTTCCCCTCTTTTAGAAAAGAGTAGGCCCGTCTTTTTGCGAATCCCTTTCTCCCCGCGCCCTGTGAGAGTGCCCCCTTGCCTTCCTTCTTACGGATGAATCATCGCCCTCCTTTTGACTCGATTATTCTCCTTTTTTTCTCAGAATCTTAGAATTGCTTTCCCTTCTTCCCCCCCCGGTCCCCGTCCCGTCCCCCGCCCTTTTTTGCCCGCTCAAAGCGGGCCTCTTCCCTTCTCTCTCGTTTCCTTCTTCTTCGAAGTAAAAGAAAAACCCTTTTTCCACCGTGGCTGCCTCTCCTCCTTTTATTGTATTGTCGGATTTCTTTTTTTGGAGGATTGATGCAGGATGACCTGTGTGGAAACCCCTCCTCTCCCTCTTGTAGAGTTTGGGTAGAGTCCCGAGGTGAGTTCTTTCTCTTTTTTGCTTTGGCGTAAACTTTTTTGGCTGCCGCCCTGGGCGATGTCCTTTTGCGATCGTTCTTCTGCTGATTGAGAGAAGGAGGTCGTCTTTTCTTTCCCTCTGGGGACGGGCGTCCTTTTCTTTTTGCAGCCAAGGGTCTCCTTTCCTTTTATTCGGCCTGGGATCTTTTCGTCGTCACCCTCTTTCTTGATGGTAGCAAGAAAAATACTCGTCGTCTTTTTCTCTGCCCAAGCCGATTTTTTCGGCCCCCCTTGACTCTCTCACTGTTCCCCTTTTCCCCTCCGGCAGCCGCGGCAAATCTTTCCCTTTTTCCCCTCCTTTTTCTCCCTCCGATTTTATAGAGTTTGCAGCGCTTGCCTCTAGTTTTTCCCCTCGGTTTCCCCCCAACTGTTTCTCTCCTCGACGCGACGAGCGAGGAGTTGCTCCCTTTCTCACTCCCGAGCCCTTTTCCTCTTTCTGCAGAAGAAAGTAGATAGGGCCCTTTCTTTCCGAACCTTCCCCCTTTGCCCCCTTGACGGCCCTTTCCGTGAACGATGCCGACGTCTTCCGCGTGGTCTCTCTTCCCGAGAAAGAAGCTGGAAGATTTTCCCCTCTTTCGCTGACCCTCCGCTTTTTGTTTGCCCCCCCCCCAGCCGCAAAAGCGCCTCCCTTCCTCCCCTTTCCATCACATTTTTTAGACCCAAATAGAAGATCTCCCTTTCTTTTGCATAGTTCCTTCTTTTCTCCGCTATAGTCCCCACCCGTTCTATGCCAATTAACGGGTGGTGCTCGAACGATTTTCTTTTTCTGAAAGCCACGGTTTCCCCTTCCCTGGGTGGTGAGAGTAAAGGGCTCCCTTATTTTTTCTTCAGAGCGCCTCCTTTTTTTTTTCGGCTGGTATCTCCTGAGCTTTCCAATCGACCTGGTGAACGATACGTCTCCCCCTTAGAATGATTTTCCCTCTAAGAGAAGTCAAGCGAGCTCCTTTTTCTTCGCTTTATCCGGACTTCCCCCCTTTTGGCCTTCTTAAAAATTCCCCACTTTTTCAGTGGGAATTATCGCGCGCCTCCTTTCACGATTTCTCGAAGTAGGACTTTTCGCCGGATGGCACGTCTTCTGGTTTTTGATCCTTTCACCTGACCGCAATTAGCAAGCGGACATCTACCTTTTCAGCCCTGACTCTTAAAGCCTTGCCAAAGTCAGTCTCTCTCATTCATCGGTCATGTTCCTCCTCCCTTTGGACAACACCCAGCGCTCTCCTCCGCTGCAGCTCCTCCCTTTCAAAGACGTGATCGATCTTCGAATCTCTTCCTCCTCCTCGAGCTCTTTTTTTTTTCGCGTTTTTTTGAGACGGCTCCTCCTTTCCGGGATCGAATTGGTAGTCATTCCTCCTCCCCGTCACCGTCTTCCTTTTTATGAGAAAGATAGTATTCCGGTTTGGGGGGCCTCCCCGTTAGTCCTTCCTACTTTTTTTTTTTCTCCCCCGGCCGCCTACCGCATCTTTTTTTTTTCTTCCATAGGGAGTAAGCCGATCCCCTTTTTTGTTTCAAGACCTTTTTTTCCCTTTTGGCGTACTGATTCTTCTTTCTTTTTTTTTTCGCCGAATTGATGGGCGGCGAGTTCCCTCCCCTGTGTGTGTTTTTTCCACCGGAGCCGAACATAAATTGCCTTTTCCCTCTTCCTAAGCCGCTGCCTCCTTTTTTTTAGGTAAATTTATTGACCCTTTCGATCGGGGCGGAATCCCCTCCCCGTGACCTCCCCCCTTTTTTTTTTTTAGGAGGCCTCCTTTCTTTCGCGTGCAATTTTTTCTATCTCATTCCATCCTTTTCCTTTCCGACAGCGCCTTTCCCCGGTGGACTTTTTTCTTCCTTTCCCCTCTTGAAGAAAAATTCGATGCGTTTTTTTTGCAGTACTTTTTCTCTATATCCCTTCCCCCTTTTTTCCCCCTGAGTCGAGGCGGTCTTTTCCTTTTCTCTTCGTAAGAAACGTCGTTGATCACTTTTTCTTTTCCTTTTTCGAGGAAGAGGATGATGTCGACGTTTTTCCGGGGTGGTTTCCTCCTTTCCTTATTGCTTTTTTCTTTTCCCCTTTCTTTGGCGAGAAATGGCTCTTCTTCAGGCGGCTCTCTAGAATAGATGGGCGCTTGCCCTCCCCTTCATGCGTTTAACAGTGCAGTTCTTCTCCGAGGCGCGTTTTTTCGGCAGCTTCTTCCCCTTCGGAAGGGCTGATGAGCTCCTTTCCTTTTCGTAGCTCTTCCTTCTTTCTGCCACCTGCTTTCCTTTCCTTTGGTCTTCCGGATTTGCCTTCCTTTTCGCGCTCGCGGGCCCCCCTTTTTTTCCCTGAAGAAGTAGAAAAAATTCTTCCCCCTTTTTTTCCCCGAGATTCCCTTCCCTTTTACGTCCATGGTTCCAGTTGGCTTCCACGCTCCCTTGGCTTCTTTCCGGCCGATTCGGAGCGCTTCCCTTTTTGCACGTGACCTCCCCCCCCAAGTGGTAGTGAGTAAAGTGGCCTTTTTTCCCTCCGTTTTCTGCACATAGTCTTTTTCACCGAGAAGCTTTTATTCCGGGTTTTCGGGCTTGCTGCGCTGCTCCTTCCTCCGGATGCCCTCCCCTTCTTTGAGAGAGTAGAGTTGGGGACGAGGGCTTTTCCCCCTTCGGTGAGGAATTTTTTGCTGATGTGCTCCTTGCCAGTCGCCCTTTTTTTGATTTTCCTTTTGGGAGATGCGTTCGAGACCTTTCTTCCTTAGCGCAGATCTTTCTTCAGTGAGTGAGTCTTTCTTGCTCCTTCCCTGGAGGGATTTTCGATATAACCTCTTCTTTTCCTGATTCCATTCTGAGATCTTTTCCCCTTGGTACTTGTTTTCTTCTTCCTTCCAACTCCATCGGCCTTTTTCTCGGGTTCTTTTTTTTCTTCCCGCCCATTTTTCTGTCTCTATCGAAGAACAGGGGGTGCGCCGATTTTCCTTTTTCAAAAGACTCCCTCCCCCCTTCCCCTTGAAAAAAGAGAAAAGCCCTCATACTCTGTTGGGTTTAGAGGTTAATCCTTCCTTCCCCGCAGGCTGCGGAGGTTTTCGGAGTCTCTTTCCTCTTTCCCCTTTCGTGTGCACCCCCCCTGTCTCTTTTTCTTGAGGAGAAGAGAGACTCCTTTTTTGCTTTGCTTGCGACCCCTTCCCCTTGACCTTTTATTAGTTTATTCTCCCTGGAACAAAGTACAAAGGACGCCTGGGGGGGGGTTTTTTTTTTTGGTTTTTTTTTGTGGGGTTATTCTTTTAGCTGACGTTGATCCCCCCCTTCTCTCCTCCGACGGCGAACGAGACGAGTGGCTCCCCCACTTAGAGAAGTTTTTTCCTATCTCTGAAAAGAGTAGATGGAACCTTTTTTTTCTCCCCTCGTAGTCGAAGTCCCATCCTCAACTATGACCTCTTAAACCCGACCTCACTCTTTTCCCTCCCCCCCTAGAAGATTTTTTTTTTATTCCGGATGACCTTCGATCCTCTTCCGGCTTTTAAGATAGAGGTTGTTTTTTTTTTTTTTCTTTTTCCCCTCCTATCTGCACCTCTTCTCCAGCGATGGAGCGGCGTTTTCCCTTCCAAGTCCTGCAGTGTTTTTTTCCGGGAGCAATCGATAGACATCTTTTCTTTTTCCCCTTCGAATGCTGCCTTGGCTTTTGGTCTCCGTCTGCCCATGACGGGTCTTTTTTCAATCGAACTGAGTGCCCTCTTTTTGCCCGCCTCCTCTTTTTGCATTAAGGCGGAGGCCGCTCCTTTTCTTCGAGAGCTTCCTTTCTTCTCCACCGACTGGTCCGGTTTTTCCCTTGCAGAATCATATCTTTTTCTTACGACGTTTTTTCTCGAGCAGCACAAGGGTTTCCGCGGTTTGGGTTTTTTTTTTCTTCTTTTTTTTTTTCTTGGGTTTGGGTGGTGTTTTTTTTTGGGGGGGGGTTCTTTGTGGGTTTTTTTTTTTTTTCTTTTTTTTTTTTGGGGGTTGTGGGTGGTTTGGTTCTTTTCTTTTGGTGGTTTTTTTTTTTGGGGGGTGGGTTTTTTTTTTTTTTTTGGGGGTTTTTTTTTTTCTTTTTTTTTGGGGGGGGTGGCTGTTTTTCCTTTTTAGTCGGACGTCTCCTCTTCTTTTGCCGGTCTCGCATCTCCCCTCTCTCGACGAGCAATCTTCCCTGCGAATCTCCCTTCCAGACAAATAGAGCCAAGCGCTCCCGCCGCCCCTCGCACGCCCATGAATTTTTATCGGCCTTTTCCTCGGAAACAAACCTGGAAAAAACCCATCCTCCCTCTTTTCCCATCAGCCCCCTCCCCCTCGGGTGTCTTGGGGGGGGGGGGTTCCCTTCCAGGCCTGCTCCTCAAAAGGAGGGATCGATTTTTTTTTCGCGGGAGCCCGTCCCCCCCGAGCGGTGGTTCTCGATTTTTTCTCTTTTTTCCCCCCGCTGCCAGGGACACTTTTTTGCAGGGCATTTTTCCCTTTGGTTCTCTTGTCCGTCCTCCTTCGGGGCGTCTGCGCCCCTTGCACTTTTCCTCAAAGGAAAGCAAGCAAGGCCGGCGCCTTGATGCTTCTTCGCTTTTTCCTCGAGGGACGGATTTCCTTGGATTCCGCCCTTCTATTCAGCAGGGGAAAGACCTTTTTCCTTTCCCCTCCACCCACTTTCTTCCCTCGGGCGGCTTCTCTTCACCTCTCTTTTTTTTTCTGAGACCTCTCTTGGGAGGATTTTGGTGTATTTCCCCCCTGCTGAGTAACCCCCCCCTTTCCTCCAATTCGGCGAGGCGCTTGTTTCACCTCTGCCCTCTCTTGAAGAGTGACTCTTCTTCCCTTTGATATGCCGAATGTCCGGTCCCAGCCCCTCCCCCTTCCGTTTCCTCCTCCTTTCCTTTGTCAATCGATTTCTTTTTATTTCTCGCCGGCGTTCTCTGATACTGCTTTTTCTGGAATTGCCCATCAGGTCATTCTTTCCATACGCCCCCTTTTTCAAGAGTACGGTTTTTGGGTCGATGAATCCTTTTCAACCTTCCTTTTTCTCCAGGGACCCCCTTCCCTTCTCCATATCCCGCACATGAATTCCACCGCCTTCTCGGCCCTTCCTGTCGTTAGTTCTTCTCTTTCAGGAGAGAAGGAATGGGGTTTTTTATGAGTCTATGGATGGGTGTTTTGTAAAGCTCCTTGAACACTTCCTACATAGATCCCCTCGCTTGAGGATATCGTGGATGACTCCCCCTTGAAGTCCGGAAATTTCCTTGCTCCCCGATTGGCTTCCTCTTTTACGTTCCCCCTGCGTGACTAGGAGAGCTTTTTCTGTAGCTTCTCTCCGCAACGAGCAGAGGCTGCCCTACCTGCTTTCGTGGCGAGAGGCCTTGTGCTTCTCTCCTCTAGTTGACAAGTTCCTTCCCCCACGTGTCCTTCTCTCTTTCGTTTATCTTACCCTCCTTTTTAGAGCTACGAGGTTCCTCCGACCGCCTTTCAGCAGTTTTAGAAGTGCGTTTCTTTTCCCCTCGCGTATCTTTCTCTGTCCCTTTTTTTTCGCGCCCGCTCACTTCTGCGATTTTCCTTTTCCTTGAGGTCACGATGGCGCCCCCCCTCACGAACCCCCCCTCTTCACCAGGTTTCTCTCCTTTCTCTTCCCATCTCGAGCACCACACTTTCTCTCCTTTCCTGAGAAGGGGGTGGGATAGAGCCTTCTGCGCCTCCCTCCTCGACAGCCTATTCTCCCTTTTTTCCTGAGGGCGGGATAAACCAAGATTTTTTCAGCAGATGACGGCTGTTGCTTTTTTTCCCCCCGAAGGTCGAGACGTCCGGTCGATGTTCTCTCCTCCCGTAGATTCCTTAAGCGCTTCTTGCTCAAGTGATGCTTTCTTCTTTCCCTCTTTGCAGGACTTCCTTTTTTTCGGCATCTTTCCTCTAAAAGAGGAAGGTCAGCCATTTTTTTGATTATCGCCTCTTTCCTCGCGCCTGGCCTGTCTTTTTGCCCGTTTTTCCGGCGGTCAAACTCCATCGCTTCTTTTTTTTTTTTGGTTTCCTCCCCCCTCCCGTAAGAGTCTAGAGGAGAAGCAAGACGTCTTCCCTTTTTGGCTGCTCCCTCTTTCCCTGCGCAGACTTCAGACACTCCTCCTCCCTTGAACTCGAGAAAAATCGGGCGGATTATCCCTTTTTTGTTGTTTTGGGTTTGAGAGGAGAAATCCGCCGATCTTTCGTTTCCGGAGGTTTTTTCTCTCTTTCGCTGCCTCGGCCCAGACCCCTGTCTTCTCTTTGCCCCGTCTCACGCGAGACGCTGACTTTTTTTTTTTCTCCAACGTTGACATCCCTCGCCCTCCTTTTTGTTGAGCAGAGACATAGACTAGGGCACACTTCCTTTTCCTGCTGATGGCGCCCTTCTCTTCTTCCCAGTCGATCTTTTCCCCTCGGCCGCCCGGCCTTTGCCCCATCAGCGACACTCCTTGCAAGAAGTGGAAGAGAAGCTGTTTTTTTTTTTTCAAAAGGACACTTTTCTCCCCCCCTCCCCTTTTTTTTTTTCTTCGCCAGCAACATCTTTCTACGACAAAATTACATCATCTACCCAAACTTCTCCTCTCCCCTTTCTTTTTGTGAATCCCTTTTTTTTTTTTCATCCGAAGCAATCCCTTTTTCCCCCTTCTTCCTTTTCTTTTCTTGTGGGAATTTCTCCTTTCCTTTTCCCCAGAGGGATAGGAGAGACCCCTTTTTCTTTCACTACAAAGTCCTTCCTTTTTCCTCAATATCGCACTCGATTGAAGGCCGAGCCTTTTCCCCTTCTGATTCCCCTTCTTTTTCGGGAGACTAAGAGGCACCCCTTTTTTTCGTGGGCACCTCCCTTGTTCTTTCATGACTTCGACTCCCCTTTGGGTACGGCGCGGCGAGCATTTCCCCTCTAGCGCCTCTTTCATCAGGAAGGCTTCTTTCGGGCAAATTGTTCCTTCTGAAGAGGGAAAAACCTTCTTTCCGTTTGGAATATTTTTCTCCTTTTAAGTTTTTGCGCTAGCCCTTCTTAGAGGATTCTGGAGGCCCTCCCCCCCCTTCGAAGGGTAGTTTCCTTTCCACCGACCTCACTTTCTCCGCGACTTCCCCCTCTCTGAAGCCGAACATAGCTCCTCTCCCTTTGCATCGCCCCCGTTCCCGATCTTTAGACCATGTTCCTTTTCGGGCTAAATGCCCTCACCATGCGAAAAAACAAGCGCGCCCCCCCCATAAGCCTTTTTCCCTCTTTCTCCCCAGACGTGCGCTCTTTTGAGGCCGACCTCTTCCTTTGTTACTTCAATTCTCCTCATGCTCTCTTTTGAGGAAAGGTACCTTTTGAAGTTCCCTCTTAACCGGCATCGCCTTTTCCCCGTTACGCGGCGATCGGGGCTTTTTGATTCCTTCTTCGCAATGCAATAAAATTCACGACGTTTTTCCTTCATTTTGAACCTTTTTTCTTCCTGACACCCTGAGCATAGAGGTCCTTTCCCCATCGGGATTTCCGCCTCTTTTGAACGAATGGTCCTTTCTTCCTCTTCCCCTTTCTCACCCTCAGGGGGCAGCGGTCTTATTTCTTCCTTCTTCAGCGCCTCGCGAATCTTTTTGTGTATCTCTTTCTCTTTGTTTTTTTATAATAAGTGTGTGGGTGGGTTTTTTGTAGAGCTCCAACTCCTTTCCCTTTCCTCCTAATCCAACAGCCTAAGTCCCCTCCGTAGTGGCGAGTTTTCTTCGATTTCTCCACCCCTGAAAAAGGCGGTCAATCCCCTCATAACCCCCCCCTCCCTTCTTCTTTCGATGCGCAGTTTTTCTTCGAGATTAATCTCCTTTTTTCATCGAGGAACCCATTTCTCCTTCTTATGTACCCATAAGGTAATGACTCGAAGGGAAAAACCCTCAACGAGTAAGGTTTCTTCTTTCTCGAAGTTGCCTACCCCCCTGTCCCAACCCCGAGCTCCTTGCTTACATGTAAGGCGACTATAGCCTCCCCACTTCCCAAGCTTCGAGCTTAGAGGATTTTCAACTCGCTCTTTTCCCTCTTTTTCCCGCTGCGAGGATGATTCCTTCTTCGCGCTTTGTGGTGTTGGTAAAGTCCTCTTATCTGCTCTTTCCTCTTTTTGGCGTGCTTCTTTGGACGTTGGCCCTTTCTTTGCGACCCGATTGCTTCTCCCGAGCGTCGAATACTTTCTTCTTCGCGCTTTCTTTCTGACCGCCCCTTCCCCGTGTTGCGTTGCCCATCCGCGTCTCTCGCTCTCCTTTAGCCACGGTAGTGCCCGTTTTTTTTTTTCGCGAGCTATACGCGTTTCCCCCCTCATCCCCTTTCACCTTTTTCCCTTTTAATAATTAGACCCCTCGTGAACTCTCCGCTAGTCATATTCTTCATTGGGAAACTCTTCCTCGGTCACCAGTTTTTTCTGCTTTTAGAAAGTAATGTTCCTTCGAAGATTCAAATTTTCCCTCTTCGACCGTTCGGCGCGCTACTCTGATGGACGAACGAATCTTTCCCCCTCGGACGGGGACTTGTAGTTGCTTCCCTTTTCCCCTATCAAGCGCGGTCTTCCCATTTCTTTCTGGATATGCCTGCTAGCTGGTCTTGTTCTCTTCTTTTGCGGCTGAAGATAGACCTTATGCACCCTTCCGCCCCCTTTCGAGGTGGGAGAGGGAGGGATCCCTTGTCGGTCTTCCTCTCTTTTTTTCCTGTTCGTCCCCGTCGAAGGTCGCGACGCCCCTTTTTTCTGTTCTTCCTTTGGCGTAAGAGAAGCTTCTCTTCCCTTTCTTCGCCTTTCTCTTGGGCTGTGAGTCGTCGCACGTTCCCCGATTCTTTTCGGAAGGTCAGACAGCGGATCTAGCCTTTCGTATTCGGACTATGGGAAAGTGGTGACCGTTTTGCCGTGCTTCCCCGTCGGGGTGGGAGTTTCTCCACTCCTCCTTTTTCAGCGTCTCGCGGCGCAGCAAGCCTCTTTTCCTTCCAGGGGGGTTATCATTCCCCCCCGAGATAAAGGTAAAATCACTCTCCGCGGCAAAACTCGAGAACCTTTTTTCTTCTGTTTTTGTTTTTTCTCTCTCGATTTTCTCGAGTTTGACGCGGCTCTTCATCCTTTTCTCTCGTCCCTTTCCTTTTCCCTTTGTAGTAGATCTAATAGGATTGCACGGCGACGTTCCTTTTTTTCTTTGCTTGCGCCCCTTCCTCCCTCCTTTTTCCTTTCGACTCAGAATTTGGCACCACGCCCTTTCTCCCCTGCGCTGATGCGTAACGGCGAGATCCGCTGTTTTGAGTCGTGAACGACTTTCCTCCTTTCTCTTTGTGGTCAGAGAACCACCTTTCCTGCGCGAACCCTTTTCTTCCCGCTTGCCATCCCCATTTTCTTTTTCGCGACCTTCGACTTCCCCCCAGCCGCATTTTCTTTCCCCAAGAACATATTGTCCCCCTCCTAGACCAATCTCTCCCTTCCCGTTCATAAGGCAGCCCGTCGCTCTCCTCTCAAGCCGCTCGAGACCACCCCCTTTTATCCCGGGTGTGCTCGCTCTTTTCCTTAAGGCGAGAAGACACGGTGACGCCCTCTTTTTTCACGGGCTTCCCCTTTCTCTCAGCTTTTTGACGGCTTTTTTTTGATTTCCCGCGGAACCCAGGACTTTCCCTGTTCTCTCTCCCTTTTCCGACCTTCTGAGAATTTTTTTCTTTTTCGCTAAGCGTCTTCCCCTCTTTTTCATCCTTGAAGACTTTCACCTTTCAGGGCAATTGTTTTTTTTTTTTTTCTGCAGAATCCCCTCTCGTCTCTACTTTTCTTTTTCCTCCCCAACTGCCGGGCACTCTGTGCTGCGATCGCGAGCGCCTTTTTTTTCTCTGATGGTCCCCTGTCTGCTTCCACCCGCCCCCTTCCTTTTTCTGCCAGACCCAAGTCCCCTCTTAAGCGACCATCGATGCGATTCCTCAGCAGCCCCCTCCTCTCCCTTTCCTCGAAAACGTAAGCCACTCTTTCCCCCAGCCCCTTCCTTTTCTTTCCTCCCCCTGGCCACACCCTCGCTCCCGACATCATCGGCGGCAGACTCCCTTTTTTCTTCACAAGACTTTGCTCCCTCTCTGATAGAAGGACGAACGCCCGAGTCTTTTTCTTCCCTTAATGTGCGTCTCTTTTTTTTTTCTTTCCCGGACGGCACTCCTTCCTTGTCATCGAATTGTCGTTAAACTTTTTCCCCTTACATTACGCTTCTCTTGCGAAAAGATAGTCATTCCTCCCATTCACTGGGCACTCTTCCGGATCTATGAGCGCCCTTTCCCCTCTGCATAGAGGTCACTTTTTTCATTTCAGCCCTCTCCTGTCCCCCTTTTCCCCCTATGTTACTTTCTAGCGATTCTCCTTACTTCGGGCTTTTAGGGAGTCGATCGTTCACTTCCTCTGAAATTGATGGCGGCGCGGTGGGTTCCTCCTTTGTTGTGTGCTGCGCTTGCTTCCCCGCGAAGCAAATAAATAGGCGTCTTTCTTTTCCCCTAAGCCCGCTGCTCCTTCTTTCTGTGGTGTCTTCTTCTTTCTTTTGAAAAGGTCTTTGACCCCTTCTCTAAATCCTGATGCCCCTTCTTCCATAGATGCGAAGAGTGAGCCCCCCCCCCTTTCACGGTGCCCCCCTCTTTCCCCTTTAGAATTTGTGATTTTCTCAGGTCCTGCCGATCTGGCGCAGCTTCTGCTCCTTCTTCTGGGGCACAGTAGATGAAGGACTCCCTTTCTCTTGACCCCCTTATGCATTCCCGCTCTCATAGCTTCACATCGCGCACCCCCGCTTACGAGCTCGAGTCCCGGGAGGAATCTTCTTCTTTTTCGAGCCAGGCCTGGGCCCCTTTTTTTCTGATGGTCGACTCTTTTTTACTTTTTTGAAAAGGATAGAGACATGCCGCTTTTCCTTTTGGCTTTCTTATCTTTCGTGATTAGTTTGGCGCCCTTATTTGGCGGAGAGGTTCTAGCATCCTCTGGTTTTTTGATAGAGAGTTTTTTTGATGAGCTTGTCTACTCCCCTCCCCCGCATGAGGAGTGCCTTCCCTCCCCCTCAGTTACGAATGAGCCTTCCCTCGTTCGTGCCCTGGCCTTCCTTTCTAATTCCCTTTTTTCCTTGCGGCCGTGTTCTCTTCCAGGACAAATTTCGAGTTCTTTGTCCTTCATCTCCTTTTTCGCGGTTCTCGTTTATCCCCTTCCGGACTCCCTCCAGCCCAGCAGTTCTTAGAAGTTTTCCCTAACCAGAGCTTCCCCCCCCGGTCCCCCCCCCTTTCGAGTTACAACAGACCGCGGTGACGCGTCATTTCCTCGCTCCGACCCAGGCCGCTTCCCCTGTCAATCGATTTTTTCCGATGGCTCCCTTTCCACAACCCGGCCGACGTGTGTTCTCTTTTCCCCCGAGACTTCCTCTTCTCCCTCCCCCCGTCGGTCGGCCGCCGGTTTTTTGCTTTTTGTTTTTTGTTGGGGCTCTTTTTTATGACCTTCTCCCACCCCGCGAAAGAGAGATCTTTTTTGGTCTCTTTTTGTCTCTTCCCCGTTGTTTTTGCAGATGCTCCTTTTCCCGTCGTCGAAATTGAAGTCGACTGTGGCGCCCTGGTTCGAGTAAAGCGACTCGTTGGCCTTCCAGCGGCCTTTGCATTCGTCCGCCCACTGGCTGGCGGCGTCGTCTTTTCGATCTCACCGCGGCCGGTCTCGCCATTTTTTCCCCCCCCAAACCACCACCCCCCCCCCCCCCCCCCCCCCCACCACCCCCCCAATACCCCTTTTCTCGGCTTTTGGAAAGAGTACGATGGCCCCCTCGCTACGGCTTCCTTTTTTTTTTTTCCAGGCCACTACTCGCGCGTTCTCTTCCCTTTTCCGCCGAAAGCCAGATGAGCTTTCACTACGATCCAGGTCACGAGATAAACCTCCCCCTCCCTTCCTCCCTGCTGTTTCCCCTTTTTATTTTTTTCTTCTGTTTCCTCCTCCCTTTTTCTTTTTCTCATCCGCCGATTTTTTTTTTTTTATTTGCCGGATTTCCTTGTTTTTTCCCCTTTTTACCGGTGACATCGGCGGAACCCCCCTTTCCTTCTCCGTGCTCCGCGCTCCGCTTACCTTTTCTCTTTTTTTGTGATCGCATCCCTTTTTTCCTGTTTTAGCGCAGCCCGAATCGTTGTGCCAGTTAAAAGGACGACTCCTGAAAGGCGCTATCCCCTTCCGATTCTGATCATGCCGACGGCTTTTGGTCGGCACCATCAGCTCCTTTTTCCGTGGAAGAGTACTCTCCCCGAAAAGGTAGAGAAAATCGCCCCTTTTCGCGACATTCTCCCTTCCTTTTTTTCTCTCTATTTCGACGCCAATCCCCTTTCCCTTGGGTATTCCCGAATAGACCCCCCCTTCTGTAGCGGGGCCTCCCTCTTTCGAGAGAAGGAAGACAGCACTCCCTCCCTCTCCTTTCCCCCCCCCCCTTCTTTCCCGGCAGCCAGCGTCTTGATTCTTCCTTTGCACGGTTACGCACGACATTTTTTTTCACGGGCGCCCTTTCGTCTGACCGATTGAAGAGAGAAGAAGATTATTTCCCCGCGTGGTCTTTTTCTTCTTTTCTGTGGTTCCATCTACTTTTTCGATTACGCTTGGTTAGGCCCTCACAGTGGGCCCCTTCTTCGTCCTATAAGAGAGTACCCTTTTTTCTGCTTACCTCCTGGTAAGTCCCCCCTTCTGGGCCATGGCAGCATATATGTCCTTTTCTACGACTTGAATATAGCTCTTACGGCATTGGATTGCGCTAGGAGCGTGACCCCTCGGTCCTTTCTTTTTTGCCGGTTCGTTCCCTCTATCAAGAACGCAAGTTCTTCCCCAGAGACTGCGAAAGCTGAGAAGCCCCTCCCCCCCATAGCGCCCAATCTCCTTCCAAGTAATCAATGAAGATCCTCCGCCCATGACCTGCTACCGAGCACTTTTTCCTTACTGTCGGAAACCCCCCTTATACCTACTTCCTCCTGTCGCGCCACAGGCCTCCCTAAGTGCTCGATCTTTCGAGGAAGAACGACCTTTCCTTGGAATCCCTTTTCTATTTGATTTTCCCCCCTCTTCATTAACTGCAATCCCGAGAATTGCAGTAAAAGTATGCCTTTACAGTTCCACCGTACTGCTCTCCTCTGAGCATATTTTTCATGAACCGGAATCACCCACTCCCTAGGCATATGTAGTACTCCCGGAGAAGTGCGCTTTCTTACGAAATCTGCGCATCTACCCGGATACAGGAATGTTCCCTCCTCTTCTTTTACATGTTAAAGAAATCTTACTACCTCCACCACTCCTCCCGGAATTGATAGGCTGTCTCCTTCCCCGAGAATAGAATGATTCGGTGGGTTTATATATATTCTTTAATAATACTCTTGATGAGATCCCCCCGAGCGAAACTCCAATTATTATTTCCTGCGCTTGACGATCGACAGCCCTCTAACGTCTTTTGGGGGGTCTTTCTAAAAGGTCTTGCCTTCCCTTCCCCCCCGGTTGGTCCCGATTGGCCTGACCTCGATGAGCCTTTTTGCGCCTTAATAGAAGGGTGCGACCTTCTAATACCTAGCCTTTCGCCTTTAAATCGGTCCTTCCTATCTAGGGATTTCCGCATTCCACCTTTCGGGGGAACGGGAACGGCGCTTCCCCCCATGACTCTTTCCCTTCATTAACGGGAAACTTGCCCCGAGACCGTATAATTAGATCCCGTAGCACATGTCCTTCCCTCTCTTTCTTCCAGCGCGTGCCCTCTCTTGAAAGTTCGTGACCTATATTTACTGGGCGCTGCACTCGTTCTTTAGAAGTATTTCGCGACGTTGTGGTGTCGACTCCCTTTTCCTGCCACTCTTTCCTTTTCCGGGCTTTTTGATTCCTTCCATGGATATTGGAGCTCTCTTGCACTCTTCTCCCTCTCGCTTGCGGTAGGTGATTTTCACTTCCCAGAGTCCTCTGGAGTGCCCCTCCCCTCGGTCTGTTTACTGCCGATGAGCTTTTTTCGCCACTGTAGTGCCTTTTTTTCTTTTGATTATTCCCCTTTTAGAGCAGTTCTCCTGTGCACATTGCACTGAAAATTTCCCTCTTTCCATGAATCATAGACCTCGGGCCCCTTTCCCTCCAGGAAGAAGTTAGCCCCTCCCCTGACTTTTTTTCCCCCCCTTTAAGGTTCGTTTCCCCCCTGTCCTGTGTGCCGCTTCTCCCCTCTTCCCCCATAAGCAGAGGTCCAAGGCCTTTCCCCTACAGCTCTTCTCCCCTTCCCCCCACCCTGAGTCCCTTGTCGTGCGCTTTTCTCGCCGATCAGCGCTGGCTGCCATCGCTGGTATTGGCATGGGATTCTCAAGAGCCGGGGGTGGTATCGAGCGGTTTTTTCCTCCGGCCCGCGATTCTCATCGTCGTTGTCGAGGGGCTTGTTCTTGAGGGAAGGTGTCGGAGCGGTAGAAATGCCTGGCTCCTTCGAAGGCGGAGCCATGGCGATCGACTCGTTTGTTTTATTCGCTCTCCCTCCCTCTCCCCTCCAGTGAGTGTCCCCAAAAACAAACAAGCGGGTTCCCTCTAGTTCCCTCTTCTCCCGCTTTTTTCAGTCCCATAGAGCACGGATTCTTCCTTGTATTCGCTCCCTCTTCCGGCGATCCTTCTTCGAGGTCTTCCGTGTTTGATTTTCTTAATAGAGATCCTTTTTCGAAAGAACCTCTTCTCTCGTCATACCCTTTTTTTCCCGATGAAGGCACTCTCTTCCCTGCCCGACGCCGACCCCTCCGGACACCTACTCTCCCATCGGCGGATATCTTTTCATCAATCACTAGTTTGTTGTTTCTTTTCTTCGAGTTTTTGCCGCGGTTTTCTACATATATCGTTCCGGTGACACTTCCTTCACTTGATCTCATCGGCTTGCTGGAGAAGAGAGACTTCCCCTTCCACAGGACTACCTCGCCTCCTTCTCTTGAGTTGAGAGACGACCCCTCCCTTCCCAGGCCGAAACCTTCGTTTGGTATCCGCTTGGCTTTTTCTTTTTTGAGATCGGGAACCCCCCCCTCACGCCCTCTTTGTTCCTATCAGCGACATAACTTTTTGAAATCTCCTTTTCTTTTCCCCTGCATATCCCAGGGCGCCTCTTCGTCCTCAATTTCGACCAGAAACCCCTTTCTTCTCCGGACCACTTCTAAACTCTTGGGGTATACCTCCCTCCCTCCCCCCTCTGCTGTCGAGGGTTCTTTCGTCGAGCGCATCCTTCTTCAGCCGCTCGAGGAACCCCCCCTTTTTTTTTTCCTGACAATACCGGGTTTTTTTTCCTCCTCAAAAGAGATGGATCGGCTTCCCCCCTGTGACGCACGACCATTCCTTTTTCGGGCCCGTGGGCGCCATCGTCTACCCCATCGATGGAAGAGCGCCGAAAGGCTCTGTAGCAGTTTTCTCTCCTCTTCCCAGGGATGTGAGGGCTCCCTTTTTTTCCGCTGGTTCGGCCCGCACCCGCATGCAAATGACTGGTTTCCTTAATCGAGTTTTCTCCCCTGAAAGCGCTCTCGTTTTCCGCTGATTAATCCTGACCGCTCGTTTCTTGTGCATAATCATCCAAAAGGAGCGATCTACGTTTTTCCCTCGCGCAGCACAGTACTTTTCCCCTGGTAGATAGACGCGTCGCGTTCCTCCTTTCGAGGATTTTTTTTTTGGAAGGGTAGTCTGTCATCCAACAGACAAGACAAGATCTGCCCTTTTCCCGATGCGAAGCTCTTCCGCCTCCTCCCGAAATCGCCTTTCCCGCCCTCCAGAGATCAGCACCTTTTAAACGGCTTTTTTCGGGGGCAGTAGCTGAACAACCACCCTTCCCCTCCGGAACGGTAGCTCATCGTCATCGAACAGGCACTTCCTCCCAAGAAGTGCTCGATCTAGATAGAGAAGACCCCCCCTAAGCTTTGGTCCCTTCGCGTGATCATTAGCTTCCCCCTCTGCAATCTTCCGAGGTTACTTATCGAATGGTCTCTGACTTGCCCTTTCTCCCGACAGCGTCTTTTTTCAGATCGTCATCTCTCAGCAAAATTACGACCGTTTTAGGAGTCCTCGATTGCCCTTTCGCCGGCCCCCCCCCTCTTGCAGAGGTCCACGGATGGCATCTTTCTTTCCGACGATAGGATTGTTTCAAGACCTTTTCGCCTCTCAACAAGCCAATAACGGCGCATTCTTTCTATCGTCAAGAGCCTTTTCTCTTCTTTTTGGGGTATCTCTCTTTTCCTTCGTGTGTGTTGTTTACCACCCCCTCCCCTCTCATAGGAGTTATGTGAGATCGACCATGGCCCTACTTTCCTGCGTCGTGAGCGTTTCTGCGGCCTGTTCCATATTGAACAGTTTCAAGCCTATCTTTTATGAATACCGGATTGGTTCTCCTTTACCTCGATGCGTCTTCCTTCCGACGCTATCTCCCCGGTGGGCAAATACGAGGACCTTTTTCTGGACTTTTTATTGCCCCCGTTTATGGAACTCTGTCCTCACCTTCTCTACGAGTTTTGAAGGGCACTTCTACGAAAGTGTTGGGAAGACCCCACCGCGGCTTTTGGATGGCAGCGCTCATATATCACCCTCCCTCCCCCACCGCTTCAGGAGCTCGCTTGGTAGGACAAGTATCTTCTTCGGGATGCAGGGCTTGTCTGACCTTTTGTCTACTTTTTAGCTCTGGGGGTGTACCATTTTTCCCGACAGGATCTGCGCCTTCCGCTTCTTGGGTCTCGGATCTCTTTGCTTGACTGAAATGGCCTTCGAGATTGTCGGATTCGGCTCTATAGATTTGGGTCGCTTTTTTTCTGATGACGACTTGGATGAGCTGCGACCCCCCGGACAAGAGCCTTCCCCAGACGCGGAGCGGTTGAATGAGAGGCAGCCCCCTTAGTGCCCTGGCCCGGTCGCGATATTCTCGAGCCGTTTCCCTATGATCTGGCACAAATATTTAGCGGTCTTTTTTCCTAGCCGGCCTCGCGGGACTCGTCTTGCTCAGCCGAGACACATCTTTAAGTGCTGATAACCAGAGCGTATCTTCGATTTCCCACAGCCGTCTTGTTCGCCGCCCAAGAGGGCCTCAGCCGAGTTTCCTCCTCGGCGCGTCTTCCCCTACGATGGCTGTGTCCTCGCACAACCCTTTTGGCTTATCGCCGATCCCCCCATTGCTTCGTGAAACCCACCCTGATCCTCTCATAGGTCGAGCCGCCGGTCTCGGCTGAGCTCGAACCTCGGATGCCCCCGCGACAGAAAGATCTTTTTTTTTTTTGTCGAGGCGGGATACCCCCCTCTTTTTTTTCGTCTGTGTCGAAATTGAAGTCGCCCTTTTTCTCGACGCCGCGGCTCCTCTAATCGGTGGAGTATTGCTTTTGCTGTCCTTACAAATGCCCTAGTGATGTCGATGATGGTTCTATCTTGGCAGTCGGCATCGTTCCTCCCCTCGGCTTTCTCTCTCCGTTCGCCATAAGCGCACTTCGGCCTTTTGGTACTGGTGCCCCCTCTTTCCTGAGCTCAAACTCCACTCTTTTTGTGGATGGTCGCAAGCCACTCCCTTGTCAGCGTATCGAGGAGCCGCTTCCAGAACAGGGGGGTGCCGCCGATGTCTTATTCTCGCAGGTCAAAAGCTCCCCCCTCCGTCAGCAGCGGAAAACCTTTCTTCCTTTTTTATGTTCCTCTCCTCCGTTTTTGAGAGGATAATCCGCCGCTTTCGGAGGTTTCGGGTCGTGACCTTTTCTTCTTTACGGCCCTGTATGCGATCTCATACTTTCCCTTTTTTCTCCTCTAGACGCTGACGCGCGCTTTTCTTTCCTGACAATCGAGCCGCTCGCCCGCTTTGAGCGCCGCCACCGAATCGGGAACCAAGTTTCCCCCGCTGATGGCGAACGGCGACTGATCCTTTTTTCTAGGTTAAGTGGAACGCTGCCTACGTTCCTCCCCTTCCCGTCGTGGTCGGCAAACCTCCTTTTCGCTGGAGAGAAGTTTCGCCACCGAGCGCTGAACATTCCCTTGCGTCGGAACCTTCGACCTTTCCCCCTTTCCCCATCTGCCGCCCACTTCCACACTCTTGGGTATTCCCTCCCAACCAGAGATCTCCCTTTTAAGTCGCGCGCAGCCGCAGACAACTTTTAGAACACCCACGGCGATACGAACTATTTTGGGTTCTAGACGATGGCAGCCCGTCTTTTTTCCCCCCTCACTTGACGCACGACAAGTCCGTCCTTTTTTTCTTTCCCCGGCGCCATTTCCTCTCTGTGAAGAGAGCGCCGCTCCACTGGACTCGGTCCACGCTTTGCGTCCTCCAACCCCGGACGGGCTGTTTTTGACTCTGGTGTCCGCAAGCTCTGGTTTCTCCGAAATGCTGGGCTACGTCGTCCTTTTCGCAAGCGAGTCACGCGAGCTCTCCCTCAGGAAGACCGGCGAAAGTTCCTTTTCATCATTTGAGGAAAACGGCGCGATCTACCCCCTTTTCCGCGAGCCCAAGGCCGTTTCGCTGCGCGCGCGCCTCTTTTTAACGCGCGCGGATGGACCCGTGGAAGGTTTCTTCTCCCCAGCCTCAAGCCGAGCAAGCGTCCCCCAGATGCTGAATTTCTCAAATCGCGCCAAGCGCATTTGCCTAGACAACTTCAAAGCCCATGCACCCTCCGACATGTTGAAGATCTGTCGTTTTCCCACCCCTTTTGACAACACCTTTTCCCTCCATCATAAGCGGCAGCCCCTTCTCTCCTTGATAACGAAGGGTTTTCCGAAAGCCTCGAGGCTCTCTTGTGCATTCAAATGTTCCCCTGTGCTATTTTTAGAGTGCCATGTCCTCCATCAGAGGTTTTCTCGATTGGTCGTCCCCCCCACTTGCCCTTCAAGTACGCGGCGATCTTTTCTTCTGCCCGATTTCTCTGGGCAATGCCACCCCGCAAGACTTCCTAGATTGCACCTTCCCTTCTGACGCCGGCCCTCCTTCCCCACTCGCGCCTCCAAGGATAAAGGAATCGGGATCCCTCGGCTTGACCGCTGTTCAAGATTTCCCGACTCCACCACGCTCCCCTCTGCGGGAGGTTCGTCGATCGTCAAGAGCTTTCCTTTTCTCTCTGTTGTTGTATCTCTCTTTCTTTTTTTTTCTGAGAAGAGACACCCACCGTCCTCTTTGTCCACTTCTGCTGAGTTTTGATCGACAGCCCTAAGCCGCTTCCTTGTTTTTCTTTTTCGCTCTGCGCCCCCCTTTTTTCCTCTTTCAAGCCGATCGGGATTTCATCCGTGCCTTTCTCAGAGTTGAGGCTTCTCAGGTCTCCGTCAACGAGGAATACATAGCCTTTTGATTGCATTTCCATAGGCCCCGAAGAACACAGGCTCGTCTCGACGGTGAAGGGTTCCCTCCTCAGTTGAAGACCCCCTCTTCCTTCAACCACTCCTTATTGCAGGGACTTTGGCAGTTTTTTCCCCCCCCCATACGAGAACATGCACCCCCCCCGCTTCGTCGCTCGAGGCGGTCTTTCGAAAGATCTCATCCCCTTGAGAGAGGCCCTGGGATATTGACGCGGCTGTGACTTCTCGGGTGTTGTCCAGTTTCCGCAAGGGATTGACGACATCAGGGGCTTTGACGTGGCGAGTAAATGGTTTTCTCCTCTTGTACGGCTTCCGAATCGATGGTCGCTTTGGCGATTTGGGGTCGTGAGAGCTGCTCCCTTTTCAAGCGCCGGTTTTCCATCCCGGGTCCTGAGCAGCGCGAGCGCCCACTCGTAGTGCCAGGCCTTTTTTTTTCTCTTCAACAAGTCGTAAGATCGTGCTCTCCTTGCCCAAGTGCCCTGGACCCTTTCTTGCTCCGGCTTGTCTTAGAGCTCGGGGACTCGCTTGCGACGCCGTTCTCTAAGTGCGGGCGAACTCGTCTCTTCTTTCACCAGCCAGCGGGTGCGCTTCTTCCTTTCCAGGGCCTCAGCTCCTTCTGCGCTTCAAATCCGTGATGCTCCCCTTCGCCCGTGGACCCGCCACTTTCGTCACCGTGGGTCTTCCCCTCTCTTCCCTGCCATTCTTCGAACCACCCGGTGGTATTTGTTCTCTCTTTTTTCTCTCCGGGGGTTTTTTTTTTTCGGCCGTCCTCCCGGCACCGGATGCACCGAGACTTCTGGGTAGAGGGCGGGTCCCCCCCCTTTTGAGCAATGCTTCTTGCGGTCGAATTGACTGGTCGCGACGCCTTCTTCTTCTTTTTCAAGGGACGGGGAGTCTTTTTCCTTTTTTTCCAGCTGCTGAGAGAATTTTCTGACGACCACGCTGGCCCCGTTTTTTTCGTCATCGTCCTTCACGAATCTCCTGCTTCCTTTTTTTTTCTGCGGTTATGCTCGGGATTAACGGGTACTTGGTTTCCTTTTCTCTTCCCTGAGCTCAACTCATCTTCGGTGTGGATGTTCTTTCTCTTGCTTCAGGCGCCGCAAGGCCGATGATCCCTGGTTTTCTCAAGGTTTCGAGATAAAGGTCAAAGACTCCCTTCCGGCAAGGCAGCGGCCCCCCTTCTTTCTTTTCTGCCTCCTCCTCAGTTGTTGTTTTTTCTCTCCCCCCTCCTTCTCGGAGTTTGCCTCCTCTTCCCTTTTTCTTTTCCATTGATCTCGTGACCGTGCCCCTGCGGCCACCCCCATGTTCTCGATCTTCGAGAAGATGACGAGAGCTTCTTCCTTCCCACCCGTAGAAATCCTGAAGCCGTCGCGATGTCTTTCCCTCCCCTCTACTCGGGCACACTTCCCCCCTTCCCCTCCTCTTGATGGCGAACGGACGAGATCTCCTTACCGGCCGCGGTGAGATCTCCTCCGGAAGCCAGGGCCCGCTTTTTCCTCGACGCAAGCGCGCAATTCAGCTGGGCATTTTTCCGTCTCTCCCCACACTTCTTCAGGGACGCCGACGGTGGTCGTCCTTCGGCCTTCAATTTCGGACCTTTCCCCTTCCCCGACAACGGCCCTTCTTTTTTTTTTATCCCGGGACCAACTACGACGATATCAACTTTCGGGGTGCCCCCGGATTACGTAGAGCTCCCTCCCCCTCTCTTCCCCGAGACAAAAACGGCGTATCCTCTCCCCACCGGGTGGTTTCCCCTTTTTTTTCTCTGGATCGGCGAGAACTTTTTCGCCAGACCCAGCCGTAAGGGTGGTTTTTCCCCCCTCTGGCGGACCTTTTCCCCTCCCTCATGAGCGCCGAGCGGCCTTTTCCTCTTCCTTCTTCCGCTTGGGAGCTTTTTTTTTTTTACGGGATGTGGGAAATCACCCCTTTTTTTCGGTTCTTCGAGAAATGCTGTTCCCTTGCGGTCGTATCCTTTCACGCGAGCGCTTGGCTCTTCTTCATCCGTTTTTCGTTTCAATGGTCAGGGCTTTTGAATCCTCTGGTTCCAAAAAGGCGCGATCTACCCCTTTCCCCTCCTCCTTGACACTTGGAGTGACGCTAGACGAGCGCCGTCCCCTTCCTGATGGCATTCCGGTTCGTCGCAGCTCATCCCTCCCCCTGCAAATAGCTAGTCCCAAGAGACCATCGCGTTTTTTTCTTTGAAGCCGTCCCCTCTTCCCCATTTACTCTCATCTCCCCCCTCTGATCCGAACTCCTTGAGTGATAGGCACTTGTCGTTAAAACATGGACAACACCCCCCCCCCCCCGCCCCTTCGACCCGACAAGGACCATTTGATTCTTCCCCTCCTTTCTCGATCCACGAATAGAGCTTTTTTCTTTGTAATTACTTGTGCGCGCTTCTGCTTTCATGTTCCCTGCAATTCTTTCCTGGCACAAGTCGGAATCGACTTTTCCCCGTACTCCGACGGCTTCTTTCTCTCATTGAAATGAAATAAAATTCCTCCTTTTTTTTTCTCCCTGATTTCCTTTCTTCAGAATAAATCTGACATCGATTCATTACCGGAAACATCTTCCTCTCTTCTTCCTTCAAGAATGTTCGCATCTCCCTCCCTTTTCCACCTCTTTCTCTGATTAGGGATGTAGACGCAAGCTCTTAAGAATTGTTTTTTTTTTATCTCTCTCTTTTCTCCTCCTTGGAATACACCAAACCGCGCCGCCCCATCCCTCTTCTCTGGCGCTTGACCTTTTGCCGCCGTATTGTCTCTTTTTTGGTGGGATCTTCTCCCCTTTCTTCAACAGTCTTCCTTGGAATACACGTTTCGGTATTCCTTCTTTGGAGGACACTTCTCCTTCCAGCGCAGAGTGCAATCGTCTTCTTTCTTCTTAATTTGATGGTCCTTCCTCCGATATGGCGCAGACGCCCCTCTTTTTTTTTTTCGCGTACGTTTTTTCCCTTCACTTTGCCCATGCGCTCCTTTACGCGGATTTTTCCCTTTTCCCTTGGCAGCGTCCGCCCCTAGAACATTGAATTCCCCTCTCTCCCCCCTGAGGGCGTTCTCAGAAGCACGTGTTGCTCCCCGGAGCTAGCCTGGTCTCGCCGCGGCCTTTATGGCTTTTCCTTTCTTAGCGATGGAGTGTTGTCCTTTTTTTTTCCGACAGTTTTCCTTAAGACGTTCAGGGGCTTTGCGTTCCTCTCTTTTTGGCTGACGTTGGAGCCCCCCTTTCTCCTATGGCTGCTTTTTTCTCTTCGCATCGATGGTCGCTTGCTCTCTCTCTTTTCCGTTTCTTTGGAGCTGCGACGACCTTCAACGCGCAGCGGCTCTTTTCAGTTTCCCTCCGCGACGAGTTGCCTTCCCCCTCTTGAGTGTCTTTTTTTTCGATATTAAACGTAGTTTTCTCTCCTCCTCCGGTATGTCTGACAATTGACCTGACACTTTTTTCCTCCTACCCGCCTTCGCGGGAATCGCTTATTTTTTCTCCCCCGTCGCTTATTAGACAAGAATTTTTCCCCTCCTTTTCGAACCTGATGGTATTTCACCAGGTACAGATTTTACCCCCTTTCCTTTTCCGCGGACAAGCTCCAAGAGGCCTCAGCGTCCTTCTTCGCGCTTCAAATCTTTTTCCTGTAGAAGATGGCGCCCGTCCCTCCCCCTGCGTTTGTCTGCGTCACGTGGCTTTCCGCCCTTTTCCTTTCCTGAGAACCACCTGTCTTTAGATAGGTAGGATAGCCAGGGGTTTTTCTTCTGCTTGCTGCTTTCCCTGAGATAAGAAGTCATCCGGTTCCCCTCTCCCCCCTGCAATGGTTGAGATCGTTTAGTTTTCTCCCCCAGAGGGTGATGTTTTCCTCTAGCAGATGCGGCTGTTGCTTCTCAGTTCGACTCCGCCGGAGGGCGCACTGGTTCTTCCTCGACCCTAGGTGGCGTTAGCGAACCTTGCGCGGCCTTTCTTTGGTGCAGGACCACGCGTTCTTTTTTTTTCGCCTCCCCTCCTTCTGGTCAGACAGCGGATCTCGCTTTCCTCCCCTCCTTTGCACGGTATTCGGCCTTTTCTGTCGATGCGGTCCTTTCCCTGCGACGGATTCGAGGGTCTTCCGGGTGGCTTTTTTTTTTTTTCCTCCTCCCCTTCGCGGTCAGCGTTTTCTTTTTTCTTCTTGAGATAGAAGAAAAGGGGGTGCTCCCCCTCTCCCCGGTCTGATCCTTCTTTCAAAGACGCCGAAACATCGCCTTCCGGGGGATTATCTCCCCTCTCCCTCTTTGGTGTGTGAGAGAGATAATCTTCCCCTCTTTTTTTGCCGCGGATGTCTTTTTTTTTTCCCTGTGAAAATCGGAGGAACCCCCAGTTCTTTCGTCTCCTCGGGCTTGCGCTGCTTACGCTGACGCGCGAGAGTGTTTTTTTTCTTTAGAAGCCGTCTCTTTTTGAGAGGCGCCTCTCTTTTTTTCACTTACCAGGCCGAATCTTCTCTTCCTCCCCAGGCGAGATCGCTGGCTGACCTTTTCTTTGACGTTTTCTGAAACGAGCCGATTTTCCGCGTGGTCCTTCCCCAGCGGACAGCACTGAGCGCACTTCCTTTTTTCTTCTAAGCTTCCCTCTTTCCTTTTTTTCTTTAGTAGTATGAAACATCGCCTTTCCTCGCGGCTTCGCGACCTTCGACCACAGCAGTTCGTTGATCACTCTTGGGTATCCGCCCTCGTCTCTTCACAACCTATTGCGTCGTTTTTTTTTTTTTTAAGTAGAGCGCAGCGCACCTCCGCTCGAGCACCCTTTTCTCCCTTTACTTATCTCTGCCCATACCCTTTTTTTGTGGCAGCAGCGCTGGACTCTCCCATCCACTTTTTACTCCCGGAAGGAAGGGTGGTGCGGCGCAGGGAGCCATTCTTTCTTAAGCGCCGCCCGTGAACTTTTCCTGACTAGGCTGAGGCGCTTGGTCTTTTCCCGTCGGGGTTTTCTTTTTTTTTTTTTGCACCAAGGACGGGCTGTGGTCAATCGAATTTGACCTATCGCTCTGGTTCGGCCTTTCCCCCGAAATGCTGGGCCTGTGGCGAGATAATTTCCCCCCTTTTTCCCCCCCGAGCGCTTCGTTTCTCTCCTAAGGAAGAGCCGAACTGGTCTGGGCAATTTGTGCAGACCCACCCTTCTTCTCTACTTTTCTTCCTATTCGCGCCGCGCCCATTCTTACGAGTGGCTGCCCTCTCCCTTCCAGTCACGGAACTGCCCGCATCCACGCCGCCTTCGTAGCAGCTCATCCCCTCCCTTCTGGCCGAGAAATCTTGTCTCTCTCCCCTCGAAAGAAGAAAATCGCCAATATACCTTTCCTCGCCAACGTCAGGCAACGAGATCCGCCCCCCCGGCGATGATAGGCTTTCTTTTCCTTTAGGACAACAAACGGAAAAACCCCTCTCTAAATACGAACAACCGAGTCAGGCCTCTATTCCCTTCCCCAGAAGTGATCGTCATATAGCTTCCCCCCGCATCGAGCTGAAGCGGTTATTCATGTGCGCAGATGTGATTTTTTTTTTTCAGTTCCTCCCTAATGTACCTTTCTGTGAAGGGCCTCTCTTAGTAAACGCGGCATTCGACTTCACGTCACTCCTTTTCTGCGACAGATCTCTGAACATGATGGGCCTCAACGAATTCTCTGTCTTCTGATGCCTGCGATGAGCCGGCCGACACTCTGCGCATCCTTTTCCCCCGGCTCTTGGGATTCCGCCGTTTTCCAGACCTTTTCGCCTCCCTCCTAACCAACGCGCCCTACGGCGGAAGGCTGTTTGCTGCCCGATCGTCAAGCTCTTGATGGGCGTCGCTGTTTTTCTCTCTTTGTGCAGAATGCCTTTTTTTCTAGAGAGCGAGTCTCCCACCACCGCGAAGACAATCAATCGGCGAGGTTTGACGCCTGACAGCCCTAGCCGCTTTCCCTTTTTTTGGAGGAGCGATCCCAAGGTATTGACCCCTTCCCGATCGGGCGGCCGAGGGAAGGTATCAGTGTTTCGAAGAGTCTCCCTTTCGCGCGTCATCGCAGGGTCCCGGATCAATACATAGCATTCGGTCGCTCTGTCCTTGCCCATCCTCTCTGGCGCAAGGACTCCCCCGGACGACGAGTCGGTGACTGCCGTCTGATTTCTCCGGACCAATTTCCTTGCCCTTCACCGCGGATTGTGGACACAGCCCTCGTCTCCCCGTCTCATTAGATTCACCCTTTCGCGAACCTCCCGGGCGTTTCCCCTCGCTCTTCGAAAGACTTGATAAAGGAGAGAGTCCTTGTTTCGCTGTCCGCTGATGATGTCACGCTCCGAGCGGGGCGGGGTTTCCTCCATGATCCCCGACGTTCATGGGAGTGCGGGATGCTGAGGTTTGCGAGGCTTCTGGATGGCTGGATTCGGCGGCGAGCCGCTCCTCTTGTCGCTTGCTGGGCGCTCGGTGATGAGATGCGACTCAAGGCCCACGACGCAGCTTTGGCCATCCGCCGGGCGTTTCTCCTGCTCGTTCGCAGCAGCCACTAGTGAGTCCTTTGCTGGCGCGCCTTATATTCCAGTTAGATATCTCCTTTTTCCCATATTCTTCCAGACCATTTTCTGTTCTCCGGCGCACCGCATATACTCCTCCTTTCCTCGACTTAGATCGCCGAGACCCCGCCCAGCCTCAGAACCAGAGAGTATCGGTCCCCCCATTTCGCTTTAACAATCCCCTTTTCCGCGGAGCGACCTCCCCTTATCCGAGTCAAAGGCCGCTTAGGATCCTTTTAACTTCCTCTTTCTTTTATTTTTGACCGCACACCCTGCCTCCTTGTCGTGCTCTCTCGATCAAGCGCTGGCTGCAATTCCTCCCCCCTTATTTTCATGAGATAGGTCGATCTCTGTTTCTCTCCTTTATCTGCGGTTTTCCCTCATTATGCACCAGCGACATCCCTTTTTTTTCTCCTTTCTCTTTGGGTCGAGGGCGTTCGAGGTGATGGAAGTGGTAGGAGCCTCCTTTGTTCGAAAATTAAGCTTTCTCCCCGCCTTCCCTTCCATGTTCAGCGACTCGTTTTTTTCTTTTAGCGTCTTATGATGATTGAGCGCCCTTTGATTGGTGACGCAAAGTTTTTTTTCCGGCGTTCCCTCCTCCTCACCGCGGCGGTCAGCCAGTTTTCTTCTTCCCTCTCTCTCACTCCTTTCGGTACTTGGTGTCCTCTCTTTTGCGCTCAAATCCATGACCTTCCGTTCTTTTCTGGTCGCCCCCCCTTCCCCTTCCGTAAGCAGTCTAGCGGCGCCTCCTCTTACGCACAGTTTTTTTCCCTCC
>Ga0179593_1602592_pt1 | contig 30140 bp, 33 predicted proteins | sample CZODoug2_1_08_16_FD_185931 | JGI IMG/M metagenome (GOLD analysis project Ga0179593, IMG submission 185931) | Vadose zone soil fungal communities from Angelo Coast Range Reserve, California, USA - CZODoug2_1_08_16fungal (PacBio error correction) | ecosystem: Environmental > Terrestrial > Soil >... | reverse complement strand
CTTTTTTCCCCACCCCTCTTCCGACCTAAGTTAAGTCCCCTTCCCCTCCTAACATTCTGTATCGTCCCCCCCGACAGTTATCCATATCTGCAATATCACGGAATCGTCCGTTCGAGGATCTCTTCTCCCCAAATTATTCCCCCCTCCCGTGCCGTGCCCTAGGTCGAATTACCCCCCCTTTTCCCCCGGTGTAATCCCGTTTCCTCTTTTTGCCCCCGACTTTCCCGAAAATTTTTGGGGAGCATGATGGTCTTTCCTTTCCCCCCAGAGTAAATTAAGTCACTCCCCGAGCCACTGCCGCTACCAGGCGAGGACCTTTTCCCCCTCTCCCCGGCTTTTGGTTTTGTTAGAGTTGCTCTCCCTTTTCAACATTGACTTTTCCCCCGACCTGAATCAGTTAAATCTCGCAGGCCAAATCTCTCTTCTCTGTTTTCAGCGTAGTTCAAGAGCGCGTTAACCACTCCGGACTTCACGTGATGGAAGTCCCTACCCCGTGCCGTGGTCGAAAACAGTTCACCTTCCCTTTTTCTTCTCGTGCTTTTTTTTCATCTTCCCCTTTTTATAGCTTGCACGACGGTTCCCACCGATGTCAGGTATCCTAAGGTAAAAACAGCGCTCCTTTTTTTTCTCATAGCCCTTCCCCCTTCCCGCCCCCGCAAACGAGATTCCTCTCCTTCGGTTTTGCGCCATTGGAGTCACTGGTCCCCCCCCCGCCGCAATACGGAGGTGATTGAAGGCGGCAAGCCAGCCTCCCTCTGTTTCACCCAAGAACAGAACCCTCCCGTTGCGCGACGTTTTTCTTCCTTCTTGTCTGACTTCTTTTCGTCCCCGCTTCCCGTTCCCTCCCCAGTCCTCCACCTAAAGAAGCGTCCGCCTTAGTCACCAGACGTTTGCGATGCGATTTTCTGTAGTCCTTCTTCCCGGTCCCCCTCGCAGGAGAGGTTCTTTTCTGCACGTTTTTCTCCTGCCTCGACCAGAGTCTTCCCCGCGCGCACCTCTCGTCTGAAGTTCGAGAGATCCCACACCCGCCTTTCCCTTTGACTGGAGGAACTGCGTCTGGCGATCGCTCGTCAGCTGCGTTATCACCTTTCTCTCTTTTTTTCTGCTCCTCCATCAGCCCCCCGCGCGAGTTTGTCATCGCGAGGGATCAGAACTCAGAGGTATGAGCGGACTCCCTCCTGCCGGCCGGGTTTTGCAGCGCGTGCGCTTAGTCCATCTGTCGCCTTTCTCCGATTCCCGCGGACACATCTTTCCTTTCCCTCGCCTGTGTGAGCGTGGGGTCAGACCGGCTTCCTTTTACGCTCGCATGTCCTGGTAGACTTTCCCCCCTCTGAGACCTCAGCCCTTTTCGACGGAGTTGAAGCCTTCTGCGCTTCCAAGCGTAGCCAGTGCAGATCTCTTTTACCTTTTTTTTTTGAGATATATAGGTTTTCCGGCGGGTAACTCTTTCACTTCCTTTTTTTGAATGAGGTAAGGTGACTTCCTGACTTTGGATATTCCTCAAGATATCCTGTGAACCACGCTGACCCCCTTCCAGGTGGTCCTCTCCTGAGCGGGTGGTCCGGACGCGATTGAGGAGAATTTTTCTCCTTGGCCCTCTCGCGTGACTGCCCCGTCGAGCTTACGTCCTCTTGAACTAGGTCTTCCCCCGCACCCCCGATCCCCCCGGCTCCATAGACTGATCTAGTTTTTCTCTTAGTTTCCTAATGCTAGACGAGGTCGTTCCCTTCAGGATGAAAGCGCTCGTCGTTCGAAGTCCCAACCCTTTTTTTTTGAGGCGGATTGGTCTCGCGCCCGATATTTAGAGATTTTTCCCTTGCTTTTGAGTGTTGCGGAGCCCTTCAATGAAACGCTGCTTTCTCCTCTTCATTCCTTTGGAAAGGGAAGAGTCCCCCTCTCATCGCTCCCTTTTTTTGGTCTGAGAGGTGATCTTTTTTTTCTCTTTCATGGCTGAGTTTCCGAAGAGATGATTAACGCTGCCCGAATTAGACAGGAGTGTTTGTATGTCTAGAAGTAGAGCTTTCTCCTTCCCCCAGGTGATAGCACAGTTCCCCTAGCATGGCGTGATCCCGTTGAGTCATTGGAGATCTCAGATTTCCAAGTCCCCCGCACTTTGACTCGTTTGCTGACACTTCTCTTAGTTTTTCGGGTTCCCTTGACGTAGTAGGTTTCCTTCCCTCCCCTCGTTTCTGTTGTATCACCCTGCCCGTGAATGGATTCCCCACAATTTGCCCGTTCACTCGTCTTTCTTCGGCTTGTCCTATTTGAACCAATCCCGTCATACATGACTTCCCTTTTCCCTTTTATCCCCCGTCCCCTTTGTAAATTTGAAGTCCCCCCTCCTCTTGTCGTCTTCCTTTGAAAGGTTCCACTTTCCTTTTTCTCTCGAGCGTGAACGACTCTCATTCAGAGGAACTCCTCCGGCCTCCACGCTGGCTCAACTTGTTACAGCGCCTTCCCCCCTTTCCTCTCATAAACCCCCCCCCCCCCCCCGACCCCCCCCCCCTCTTCCATCAAGGAACTAGCCTCTACCTTCGCCCCTTTTTTAGCGGCATTTCATCGGTCTTTCCTTGTGCTTGATTTGGTTTTGACTTCTTTGGCTTTCACATCATTTCGCTTTCCCCCCCCAAACCGGGGCGGATTCAACCCTCCCCCCCCAGTTAATCTGGGTAGACGTCGGACATATTTCCTTCTTTGGAATTCATATTCGTTTCGTGAGAAAAATAGATACGCTCTTTTCCAGTTTCCCTAGGTCTGAGGATTTTTCCCCCCTGAACTTCCCCCGCTTATTGGATAGATTCGATCTTGGCCCCCCCTCTTCTCTTTTTTTATTCTTAGACCCCTGGCCAAGTTTAGGGTGTTTCATCAGGACCTCTTCTAAGCGGAAGACCATTTTCTATTTTTTGGTAGAAAAGGGTCCGCACTTCCTTTTCCAACCAAGCAATCCTTCTGACCCGACTTCTATTATTTATAAAGAAGTTTTCCCCCTCAGTCTTATTAGGTCCCCGCGGAACTTTTTTCCCGCTGACTTTAGTCTTGTAAGTCTAATGTTTGTCTTTTTTTTACAGGTCCCTCGGGCCTACTCCCCCTTTTAAGTAAGAGCGGCCTTTCCTTTTTTCCCCCTGGGTGTCCTTTAACGGACTCCCCGTCCTTTCCTGTTTTTCGATGAATGTCGCTAGTCCCTGTGGTATTAGGGAGGCAGATCGTCGGCTTGAAGCCTGGGACGGGGTACACATCTCCCCCTTCCCTCCAACTTCGTTTTTCTTTCCTTGCACTCGCATCCCAGCATGGTGTTTTAACCCCCCAATTCCCCCCCTGGAGGGGTTTGTGTTATTCCTTTTCCCCCCTCCGTCGGACCTTGCCCCAAAATGTGCCTGATCGTGTGCCGCTGTTTTTTCCCCCCTGTATGCAACCCCCCTACCACTTTCGGCTAGATCATTTCCCGCCATACCTTTTTCTCATTAAAAGATCCCTTCGTGCAACAGCCCCGAAGACGGTTTCTTTTTCCCCCCGTGCACTTGTTGCGCCTCCCAACCCCCACACTACCAGACAGTGTTATTCAAAACCTGTTTTGAATTCGCTAAGAATGTGCGAGGGCTCCATTTTTTTTCTTTTTTTCTTGAAAGACACACGTAACCTCGCTATATCTCTTTGAAGAGTATTGGACCCCTCCCCTTTCCAGTCGTTGTGTACCTTTTCTCCGAGACACCCCCCCAACCCCCCTTTTTTGCAATTGAAGGGGCTAGCTCAGACCGGATACGGCGTCTTTCCCCCTCCCCCCACTGAGTCCCTCGGTTAGACAATTATGAACCCCCCCTTTTCGGCCACCTAATCTTTTTCTTTTTTCCCAGTGCTCCGAATAATTCTCCCAGGTGCTCCAACCCCCCCCAATGAAGAGCACCACGGACTCGCCCAGGCAACACCTTTTTATGTCAAAAGGAGTCTCCAATATTTCTGCCCCTTGTTGCTCAAGAAAATCTTTCGTCCTGCTGAAAATCATCGAGATCCGTGATTATTGACTTTTCTTTCTCGTGGAGAGTCTTTGCAAAGAAAGCGGATGTTCTGCTAACCTCCCTTCTTTCGAGAAGCACCCCTTGTCCTCACAAAAGCGTGAATTTTCCCCCCCCCTCCCCCCCATATTTGCAAGAGAATTTGTCCCCCCTGTTCCCCTTCCTCTACGGCCAATCCTGAAAAAGTCAGGGTTGGGACGGCCCCTCCAGTCTAGATGTCCTAAAAAGGTCCATAATATTTTTTTTTTTCTCTTTCTACATCCATAAGGTGAGAATTAATTCTATTTCCTGTAGGTATATTTTCTATCTAAACTCCATTGTAAGGAATCTCTTCCTCCCCCTTGTAAACCTTCTCTTTTGACTCCAGGAGATCTTCTTTTTAGGCGGCATCATTTTCCATTTTGCTTTTTTTCGTAGACCCATCAAAGCGGTTCGTCCCATCTTTTTTGGACGCGAATCACTATGCCTCTCCGTTTTTTCCTCCCCTGTCAAAGACAAAGAAGCGGACGATCGCGTGAAACCCCCTGCCTATCCTCTCCCCTTCCTGGAGTTGGAGTCCCAAACCCTTTCGACCCCCCCCTCTCCTTGGGAAATACCTGGTGGAATCCGGTCTCGTTTTTTTTCCTTTTTTTCAATTCCTCTCACTCTTGGGCTGGCATTGGCACTCCCGATGCCCCTTTTGTGCCTTCACTTTGAACGACGCGATCTCACAGAGGTCCCCCTTTTTTGTTCAGCGATAGTGTTTCCCGAGTGTCATCCGACTTTTTCTTCCTCCCAGAGACCCCCCCCTTGGTTTTCTTTTCTCTCTGGGATAGAAGAGGGTAGTCACACGTCTGCGCTTCGCCGCCAGACTCGCTGATTCTTTCTCGCGCGCATCGCCCTTCCCCCAATGCGATAGCTCTTTTTCTTCGCCAGGTGGTGACCATCAGACGTGGTTGAGCGTTTTTCAGGTTGCACTTCTCCTCTTTTGAGAGCGAACTCCTTTGCGTCGTTGTTCTAACTGTTTTGGTTGTCTTTTTCCTGTTTACTTTTCTAGTCTGTGAGGCCGGCCTCGAGGCCGACTTTAATCTTTTTTTTCATCCTTGCCCGGTAACCCCCAAGAGCTTGACCCCCCGATCCCCCCCACTGGAACTAGTGTTGGATTCATCAGGCCTTGTTTCTTCTGGCGACACCTTTTTCCTTTCGGTTTCGCGGGGATCGCGGCTCTTGACCCCAATAATGTGCGTGTATAGTCCCGACCCCTTTTACCCCCTGATTTTTCCTTTCTTCTGAGAACCCACATACACCGGCGCGGCAGACCTCCCCCTCCCTAACAGTCGACGTTTCACGACCTAAACAGGTTTTCCTCAGCCAGGAAGAAGATTGACCTTGCAGAAGGGATCGCCAAATCCCCACGGCCTTCCCATGATAAGGCCCCTCCCTACCCCCGCCCTCAGTCTCCCTCAACGTGATCCTTGTCTCTCCCTTATCCGATTGGGTCTCTCCTTCTCCTCACTCCCGCTTCTTCCTACTGTCATGGCTTGGAACGAAAGAAACATTTTTTTTCATTGGAGAACCCTGATTAATTTGCGCCGCGGAGGCTCGCTTTTTTTTTTCTTCCTTTCCCCCCTCAAATTTTTCGCTGCTTCCGCGTCAGCAGTCACTGATAGCCCAATCTTTACTGCCCGAATGTTCCTGTCTTCCCCTGTTTTCTCCCCCTAAAGTGGAAATATCCCTTCTCGTAACTCTATGTGCGACCCCCCCTTTCTGTCCACTTTTCAACATTTGAATTAGAGGGACCTTGCCCCAGTTGACCCCCCTTTTCCCCGACCCCCTTTCTGTTCCTCGATTTAGAAGGACCAGTGTTCTCGATTTCTTCTTCCTCCCGTGATTACCCCCCCCCCCCAACTTCCATGAAAATTGCTCCAGAGTCCCCTGCACGTACAAGGAGTCCTTATTGTCGCACGTTCCTCTTATCGATTTAGATTTTAAACTGCGCGCCCTCTAATGCCTCACGGAGCTTCAAATAGAGAGACCCTGATTTCCGCTCTCTTATACCCCTTCAACTGGTCTCGAAACCCCAGAAGTGCTTTAATAATCACGTGCCAGTGCGTCCCACACGGGTTTCCTTTTCCCCCCTCTAGGCTCTTTTAGGTTTATTTTTCATTCCTCTAATCAAATTTTCCCGTTTGGACCCCTCTTTATTCCCGGCACGGTTCCTGTTTATCAAAGGGAACCTCAATCGCGACCGCACCGACTGCACCCCTCCGCCCCTTCCAGCCTAGAGCGCACGCCTGCACGGTCGCGGGATGGCGCTCTCCCCGGTGACAGTGACACTTGATTCCTTTCAAGAAGCCGCAGAAGGGAGAGCCCCTAACGACGACTCCCCTCTTTTAGAGTGGTTTCTCCCGAGTTTCTTCTCGCTTTTCTTTTCTTCAGATAATTCCTCCCCCTTTCCGACGATACAACACCCTCAAGACATTATCCCCGACACCGTCAGATTGAGATTAGTACTGGCCTGGTAAGCCTTGCGAATCTGATCCCCCCGCGTTCTTTTTCTCTTCAGGTATAGCAATTTCCCCCCGTAGATTCAAAACGAGCAAATATAGTTCTTTCCCCCTCCTCTCCTAGAACCACCATACACTTCCGGAAAATTCTCTAAGATTCCTCCTTCAAGATTCTTCGCCATCGTCCCCTTCTTCCGGAGAGATACTCGACAATATCATCATGCCGTCCTCTTCGTGTTCAGCGAGTATAGTCTTCTCCTCTCGTATGTCCTCCATAGAGAGCTATGATTTAATGTGCTAAGAGAGTGATCCATCTGACCCTGTCGTTTTATCCCCCTCGTCTTAAGCGTGAAAAAAAGTTTTCCCGACCCTCGCCGCGGTTGATAGTGTTTTCATGCTGTCGCTAGGCCCTCTCTATCCCCTGGAAGAGAAGAGCCGGAGCTGCACTTCCTTTTTTTATCGAGCGGTTGAAGACTTTCCGCTGCGCTTCAAGCGTAGCCCATGGCATTCTTTTCCTTTTTTTTTCCCCTTCCTCTTTGTTGGGAGAGATGCGGAATGGGCTACGTTTTCTCTCTTTTCCCCAGTCAACTCTTTCGCATTTTTTATATAGAGGAAGGCTAACCCTTTTCTTTCTCTTAAGCCTATCCGAGTAAGGGATTCAACACACGGCTGATACACAGTTCTTTTTTGTTCTGAATTTTGGATCTAGATGTCTGAAGACTACTTAGATAAGAGAATTCTTTTTTCCAGTCCTCTAAGTGAGCGGTTTTTTTCCCCATTTCCCGAGTCTCTTGAAGTTTTTTTTCTTTGTCTCTAAATCGGAAGAAATCGACGGAACTCCAGGAGCCATTTGATCAGTCTTGCTAATAATGCTATCCCTGATTCCTGAATATAAGTCGTATCTTCACTTCGTGGGAGGATTTTTAATGTGTTTCGATGCGACGAAGCTACTTTTTTTCTCTCTTCGCAATGACGGATCCCCTTTTCTCGGCACGCTTTCGCGAGAGAATTAAGGAAGGCACGCCGAAGTTTTTTAACTCAAATTTTCCTTGATGGTTGCGTTATCTTTCTTCTTTTTGGAGATTCGGACAGTGGCAGAGTCGAGATGTGGAAGCGAGTTAACCCAGTCCGTCCAATAGCGCACGCTCGGGTCTCATTGAGAGAACCTTTAGAAGGTCCCCAGGCATCTTTGTTCTAGTCGTACGATGGCGAGTATGGTCCAGTAGTAAATTTTGGCTCATCTTTGGCGCAACCTTTCCGCTCCCCTTTTGATAGTCATTAGCTGTTTCTTTTTTTTTCTTCCCAGTGTTCGGGATAACTGGCTTAGTTGGCGAAACCATGATTTTTTTCATTCACCGACAATCCTTTTCTCCCGGGTCCACTAACCGTGTGATTCGGCTCATGCAAACCCCCCTCCAAACCTCAATGATTTTTGAACCTCTGGTGTCGTCCACTTTCCTTCATGAAGTCTTTCATTCTGGTCGCGTCCGTGAGAAAGGTGTTTAATTTTCCTTTTCCCCTCCTCTCGGTACCGCTCTTCTCTCGTCCCCCTGCGTCTCATTCAATCTTAGATTAAGGCAATTGTAACGTAGGCTAGGACCTTTCCACCTACTATCAAAAAGAAGACGATTTCTTTCAGCCACGATCACTGCGCATGGTGTCCCTTTCCTTCCTTTTAGCAGTGGTTGGGTTTTTTCAGAATCGGAGTCCTTCCCCCCAGGGCAGTTCCCCCACCTAATGACCAACTCCCCCCCTCCCAACTGTGTACATTTTATTCCTTTACCTTCTGGCACGGCACTGGGAATGGGCCCTCTTCCGAGTTTTAGGTCCGACGAGTTGTCCCTATGTCCGAGCTTCCGATTTAAAGCGGGTTTATTTCTTTTTGATGGGGAGCATAATTTCTTGAGGCGGTAAAAGGGAACTGTATTCGTAATGGCTTCCACACCCCATAATGTCCCGTTCCCAACCTGAATTTTTTCGCACTTCCATAATTTTTTACCAAAAGAATGAATCCTGCGACCTAGAAGGGCTACCTCAATATGAAACGCTCCGGTTGTACGGATGAACAGATTTTTCTTCCCTTTGCCAGTTTTTATTTTTCCCCCATGTTCCCTATTTACTAAGAACGATCCGGGGAGGACTGTATTTTTCCTTCAAGCTTGGTTTTTCAAAGAGCCTTAGGACTTGAGTTCTCCCCCCCTTGAGGTTCTGTCGACCGGATATTACGTGATAATTCTTTCTCGGGACCTTTCCTAGTTAAGAAGGTGGTATTGGGGGTTTTCCTCCTTCTGTGTGAACCTGGAGCAGTTTCCTGCCCTAAGAAAATCCTTTGATGTAAATCGTCCAGACCCGTTTTTGAAAATAAAAGTTCCCCACCTAAAGGATGGTTTTCTTTTTCTTTATTTTTTCCCTTCAAGATTGAAAGGGACAACCCCCCTTCTTGTCATTGTCTGTTGGTGGTCCAGAGTGGTTTGCTGTTTTTCGGCCGGGCTTCTAAATCGCTTCCCCGTTTTCCTAAATAGGTTTGCACTCTCTAAACAGAGCACTGACTGGCTTTGATTTTTTTAGGACCCAGTATTTAAAATACGGCCCGTCCTTTCGAGTAAAGACCCGTAGCTTCCAGACATGGAACACCTACCCGACTTACAGCCTCTACCCCAGTGATGGAATGATAGCTCTTTCGCTCAACTAATAATCTTCCCTACTTTGATTGTTTTCCCCAGAAATACTGTGGTCTTCTGTCGGTATATAAATGAATCCTCCCACCCCAACGCTGCTGGCAAAATAGGAAGATTTTCTCTCTCCCCCCAAGGAACCCCTTTGTCGACGAGCGCTAAGCCGCTTTTCGTGAGTCCCTGCCTCTCCCTTTTCCCATGAACTGTTTGCTTAGCGTTTCAGTGACGGACGACATTATTTTTTCCCTTGACCCAACAAAGCTCGCCCCCCTCAGATTTGCTCCCTACCCTTCCAACAAGTTTCCAAAAGAACAAACAGTACGGAAACCCCCAGACAAACATTAAAAAAAAAAAACCCAAAATACAACAAAATTGCACCCCACTTGAGCTCCAGACTTCGGAATTTCAAAGCTTAACCATATGGCCGCTCTATATATGAGGGTTGAAAGAGTTGAGCCTGCATCGCTTCTTGCTTCAGTTCATTGCGTAGGCTTCCGCATATTCCCCCTCACTGACCGAGGATGGGCTTAATCTTTTTATTTTTGACTCATTTTTAGACCCTTACTTTACCGTCCCAACAACGAAAGCCTTTTCGAGCCCTTTTTTTCCATACTTAACGGCTCCTCCCCACGAAATGAAAACCCCTGGCCAGCCTAGCAGAGATTCCTATCTGCAGTAATTCCCATCTCTTTCATACTACTAAGTGGTTGGATTCTATTTCATGTTGACTTCTATTATCCCGATAGGTATGACCCCTTGTGTAATCCGGGAGCATTCCCTCCTTCAATGGCCAACTCTTTTTGAATAATTGAGCCGTTGTAGGGGACCGTCCCGTAACTTTTTATAAACCCTTCTTGCTAACAATCAAAGCCCTGTTTTTCCCCCCCTTGAGGAAGGAGATCATCTGAAGATAAGATGATAAATGAAGCACCCCTTTTTCTCAGGCTAACCCTTTACCTTCAGCTAAAGGACATAGATGTCCCAAACCCTGCCGCCAATTCCCTGAGCTTTTTCACCTTTGTTTTTCCCGACTCTCCCCTTGGCGTTCTTGAATTCCCCGATAATGTTTCGGCGCACTGCAGACGTTGTTTCCATAAAGAAGAAGATGCACCGTTCTCACTTTTTTTTTCCCGTCTTCTGTGAAGCGCTCCTCTGATTTTGGCCCGCGGATCTTGATCTTTTCCAGCATTCTCCGGTCTTCTGTTTGGATATAAGAGGGTCTCCAGAAGTATGGCGCAGTTGACCTCCTTTCCCCTCTGATTCCAGCCTTTTTCAGTATTTTCCATAGCTACACATGCTTCCTTTACCCCACCTGGTTGTAAGAAAACTTAAGCGGTAATTAGAGTTCTTTTTGGTTCCTCCTACGCTACGCTGATTCTCCCAATTTTGTTGCTTTCGCTTTTTTTCCCCTTTGATCTGGTTTTTTTTACAGCCGAATGCATGTCCTCTCACTGATCCTGATGGCCTGGTGACACAGAAGGTCGTTTCAGCCTGCCGTGTTAACACTCCGCGGCCAACTCTCAGGAAGAGTGTGGACCTTTCAGTTCTCGTCTAAATCCCCCCCCAATCCCTTTGATTGGGTCGTCGAGCACCCTTTTTCGCTTGCTCTCTTCCCTTTGAAAAGCCTTGTCAGCTTGACCCGCCTCCCCCCATTGACTTTTTCCCCCCCCGCCCGAAGTGACGCACCCCCTGACCCCCGGCGCGATATCCCCGCTCCCCCCAAAAAGTTTCGTAAAATCAACTCCCCACTTTCTTTTCACCCCGGAGAAAGGAGATCCATAATTTCTTCGCACGTTTGCGGCCCCTCCCCCTTCCCCCCCTTCTTTTCACGACAATCCTCCCCCTCCCTAGCCCCTACTTTTCCCCAAATTCAGAGTTTGGGTTAGGCCCGAAAATGAATGTCCTGTTTTTTTCCCTCCATTTAGCCTAGGAATAATTTCCATGTTTCCTTCCAATGAACAGTTCGTCCTTCGACCGAACTCGAGACCCCCCAGATTTTTCGGCCTTAGGGAAGGCGTAAGACCCTACATTACAAGTCCTCCCGACCTAAGAAGTTTTTCAGTACCTATAGACTCAACTTTCCACCCAACACGATTTACGAATGTTAAGGCTGGTTTTTTCCTCCTAGACTACTTCCCTTCCGTTCTGTATATAAGCACCCGCCCCTTTCCATACAAATGTGAAGTCTCCTATGTTTCTCCGACATTTACCCCGGTTCAACGGGTGAATACGATTCTCCCCCCCCCCTCCCCCAGGTTTGAGGAATCATGATGTTATCTTAGGCCCCGTTCCTATTCTTTTCTTCCCAACCAACCCTATAACTGCAACATGAGAGCCCCATCCCATAGCTACCCATGGCTTTTCTTCCCTCTGAAGTTGGATTACGTATTCTTTCTCGTCGGAGAGTTTTTTCCCCCATTCCTTCCCAGACCTCATTTCGCCATTCCCCACTCTCTTTCTAGTATTTTTCTCCGCTCGCGTTCCCATTCCGGCACCCCTTTCTCCCTGACGCGAACTACAGTTCTGTAATCATTACCCGGAACTTGGTAGAAAACCCTTCAGGTCATTCGGAGGAGTTTGATTTTGGCTTCCCACCCCTGACCTTATTTGACCGGGATTAAAAGATTGGGTTTTTTTCCCATCCCAGGCTTTCAGTTTTAGCCAACTCCCCTTCCACCTTTTTTTCCGTTAAAGTCCCTGGATGCACATTAAAGGAAAGACCCCGAAACTTTCTTTTTTTCCTCTTCAGTGAGATTTTCGGTTCGCGATCGCCCGGGTCTCCCCCTCTTAAACCAAATATCCCTGAGATGAGGATTGCAACGCCTCCCGCTCTTATTTTTTTTTTCCCAGACTCAACGTACCTCCCTTCTTCGCGAAGATCCCTCGTAGCCGCCAGTCAGACCCCATCCCTGAAAAAGAGAGTCACCTTAGAAACGTCAACCCCGCCGCGGCTTTCCTCTCTCGGCGTGCATGGTCCCTTCTCATCTCTCGAGCAGCGTGTCGGTTCCGGAAAGGAATAGACCATTCGTTGAAAGAAGACTATGCTTTTTTTCGCGGAGACCAAAGGCCCAAACCTCCCCGCACGATTTCCTTCCTTCGACGACTCTCTTTGATCCGACCTGCCCTCTCATTCTGAGATTTAGCCATAAGAGACTCCGTCCCTCCGTTCTAGATGGCTTCCTCTTTCGACCTCCTCCTCTAATGTAAGGCCCTTGCCGTCGGCATGCCTATGAGTTTTTCTCGAGTCTTCCAAGTCTACATTCTTTCTCGAATCGCGATTACCCCTAGGATCACGCGACTTCTGGGGAGAAGATGGGTTTTGCCCAGGAGAGCAGCATGCTCGGTTGAGAAGGTCCTCTCCCTTCTGCCGGCTCCTTGAACTCTCTGAAAGAGAATTAGATTTTAAGATTCCCCTTTCTAACCCAATGACCTCATACCTCCCCCCCTTTGTTTGGAGAGAGACTAGGACTCACGATTTAATCTACTTCTACTACGTCAACCGATCCTTCTCCTCACTATATATTGGCTCCTTTTTCTGAGGCCGTATAGAAGAGGACCTCTAGTTTGAACCCCCTATTCTCCCCCTTTTACGAGTTATTCGATGAGTTTTCGCGTTTCCCTCTCCTTTATCTCAACAGGTAGAACCTTCCCTCGCTATAAAAAGTGCGCTGTCTCTCTCGGGGCTCCAGTAAGAGCTTCCTCTTTTGAAGAGAATAATTTCCTCCTGATTTTTTCCCAAACCCGCCCGCGGAGTGTTATTTCCTTTAATGAATTCCGTCAGGTAGTTTCCTCCCTTTCCGGATGCCTGAGATAGTAGTAGCTGAGTCCACCGTTCTTGAGGGAGGGAGGAATGTACCTCCTTCCCTGAAGCTCCTGACTCTTTTTTTTTCCCGCCCTCCAGATTGCTCTTCCATTTCAGTTAAGTTTGAAGAGAAGATTCCTCTCCGAGAGACTTCCCAGGGAACCATCGACGACCTTCTCTTTTAAGGTGATTTTTGGGTTCTTTAGGAGAGGATTAGGGTGGATATTTTACCCTTCGTCTGATCAGAACGCGGTTTTCACTCTTCCTCCCCTTCCCCGAACGGAAGTTGTATACTACTTTCCAGCTAAGAGCGGGCCATCAGGATAGAATTCTTCCGCCGATGGGTTCCTTTTTCCCATTTCCTTATGGTCGGAAACCCAACTTTTAAGATGGTTCGACTGTCGGTGCGGACTTTTCCTTTTTTTTTTTTAGCGAACGGGTTTTGGATTCCCCTTCCCGTGACAGGTTCCCTTTCCCCTTTCCTCCCGTACTCCCGAGTTTTCTGATGAGCATTTTTCCCAATTCGCCTCCCACGAATAGAATATGACCCTTCTTTTTTTTCTTCTGTCGACGGGAACCGTTTTTACCCTGTCCGGCGCACGTCTGGTTCGCGTTGACCTTCCCTTGATCACTGATCCTTACCCCGCTCGATAGACTCCCCCTCGTTAGCGCAAAGAGTAAATGTATTGTTCCTTTCCCCCTAAGAATCCCCCCGTCCCCAGTGAACGACCCCCCCTCCCCCGGCGACCCGATAATGCTGGTTTCTTGCATTTTGATCTTTTTTTCGTTGGGGCTGCCGGGCTCCTTTGCAGCATCGGGGCTGGAACCCTCTCCTCTTGTCGTCCCCAAACCTTTGTTGTCCTTTTGCACCATCGTCGTCCACCGTTTTTTTTCCCCCCCCTTTTTCGACCCGCTCGTTAACTTGAAGGGGTCTGTGTTTGTGTTTTCATGATACAGACTCGAGGTCAATCTGCTGAGAGGACGAAAGGACAGGGTATGGGGCTCACAGATCCATTTTGCGATCAGTGTATTATTTTTTTTCTTATGAAGCAGTGCGGGTTTCTTCCTATTTCTCTAAGAGGAGACCCCTATATCTTCCTTTTGTCGCCACAGCTCCCTTCTTTCCCATCCTGCGTTCTTGCAGCTGTCCTCCTTGCTATAAAAAGCGCCAAGAAGCCGGATTTCTGGATTTTTTCCCGTTCCTCTTGTTTCCCTTCCCCCCTTGGACTGTTCTTCTTTTCGCTAATATTTTTTCTTCGTCTTTGTACCCCAAGAGGTTCTTTCATCCCTTTAAGCTTATCTTATTTTTTCCCCCCCTTTTAGTTTATGCATCAAGATCTTCCTTGTCTGATCGATTCCCGAACCTTATTGTTGGTTAAAGTCTTACCCTCCCCCTCTCGTAGGCGCATGCTATTCCCGCTTAAAGGACCCTTCCCTTTTCCCCTGTTACCCGCTATCCCCAGAGTTGACTCCCGACCAACACATGGATTTGGTGATTTTTCTTCCCCTTCAACAATCCCCTGTTGGAAGGGCCACAAACCTCTTTTCCTTTTATGCGGGGTGACCAGGAATTTCCCTTTTTAAATAGATAACGCCGTCTTCCTCCCGTCCCAGTCGTTCACCCGCCGCCAGAAGCTCCCTTTCCGAGTTACCAAAATCTCTAAGTTGAAACCCGTGATTCGTAGTTTGCTGCCAAGCACTTCCCTCCCCCTCATGACTCCCCCACCCCCCAACCCCCCCCTCCCGTGAATTTCCTCTTTCCAACTGGAATTTAATGAGAGATTTTCTGCATTTTCGCTATGCGTCATCTTTTTCTTCTCTATTACGAGTCTGTAGCGACGGCGACCTCCTCTGTCTCCCTCTTATACCGAAGAAGGCCCCAACACACCTGTGTGGTTCCCCTTTTCACAGATCCCCCTTTTTCTCCAATCGCGGATAACCTATTCTTTTGACGACTAGCCCATAAAGAGTAAATTTTTTTAGAAATGTGAATATTTTAGGCTTGAAGTCTTGACTTTTCTTTTTCCCCCCCCTTAGCAGAATAATTAGTGAACACAATTCTTTCCCCTCTCACGAAGCCATTTCCCCACCAATTTACTTGTCTTAGTCGAGAACCCTTTCCCTGTTTCAAGCCCCCTCTTTATCTGAATATTCAGTTTTGATAAGACTGTCCCCTCTCCCTCTGCCTTAACTTTTTCCTAGATAAGTCTTGATGAGACGCCCAGAGGATTTTTAGGAAATTGTGATTTTATCTAAGGCCATTTTCTTACCCCCTTTTCATTCGACCCCTCCACCCGACCAGCTCCATGATGCAAGATATGGCAATTGCCTGCCGCTCACCGAACTGACCCCGGCCAGGCAGAATGATCCGAAAAACTCTCTGCTCATATATTATTTTTTACGACTCCTCCCCCCCTTTTTTTTGAGTCTAGATAGACTGTTCCCTCTTTCTAGGGATCGTTGTTTTACTCCCTGTTTTTTCCCTTTGACGATCAAATAGAAAATACTGGAGTTTTGTCTGTTTTCTGCAATTTAACCCGTTTCTACAAGTTTTTTCCTCCCCTCCCAAGAAGTTATCTCCCCCCATTTCTTTGAAGCTTCATCAATCTGCCTCACCCCTGATTTTTCCTCCCTTTCCGAAAGAAGCGGAGAGCGCATACGTCTCCACCACGGCATATGCTTCGCCCTATGTTTTGAGATGCGATCCCCCCCCCCCCATAAGAAAAATTCGTCTCTCCCCCTGGTTGAACCTCAATTGTGTTCCTGGATGACCCGAGAGATTTTTGGTAGTATCTTTTTTTTTTTAAAACCCTATATCTTTTCCCTCACGGAACGTGAAAGACCCTCCTTCCTTTTTGGACTCACCTTTAAGATCGCAGTCACAGAGATGGGTTTCAGGCTGGACATGCCTATGTCATCCTCCTTTCGGTGGATCTAGTTTGCCGATCCCGCGGCCAGTCCCCGATTTTTCCCCTCCCACCTTAGTGTTGGTCTATGATTAGGTTCTTCCTTGTAAGAAAAAGTCCCGGCCTACCGCTACTCCCACGATTTCCTCGCGAGTTTCCTTCTTCAATCAATTCGATGTTTTCGTTCTTCAAGTTACTTTGTTTGAAGATTTTAAGCAGGTAGGTGGGTTTCGGCTCCCCTTCTCATTTGCTTAGCGAGTAACCCTCGGAGTCTTCCTGTTAAACTGTTAGTGATCTTTTTTCTAGCGTCAGGTCGAGGACGGCGAGGGTGTGAGACCCAACCTTCCTGATTTAAGAAAAGGGGACCTTAATCGTGTTAATATTTTTAACGTCCGTTTACCAAAGTCAAACCTTTTCCCCCGTCCCGAGTTGGAAATTAAAATCTGTGTATGACCCCCCCCACAACGTTTATTCTACGTCCCTTTTTATGCTCTTATCTTACCCCCTCCAATCGTGTAGGGCCTTTGTAGGGTTTTCCCCCCCCTTTCTCCGGCTCAGTACTCATTCGACTATCTGCCAGAAGCGTAAACAACGTCTCGGTTTTTTCTTTTCCTTCCCCCCGGTGACAGTCCTTTTATCGTTCTTCCAATCCATTTTGACCAGCCAGTTCACTGGCGCTAGATTGAATTTTTTCCTTCTTTCCCTCCGTCTTTATTCAATCCGGAATACCAATCGTTAAGTTCACGAAAAGCCCTCCCGCCAGCGTAAACTTTCAACCCGTCGGGGCGAAGTATGAAGACAATCACGTTAAGAGGAAGTTCTTTTCTTTTTATAATCTATTTGGCACTGCTTTAGGAATGATTTAAAAAGAAATCCATTTCCTCTGTTCCTCCCTTACTCTCGATTGTCTCCGCGGAGCTGAATGGGTTCTTCCCCCCTAACCATCAGACTTGAATACTCCCGAAGAATAGGACCGAGACCTATCTTGGCCCATCATATTCCTTTCTCCCCCCCTTAATGTCCCCTTCTCGGATACGATGTCCCCTGCACCATCTCTACTTTCCCCCAACAATGTGCCTTTCCATCTTTCTTCGTTTAGAAACAGGTGTCACACGGTGACGACCAAGTTTTTCCCTTTTTCCTTTAGAAGAAACCCGTTTTTGTTTTCTCACCTGAGGGCATCTTACGGAACAGTCCCCCCCCCCCCCCTACTTCAAATCCAAGTAAATGAACCCCTTAGGCGAATGGAAGCATTCTTTGTTTCCCTCTTTTCTTCCCCGAGAGGTCCTGGAACCCCCCTTCTTCCCTCCCTCCTGGCCGTAAGTTCCCATAGTGTGACATTTGATCGCGGCAGCTCTTTTTCTCGTACCAAGTTTCCCTGTCCTCCGGACGCGAAAAGCCTTTTTTTCCCCGTCAGAACCTTGAACTTTTCGCACCAGGGATCGCCATAATGGTCTGCTTTTTCTGTTTTTTAATGGTTTCCTCCTAATCCCTTCGGTATGTGGAACAGGTTTTTCACAAGCTGTCGTTCATCCCGTTAGAAGTTATACACGAATCGCGTTCTGACGAACTGATCCCCTTTCCCCCGCAACCGAACGTTTTTCTCACGAGCCCTTTGCGCGTTGGAGAACCATCAGTATAGAAGGGAAGCTGTAAATCTCGCGATTCGTCTCACCCCTTTCCCCCTCTTTCCCCTTATTAGGGCAGTTCCCGCAAGGCAAGAAGCTCTCTGGGCCGTCAGAGTGTCCAGAATAAGCTCGTTCAGTTCCACGTAGTGTCACTAAGCGAGCCGCGCTTAGTCCTCTTCCCCCAGATGCAGATTCCCCTCTTCGGGAGTGCCGGTCGGAAGGAGACCGATTTTCTTATCTTTCTGTAAGCCCTGAGAAGAGCGCCTGTACCCCTTTTTTCGCGCCAACCCAACCGCGTATTTTTCTTGAGTCCCAACCTTCCCCTCCCCATCCCTCGTGGGGACCCCCCTCTTTAGACTCTCCCCTTTTTCGAAGCTGCAAGGCTTATTAGATGGTTAAGGCTTAGGAGATAATCTCACTTTCCGAGACTGAGTTCGTTCATACTCTGATAGTCAATTCCTCTTCCTCTCTTTTCTCCCTGGCAACGAGAGTGACCCTTGCTCGGCAATTTGGTGATCGCAGGAGAGAAGACCCTTTCCCCTCTAGGGGGAGCATTCTACCCGACCAAAAAAGATACTGGCTCCCTAAATTTGTGGGAACCAATTTGGGTTAGACGCTTCTCGATTTCTTCAGTAATCCTGCGGCCCGAGCAGGAGAGTCCCTCCCCCTCTCTTCTCGTATCTTCGTGACTCCCTTGTAGACGGAGCATCATTTTTCTTAAAATGAAGCCTCTCCCCCAGCCCTTGTTTTTGTTCTTTCAGAGATGCCTCGTTCCCCTTGAAGCTCCCCGGTCAGTCTCCTCCACGCGTTCATGCGAGGATAGATTCCCCCTTCTCTCTTCTATAGGACTATAGCGCTCTGGATGAAACCCCACCACGATGATAAAAACAGATTGATTTTCAGAAGGTGGTCTTCCGCTCTCCTCGAATATTTTAAGTCCCCCCCTTACCTCCTCTCTCCCCCGGTGACGATATTCCCTCTTCTTCACCATTCCGAGGGTAGAACGAGCATATAAATATCATTTCAAAGAAAGAGTCCTCGACGGGGATGGTCTAGTCCTGGCCTTTTTCTCTTTTCAAAGCCCCTTTCTCTCCAACAAGAGATACGTAGTCTCTTTTCCCCCCCCCTTTAGTGAGTGAGTGTATAGACTTAGAATCGAACAGCATATTTCCCAGGATTCCTTCTTATGAGCTTAGGCTGGCCCTTTTTCATGCCTTCTCCCTTGCTCTGAGAGAATTAAGGAATTCCTCCCTTCCTTCTTGGATTTACTTTTGATTTGAGGGTAGCAGTCGTTGCCGATTGGGCTTCCTTTGCATTGCTGCGGACAAGAAGATTACTTCTCCCCCCTCCCCCCCCCCCCAGTGCGCATTTCGCTTTGATGCGACGAAAGTCCTTATTTTGTCTTAGGAGGTGATCAATACTCAGATTTCGGTCCAGTTTCGGTCCCCCTTTCCTCCTTTATCCAAGGACTCCCTTGAACGCTTTGCTCGATTAGTTGTGCGGTCCTTTCCGTGAAAGTTTACTTTTCTCTCCATCTGTTTGATAAAATGCACTTTTGGTATTAAAGCCCCTATAAAACTCTTCTTTATGCGCCATGCACCCCCCGCATCAGAAGAAAAATACTTCCCTTTCAAATTCTGTTCCTGAGTCCAGGGGCCATGATTGCAATCGTGTTCCCTCCCTCCCTAGACCGTTGTCCCCTACTGGATACAGCGCGAGACTCTTCTTCTCCCGATTCTGTTGCAAAGAGTTCAAGGACCTTTCCCAGTTTGCCTCCCATGTTAAAGCTACTCCCCCCCGCAAGACCCCTTCCAAATAATACCCAGAACGCAGAGTGATCCCCCCTCTCCAATTTTTTCTCTGGGGTCATAGGGGATAGACTGTGAACTTGGGTTTTAGAATATGCCGTTAATCCCCCCTTTCCCAAAAAAGGGGAGGTCCATTTTCTCCCCTCTAGTCACAAAATAACCATTTCCCTTTGTTCCGATTCTTGGCCGTCAAATGTCCTTCCCGAGTCGCGGTGCCACCCTTTTTTTCTCATGTTCTCTGTATGGAGAGGCATCTAATCTTCCGGCACATGGTGGTTTTGTGGGTGTTTTTTTGATAGAGCAGGCGAATATTTTTTTTTCTGCGCAGTTTTTCGGGAAGGGAGGTATTTTTTGGCATCCACACTTCTCCATAGACGCCTTGTATAATTTTAAATGTTTTCGTTCCCCCCAACGACCTAATCATTTCCTAAGAGACCTGAAGGTTTATAAAAACTGACCCCCCCCCTCCCAGTACGGATCTATCCCCGAGGAATTGCAGTTTAGATGACTTTTTTATTAATGACAGCTAGTTGGTATGGCCTTTCAGGAGCGCTGACTCCCCCTTCCTATCTATTTCGGGGAACCCCCCCTGGCGTTCGAAAACATGTTTCTTTTCAGGTGAGATTCCCCCCTTTCCTAATGCCATAACTTTTTCAGGATTGCCCTCGATGGTTTGTTTTTTTGAGTCTCTGCTGGAGGTCCAAACCCGGCTGACTTCATTCTAAGGGTTTCCCAGATTACGCAAATTCTTCACTATAGCAGATCACCCCCCCCCCCTCCTTGTATCCTGGTGACCCCCCACATCCCATGGATGGTGTGTGTTCTCCTCTCCAACTTCAGGGCCCCACTCTGCCTTTCCTTTTTGGACCGCTTTTGGGTGAGGTTCCATGAAGAGAAACCCCCCCCCCCGCCCTTTTCGAAATATCTTCGCAGGCTCCCCCTCGAAGTTTTCCTCTTTTACCCCAGCACTCAAAGTTCCTCAAGGACTTTCTATTTTAACGAAAGTTTAGCCGCCCAAATACCGACCCTGAATTTTCTTTCCCCACGTTGCCATGGAATGAGGATGAACTTTCTTGGCGCTTTCATTTGAGCAGTATTGAGAGTATGGTCCGTCTCCAGACGGGTTTCCCCGGCTTGTCTCATCTCCTCCTTTAGACAACACCCCCGTCTTTTGAATCGCTGACCGCGGGTTCTAGTACGCTCCGCGGATTCCCAACTTACTCTTCTTTCCGCCAGCGACCTCCTTCTCTTTGCATTTTATTAAAGTGAGACCGCGTTCGGTTCCTTGCGTTAATTTCGGCCTTCCCATCCTCTTGAATTAAAAGAGACGAGTCCCCCCGTCCGATGACGATCCCCTCCCCTTTTCCAAAAACCCCTCTTTTTCAAAACCCGTCTTTTCCTTTCCCTCGGAAAGTGATCAAGCAACCCATCCCGTACCTGAAGATAGGAAGTGTTGCATAAGATGATTCCCTCCCCTTCTTTTCAGTCGGAGCGCTTGATGATTTCAGAAGAGGATTTTTCTTAAAGATTTGATTTTACGAGCCCTGTAGACAACGGGTACCTCACACAGCCCCCCCCCAAATAGCAATGTATTTCCGATCCTACTTTTGGCCAATGGGATAGGAAAGCTCGTCCCCCCCCCCTCACTGAAAGCATCCCCGAGAGCTGAACCCCTACTAAGTAATGCTTTTCCTAATCTTCCGTTTTTTCGGAGATTCTTATTTCTATCCTGGTCTCGTTCCGTTTATGAACGTTCCCCCCCCTTGCATGAAAATTTTCCCATTGACCCCAGCAGACGTTTCCTTGCGATGACTGTCTGGGCCGCACCTCTTTTCCACCCTTCGTCCAATCAAAGTCGGTGAGAATCATATTCCTTTTTAGCGCCACGCGAATCACTTCGTCTGAGTCGGGTAGTCCCACACCCTATTCTTCACCCTTCCCCATCGTGGTGGCTCGCAAACCCCCCTGTCTAAATTATAGTTACCCCTTTTTCCCCCCCAGTACACTTTTTTTTTCTGGTGATGAGTCCGAGTGGGATTATTTTGATCCCCATGGGCGGCCTCTGGTCCCTCTTGACCCTCCGTTCTTTGCCTCAATGAAAGCTTTTCTCCTTTTAACCGTGACGCGGGTTATGTGAACGAGATATCTACACGGTTTGTATATGATAGTATAATACCTCCTTTGACCCCTTCCTCTCGCGTGTTTGGTCTCTGCTTTAGGATATCTTTCTCCTTCTCTGGTAGCAGTTTCTCTAAGGAAAGGTCGATTTTTCTCGATGTACTTGAGTCTCCAATGCGATCATCTCATCATGCCTTTTGGTGAAGACTCTTTCCTCGGTCTCGTTGGTGGGTAAGGAGCACGAGAGTTGTCTCCGGAACGGGTAGCGATGTGTTTCGTGGGACGGTTGATATGGGGTACCCAGACGCCCCTTCGACGGCCTTCCTAGTTTCGACTGATGCCATTTCCCCCTGCTTTCAAGAGGCTGTTTCCTACCCAGTCCGTTTCCCCCCCACTCTTTAACCCTATTTTCCCGTCAAATCGTGTTGCCCTTTATCCTTTTCTTTAGGACGAAATCACACCCTCAGTTTTTTCAGTAGAGTTCACCTGGAGCGATTGAGATAGCAAGAAGTGATCCTGTTTTCCCCCTTTCCTCCATTCTTAATCACAGACATTTCTTTTTTCCCGCCCTGACCTCTACATAAAAAAGTTCCCCCGGCGCGGGCGATTTCAACCTCTCCCCTACGCGGATAGAAGTTTTACCCCGAAAACTAGACAGCTGACTTTCTTTCGACATAATGGGAAGTAGACCCCTCCCTGGAAAAGAAAAGACCCCTTTCTCCCCTCAGAAAAGACTGTCCTCGTGACCCCAAGTTCCGCGATTTCTCTGAAAGCCAATTCCGTTTCGTGTTTCCTTTCCTTAAGAATAGATGATAGGAATGACTCTTATGAGGTTGGACCCTCCCCCTTTCCAAGTTCTTACCATTTTCCCTAGACTAATGGGCCTGACTGAGAGGAAGATCAACCCCCTCGTTTATCTACAGACTCTACCCTAATGATAGAAGACCCCTTTCCTGAGACCAAGGTAGGCTCTAATACAGTACCGTTTTGCGAAAGTTCTATCCCCCTCTTTTCAGAAAATACTTCACTTTGTTCGTCCATTCCCTTTTTTTTCCTTTCAAAGGGGAGTCGACCATTTAAAAACCCCCGCCCCCGTTGCCTAGATGGTTCGGACAGCCCCTTTTTTCTAGCCCTTTTTGGATTATTCCAGGAAAGTGGTCCCCCCCCCAGCGTCCATTACCTCCACCAACCACTTTGAGAGAAAAATACGAAGAAAGAGCAGGGATCGTGGCGGATTCTTTTCCCCCCCTTTTTTTTTTATGTCTTCTAGAGTAGTTCTCTTTCCCCCCCCCCCTTTCTTCAATCGAAGGCCCCAGAGGCAACTCGATCAGAGCGTCATGCTTTTGTGCTCGCGGCCAATATTGACTCGAAACCTTGCTTCCTTCCCCTCTGAAACCCCGTGCACCTTCTCCACCCTGGAAGGGTAAATATTAGGATTGCTTTTTCTTTCTGCGCCACCACTTAGTGGGGGGGAGTCCCCCAAGTGATTGTCTTTCCTCTGCGCGGATCCAATCCTCCTCCCCCCTTTTGACCGTAAACGATGTCCTCCCGCCCAGAAAGCGCAATAGAAAAGTTTTGGCGCGGTCCTGCTCCCACCTCGCCCTTAAGTACCTTTTAAACACTGCAGCCTTTTGAGGACAGCCCCCCGCTCATGTCCGCGAGTCCCTTTTTTAGCAAGAAAGACGTCCTCGCGTGCGCGAAGTTTCTTCCTTTTTTTGAAGAATAGTTTCGCGATCCCCGTAAGAAAATGTAATAACCAATAAGTCCAGAGTATTAGAAAGCTCAAATGAGATCCCCTCATTTTTCGTCGAGTGGTCCGGAAGGATTTTTCCAGAGATTTACCCTGTGTCATTAATAGAGACGTTCGACACTATAGGGTCCTCTCCGATAGTCTCTGTCCCAAATGTCCAGAATCCCGAAGTTTTTTCCTTTCCCCGAGTCGGGGTCGGAGCTTCTAATACTTTCCGTCTAGAAATTTCTAGGCTGGATATCCAGCCACCCCCCTCCCCCCCTCCTAAGATAGTTTTTGTGTTAATAGAGAGTATTCCTCCCCCCCGATTACTCTTTTTTTGAAGGTCCTCCTTTAGAGAGCGGAATTCTTCTTCTTGATTGAGGAGAGATAGTCTGAACTCTTTTTTTTGGTAGCACTCGATTTCCCCCCCCCCTCTCCCCCCCCTCTAATTCCTCTCAAATCTCCCGTTTTTGAGAAGAGTGGGGGGTCCTCCTTTGAAGCGTGGCTTTCCTCGCTTTGAAGGGAGTCAAGCATTTTCTCTACTCGTATTCTTCCCGTTTTATGAGCGCGTTGACGTCCCTCTCCGTGCCCCGCTCAAGGCGTAGCCAAATGAAAATCTCCCCCGTGGTTTTGGGATTGCTTGAAGCGTTCAAGGAGAAAACTCCTTCCTTAGAATAGGAATTTTCACTCTAACCGACCAGGTCCTCCTCCTCTTTCCCCCCCCTCGCCCCTTCCCTTGGTACTTCCCTTTCTTTTCCCCCCCCACTCGCTCAAAAAAGAGGCGATGTTTCTTTCTCATGTTTAGATGTTGGGAGCCCATAGATTGACCTAAGGGCCCAAGGTTCCGCCCCACACCTTCTTCACTTTGAGCCCTCCGCGAGCGATTTCCCTCCGCTCTGACGGGCCATACTTAGATCTTACTCACCGCGGCGCTGAGATCGTGACTTCTCTTTTCTATCCTGAATGTATCCGAGGTAGAAGCCGCTTTCGAATCGATAGTAGTAGAAAGAGACCTTTGGAGGGCCTTGGTCTCACTTATCTCCTCCAGCGACGAATTGCTCTACTCTCTTTTCTCTTTTCTGACCGGTCGCCTAGAAGCAACGCTGTATCCCCTCTTCACTTCTTGACGATTTCATAGAACTCCTCTCGGGAGAAGGGTTTTCTTCCCTGCCTTTGAGGAATTTTCCGACAGTCCGACTAGTATGTTCCCTGACTCCCCCCTTAGGATTTCTCGTTCGTCTTTCTCCTGTCTTGAGAGAGAGCCCTCTTAGGATTTCCTCGCCTCTTTGTCCTTCTCTGTTTTCTCGATTTGCGCCAGCCTCGCCCACCCCGTTGAAGCGGGATTTTCCCCTTCTGGGCGGAACCCTTCGGTCGCTCCCTGTCTTTGATAACTGAACGTGTCTTTCCGCCCCTGTAATTTCAAATTCCACTACCGAGTGATTTATTTCCCTCCCGTTCCCAAATAGCCCGTCCAATAATCACAGATGAAATTCCGGATGCCGTCCAACGTGCACTTTTTCAGCTGAAGTCCACACGTCCTGGTTAGAGTAAGGAGAGTTTTTTCCCGACTGGTCCCGCGCTAACCCTACTCCTAGATAGATGATACGAGGAACCCTTCCCATCTTTCTTCGACGTGTTAATCTCCGGACTGAGATCATTTAAAATCCGACCCATTCAAGGACTTTCTCTACGATCCTGCGCTTTACGCATTTCAGTTAGAATGGGTTTGATGACGCTTTGGGGGAATCCCTTTGGACGGAATCAGGTTTGATTCAACCAAACACTGGTAATTACAACCCCAGTCCTTCCACATTGTACCCTTTTCTCCTTGAGAAATATGAGCCCCTGCAAATGGGAAGATTCTTCTCTTTGGGATAACGAGAAAGTGTCTGCTGGAAGATGATAGAGATTCCACTCCCTGTTTTCCACTATCGGTTCCTCGTGCTTTTTCTTTCCCCTGTTATTCTGCTATGCGTTCAGATTGAAAGGTGTAGAACCAGTTGAATAGCTTGAGCAATTATCTCTGCCTCCCCAAGACCTCCCCTTTTTTACCACCTCTCCTTATTTCATTCAGCATCCCTCCGGTCTTTTCTCGAAGTTCCCACTCGGAGGGACGACTTAGGAACCGAGTATTTGAAAGTTCGCCCCTTCTGTCGTTTTTCCTTACGTCTCTTTTTTCTTAGTTTGGCCCACGCAATGCGGACCCCCTAAAAATATCCCTTCTTCCCTTTCGTAACTCCCTGTTTTTTTTTTTAGGTGGTCAAGACACGTAGATGTTGTTAGGACTTCTCGCTCCTTGGTGGTTCTTGGGAGCGATCGTTCTTCGATCATTTTGTTTCCTGAGACGTACGCACGTTTCTTTCCTCCAGTTCAAATCGGTGGCCCCGACCCCAATCATGGTTTTTTTTTTCTCATACACATCCAAGGGCAAACCCCTGGCCCTTTTCTTTTGGTCCGGTTTTTGACCTTTCCTGGCATTTGACACACTCGATAAATTTCGGCCATGACTCATACACTCGCGATGAATTTCTCGAGGAAAACAGATCCCGTTGCACCGAGACCCCATTTTTCGCTTTTCCCATCCCCTTCCCTTCTGAGATTAACCAAAAAGTCTAAATACGTTTACCGCTTTCTTCCACCCTGTTGCATGGAATTAGGTTTCGATTCGCATTTGGACTGGTAAGTCCATCACGCGTATCTTTAGTCCTCTATTTCTGGGGGGACGGCGCCCCCCTTCGTGTCTGCCCCGAAGTGGATCACTTCCCCTCTTTCACACAACAGCTGCATGGACTCCGTTCCTTGCTCCCAGATCATGAGCTGGTATGACGCCCGTGCTCCCTCACTTTGCCCTCCCCCTTTGAGTCACCCCCTTTTTTTTTTCTTTCTTTTTTTTCCCGAGAAAACCGACCTTTCCCGCGTGTAACCGTCCGCAAATTTGTTAAGTCAATCCACCCACGCCTCCTCTTACGCAGGAAAACCTGTACTTTCACCAAGTTTTCCCCCTTTCGGAATTTTGTCCATCATATGGTCTAGCTGAAGCTTATTCGTGTTCAAGAGTTTTGTGCTTCTGCTTCGTCGCTCCCAGGCTGTTTTCTTATTAAGCTTGATTTGCTTTGAAAAGAGGCTGGGATGCTCCTTTTATGTCGCAGCAGAACACATTCATGATCCAATAAGGACCAGATCTTCCCTAGTTCAATATGTGGAAATTGCTCGGCCCTCTTAGGAACCAAAAATTTCCCCCCCCCCCAGACGGTCATCCTTTTTTCCACTAAACCTAGCTTGTACCGTATGATCATATTCTTTCCCCCCCCCCCCCCTTGTTGTTGTATCGAATGACTTTCAGATATATGGTCTTAGCCCCGTATTGTTCCTTGGTCCCACACGTATTAGTGGCTGCCTGATTCCCTCTCCCCCCTTTTTCCCCCAAAATCTAGCTCCTGGAAAGTCTTTGCCGGGTTATACCTGAGTTTCGACACCCAAAGACTGTTTTTTCGCCCAAAGCAGGCGCCTCGAATCCCTCCCGTAAGCCCACGATGCCGAAAGCCGAGGCCGATCATAGCAGTGAGAAACAATCAATCTACGGCACAGTGTTGGATCCCAATGTCAAGTCCCTTCAGACGACTGGGTCCCATACTTGTTTGTTTCTTGGGGCTTCGGAGCGTGGAGAGTTTGTTTTAATCAAGGGGGCAGTATAACATCCTCTTTAAACCTCTTCCTTTTCTTCCCTTTTTTTCCTCCCGAGTAGAGGGATCATGGCGTTCCGCGGGACTTTTTTCTCAATCCATATGTCTTCCTATCTTGTAGATAACTCTCGCGATTAAAGCTCTGTTCTTTTTTTTTCTCTTGGCCTACCCCCCTTTTAGGAAGAACTACTTTCGCCTAGAAGAAAGCCCTTTCACGATAGTATGGGTGCCTCGGAAATCTGACTCGATTACCTTGAAATCCACATTTTGTTCTCCCCTCAGTCCCGTTCGGTCCGTTGGGGTAAGCACTTTCTTTTTTCTTAATGGCCGACTGAGTCTATTTTCCATTACGTTTGTTTCCCTTTTCCCCACGCGTAGAGGTTTAGACGCCGCGGCCTCCCATCTTTCAGCGATGTTTCCGAAATGAATCATTTTTGTTTAACACTCAGCGTGCAAAAGATAAAGTGATCCCTCCTCCCTTCTTCGAGGACGACCCTCCCACCCTTTGATTTTTCTTTTTTTTTTTGTGGATTTAGGTTTCTGTCTCTTTCTCTTCCCACAGTCAAAGTCGGCTTAGTCTTCCCCCTTCCGTCCTTCAGACAAGCCCCTTGATAAGAAGAACTCCCCAACCACCCGTGGCCCGATTCAGCTCTTACCGCGACACTGGACTCCTTCTCTCTTATGAAACTTAACTCCCCAGTTTCGAACGCAAGGAAGAAGGTCCCTTCCCATAATGGAGTGCCCTCCAAAGCCCACGTCACCCGGATAGTAAGGACCTGAACCGTCGACAGCGTCCGCGTCCCCCTCCTTTTTTTTTTTTGCAACCCGGCAAAAGTTTCCTTTTGGCGCCCCGTAGGAACGACATAAGCTTTGTGGAACTTCGTATGCGATTAGAGGAATTAACCGTCATGGCCTTGGACAGACACTCCCCCCCCCGCCCTGGAGGAACATGTGATTATCGAGTGATAGTTCGACTAGCGGAAGAAATGAAAATTACTCCACGAACTATCATAAATGATTACCGCAATCGAACTTATCCCCCTTCTCTTTCGTTAAGTGATGCATATCGCTCCCTTCGAAGAAAATTCTTTCCCTTGGTGCGTCTTACCATCTCACCTTTTGTGAATCGTTCTCCTCTCCCCTGTGAAACAGGTTTTGACCCCCGAAACGGTGGCCTTCCTTTGTTGAGAGCAAATGTTTGGGTCTGCTATTATCTCAACTTTCTTAAAAACCCAATTTTCTCACCCTTCAGACGTAGAAAGAGCAATGACCTAATTTTCTTAGAATCTAGTGGAGCACTTTCTTTTTTTGTTTCGTTATTGGATATCCGGCACGTAGGGAGTAAAGTGCGCCATCGAGGCCGTACTTGTTGGAACATACCCGCTCTAGCGACAGTGTTTTTTCTTGTTATACCCGAGTTTCAAGTCTCGGCTTACAACCTCCTTTATGAACGTAATATGTACCCCCCCCCCCCCTTTGTTGTTGTGGACAAATTTGGCATCTGGTAGGTTTGTGAGTGTTTCGTAACACCCGGTTCTTTTTTTTCAAGGGGAGTCACACCGATTGTCGCCCCCGGCAAGGCTAAAAATAATATTTTTCCTCTTTTCAAAGACGAATGAAAATTAACAACTTTCCCCTTTTTCCTAGAGCAGCCCCCCGATGACCGTGGAGAGTCCGCACACGTTTGATACCCACTAACTCGGCACCCCCTTCCCCATTTCAGGGAAGGAGATGAATACTTGCGCTTACGAAAGGGTCGTTTTTTTTCATAATACTCTAATCGCCCGACGTGGACTTTCAGCGTCGAATAGACCTGCATAGTAAAATGTCCTTTTTAAAAAGTCCTCTTTAAAGACCCCCTACCTGTCATCCCCGAGATGAGATTCTTCCTCACATTTGAGTGACTGGCCGTAAGAGTGCAGGTGTCTTCAACCTTTTTCTCTGGCCTTCAGAGAAAAGTTAGAGATCCCAAAGCGTAAACCGAATTTCGGGATCCCTTCCGATCCTTTTAACCCCCATTCCCCTAAAGTCCAATTGGCACTCTTTAGAGAGAGAGCTTCATCCTGCAAGGCTAGACCTCCTTTTTTTTGGAGGGGCTCTCCTCCCATTCCTCGACCATCCTCGCCTCTTGGTGATTCTCGAGGATTAGGTCGTTTCCATCGAACCCCCTCCCCACCTAGTTGCGCCAAATTTACTGGCAGTTTCAACGCCCCACTCCCTCAGCCACTTCCCCCCCGCTCGGCCGCGAAACTTCCCCTCTCACTATCCAACGACCTTTTTTTTTCTCTCCCTACTATGGAAACTCCGCTCCGTAACCGCTCGGAGGAGTAGACGAATGGAAGACCTCTCTTTCCCCACCGCTCTCTCCTCTCTCGCCCTAAATACTCAAAAGGCGGGGTGCCGTCCTTAGGTCTTAACGCCCCCCCTTTTAGTGACCAAGACCCCCTAGGCGAAATGCGCGAGTTTTTCTCTGGTTTGTCCAAATCTCGCATGAAAGTTCACTTCACCTTCCGATCCCCTCCTTTGACCGAGATGAAGCTACGACGCCGTAGCCCTTTCTCCCCTTTTTTTCCCAACCCACCTGACTAGCGATCTCCGAGTCTTTCGCGATCCTTGTCGTCAGCTCTTTCCTTGCCCTTCCCTTTATCTTTTACTCCCCGGGTCAGTTCGTACCGTCTGCCACCGACGCCCTCGTCGAAGCAAGATGGTGTCCCCTCAAAGCGGAGTCCTTTCCACCTGCGTGTACAATGAGCCGATCTCCCTAAACTTTATAATCGGACGTACGGTCTGCTTTTCCTCGCTAGTCCTACCATCGCTGAGATCGAGCGCAACCAGGGTGCGGAAGAGTTTCTAACGCGGAATGTATCCGTTCCCCTCCTTTCTCTCCAGAGTCTCCCCTCCTTCCCTCCTAGGCCCAAGGCATGAACTGACCCTTGGGTCTTCCCTCTGAAGAGAAACTCTGCCGCTCTGGGAGCTCTCTCGATTCCGCTTACCGACAGCATCGTCTCCCAATTGATGTTCAAGCCTTGCCTTTCCTTTTTCCAGTAGGCCCCCTCCTTCCTCGCATTACATAGGATTCGACCTTAAGCTCGGAGGCGAGCCCTTATTTCTCCCACTCTTCCCGAAGACTAAAGGACCGGGGAATTTGGAGCCTCCCCCATTGAGATTGACTTCTCCTCATCCGACTCACCTCAATCGCCAAATGACGTGTCTGAACGATATGAGAAGTTTTGAGAAGTGGAGGGGATATATTTTTCCACCGACTACATCCCCCCCCCTTTTTTTGGCCCAC
>Ga0179593_1659409_pt1 | contig 30158 bp, 34 predicted proteins | sample CZODoug2_1_08_16_FD_185931 | JGI IMG/M metagenome (GOLD analysis project Ga0179593, IMG submission 185931) | Vadose zone soil fungal communities from Angelo Coast Range Reserve, California, USA - CZODoug2_1_08_16fungal (PacBio error correction) | ecosystem: Environmental > Terrestrial > Soil >... | reverse complement strand
CTCAGTAATAACGTCCCAGTAAGGGTTGAAGTTCGTTTTCGTGAAGTTTGCTGGCAGTGACGGTTACACGTGCGCGTCCCAAGATTTTACCAGGGACGGAGTACCCCCTCCTCCCCCCAAAAACCGCAACCCATTTCCCCTCCCCCCTTTTCCCCTGTGGATGAGATAAGAAATTTTGACTTTTTTTTTCGAACCACGGCGTGCGATTGTTGTGGACCCCCTCTTTTCTTGGAGGACCAGGCTTCTTCTTCTGCGTCCCCTTCATTTTGTTGAAGAACCTCCGTTTTTCCTTGATTGTTTCCACTACATACCTCCGCTGGTTCAATGCCCCCCTTTTGGTTGTTTGTTTTCCGGGTTTTTGTGCGTCCACCCCACGGCTTTTTTTGTCATCTTCCGCCCCCCGATTGAAGATCCACCACCCCCCCTTTAAATTCCCCTTCTGCTTAAGGGAACGTTTTGTTTTTTTTTTTTGTGGAGATTCTTTGCGTTTTTCCTTTTCCGACTTTGAGGGTCCGCCCGCGGTTTGTTTGTTCTGCCCCCCCTTTTTCTCTTTTTTTCCCCTCTTTCAAAAAAAACACCCCCCCAACAACCTGACAGGTTCGTCCAAAAGGACTCCCAATTCCGGCGCCGTGACAAGCACACCTTTCCCCCACTTCTTTCCTTTTTGAAATGCATTCAGAAGCTGAAAATGGTTTTTTTTTTCCTTTACCTTTCTGATCCGGCGTTTTGCCTGGCCAAGGTACCAATCCAAAGCAACGACAAGCCTCATCCTCCGTTTTCTCTTTCCTGATTTACAAGACGATGCCATTCCCTTTTTTTCACACTCGGTTCTGGCTTACCTTTCCAGCCCTTCATAAGGTTGAACTCGCATCTTCCCCCTACCGCCCCCCCTTGGAAAACCAAGTAATTTGGTTTTTTTTTTCATGGTGTCGATCTCTTTTTTAATTTTATGACTTGTAAAGACGTGGCTTGCCACCTCCCATTTCTCTTCCTGGACGTTTTAGGAGAAGAAACTACTTAGTGTAACTCTTCCTTTTGACTCGGCGCAGGGGCTGGCTTTCGCCCTCCTGGGAACTGGCAACGAGTCCCATAGTTTCCCCCATCCTAACCTTGGCTTTACCCAAACAATCCCTCTACTTTTTCGAGTTTGTTTGTGGGCATGTCGTTTTTTTCAACTTCATCCCTGTTGGTTTTTCTTTTTTTTTTGGGTTGGCAGGGAATAGGTGTGTCGATTTTCTGGCGAGTTTACTCTATTTCTACTCCTTCCTTTTGAGGTATCTTCCCCTCTCCCTTAACTTCCCTCCATTCGTCCCCTTTCCGACATGAAGTTTATTAATCCCCCCACCCCCCCCCCCTCCTCACAAGGTTGAGTCTTTGTGAAGGACAATGAAACTCCCCGAACCCCCTCCTCACGCGCCCTTAAACTTAGATATGTTTTACCCCACCTCCCCCCTTTTTTAGGAGTATTTCTGACAGCGTTTTCAGGTACAGAGGAAACAAATTGTCATTCCCTTTTTTCTGGTCCGAGGAAACCAAGAACTTCCCCCGGCACACCCCTTCTTTTTTTGATGGGAAGTGTCTTCCACCGGGTTTTCTTTTCTGAGAAATTGTCCCTCTCCCTTGTTTGTCCCAGCAAGGCTCCTGCCCCTCTTTCCCAAATCCGGCTTTTTCGCTGAATGAAACCCAACGACGGTTTATGGCACCTCGAACCTCTGTCGATTTTTTACCCCCCAACTTTATTCCCTACTGTACCCGAGTAGGACAGCTTCCCCTTCATTTTTTTCCCCCATCGCTGCAATCTTCGCTAAACCCTCCCCCTCTTCTGATGTGTTTTTTTTTGATTGTCTGCTTTGATTTTCTTTGGCCTTCCCATGCTTCCCGGATTCAGACCAGACTTCCCTTGATCCAAAATTGATGACCAGCCTTTTTAACTTCTGTGTTTTTTCAACGGTTCAAGTTTTTGGTCCTTGGTTTTTTCCAGTGTGCTTGTCTAAGGGGGGTTTTCTTTTCCACTTTTTTCTTGCCTTTTTTTCCGGTCAATTTGTTCCCCCGGTGAGTCAAATCCTTTGTTTTTTTGGTGCCCTACTGAGCGCCCCCCCCCCTTTTCTGTTGAAACAACCTGCGTGCTCCGAACTTGTCCCTTTTTTTTTTAAATTTTCTCTTTTTCCTTGACTTTCTTTGGCGCCAAAGTGTTTTCTTCCTGTTTCCTATTTTTTTCTCCATCTTTTGCTTTTTCCCCACAAAAAAACCCGGCAGGTGTGCTTTTTTGACCCCCTGCGGGCTTGGATTTTTAGTTCCACCCCCCTTAGGCTCTCACCCCCCCATGTTTTCTTTATGCATTTGAACCAGCGCTCTTTTTGTTCTCCGCTTTTTCTCAGAGATGAGTTTTTTGCCCTGTTCGCCAGTTTTTTCTTGTCCTGGTTAAGAGTCGGTGGTATCAAACCCCCCCCCACCCATGTTTCTTTTCTATCTGTTTCGTTTTCTTTTTGAGTCTGAAGTATTTTGTGATTATAGAGTCGTTATCATTCGGTTGATTCCCCGTTCCACTTCTGGAATTTTCCTTCCCCATTTTTTGAGAACGGCTTCCCGTGCCCTTTGAACGGCATTCGTCTCGCCTTTTTTTTTTTTGTTCCTTTTTTTCCCGTCTTTCGTCATCCTGAGTAATTCCCTTCGGGGCAGGTCCCACCCATAACATTTTATCGCCGATCAGATAGCTCCCAGAGCCTTAATTCGGGGGGTCATAGTGCCTTGTTCCTTTCCCCCTGGTTCAAAATGAACGGTTCCCCCGGGCACCGTTTTTTTGGGACCGTTCTAACGGGGACTTTTTTTTCTCATCGTAGCCGGTTCACCGCTTCCTTTTCTTTCACTGTTGCAAAGAGTTTCCCCCGTCGGTCTCTTGCAGCCACACTGATATTCTTTTCTGCGTTGGGGAGTCCCCTTGCGGAGGCTTTTTCCCCTTGTTTTCCTTTCTTGGTCCATCGGTTTGGACTTGGCCCTGCCCTTTTCACGTTTTTGATTTCACAGGCCTTTTCCCCCCCAAACCAAGGATATTTTCTTGGCTCATTGTTGATCGAATAGCCTAGCTTTTTTCTCGGGCCAAGGGCGGTCCCTCTATATCAGGTCTTTCCCCATTGGTTTAAAGCTTTTGGCCCTTCTTATTTTTTTTCGACCCCTCTTTCCCCTTGGAAATACCCTAATTGTGGGGGGGACCGGTCCTATGGTGGCAGGCTTCATTTTCATTAGACACTTCGTGTGGCCCCGCCGTTGCTCTGTAAAAGCTTGGCAGCCCTCTCCTTCCACTTCTTTTTTTTTTCATAATCTTTCCGCTCCATTTTTCCTGTTGGTTGGCTAAGGGCAACCCCCCCCCCCCCCCCTTTGGTTTCTCCCCCCCTCGTCCGTCCTTGGCATAAACATGAATTCGTTCCTAGTGTGATGTGGGTGTCCTCTTCCCCCCTCATCAGTACTTCGAGGTTGATATGATGATCTCCCTTACTCCGCGGCCAATCAAGTTTTCCCTCCTTCCCTGGAGGCAAAGCGGAGAAACTTTTTCCCTCCCTTTTCTTTTCTTCCTCAGATTTTGGAGAGGAGATGCGCCCCGCTTTTTCCCCCTCCTTTCAGCTTCTCTCTCCCTGTGATACGAGTCACTCTTGTTTTGTACTCGACGGCATATTCCGTTCCGCCCCCTCTTTTGGGAAAAAACTTTGTGGCCCACTGACGACGCGCGCAAGTTCTTTCCTTCCGCTCCCCTCCTTCCCTTCCCGTCCCATTCTGAGGTCCGTGGTATCATTCGCTTTTCACCCTCCTTACAACCTTTGAGAACCCTTTCGTTCCACGGAGACCCAAAATGTTCGCTGTGCCAGGGGACTCGGCCCCCTCGGGTTTTCCCCCCATGGTAGGTATTGTTATTTTTTTTTTTCGTGCTTCTTTCCAAGATAAAAGACCAGCGGCCATTATTTTTCCCGTATCTGGTCCCTTGTACCGATATCGGGCTAGCTCTGCTATCCCTCACCCCTTTGAGCCCCCCCATGAACCTACCTCGTGGTTTGGCCAGTTCCTTTGCTTTAGAAACCGGGAGTTGCTCCCTTATTTACGCTCCACCCCGGAGGGACTGTTCCACGTGGTACCCCTCCGTCCAGCTCCAGTGAGTTAATGACAGACATGACTGATTCCCCCTACTTGTGGCAAGATCACGTTTGGCACCCCTCCCCGCGGTCGATGGACCCCCCATGAGGTTTTGACGCTTCTTTTTCCCCTCCAACCGTTTCCTGTTTTGCGCTTCACTTCCTTGTGACACCATTTTTTGCGAATCCTTTGATGACATTGGAGGGCTTGACACCCCTTATTGTCGGACCGCTTTGAGGGTCTGCCCCGTGATGTTTCAGCCTATCCATTTTTTGGCCGGCGCTATCACGGGGTCGTTTTTTTCCCTAAGGTGGAATCGGTCTGAGGGACGAGCTTTACGGCTTTTTTTTTTACGGCCGACTCCCTCCAGTTGCCCGTGTGTGTGCCTTGGGTTAGGACGTCGGTCAGTTTTTCTCGGCTTCCATTGGGGTAAGGGCACCACTTTTTCGACCCGGGGCCTAAGTGCAGTCCCCTTCCTCGCCCCGACGATACCGATCTGCCCCCCGCCCCTTTACTGTTTTTTTCTGTAGCCCGACGTCTTCCTGTGGCTTTTTTTCCCCCCCAGGCGCGGAGAAACCATGCTTGTCCGGGCGTCTCGCTGTCCGGCGTCCCCCTTATTTTTTTCTTATCATAACTTCTTATGTGTAACGAATTCACCAACCGGTTTTCCCCCTCGTAGGGTTTTGCTTTTCCCCTTCCCCAACTGTTCGAATGGCCGCAAACGCTTGATCTAGCCCCTCAACCCCCCATGATCAAAACTTTGCCCCCTAGATCATTCTTTTGAGCGACCCCTCCGGGTTCCCCCTGCGTTTTTTTTTGCTCCTCAGCCTGCCAATAGTATTTGCCCCAATTTGACAGTCTGCTACATTTTATCCTCCCAATTGCTCCGGCGCCCTAGACCCATCCCACCCTTCCCCCGAAGACTGCAAACCTGTGTTTCCCCTTTTTTCTCCAGAATTCAACAGCTTTTTCTCTTTTGTGTTTCCCTTTCGAGTTACCGCAGCAGCTCCATCCGCAGGCATGAGCTGTCATTTATTTTCGTTGATTTCCCCAGCTTGTAAATTTCACACTCGGTCCCGACGTTGTCCTCTTCCTTTCGATTTTTCCCCTTTTTCTCAGATTCCCCCGAATAGCCCAATTAAACCCCAAACCCGCCGTTGCTTCCTGTCTCTGGGATCTTTATTAAGGTCGGCGTTTTTTCCTTTTTTCGTTGCCATTTTGCTTTCTGATTCCTACGCCGCCGCCATCCCGCGCCTCGGCTGCCAGGTGTGGTTTTTTCGCTTTTGTCCCGTTTTGCGTTTGATTTGGAAGCTTTTCCAAAAGACATTCCGCGACTGGTTCCACTATCGCTTTTTTTTTGGGGGGTGGGGGGGGTTGGTTTTTTTTGGGTAATGTGCGTATCGTCTGTTCTTTTTGTCCCTCTCACCAGATGACGCGGTGGTCTTTGGTTGTCCTTTTTTAATAACGTTTGCTTGGGTCTGTGGCCTTTCTTTAGGTTTCCTCCCATCCCGGGTTGTTGGAGATATCCCCTGGTGCACTATAAACAAAAATTCCCCCCCATCCTCCCTTTATCCCCCCCCCCACCCCTACGCACGTTCTTTTGGAAAACCTTACTACCCCTCCCCCGATATTACAATTTCGATTAATGTCCGCCTTCTTGGCTTTTCTTTCCTATGGAAAGCAGTTTTTCCACCCTGCCCGCCAATCCCTGGGAACGCCTCGTCCCCTTTTTTTCCAAACGACTTTTACAACATGTCTTGATTCTTTGAGCCTATCGAATTGACAAGCCCCGGATTAAACTTTTGCAACCCTCCTCACGTAACATTTCATGACAACCCCTTCGAATAGAGCATGCTCCACCCCTTACTTTTTGTTTTGTTTTCTTTTTGACCCTCATATTGCATTGCGAGTTTTTCCCCCTTCCCACGTTCGGCCTTTTTCATCTCCGTTGTGTGAACACGTTTTAGTCTATTTTACTTACTGCTTTTCCTTTTTCCAGAGAGAAAGGGAATTGACTTTTTTGTCGTTCTTTGTTGGATGGTCTTCACCTGGCCAGGATCAGGAACCTTTCCCCGGATAACAAAACTGACCTTTTCTTTCGATGGGAATTTAAGGTCCCCACCTTTGTTTTTTTGCTTGGCAAGTTTGTCTTGGTTCCTTTTTTCCGTGAATCAAAAATTCAATTTTGACATCTTTTTTTCTCCCTGTTCCATGCAGCGGCCCACCTAGGGTTTGGGACGTCTTTCTTCCCCAACCCCCCCCCTCCGGGCAGCCCCTTCTGCCTCGGGCTCTTTTTGGCTGAATTGCCCATTCTCTAGTTCCATTTGAAGTTTATATGTGGAGCCAAAGTTTGATCTCTTTTGTTTTGCCGAATTGGTCTTGGGTTTTCAGGGAACTTTAACCCACGCTTCCGTTCCAAGGTGCTGATTCGGGACCCTCACTTCCTCCATTTTATCCCCCCCCCCCCCCTTTGACCGGCCGCCAGACCAGCGAATCCCCTTTTTTTCTCTTTGTACTGCGTTTCCAAGCCGCCCGTTGTTTTGAATGAAACTCCTAAGATTTAGATCACCTCCCCCTGTCCTTTTTTTTTTGATATTTTTTCTTTTTTCTTTTTGTGGCGCTGGCATCGTACTCTATTACCAGGTAGGTTAACTTGCATTGAGTGTCTTCCTTAGGAGGGGGCACCCCCCTTCCCCCTTTCCCCCCCATCCTTTTCCTTGACGATATCAGCGTCTTTTCCCTTGCATTTTCTCTCCTTTTTTCGTATCGTCTGGTTTTTCCTGTTCTGCTCCCTCAGCGTAATTTTTTGTCCGACACCATACACTTTTGATCTCTGAGTTAAGATAGCGGTCTCCCAGCCTGGGCTCAAATCTCCCTTCTTTTCATCAAGGGGGTTTTTTTTAATTCTCCCTTCCCCGTCAATCTTTCCCCTAGCAAAGGAATTTGTCACCCCTTTTAAAGCGAACTTGTTCCTTCGTTCATATTCTTCCTTTTCTCCGGGTGTCATCGGGACTGCTTTTCCCCCGGTCCCTTTTTTTCAATTTTTTTCGGCCCAAGTAATTAGTCCCCTTGTCGCTTTTAAGCAGTCCCTCATTTAGTGAGTCCACAAGATCAGGGTCGGGTCTTCGTCCCCTTTTTTCCTGCGTTCTCCATATAGAGTCAACCCTTTTCCGTTGGTGTGTTAAGGTCGTTTTCAACGACAGACCCTTTTTTTCCAATCAAGATGACAGGGAATGGGTCCAAACCCAGAAGTTGTTTTTTCCCCTCGGTTTTATGAAGACCCTTATACCAATCTCTATCACCGAACTTGTGACCGGGGCGCCAAGGCATTACCACCCCCCCCGACATACCCTCTCCCCTTTTTATCTATCCCTTGAAATAGTACACCTAGACCCCTCCACTATACCCCCTTCCCCTTTCCCCCATCCTTTTTTACTGGATGCGACGGATCCATAAAAGGTGTCTCAGGAGGGGTTTTTTTTTTTTTCGCGGGGTAAAAAGGTGTTCGTTTCTTATAGCCAGCTCTCTGTTTTTTAAAAACCCCACCCAATAACTATATTTCTTTAGGGGTGCGCCCTGCCGGGTTTTCTTCTTGTGACAGGAGGTCCCCTGCAACACCCAGGTTTGTGTGCGAACTAAGGTTAGGTCCTCGACACCATTGCTTCTCGCCCCTGGTCTCTCCTGGAGTCCTTCGAGAATTTTAGTTTGTCTCTTATGCTTGTCAGCATCGGCTGTGACTCTTTGTCAGAATCGTAACAAGTGATAAAAAAGATAATCTCTTTACTCCCACGCCTTTTTTCGTTGTTTGGATAATTCACTGGAGCCTTCCGGCGCGTCGTTTCATTCCCCCCTCCCATTCAAAGATAGTAAGGGATTTTGACGGAGGCCGACAATACTCCTCTCCTTCCCCTCCTTAACTCCCACCTCCTCCTGCCCCCACATTACTGACCCATACTCCCGAGGGAGTGACGCGCATTTTATAGGACAAGTCGTTTATCGCTCAAGAGGTTTTTTCTATATGCAGAAAAATAAGTTTAGCCCCTAGAATGAGGGCCTACTATGTCACCTTTTGCGAAAAACGGGAGGGCGCCCCTTCTCTCCCCCCCCCTTCCTCATAACGTAGTTTTCTATTGTCTAAGGAGATTCCCTTTGGCCCAGCATAATATTTGCTCTTTTTGGTTCATGTCTTTCCCCCGATTACTCCGGGTGAATTTTTTTCCCGCCTAATTTCTCCAGTACGGTTATTTCCGTCTTATGAACCAAACGATATCTTCATGTTCGCCCCCTGGATTTTTTTTTTAGAAGTGATAATGTTTAGTCCTAAAACACTCTCCCCCCCGCGGGCGTCCTGACATTTCTGACGCGCTGTTTACTTTCTTTATTCTTTTCCCCCCCAAGCCAAATAAGGACCCACTTCTTTCTCATTCGGCCCGACTCCCATCTCCTTGAGTGGTACCGTCAGTGTTGTTGTCCCCAGGTGGTCTTAAAGTGACCGGCCCCCCTCAATTATTTAAACCCCCAATGGGTTTCCCAAGTCGCCCCGTTATTTACGGTTCCAAAGGTTTGCCCCGAACACGGGGAGGGAACCTTAGGGGACGCTCTCTTTTGATTTTGCCCTGCCCCTGAACAAGTATTTTGGCTCATTACGGCATGCTATCATGGCAGTCTCATTATTTCCCTTTTTCCTCCTCCCTCTCCTCCCCACTCTCCCTTCTCAAAAAAATTAGCCACTGATACCTTCCTACAACCTTGGTTTGCTAACGGGTTGTCTCCGTCTACCCTCTCCCATTTTTGGCGGTTGCTCCCATTTCGGACCTCTGTCCAACCCCTGTGAGGGTACTTTCCCACTCTTCTGTCCTTGGCCCTTTAAGCGCGAACAGTCAAATTGTGGACCCACGCCATGCAGATTACCAGAAGTCCCTCTCTCTACTTAACGAGGCCCCCGGTTTTTTTTCTTAGCCACTAAAAACTAACATGTGGAAACTGCTGCTATGTCAAAGAGACGCACCACCCCCTCTACCCTCCAATCCCCCACTCTATCCCTCACCTATGGGCACAACAATCTTCGCTGGACCCGTACTGCTCCCGAAACCAACCCAAACGCGACCTGAGACTGCGGGGACCCCCACATAGGACCCCCTCCTTCCAAGGGGTGCCCCACACCCTACCCCTCCCCGTCCATCGTGACACTTAAGTACAGCCCCTGCCCTCTTCCGCTATTCTCCTGCCTTCTCCGCTGCCACTGATAATAAATTTTAATGGTTGTACGGCTTTGACAGTCCCAAGCGGTGGACGCCCCCTGGAGGCATCGCCCCCTATTACCCTTAACTCTAGGATCCCACCTCGTGCCTAAAAACATCCCGAGTGATAGTACGGCACCCCCTCCGCATGGTGATTTTATCGTTGGCAGAGGCTCTCCAACTGTAGTTTTTTAGGTACCCTTGTAGGAAGTGGTGCAAATCAATTTTTAGGTGCCCCTTCCCCGGACCTTAGTTATTTTAGAGTTTGCATACGGAGGCCCTGTTTGGCCCAGGTTGTACTAATCCCTCTCTTTGGGAAAGTGACAGTGGCGGGCCTCAACCTGGCGACCCCCACAGGGACCACTTCGCCACACTACGGAGCAAAAACCCAAAAAACACACACCAGATGGACCTCTCCTAAAAAAGCCCCCAGGTGTAGTGAATTCCAACTCTTTTTTCCCCCCCCCCCCCCCCCCCCCCCCCCCCCCCCCCCCCCCCACACCCCCCCCCCCCCCCCCCCCCCCCCCCCCCCCCCCCCCCCCACCCCCCCCCCCCACCCCCCCCCCCCCCCCCCCACCCCCCCCCCCACCCCCCCCCCCCCCCCCCCCCCCCCCCCCCCCCCCCCCCCCCCCCCCCCCCCCCCCCCCCCCCCCCACCCCCCCCCCCCCCCCCCCCCCCCCCCCCCCCCCCCCCCCCCCCCACCCCCCCCACCCCCAACACCCCCCCCCCCCCCCCCCCCCCCCCCCCCCCCCCCCCCCCCCCCCCCCCCCCCCCCCCCCCCCCCCCCCCCCCCCCCCCCCCCCCCCCCCCGGCTCCCTACCCAAAAGGGCGGCGAGTACGCCCCTTTCTTTCGATTTTTAAAGCAGGCGTCTTGTTTTTTGGTGTGAGAACCCTCTTTGGGGGGGTTTTCGTCCTTCCGTGTTCCCCGACGTGGGAGGTGTTTGTTTCCTCCTCCCCCACTGTTTTTTTTTTTTTTTTTTCCCATCTTCAGCAAACCATCCAATCTCCCCCAACCCCTTTTTTTTTTGCCAATATCACTTGCAAAAAACCGTTGAGATTTCCATTCCTCCCCTTGCCCGTTCTCCCGCCCCCCCCCTCTTTTTTTTTTCTTGTGACAGCATGCCCAACTTCTTTCACATTGTCCCCTGAGGAAATGGGCTTGATCCTGCGGCCCGTAGTCCCCATTCCCCCCTTCCCCCCCACGGACCTCCTGGCAAAAAGATTCCTTGTCCCCTTTTTCTTTTAATCTGTTCAAAGCTTTGCAGGGTCCTGTCCGGGCGATTTTCCCGCAGCGCTCCATCAAAGGCCAGTCTCTCCCCTTCTCCCACCGCGGGTATTGGCAGGAAAGATTTTTCCCTGAGTCTTTTTTCCCCCCCCCTGTTCGGTCACCCACTTTCGGGATGCGTTTTGGACGATAAATGAATTTTGTCCCCCTCCTTTTATTCATGTAGTTAACCCACCTCAAAAATTTTGTCAGGTTTTTTTCTTTTTTGGTTTTGATCCTGCGTACTTTTTTCCCCGTTTTCATTGAGGGTCCTTTTTGATTGCACCCCGTTTCCCATTGGCTAATTTCCTCTAGGCGGCCTTCCCCCCCCCACGCAAGGCGTTCGGTTGTTTTTTTTGCTCGTTTCCTTGGGGCGGAAGTTGTTTTCCCTTTCAGCAAGCGGTCCCACTTCCGCCTGAACACTCCGAAGGTGAAGCCTGGCGTCGCGGTTTTTTTACTGAGTGGCAACTTTGAAGGGGGATCGTGGCTTTTGTGACAAGGGAATTATCTTCTTGTTTTTTTCTTTTCGATTTAGGGAGGAGGGTTATCTTCTTATTTTCATCCTTTTTTTGTGTTGATTCTTTTCTGATCCTTCGAACCAGAGATAACAAGGCACCGGGACCCCCCACCCCCCAAAAAAACCCCCAAGAAGGTCAACCCGCTTCCCTTTTTGTTTCATTTGACATTGAACCGTCCACGACGCCCGAGTCCCCTTTCATCCTCATGGTTCAAGCAGGTTCCTGTTACTTTACTTTTTTTTCCGGTGCTTTCCCCCCCCCCCGAGCGCCCCCCACCCCTTTCAGCACAGGTGAAAATTGGCCTCCCTAGAGCTGGTTTTATTTTGGCGGTCTCCCCCCCCCCTGCCTATTTCAGGGGCATTGACGTTTAGCGTTCCACGTTCCCCATGGTTTGCCCACCCGATATTTCCCCCCCCTAATGACGCCACCCTGTTTTTTACCCCCCCCATTTGCACTGAAAAAAAAAAAACTTCCTGTTTTGTTTTGTTCGCCTAATTTGTAATCTGAGTCTTGTTCCCCTTTCCCCGTACGGCGAAAGCTTCAGTTCTTTGTGATATCTATTTGTTATCTAGTCTTCAGTCCATCTTCTGGTGCTCTTTTCTTCTTTGAGTTTCTTTGCGTTAATGAATCCCCCTGGCATTCCTCCTTTCCTGATAAAAATTTTTGATCACACGCTTCAGCCATTCCATTTCATTTTTCCTGTTTTGTCGCCTTCTTTATGGTTCCAGTTTTTTTTCCTTTTCTGCAGGTGACCATTTTTCTTTTTTCCTTTTTTTGACATCCGTACCATTTCACCTCCTAGTTCATTGAATTCTCTCAACCCCCCCCCCAAAAACCCCCGGAAGGAGTGGCCTCAGTTCCTCTGGGCGCTTCAGGAAGGCCTTTTCTTCTATAGTGAACTTTGCTGTTTTTGATTATCTCCACATAGGGTTTGAGTGCCCCCTTTCTTTCTTTTCCGAAGCACCCCCCAAAACCACCCGCTTTGAACTTTTCCTTGACTTTTCTGTTTACCCCCCCCCCTTAGACACTTGCCGGTTGGCCGGTGCCTCAGATCTTGCCTTTTTGTCTCGCTATTGTTGTTTTTTTTCTTATCAGGGGCCGAGTGAAGCTTCAGATCACCCCCTTCAGGGTTTTGAGTCTTCCTTTTTTTTTTTCTCTGCTTTTGTCATGCTTCTTCTCTTCACATTTTCTTTTTTCATCCCGATCCGTTTTGGGATTTCCCCTGTCCATTGTTCCCCCGACCTCACCCTGAAGGTAGAACCCTGCCCCTTTTTTCGTCTTCGGTCGATTTCTGCCAGGCCAGTAATGTCTAGTAATCAGTCCGTCCTTTAAACTACTTTTTTTCCCATTGATAGCCTAGTTTGCCCATTCCTCCCCTAGATCCCTTAGAGGCATTTTCTTTCATCACCCTTTCCCCCGTGTGTTCCCAACTCCCCCTTTCCATTGTTCCCAAATTAATTTTTCCCTTGCACCCCGGGTCGGTTGACCGTTCACTTTTTTTCGCAACATCCGGTTCCTAGTTCATAATTAGTCTCTGGGGTTTACCTTCGTACCTCAGTGGTCCCTTCACCACTACCTTCTTTATTTTTCTTAGATGGAACCAGATCATGGTTCTCTGAAGTTCCTACTTTCCTAGTCTTTCTTTTTGTAGATTCCCCCCCTATAGCTTTTTAAACCTTTGCTTTTGTTTCCCTCTTCGCATTTTGTTATTGCACCTAAAGAAAAAATTCTTTTCGAAGCAAGTCCAGGACCCACCAGTTCGGGTTTCGTAATCTAGTTTTATTGATTCCTATGGCTTCCCCGCTCTCGTGTCCTCGCCACAGCCATTATCCTGCCCTTTTTTTTTTTTTTATCCCCCACTCCTTTTTTTTGTGAAAACCTTCCTCAGGTCTGAACACCCGGCCAAATCCCTTCAAATCCCTGTTTATGGTCGTCCCGAGTTTATTTTGTGCTGACAGTACCTTCCCTTTTTCGACTTCCGGTTTGGATTTTGTGCGGCAGCTTCAAGCCATGTTGGCTCTTTTTGATTTTCTCCCTTCGAAATTACCCCCGCCTCCCTTTTTTCTTTGTTTCCCCCTGGAACGTGGGGCTGTAGCTGAAATTCGTTTTTTTCCTCCTGCGGCGCGTTCCCCGTTTCCCCCACTTTCTATCCCTTTTTTAGGAAAAAGTCATTTATGTCTTCTGCAATCCTCTCGGATCTTTTTAGACCCCCCCCCTCTTTCATTAGTTTTTTTCGATAGTACAGCCTCTAGTTGAATTATGAATATGCTTACCTGTCAACTTTATTTTTTTTCCATACCCCCCCCCTCCTTTTTTTGTTGTCCTCGAGATGGTCTTCAATTTTCCCCCAGATTAAATATTTTTTTCTGATTTTTCTTTTTCCTCCGCCCCCTAGCAGATTCACCTTTTAATCCTCTCTTGCACTTTCCCCCTTCCCCTGACTGAAAATCTTTGTTCAATATTATTCATCTTTTCTGTTGAAGTTTCTACCTTTTTTTTTTAGAATTTCACCCAACCTCTTTCCCCCTTTTGGAGAAAGAATCTCATCGTGTGTCTTCCACAATTTTTCCATAGCCCCCCCCCTCCTTGAACCATTCGACCCTTTTTTGGCCCCTGGTTTTCTCTGAAATGTGGAAGTCTGACGGCCCCTTTTCCCGCCCCCCCATTTTTTAGGATTTTCCCCTTTCTCGTTCCACCCTTGTCCCCCCAGACACTCTGGTTTTCCTGGGCTGTTGCTCCCCGTGGGAAATGATATTAGCCCCCCCTTTTTTGCCTTTCCCTCATCATCAACTGTCCTGGCCCCTACGTTTTTTTTTTCCCAAGGTCCTTGTCATTCGTTTTCCCCCAGGTGTTTCGGAGGAATATCCCCTCCGACCTTTTCACTTTGGATGAACCTTTCAAGCGATTTACGCCCTCACCGGGGCTGACTCTCCGTCCTGTGTTTTCCGAAAGGAACAGAACGATTTTTTTGACCCCCCGGACCTCTGTATTATTTGGCCCCCCTATGAGGCTCTGCCCCCCCGACCTTTTTGTTTTTTTCTTGCCTCAGTGAACTTGGTTTCCAGTTCCAATGTTTTTTCCCCATTTAGGGCTCTTGCCACCTTACTTTTCCCTCCCCCGAAGCGATGAGAAGTAGCTGCTTTTTTGGTCTCTTCTGTTACCAGGGCATTCCATTGTTAGGTCCCCCTGAGAAGGTCTCCGATGACGATCCCTTGACCTTTTTCTTTTTTATGTCACGGTGAGCCACTTCACCCCATTCCTGTCTTGCATGTGTCCGAAGTAGCCCCTGTATTAGTCTGGGAACTTGGACCGTTTTTATCCACCCGAGTCTTTTTTCTCCTTGTCAGACTCAAACCCCTTCCTTACCCTGCGCAACCCAACCTCACCCCCGATGGCAGCCCCCCCCTGGATGTTTTTATCAAATTCTCCCCCCCCTTTGTTTCTCTTGACTGGTCCTTCCTAATGCTGATGCAAAAGAAAGTCATCTCACAGCCGCGTCTCGCAGTGTCTGGGCCCGGTGGTTTAGCCTCAGACTTTTTTTCCCCCACGAATCCCCCCTCCCCCTGCTGTTTAACCCAACGGGTTTTTTTTTTCTTAAATGTGCCCCCACTTTTTGCGATTTTTTCCACGACCCCCCCTTTTTCATTTCCCCAACACTTGGCGGCCTGAATCCAACCCAAGTTAAAGAGAGCCTTCGGGCCAGGGTCCCCCTCCTGTAGAGGGTCCGGAGGTTCCCTTGTTTCTCCCTGAATGCCCAAAAAAAAATAGTTCTTTTGTTCATGGCGGTCGAGGAACCCCCCCCCCAGATGGCCAACCCCTTTAATTTTCTTCCCCTCTCCCCCCCGTAGTTTTCCCCCTCTTCCCCCCACAAGAAAGACTCTTGTTTTTTCCCGCTTTCCCCTGTGAAACATTCTCAGGAAGGTCCGATGGTATAGTTGTCTATTTAAAGATTCCCGGTTCTATTTCCCTCCTGCCAACTCCCCCCCAATCCCCCCCCCCTTTTCAACCCCCCTCCAATATGAAGACAAGATGTTCTTATGGTTTTCTTTCCAGGCGTGTTTCCAACCTGCCTTTTTTTTCTCTGTGAGGCTCCTTCCCCCCCCCCCGGATTTGTCTTTTCTGTCCCAACTTTCCCTTAGGCCGATTAGCCTTTTCGTGGCCCCAAACCACCCACTCCGGGTTTTTTGGTGCTTATTTTGATCTCCTCTATTGAGGCGGGCTGAGCTTTTCTGCCCACTTATCGGGGTTTGCCTCGTTCTCAGCCTTTCGAGACCGCCCTATTACATTTTTTGCCGTCTCACAGTGCTTTTTTTTTTTTTTTTGCCGTGCGCTAGGTTATTTCTTTGCTTCTGCAGTCCCAACTGAACGTCCCCCTAGTACCATAACTTTTCAGAACCTTGCTCCAAACTCGAGTGTCCGGTTAGCCGTCTTTTCTTTTTTTTTTTTTTTTCCCACCTTGTCCTTTCGTAGGTGATTTGGGTTTTTCATGTCACAATAAGTTCATGTTTCTTTTTTTATATTCTTTTTTTTTTTTTTTTTTTTTTTTTTTTTTTTTTTTTTTTTTTTTTTTTTTTTTTTTTTTTTTTTTTTTTTTTTTTTTTTTTTTTTTTTTGGTATGGTTATCTCTTTTCGAACCTCCGTGTTTTTTGTTCCCTACACTCGCACCTACAACCTTCGACCACCCATTACAGACCAACGTTCCCCCACCCCCCCACTTTCCCCCTTCCCCCCACTCCTTCACGCACCCCCGTTCCTGACCTTCCCTTCCCAGCAACCCTTTGTTCCACCTCCGTTGCGCCTTCCTCCTTATGTTTCTTTTTTCCCCCAGCCCCTCGTAGTAACGGTCCTCCTTTGGAACAGTCTGTCCCTTTCCCCCTCTTTGCCCGCAATTTTCCCCGTTTGTTTCAAAACCCACTTGAGGACCCCTTCCCCCTACCCTCTGATGGAGCCTAGAGGCGCCTTCGGTTTCCCCTGTGCCCTTTCGGTTTGGGCCATTCCTTTCCGTCCCTTTTAAGGAACCCATTTCCTGAGGTGACCAATTATGACACCCTTTTACTTTTTGTCCTGGTGGACACCCTTGAAAATATGCCCTTGTTTTCCTTTTTCGCCCCTAGTCCCTGCCAACGTTTTTGGTTCCCTTAAGTGGATTTCCCAAAAGTACAGCTTTGAACCGCTGTATTTTCCAATCTGTAGTTGCCACCCCCCCCGGATCCTTTTTATGTTCTTTGTATGTCTTTTGATGTCGCTTGTTTTTATAATGGGTACTTGGCGGACCGAAAGCGGTAGTTCCCCACGCTTACCTTTTTCAAATCTCCCCCGATTTTTTTTCTGATGCTTTGCCGTTTGAAGTCTTAGTAGTTCCCTTCAGAGAGTGTTTTTAATTGATACCTTTATTGGAAACTTTGTTCTGTCACCCTTGCCTTAGCCTTTTTTAAGGGTTGGTCCTAACCAAACCCCCGGGACTTCTTCAAAATCCTTTCTTGGCCCTGGAGGGACCCCCCCTTGATTTGACCTTTATCTTGTCCCCCCTTTTTTTTTGATCAGTCTATGGCTCAGTTTTTCCAATCCAATCTGGTTTTTCCTCTTAGGTCCCTTTGACGAATTGGTTTATGGAACTCCCAAGCACTTTTTGGATTGACCCCCACCCAGGGCTTTTCCGTTTCCCCCCCCCCCTATTCTCTTTATAAAAACCCCAATTTTTGAACTGTTTTGTACCGCAGCCTAGACTCCCCCTAGCGTTAAGAAGGTTTCCAATCGCCCACAGTTGGTTGAGTCCGCACAAAACATAGACCCGCTCTCCCTCTCTTTCCCCTGTTACCCAAGGGGATTTTTTCGATCAGAGCTCTTTGTGGTTTTTTTCCTGCCCGTAGGCTATCCCCCCTGCAGTCACTGAGATCAATTTATGTCCCCCCTTCCACTTTTCCACTCCCCTAAACGGACCGTTTTTTTGCTACCAACGTATGTCTTTAGTCTGATCCTTTGTGATTGCCTTTTCTCTATTCCCCTACTGCGTCGCCTTCCACCGGACTCGGGCATGGCACCCCCCCCCTTGGACGGATGCACCCCTTCTCGCGAAGCCCACTCCCCCTCCCCTTATTCTTTGTCCTCAAGCAGTGGACTTGTTTTCCTCCCCCTCCCTCACAATATTTAGAAAGGTTCATTTTACTTTTCAGTTCCAGGCCCCAGAACACTTTTGACGGTTTCTTTCCTTTCACCGGGGTTTGTTAATCGAGCTTATGTCCTGTTACCCTTACACTTCTTCCCCCCCTTTTTTTTCTTCTGTAAACCCCATCTCCTTTTTCGGTCCTAGTCATTTGTTCATTGTTTGGCTTCTTCCCCCCCTTTTCTTAGATGGTCCCCCCCACAGTTGTTGGGGTGAAATCGGTTCCCAATGTAATTCCCCAGGTTCCCCCCCTTTCCCCTGTGTTCGCCTTTTTTTGCGGTATCTTTTCCCACCCCCCCCCCCCCCCCCCCCCCCCCCCGCTGTATGTTATTTTTTCACTTCTTTTGAGAAAAGAGGACATACTTCTTTTGCCTCGTGAGCGCAAAAGGTGCAATCTCTTTCCCTGGGATACCCCTACTTCCTTCAGGTATAGAAAGCAAACTTTGACAAAACCCAATTACCTACCCCTTTGTTTTTTTTTTTTAAGGTCGTCGGTGACCTTTACTTCTTTGCTGAAAATCATTTTGCACGCTTTGCTCATGAACGCTTTTATTTTTTTTCTCTTGTTTTTTCCTCCCCGAGGTTCCCTTATACCCCCGCTTCCCTCCCAAGGAATTTTTTGTGCTTATTCTGGTAAGGCTTCTTCCCAAACACCTTTGTCCCCCCTTTTTTTGTACATTTCTTCCATACTCTTTCTTCAAATCCCCTTTTGGTTCCCATCTTTTTTGTCAGTCGAGATTTGGTCCTTGATGAATTGAACTGCGAGTCATTTACCCCTCGCCCCCCCCCCCTGCTGCCTATTATGATTTTGAAATATTTTTCCCAAAAGGGGGCTTTTTTTTTTGCTCAGTCTCTCTTTCCCTCCTTTTTTTTTTTTTTGTTCGAGGAGTCATGAGTCCGATTTGCTTCTGACATCCCTTTTGTTTCCCGCGACTTCGTGATCTGGTTTTCCGTATTCCTCCTACTTTTTTCAACCGCGCACAGTGACGTATATTCCCTCTTCTCCCACTTTTCTTAAATGGAATCTTCCCTGTTTTCCATAACGGGTTTCCTTTGCTTAGCCTTAAGGACCCAAACTTCTACTCCCCTTTTTCGTCCACTTCTGAATTGAGTCGTTTTTGTATACCCTCTTTTTCTTGTTCCCCCACTTTTCGCCTTCCCCCTTGAAAATTCCTTGTTCCTTTTTCTTTTACAACCTGAGGTTTCCCTTCCCTGTGTTCCTTTACGGTCCGCAATGGAACGTCCACCACTGAATTTATCTTTTTTTTCTTTAAATTTTTTTTCCCCGATTTGACCCCAAGCTTTTCTGGGATTCTTTTGAGCATTTTTCAGATATTAGGGTTTCTTTTTTTTTTTGGCAGTCATTCATCTCCACCCAATGTCCCAATCGTGGTTTTTCCACCCGGAAGGTCCTTTGATTAGAAACCCTGGCTCTTCCTATTACCTTCCTACCGATGTCACCCTTTAGGCCCTTTCCAGCGATAGGAAGCCGTAAAGGACTTCGCTTCTCATCCTCCTAATGACCCCTGGTTTCCTACCTCCCCTTAATTTTTTCCTCTTACTTTGAAGTTTTTCCCCAATTATTCCACCTTTCTTCCTTTCCAACCACCTAGGACGATTTTTAACTTCCTTTCTTGCGTTCTTTTCAGGCCCTTTACCGGGGTTGAATCCCTTCGCAAACTTTTTTCATGAGGGATTTATGGATTCTGACACAACCGTTGCCTTTTTGAAGTGAACTTCGTCTTTTTTGCTGCTTTCTTCAGATATTTCCCTGCCTGTTGAGGCGTTTTACCTTGGGTTTCCTGGAGAAGGTTGGAACGTACGCTGAGTTGAGCATGATTGTTTTCCTCCTTCTTTTCTCAGTTCCTATTGAGACATGGCCCCCCCTTTTTTAAGTGGTTTTGACGTTCGGCTTTTTTTCCCGCTTTTTCCTTTTGGAAAATTGTCGGGCCATCCCCTGCCGCCATTTACCCGACGTTTTCCCGTCCCCTCTTTTGCCAGCGAACCCACACACCCAAACACCCCCCCAGTCGCCCTGATCAGCCCACAGCCTTACCGGTGGAGTTTTTCTACCTTTCCTTTTGCGATTCACTACGCCCACCCCGTGGCGGCGTCTCACTTTTCCCCTCTATGAAATCGGTTTTTCTCGCTGGTTCTTTTGCCCCCCCCCCCCGGGGCCCCTGGGGTAGTCAATCAATCAATTTCCTTGTTCCCCCCCAACTCAAATCCCAAGGGGTCATTTTTTTGGTTCCACCCTGTGGTTTTTTTTGTCCCATTTCAAAACCACTGCGACCCTTTAACCTGCAACATTTGAAGATTTTCCCCCCTTTTTGACCCCCCCTCTTCCCCCCGGTTCAAAACGATAGACCCCCGTTCTACTGCCTCCAGATGATTTTGTCTGGTCTCCCCCACGCGGGTTTTTTTTTGATTGCTTTCCTTACCCCCCCATTGTTCCTTGAATCTTTTCCCACATGCTGCTTGACAAAACTTTTTGGCAATCCGATTTCCGCCGCCCGTACTGACCCTCACCCTTCCCCCCCCATCATAACATTCCGCTGGGTTTCCCAATCACCGTCCATGCATCAGAACCCTTTTTTTAAAACGGTCTCTTTGGTAGCTACCCCGCTCTCTTCTTCTGATCTTTTTTTCTTCCTCAATCCATCAACTCCCAATCCGACCCCTCAGCGCCCAAGCTGTTGTCGGATTGATTACACTCCCCCTCTTTCCCTCTTCCCTTTTCTGGTTTTTAAACAACACCACAACCCCTGGCCTTCCATTGTTGGAGTATTTGTTTCTTCCCGTTCACTATTTCGAACTATTGACAACAATTTCCCCCCCACCCCCTTGTTTTTTTTGTTGATTCGTTTTGCTTCGCGGTCTGAAGGGGAGGAAGTCGTGTCTGAACCCCTTTTTTACTCCCATTTTCCCGATTACATGCAGATATTTTTTCAATCCCCGATCGGCAGCGTTTCTTTTGGGTTGGAGGGGGCTTGCATTTCTTAAGTAGGGGTTTTTTTTTCCAAGCGCCCACTATTGACACCCTTCCTCCTCCCCCCTTGCACCCTTCTCCCTTTCCTTTGACTCCCCTCTAGTTTTAGGGTCGTTTTTTGTCGTTTCCGTCGTCCTCACTTAAAGGTGAAAGTTTCGTTTTTGTTGGGGCTTGGGTTGGTTTTGCTTTTTGGCCCAAACCTTTTTGCCCATGGCCTTTATACCTTTATTGTCCCCCCTAGGTCTTTCTTTTCCTTTCCAATAATAATCCTTTTTTTTTTTTTGACGTTGAGTAATTCGATTAACCCCCTCGCTAACCAGCGCCCCCCCCCCCAATCCCCACTTTTCCCCCACTTTCCCAACGTTCCCCCCCCCCCCACACCACCTACCCCCACCTCCCTTGATTTTTGATTTTCCCGACCGCCACGAAACACCCGGCCTACCGCTTCACTTCGATTCCCCTCACCCGGGTTCTTCTTTCCGAGTAGGGAAGGGCCCCTATTTTATTGGGGAGTCCCCTCTTTACACCCACATGACGCCCCCCATAGTTGACCCGTTCAAATCAAACCCCACCAAACCTCCGCGCTTTGGTAGAAAAGCTCGGTCAATGAAGGCTTCAACTGTTCCCCCACACTATTTGAGGGATAATGGGTTTCCCCTTCATTCCCCTGGGTCCACAATAAGAATCCAAAAGATCCTCTTACCTAACCCAACCAAAAGTGTGGGTTTTAACTGTTGGCCTCCTAGCTTCTTGCTAGTGGACAAAACTGGTCCCCCCCCCCCTTTATCCAAACCCTCCTTCCGACTTCCCTAGTGTTCCCCCTTAATTTAACTTTCCCCTCGCTATATCGAACAGTTGAACAGAACAGTGCTTTCTGATCTGGTGATGTTACGTAGCTTTTGGATTCTTTTTTTTAATTTTTTTTCTATCACTCATGCGGGGAAAAAGATAACCCCCCTCTACCCTTCCCTCCTATTGCCTGTACATTTAATTTTTTTTTTGGTAAGCGTACAAGTCTTGTTGACCGTTTTTTGTCTACAGGGCGCTATTCAATTTCTTGTCCATCTTTTTAAGTCATCCCGCTCCCCCCCCCATTTTAATGTTGGAATGGAGGCGCACAACAAAACCGTCCCTTTTTCGTTGTGTACCACCCATTTCATTAGGCGTATGACCCCTTTGGATTTCTCCCCTTTCCCCCCCCTTTGTCTTGCAGTTATCCCATTGGCGACAATTTCTGTGTTTCGTTTCTTACTTCCACCTTACTTTGTTAATTTTAAAGAAAAAACAAAACCCTACATTCTTTCCCCAGTCATTTTAATTTAGTTTAACCCCCCCTGCCCCCCTTTCCAGTTTCCCTTTCCCCCAGGAAAACCCACAGAGACGACCCTCCTTTCACTCACTGCTTTTTCTTGATAGACGCACGTTGGTTCCTGAGGGTTTCCCCTTTTTCCTCCTCGCGGGTTCTATCAACCCCCCCCCGGCTTGCGCTTCTCAGGTGCGGTTTGGTTTTCGATGAAGTAGGGCTGTCCCCCTTCCCCCTGTCAGCCCTCCGTTCAAGTAAACTGTCAGTTTTCGGCTCTCCTCGTCAAAAAGGTCACCTTTTCCTAGTTTTTTTTTCCCTTACAATAGATAGGTCTAGGTCCTTTTGTTCCATTTTTCATCCCGCCTTCGGTATTCCCCCCCCCTCGTTTTGAAGAAACACCCCCACACTTTCCTTCCGAATGCCATTTCCCAGATATAATGATCACAGGTTTTATTTCTCCGGTCCTTACCGTTTTTGTAATCACTAAATTTCTCACCCATGAATTTTCTCCCTTATGTTCCACCCCGTCCCGTTCCAATGTTTTAACCCCTTTTTTCCCCCCTTTTTTTACTCAGTTTTAGAATTTTTTTTATTTTTTTATACCCCCCTGCCCGCCGGTCCTTTCCGTTTTTTTTTTTTGTTGTTTTTTTTTGTCACGGAACCCCCCCCGGAATAGTAGTTTGTCCTCCAAACCGGATAAGGCGGATCCCCTTTTTTTTTCTTTCCCCTTCCCTTGCGGCCTCTCCTACGATTTTTCCAAGTTTTTTTTGAAAATCGTTTTTCCCTTCCCTAGTTTTCCAGGTCCGGCCCGCCACCCCAAAGGTTCCCGATGTTCCGCTGACCCACGTCCCCCCCCCAACCCCTTACTGTTTAGGGTTATCTTTTTTCTTCCTTCCTTTTACTCTCCTTGAGCCGCTTCTCGGGTTTTACTTGCCAACACCACTTCGCCCCGGGAAAGGCCTTCTTTCAATCTTGCAACGTTATAGCAAAGTTGTTTTCCGAGTTTCCCCTTACCTACCTCTAAAATATTTTGGGGGGGGCTCCTTTTGCCGGCCGTAATACCCACATTTTTCTCTCCCCCCCCCCTTTTTCATTTTTCCCTGCTTCCCCCTTCCCCCTTATGCTTTGGAGGTTTCCGCTTTTCCCCTTTTTTACACCGAGGCTTACAGATTGTTTTCCCCCTTGTGGTCGAGTTGTGGCTGAGCCGAAAAACCCCCTTCCCTTTCGTCCTTCTCCTTGGTCCCCCCATGAAGATTAGTAGTCCAACCCTGGTGGTTTTCTGTCAATATGGACTTCGCGTTCTTTCTGGTGATCTTCCCTTAGTGTACATCCTAAGTGTTCGTCCTCGCCCCTTTGACTCTATGAGGGAAAGGGGCTCAACCTTCCGTTTAATCTATCTTTTCTTCACCTTTTTTTTGTGTTTTTTCTCTCGATTTTCGACATGGCTAATATTCAGCTTCTTTTTTCAACTCGGTGATCTCAAACGGCGTGATCGCGACGCACCTGCCGTCGCATTCTTTGTTTTTTTAAGACCTTCTTTCTTCCAGGCCCCCTCCCCTGCTTGAAGGTATCATGTCGTCCCCTTTTTCCCACCCACGGCGGCTTTTCCCACGGCATGGAGCGCGTTATATTCCGCCTGCCCCACTTCTTAAAATGACACCTTCCTTTCCCCCCTTTAGTTTTCCCGAATTTTTTTCCCCCCCAACCATGAGTTTTTTCCCCTTTCTTTTACTTTTCGCCGGCCCCCCTGGACAGTCCCCCCCCCCTTCTGGTATTGTTTTCCCTCGTGGCCGAACCCTTTCTTTCCCCCCCCTCTTGAAAGACCCCCTTTTTCATTGGGTTTTTTCTCTTGTCTGGCTGTGTCTCTTGCCTCCACGGATGCTGATGATGTAATCTCATCCAACCTGGTTCTTCTTTTTTTTGTTTTTTTTTCATGCCTTTCAATCTCCCGGTGGCTTTCGGCCTCCCCCTTCCGGACATTGCCCAGGAGGTCCCCCTTTTTTCCCCCCCCAACTTTTTCCTTACCCTGGTCCCCCCCCTTTTTTTTTTCGCCAGTGACTTTTACTTCTCCGACCTGATTTCAAGACCGTTCACGTTGCTGAACTCGGCAGGTCAGTGACCAACCCCCATGACTTTGAGGAACTTCCCTTTTTTTTTCTTTGTTTTTTTTTCTGGGTGTTTACCCAATCCCCTGTTGAGTTCTCTGGTTTGTACTGCGATGGCGATGAAAACCCTTTCGATTTGACGCCCGCATTTGATTGACGCTTTCTCGCGTTTTCTTTCCTTTGGCCCCCCTCTCTCCAAACGTGTCGGGGTCGTGTCCCCCGGTTTTTTTTTTACTCGAAGTTGACCCCCTGCTTTACCCTTTTCCCGGCGCCGAGCGCCATTGGCCCCCTACTTTTCCATAACATGCCAGGTTCCCTTAAACGTCTTTTTTTTGGTTGGGGTTTTTTGGTTTTTGTTTGTTTGTGAAGGGGAGTCGTCTCTCGTTCGTTTCTGGTGCCCCCAACCCCCCTGGCTTTCTTGACTCCCAAGGTTCCTTCCAGTACAGGCCCCTTACTTCCCCCAAACCGACCCCGTCGTGGTGCAAGTCCTTTTCCTTTTGGATTTTTACCGTCCGCTTCCTGGTGACGACTCCGAACCACACTTGGCTTCCTCAGCCCATTTTTCCTTTTCCCGCGGCGTCTCAGATGTGGTCGCCCTTTCCCCCTTCATGTTGAGAAATTCATAAGCCTTTTTCCTTTTTCCCCCCTCCCAAGTTTGTTTTTCACGTCCGGAGGGTTTTTTTTGTATTTAAAAACAATTGCGAACTTTCCGTACCGATTTCCCTCTCAACCCCCCTTTTTTGTCCCCCCCCTTCTTCCCTTTTTTCCCCCCCGGGTCCCCTTTCGTTCTGAACTTGTTCCCCTTTTCCTGTTGCAAGCGTGAGCCTTTTCACTCCGGGTTGGTTTGGCTTTCTCTTTTTGCCCCCCCCCCACAGATTTTTTCTCTTTCGGAACCCCTCACCCTGTTTGGCTCCCTGAAGAAATTTTCTTCCTTGGCGTCCCCGTAGACTGTCCCCCCCCCCTGCCCCCCCCCCCCCCTTCCTTAACGTTCCGTGAAAAGATGACCACCCGTGTTCCCCTCATTTTTCTTCCCCCTCTTTTTTTAGTGGTACAGCTTTACCGTTCCATATTTTCTTTTACTCAGAACCGATACATCACGGCCCGCCCCCGACTTCGATTTAGTGCTTTTGGTTTTGGGGCAGACCCGCTCCCCCCCCTCCTATGTCCTATTCCGTCAGGTTCCACCCAATGGAGAGTGTCCAAAGGATAACGTTTTTCCGAAAAGTGGGCACCCCTCTGCCTGATTTAGGCACCCCCACCTTGAAAACCCCCCCCCCCTTTTCCCCTTTTTTTGGTTTCGCTCCCTTCCCTTAGCTTCTTTAAAGTATTTGGCATTCTTTGGATCACCAAAGTCTTTCTTTTAAATGTGAGATTCCCTCGGATATTCCCCGTCCCTCTCCACCTAGCTCAAAAGTTCTTTTTTGAGGCGATTTTTCCTTTTTTAAGGGGATACCTGATTTTCCCTATTTCCGCGGACCGGTTCTTCCATCGAAGGTGAGGGCCCAGCTTACCCGGTTTTCTGTTTTCTTTCTTGGTCACAACCCTTTCGTCAACCTCCCCTCAACCTTTGGCTTCTATTTCCTTGGTTGTTAGGGAACCCCGTTTTGTCATTTTTCTGGTTTTCTTTTTTTTAGTCCCCTATCTTTTTCATCCTCCTTTTGTTTTTGTTGTTTTTTTCTTGATTCCTAGCTCCCCTCGCTAAAAAGCAGGAGCAAAAAAGGGTCCCCCTGTCCCCCAGTTTTTATACCTTTTCTCCCCCCCCCACCCCCCCCCGACACCTTACAAAACCCTCTTCACTTGAAGACTTTTCTCCCCTGGCCCGCCACCGGACCCGAAACCCCCTCCTTTTCCTCCTTTTCCTTTTTCACCCTTTTCCAGGGGTGCGGAACTGGGACGCGTTGCTTCCCCGCGTCCCACGCCGGCCCCCCCCCCCCCCCCCACGATTGGTTACAAAACCTTTTTCCTGACCTCGCGGGACTGTCTATGGCGGCGCTTCTTCTGCCTTTCCCTGACAGACTTCCTTTCCCATGGGGTTCCAGGCTTTTTTTTTCCCCCCAACCGATTACCAGATGATAGACCTGAAGCACCCCCCCCCCCCGGACGGGGGTTTTCCTTGGTGGCCCCCCCATACCATTACTCAATTCTTTGAGTGCCTTTTCAGTAGTTCTTTTTTTTTTTTTTTTTTTTTTATCGGCACGCGGGTAGTCCCTTTTCCCTTTGTGACCCCCCCCCGTCAGTCTATTTAACCCATTCCTGTAATTTAAAGACCCCTATTCTGTCTGTCCTTTCTTTAGTGTCTTCTTGTCTTTTGTTTTTGATTCCCCCATAAGATGCTCCAGGAAGTCCAAGGCCTACCGAGACCAGCTTTAGGCCTTCTGAGTGTTCCTTTTTCCCTTTTTTTTTTTTCTTTTCGATTATTTTCTTTATTGAAGCGTGTGCTTGGCTTTTCTCGCTTTCATTTGGAACCCTTTTTTAAAAGTAATTTGCAGAGTTTTTGCAAATCCTCAGTGCCTCCCACCCCGCACCCAAAAAAGTCAGTGCCTTGACCCTCCCGGTTCCTCCCTTTCCCCGAGTACCTTTAATTTTTTTTCTGATCTTTTCTTATCCCATTTTTTTTTCTTTTGGTGTTTATTTAAAATAGGTTGAGTGCCTATTCTTTGGTTTGCATGTTCCTACCCCCCCCCCCCCCCCCGCAGAGTGACAAACTACGGGACTTTTTTTTGGGTTCCCCCCCACAATCATCTTTAGGGAGTTCTCACCCCCCCCAATTGCCGTTCGCCTCAGCTAGAAGGCCCACCCTCCTTTTCCCTTTTCCTCCCTTTTGGTCCTAGAACTTTTCTCAATTTTCAGCATTTGGGAAATCGTCTTTAGATCACACCTCCTGGGTTTTTTTTCTCTTACTTCTTTTTTTCTTTTTGGTTTTCTGATGTGACTGATTTTTTCTGCCTTTCCCTTTAGTTCCGACGATGGAAAGGTGATTTCCCCCCTTCCACTGTTTTTTTTGCGAGTCTGGACGTTTTTTTCCTCCTTGAAAACGGCCCACCCCAAATGGGATATAGTGCCTCTTCTGGTTCGGTTGGCAGCAAATATAGTTCCTTTTCCCTCGTTTCTCCCCCCCCCTTTTCCAACATTAGTCCTGCAGCACTTTGATTATGACCGATGCCCCCCACATTTCCGATCCTCTCCCCCTCCCTTCCCCCTAATCTGCTTTTTCACCCATCACGTGGGGTGATTCTCCCCTGTAATAAAAAAAAAAATGTACCTTTAGAAACTTTAATGTTCCCCCCCCTTGTTTTTTTTTTTTTTTTTCGTAACAGCCCTGACACAGTGGTCCTTTTCTCTTTAGCCTTGGGGTTGTAATCTGACCACGTCGTGATTCATTCCCACCACCCTAATTTTTTCCCCTTTTATTCCTTTCCCCCCCCCAAACGTGTTCACTTCCTGGTCCGGTCCGTTTCGAATCTCCCTTGGCTTTCCTTTGGTGAGTTACCCCCCTCTTATATTTTTTTTTTTTCCAACCTTCTTTGTGACCCCTAGGTCCGTGAACTTTTTTTCTTCTTTTGCAAGATTCCCACATTGTTTGCGTCAGCCCCTGATTTCCACCTCCCCCTCCCCCCCCTAGTCTTTATTTTGTTGATTTCCTTCTCTGCCGATATCCGGGCCCATCACGGCTTTTTGCCCCGACCTGAGGTCGCTACAAGTTAATTCTCTTTTTCTTTCTTTTCAAAACCTTAGACAGGCGATTGTCCTTGCCCCCCCTCACAATTCCTAAATCATGGGTGGGGCGACTTCTGCTGGTTGCCTTTCTTTTTTACAGTTTTTGTGAGACCAAGGTATTTTTTTTTTCGAGGTGCAATGTTTATTGTCTATTTTTTTTTCCTACTGGCCCCTCCTCGAATGCTTACCACGCGCTCAGATTTTGTTCCTACCGAGGGGCTGTCCCTTGACTTTTCCCCCCCTGATGCCTGCCCGAAGGCGTTCTCAGGGGGGGCATCACATTTTTTGAGATATCGTCTTTCCCACCTGGTCTTCCGGGGAAAATACTTGCCCGGTTTTTCTCCTCCCCCGATTGTTGAGATGAAACGGTCAGTGGGTCTCGACCTTGAATCGCAAGAATCTGTTTTATTTTTCATGTTTTTTTTTTCCAGGCCGCAAAGCGGTTCTCCTATCCTAGTGTGTTGGCATTGAGATTTGTCCGCTTTTTCCACTGTTTCCCGCTCATCTTCCTTTTTTTTTTGGCCGACTTACTGTTCCTGTCTAATTACCCTTTTTGGCTCTTTAAAACGTGACACAGACTTTTTTTTTAATTACCGTCCCAATCTTGGACTCGACTATATCTTCCTTTTTGACACTTACAGTTCGGCGCAGGGCCTTTTTTTACGCACTTCAGACCCCCCTAGGACCCCCCCCATCGCCCGTCACCACGTCATCTTTTTCCCTTTTTTTTTTTTATTTTCTACCCGCGGGAACCCCCCCCTCGTCCCCCCCCGGCCGACGGCCATTCGGCTTCAACCCCTTTGGTTTCCTGCCCCATGTGGGTCCCATTTTTTCTTTTTTTTCCCCCCAACAGAACTTTTTAAGCCCCACATGATTTAGTTCTTTGGTCTCTCTGATATACGTTTTCAAAGATTGTAGGGACCAATTTTCCTCCTTTTGTTCTGGGATTTGCTCGTTGGAACGACCTTTTTTTGAGCCCTCATTGCTCTCTCAGACTAACCCCTGAGGCCGAACACCTCTGGTTTTGTTTTTAAAGGCCCCTTTCCCCCGTTTTTTTTCCCCCCCCCGGTGTCGGCGGTTTCTCCCTTCTGCCCGTTGGGAATGTTTCCAAGCTCTCATTTTTCCTCCCAGGGACTTTCCCGTCTTTCCTGGCACCTTTTTTATGGGTCTCGAAAAGACCCGACGATTCCTTTTTCTGATTTTGCCGTTCCCCCCGATGAAAACCCCCTTCCCTCTTTTTAGTCCATTTCTCCTTTTTCCCTTCGGCGGTCAGGTTCACGTTAAAAAATTGGCCGTTGTACCTTTTCATGATTTCCTGGTGAGTTGGCTCCCTTTACCACACTTTTTCTTGGGGAAAGCCGGAGTTGAGCCTTCTTGTGATCCATTTGGCCTTCTTTCACAAGGTGTAGTAGACCTTCTCCGAATTGACTAGCTCTTATGAACTATTTTTTATTCTTCTAGACTCCCGACGGGGTCACTAGTGCCTCATGAAGTAGGTGGTAGTTCTCTTCCAGGATGGACCCGTTTTTCTTTCCGTGTATTTCCACAGTCTTTTTACATTGAACGGCCCTGTGACCGTACTCCCCTACCCGTAAGCGACCCTCAAGAACCGCAAGCCACTTTTGGATGTGCGACCGAAGTCCTGAGGAAGTTGTCCTTTCTCCCCAACCCCCAACTTTTCTTCTCTTTGGTGCAATCCAATTCCTCGATTTAACAGCCTTACTTTTGCGCCGGAATTTTGGTTTGATCCCCCCCTTCCTCCTCTGGATGTTCAAGAAACCCAGGCCTTTTCAAGCCGGCGTGTTTTTGCGTTCCCATTTTCCCAGCTATTCCCAACACATCTTGAAGATCCCCCCCAATTTGCCTTTTCCCTCTTCCCTTTCCACCTGGGACAACCTCATGGGGCACTTAACTGGTACGAGACCTCGAGCTCGGTTCACCCCTTGAGGGTTTTTGCTTGCAACACCTAGGGATTTGTCTTGCCCTTGTCTGGACCAAAATGATGCCCAAGAACTTTTCCCAGGCCCCCCCCCGTTTTTCTTTAGTGCCCCCCAGCCCAATCCAATCCTTACGGAAGCTGCAAGCTGACCGTGAATTGGGCACTGTGACCCCCACGGTATCGTTTTTTTTTTTAGCCCTCTTCCCCCTAGTTGAAAGTAACCTCAGCTACATAAACGCGACCCCAGCATTCCCCCCCCCAGGAGCTGTCTTTATGGCAGACGACTCCCCGGCGTGTGTTTTCCCATAGACTGACGGTTAAACCTCCGGTCTTTACACGTGCTTGGACAGATACTTGGAACTTTTGCCTCGCAGATCCTCCTTTTCTTCCCCCAATGCCCAACCCCGTTTCTTTTCGTTTTGTTGGGTTGATATTTTGTACTAGCATGATGGGCGCCTTTGTGCTATTGCCACCCGTTTTTATTTTTTTTTTCCGTGTCGGCTTCATTGCCTGTTCTTCCGTCAGCCATGAAAGTTGCGCGAGGCCGTGCGTGGCGGCGCAGGGCCCCTTCCTTTTATGAGCGGGGTTTTTTGGTGGACGCAGCGTTAATTAGGCCTTCCCCTGCGAACTGGCTTGAACACCCTCAGCTCAGGTGAAGGTCGTTTAGTCCCTTTTCGTTGTGTTTTTCCCTTTTTTTCCTTTCACATCCTTCATTTTTCCTTCCCTTTTTTGATTGGGTTGGAATTCATTTTTTTTTCAATTTTTTTCTGGGGCCGGTTTTTTCTTTTCTTTTCGCAT
>Ga0179593_1651236_pt1 | contig 30164 bp, 30 predicted proteins | sample CZODoug2_1_08_16_FD_185931 | JGI IMG/M metagenome (GOLD analysis project Ga0179593, IMG submission 185931) | Vadose zone soil fungal communities from Angelo Coast Range Reserve, California, USA - CZODoug2_1_08_16fungal (PacBio error correction) | ecosystem: Environmental > Terrestrial > Soil >... | reverse complement strand
TGCAACTTTGTTTCCCGGTCCGTTTTGTTATTCGAGCCTTTTCCTCCAGATTTTATATCGAGTTTCCCAACCTACTTCTCCCCGGTTTTTTTTTCCCTTCGCCGCACACCCCTCCCGATTTCCGGGTAGCTTTCCTCCGAAGATCTCGTGTTCCTTCCAATCTTGGTTCAAAGGGTCTGAGCCGGGGTCAAAACCTTTGACTTTTCTTAGAGCCTAGGCCAGTTCCTAAAAGAGATTGCTCCTCTTTAGTTAGATTACTTCTTGCAATCCCCCTTTCTTTTTCAACGTAGTAACATTATAGTTACATTCTCTCATTATCACCCTTTTTTCCTTTATTGTGGACTTCCTAGAACTCCCAGCCCCCCCTCGACACGCGGATTCATCGGAGTCGTTCGGCTCTCTGCAAATAGTACAAGAAACCCCCAGATTCTCTTTGAAGGACATGGCCTTATCACGGGAGACGGAAAATATCGGGCCTTATCCTTGACTTCAGGTCACCTCGTGAGCGGAGAAGATTTGTCGCTCCCGTTGTCTCCCATTCTTCACCTTTATTCCCCACTCTTCTTGAATAACCCTGTCACCCTTTTTCTCGTTCTTCTGTCTTTCGCGACACTTCTCGATCCTCATGGATCCTGAAGCGTTCCCTTATGCCTCACAGCCCTGTGTTTTCCCTGAACCATGGTCTCAACGTTCGGTTCTTCCTTTGAAGACTCTGCCTGCGGATCTTTTCCCTTGGTCTTTTTGACAAGTTGTCTCATCAGAAGCCCTACGAGTTGATTATTCCCACCACTCGCTTGTCTGTCTTTGCCTTTCCCCCCCCGAACCCATTTATCCCCGATTTCGAAGGAACTAGTAGGTTCGTCCCTTTTTTCCTTTTACTTTCCGGTCTGCGATTTACTCGCCCCGAGCTTCCGAAGACCGCAACGACATTCTACGGCCTTTCCCTCGTTATCTGTTGTTTTGATATCAAAGCTGCCTTTTCCCAGTCAGTGATTTGATGGCTTTTCCCTCCCCCATTAGGATAATAGAATTTTTTTTTAAAAGGCTCTGGCATTTAGACCCCCTTACTTTTTTCTCGACAGTTTTACTGTCTCGACCATTCTTCTTTCGAAAGTTCACACCCCCGCCTGTGATCACCCCTTTTACTGTTTCTCCTTTGCTCTTATTAACATGTCTGATCTTTTTTCAACGTTTTATGTTTCCCTTTTCCGATTTCCAATGTGGCATTCTTTCAGAGGTGCGTGCAACCTCTGACCCTCAGGCAAAACTTTACTCAAAAACAATGTTAGCACGCATCAAATGTCATAATCCCCGCACGAGATCCCCCTTTTGACGCTTCCTTCGCAGACCCGACTTCATTTCCCCTCTCTGATCGCTTTGTTCGATCTGTTTTTTAATGTTCCCCCCCCTGACTCCAATTGACCCAGCTGCTCCAGGTCTGTAACTCGAAGAGTTAAGATCCGACCCCCCTCCCCTACAGCCTCACCAAATCCCCACTTCCTACATTTATATTCCCCCGGACCCGCTTGAGGGCATCATTATAGATTTCCTATGAACAGTGAGTCGAAAGTTTCCTCTAGACTCCCCGTGTCTTACTCCTTCTGGTAGCCCTTTCACGATAAGCCCCCTCCCAAGATCCCGACAGGATTGAACCAAATCGTTACTCGTTCTTTAAATTTTTCCGGATATGCCTCCCCGGTACCTCCCTTCGATTGCCGACATTTCCTCTCTGACCCCTGTGGTGTTTGCGGGGACTCAATTCTTTTTTTCTTCGGATGAGCACTTAGATCTCCAGAGAATTATCTTAAAGGAATTTTTCTTGTTCCCCCAGACTTTACCATATGAGCGCCCTGCTGTTGCAGAATAGGTATGGTTCCTTGTTCTTCACTAATGGTTTGGAGTCCCCCCCCACCTCCGGAGAGCCCGAAGGCCCCTTTATAGCCCCCCCCTTTCCTTCCATTTTTTTTTAAATCCCTCGTTCCTGAGTCCAAATCGAGAAATCCACCACTTTTTCCGTTTCATGCAGCCTTTTTTTTACTGGACTCTTTTTTCCCACACCTTCCCCCCCCTTCTGTCTTGACGACTTTTTTCCCCACACAGTGCCAATCCTTACTCTTGCCTAAAGGACTCCGCTCCTCCCTCAATCTCGATTTCATTCTCTTCCTCTGAAGAGGATTGAAGACCAGAGGTCTGCAGTTTCCCGCGAGAGGATTTTCTCAGTTTCCCTTTTACTGTTGAGATCTCTTTCCCTTCTCCTCCCAAGACTCCTCCAGATGAACATTTCTGAGAGGAATTATTCCAGCAAGTATCTTTTTTGAGAATCTCTTCAGCAGACCCCTCAGGCCTGAGACCTTGATTAATTTTCCTGGTGATTGAGAGCGTTTTTCTAATCTTACAGGGGTCCCCCTAGTGACTTTTTGAACACCAGACTACCTGCACGCAAGGCTCCCTTTCCCGATGTAAATTGACAGCTGCCTTAACTTCAGGTCTTTCCCTCAATCTCTTGTAGGATTACGTAGTTACCCGGTTTTTCTACCAATTCATACCATTTCCTGTCGGACCTTCCCCATTTGGCTATTCTTTTCGGTCCCCCCAGACTCCCTGGAGGACGCGACCATTCTAGTTATTCAGACGCACAGTGCTTCCTTTTAGGCCCTTTTCTCTCGCGCCTTCTCCAGAGTTTTGCAGCTGTGCTCCCCCATGTCCAGCGTCGATAACTTTATGGTCCCTAAAGTCTTTTAGTCAATGAAACCGAATCTGTTTTGGATCCGATTTTTAGCCGAGGAGCCTTTTTGACCATAGCCCCAATGATTATAGATCTTCTTTTCCCCCTCCTAGCCGAAATTTCAGAGAGTCCCCTAGCCCTTTTCTTAGGCTTCTTCGGAATTCAAGCAGAATCTCGAACTTGACTTCCACTTCACTGAGTCTTCATTGTCGTATTTATCTGGAGTGGCCCTTAGAAGGCCATCTTTACGACACGGTTCCCATGTGCTCCTCTCCTCTCTCACATCCTGCTTCTTGCTTGGCAGCGTTCTTACAGAGTTTCCAAACCCTCTGGTTTCTCCATGCGTCTTGTCACACCCCTGTAATCGCAGTTTTCCCGTCAATATTCGCCTTTTGACCCCTCCACCCCTTGGCAATTAGGTTTTCGGTGTCCAATCTTACTGTTTAAGTGACCTTCCGTGCCGCTTTCGACCCTCCAATTCCTCCGGTTCTATTAACACCTTCCCGGCTTTTCCCCTGATCGCCGATTCTACTTTTTAGCGGAACTACTTCTTTGCGTCGGCGTGGTTCCTCTGTCCTCGACTTGACTGCCTACGTCGAAGGCACGCCAGTACGTGTTTTTATGTCTTAGATAGTTTTTCCGCAAGTTCAAGGCTGTCCCCTTAGTTCCCCCCAGTACGCTGCGATTTCGTGACCCTTAACGCGCGTCCTCTAAGTCAGTTTCTGTTTCTGGACGCAGATTCCTATATTCCGTTTTTGAGTGATAACCCCCTTCCGTAACCTCCCCCTTTTGCACGGGCTGCGTTTTTTTTCTACCCTGAGAGGTGTCAATATCTTCGTCTTTTCCATACGAACTGAAGCGACTGAAGATGCGAACCCCAGAGCACCCTCTAACGAATACGGATTCTTTCGCCTCTCCCTCTACCCTCTCCCCGACGGACCCCCCATTACTCGCTCACGATTACCTTTTAAAGGGCTCAAGGAACTCGGAAAAGCAGGAGCAAACCCCGAGGCCTTTCCCTGAAGACAGCCCCCTCACTATACATCTTCGAGAAGGCAGGAGGACTTTTTTATTGTTTACAAATGAGCACTCCAGGGGTTAGAACTTTTCAAAGGGGCTCAAAGGTCCTGCTCTTTTCATCTCGGAAACGGGCTCCAACACAAGGTGACGACTACTCTAAACGTTTTGACCACCTTAAGTTTTAGAGACCTGGGTTTTCAGAGACAGCGTCTTTAAATTCCGAATTTTTCCAAATGAAATATGATTTTTTGATTACCCACCTGCGGACTTTGACTCCTCCCTCTTCGATTTGGAGGATTTTGCGGCTGTGAACCTTTTTGAAGAGCTTTGCCGACCCTTTCCCTCCCTTTTTTCCACGAAGATAGTCAGTACTTTGAAGGTGTGAACGCTTTTGTGTAATCCCAATGTGTCCTTTTTACGATTTTTGACGAAGACGACTACAGCGAGCTCGTGACTTCACGTTGTGAAGTTTAATTTCCCTCAGTCACGCTGCGCCATTCAAAATTACAGTCTGCTTTCGGAAATTGTAGCGCTAGTGAGGACCCCTTTTCGGTTAAATGACTCTGGAACATGGTTTAATTGTCTGGAGGTTTGAAGCCTGTCCTTTTTTCCACGATGGTTATGTTTTCCCGCAAGGATTTAGTAACTTCATTCCTTCAAGATTTTCTTTTTAAATTTTTTTCTTCCTGATTATTAGAGGGCGAATCGACCCCTTCTTTAACCGAGGCTACCCTTTGGCGCCAATGAACTGGAGACAGAACCCTCAGCATTTGGACTTTTGGTTGAGTCCTTGCCCCATCCTTTTCTATTAGATCCCCTTGTGCCCCTCCATGTCTTCTATTGAAAACCTGTGCGGTTGCAGTCCGAGACCTCCCCCCCCGGTAACTTAGTCCCAATTACGTCCCCCCATCTTTTCTGCCGTCCCCCCCGAACGGCCCCCCCCCCCGAGGCAAAGGCTTCCCCCCTAAGACTTCCCTTCAGTCCCTTCACTCCTGAACGAGTCCTGGTCCTTCGACCCCCATTCTAGATTTCTGCAGATTCTTCCCTTATCGACCGAGAGGTCAATCTCGGACGTTGGCCTTCCTCTGAAGACATTTTCCCCCTTTTTTTTTCAGCTTTTTCCACAGGTTTCTCAGCCTCCCCTTGATTCTGAATTGAATATGGCTTATTAGCCTTTCAGCTTTATCCGAGTTTGTCGTCCCCTCCATTTTCTTTTTTTCGGCTCCCCCACTTTATAGACTCCCCTCCTGATCATTGGTCCAAAGGGAGCTTTTGCGCTTCCTTCATCTTTCAAAGTTTTTGAAAAGTTCCCTTACTTTTTTCTTCCTCAAACCATCTAATTGAATTGGCCCCTTTCATAATTCCTTCCTCAGTTATATTTCCCAGAAGATTTTATTCTAGGTATAGGGTCGTCACATTTTCCAACTTTCCTGGATTTTCTGTCTTGTGACCAAAACTAATCTTTCACGTAGACTCTCTTCCTCGTAACCCATTGGTTTCTTTGTAGATTCCTTTCCTTCTACATTCTCAGTGTATGAGAACCGGACGTACCCTCGAAATTTTTTTCCCCCTCCGCAGTCTCTTTTCAATTAGTACCCCCCACCCCCCCAAACCCCCCCCCACAACCCCCCCCCCACCAAACCCCCCCCCCCCCCCACCCCACCCCCAACCCCATGAACCTCCCTTCTCCTCCAGAGCTCCCTTTTTCCCCAAGTCCCTTAGCACTTCCATGACAAACTTTTCCACTCTTATCGAAATACCGACAGAAGAATATAAATTTACTTATCCCAGACTCGGAGGCCGGCGACTTCCCCCCTCATTTTTTTACGTCTTTCAAGTCCTCTGGAGAAAGGATTCCTTTTCTTTCTCTCGTTAGTGGCCCGATTTTCTCCCATGTCTCAGCGACCCATGGCTTTTTTTTTTAAATCCCTTGACCTTTCAATTCACTTTCTGGAGCCTTATATTGGTCTCTTTTCTTTAGTGAGTTCGGGTCAGTTTCTTTCCCGGAGCTTTTTCCTTTCCCCTAAAACTCAATCTTTTTTCCGATCTTGCTTCGCTTTATTTCGAGCTCTCCCTCTTTTTTCCACTGCGCGCATCTTTTCTCCTGTGCATCTCTCTCTCACTATATTTTGCATTCGCCCGTTCTGCCGTCCTTTTTTTCGTCTTAAGTTTTCCCGGTCTCTGACTTGAAGCTTTCCCCCCCTGGCCTTCTCCTGTTCGATCTCTGTACTGTTAAGACATTTATTGCCAAAGGACCGGGCATTTGTCCTCTTTTCCCCCTCTTTTCTCGAGAGAATGGAGCTTAGTGGAGCCCCCCGGCACCGCCTCCTTTTCCTTCTGTCGTATCAGATATGCCTTTTTTTCATCGGGACGGGGACACACGCCTTCTGTTCCCCGTCTATTCCTAAGTTAGTTTATGGTGTTGTGAGACCGTTATTCTCCTCCTTTTCTCTTTCCCAAATCACCTAGTACCTCTTTTCAGATCGCTCGGAGTGGCGTAGGCCCGGGTTTCCCTCTCTTTCTGTAATCCCTATTTCTTTTCTTTCCGTTCTACTAGCCCGACATGCCAGATCCCCCCTTAAGATCCCTTGCCCTGAAATTATCTTGTAAATACAAGACCCGAGGAAGCTGCTACCACTCACCCATCTTTTATGATTCCTCCCTTCTTGGCTTTCGACGATAGAGGCTTTGAAACACCGAATTTTTTTTCCCCTTAAGTCCTTCGACCTCGGAACCTGTGAGTCTCCCCTGCTGATCATATGTTTAACCCCCTTCGGCCCCCGCCAAAACTTTCTTCGGACCCCCCTTAAATTTTCACCCCCCCTTCCCCCGCGTCCGAAGTCTCCAAATTTTTTGGTTTTCCTTCCGAGTTTCCCCACAGCCCTCTCGGACTCTAAAATTTCCTTTCCCTTTGGCCCCTTGTTTTTTTTTGAAAGAAACGGAGAGTTTCCCATCAGCCTTCCTTTAGAAGTCCCCCTTTTTTTAGGATGTTGCGAACTCCGATGTCTTTGAAGCAGGTCTTTAAAAGCTCAACCCCTCCCCTGTGTCCACCATGAGATAGATCTCTTGATTATTCTTCCTGGCAATTTTTTTGTTGGCTTTTTTTCTCCCCATCCTCGATGATTATCAGAGTTCCCAAAGCTCCGTAGGTCGAAGTATCCCCCCCTCTCCCCAAGCGTTCCACGTTTCTCTGTCAGACTTTTCGATCTTTCCCCATCAGCGTACACCCTGATAACGAACCCCGGTTCCCAGTCTCAAAATTATTTTTAATCCCATTACTTGGCAATGTACGTGGCTTGGATCCCCTTCGACACGATGACTCTGGAGCCCTCCCCCTGAGTTTTTGCGGAGCTAGCGAAGGAATTCCCCCGCCTGCTCCCGGACTGATCCCTTTTAAGTGTAAAAAATGCTTTTTTAAAGGTTTTTCAAATTCTGCAGTCCCATTCCCAGAATGTATTCCTCCCCTGTTGTAGGACTGCTAGGAGCCCTTTCAATCACGGTTCTCACTACCTTCCTCTGTGAGGTCTCTCGAATGTCAGAAGCACTTCTTTCTGTGGATCTTTCCCCCTCTAAACGTCTATTTCCCGAACTCACTGATTCACGCGATTTTTTTTTCCCGTATGATTCTTCCCTCCCCTTTTTTTCGAGCTTGAAGTGTTTTAAGTATCGTCACCCCCATTCCAACTTTTTCCGATTCCCGACACTCCGTCTGAACCTTTTTTTTAAGCGGAGATGAAGCCTTTAATTTGTCTGCACCTTTTGCCCCTTTGCGTCCTTCCCTTCCACCTGAGATAATTTCCTTCAAGACGCCGCAGATGTTTTTGCCTTGATATATTTCTGAGACTCCAAGCGGCTTTTTTTTTATCTTTCTTTATTTCCCTTGAGAGATCTCGAACCCCCCTAAGCTTTGAGCCTTCGTCCCGCGTTTTCTTTTTCTGCTTTTTCCTTCCTGCTGTCGACCTTCCTCTCGACAAATTCTTACAATCCGGCTGAGCCCCGTCTCTTTTTTGTGGTCCATTGCTTCCTTGAGGGCTCGCGTGGCTCATTTTCCCTTTCATCTTGGTGTGACCAGGGTTTTTTTCCCCCCCGGGATTCCCACTCCGGCCCCGCGTCGCGAGAGAGGCCGTATTTTTTTTTTACAGCTTTTTTGTAGTTTTTTCAAGCCTCAAGTTTTTCGTCTGCTTTCTTCTTTCCGAAGACCCTGGGTGGAGCTCGCATTTTACCACGATAGTTTTGCGTCATTCCCAATTCCACTGTGCGTCTCTTAGTACACGATTCCAATCGATTCCGATCCACTGATTTCTACCTGAAAAGCGCTCTCACCTTATTCCTGCCCAAGTAACATGATGACCTTAAGCTTCCGAACCGTAGACCTTTTTCCCGCACCCTTTGGAACGCTATATCATCCTCCCTTTCACCTCTGCCTTTTCTTCCCCCCCTTTTACCCTTTGCAGTATTCTCTCTCCAATTAAATCGTTATAGAAGGCAACCCTTCTTTCCCGGTTTCCCTTCTCGCGCCTCTTTCGTCTTGACCCTAGTACTTTTCTCTCAACGTGATGACCTAAGTCTCCCCCCCCACCTTTCCCAGGTCCCCTTTCCCTCCCCCTACCTCTTCCTCATCTGCTCCTCTCTTATGAAGATCCCTGAGAGAACGTCGGCTATGCACTCCCTTTTCTCGAGGTTAAAAACCCGCTTCGAGATCTCCCAGAATTTTTTTTGGCAAAAAAGCAGCAGATTTTCAGTGGTTCTTTCACCTTTAGTTCTGGGTTTGCGAGGTCCCTTAGACTTCTCGAGAAAGAACTGCCATCCATTTCCTGTTTTGCGTTTTTGCTTTTTCTTAGTCTTTTTTGGCGTCTCCCCAGGTGTCTTTAGTAAAATGAGATTTCCTCCAGTGCTTTCGTTACCCTTCGATCTCCCAATCTCTTCCAAGGACCGGAATTAGATGGTCAGAAGGCCTTCCATTTCCATGGACGCCGGGATTACTAGAAGTCCCCCTATTTCTGGATCTTTCTTTCCGGCTTTTTCTCATTTCCCTCCAGTCCCCCGGTTCTTTTTATTACCCCACGAGCGCTCTAGTTCAAAAGCATTCTCGTCGAACACGTAGCTCCCCTTTCTGAAGTCCCTTCCTGGTTAGAGAGCTTTCCTATATTTTAATAATATCCGGTTTGTTATACGATACCATGGTTTCACGCACAAACTTTTTTATTAGAGGGTAGCTTTGATATTCTTTCCCCCTAAGCCCTGTGAGTCTAATCCCCTTCGCATATTTGGACCTCTCTTTCCCTTTAGATCCTCCCTCACTCTTTCTAATCCGTAAACTCCAGAAGAGCCCTGAGTTTTGCGCGACCTTTCTCTGTCCTTCCGAAGATCCTCCCCCTTGATCCTTTCTGTAATTATACCTTTTGCTTCCCGCGTCATTTTTCAGATCCTTTGTCCCTCCTCTGTATCCTCCCCTGAATGAGCCGGTGTTTCTTGAAACCAATACTTCTTCATTTACCTCTCCGACGGCACCCTCCCCCCAGCAAGTGTTTTAAGGCTTTAGAACAGACTTTTTTTCCCCCCTTTCGCGTATACTTCGAAGCCCCAAACAATTCCAGTCCTTTCAAAATAAGAACTCTTTGTTTGTTTTCCACCTTAAGCCCCCCGGACTACTGGCAGGTTTAAGCTTTTTCCTTTTATAAGTGGAACTCTGACTGTCCCCCCTTTTAGCGCCCCTCCCCCCCTCTTTCTTCCCCCCCCCCCCTGCCTCCCGCCCCAAGATAGGTTTCTTTTAAGGTATGGCCGGCGTTGTCTGAGGGCTCCCCCCCTGTTCCCCCCTCAGGTCCTCTCCTTTCTCGGGTTTTTTTCTGCTCGCTGACAGTCTCCCCCACAAACTTACTTCCTTGCTCCTGACTCCAAATCTCTTCCCCCCGAATTTTTTCCGTGCCACTATTTTCTTATCGCCTTCTCCAGTGTAAGTGACTCCTTGGACAAAATCTGGAGACCTTTTTCCTTCTGAATGGAACCATTTTTCTGAGTAATTGATTGGACCTGTTCCCTTCCCTTCAATCCCCCCCTCTTGATTTATCAGAAATTTTTTCCTTTGCCATGCTTTTTTCATTTTCGCCACGCGGTAAAGGCCTCTTTCCCCCCTTTTTTTTATGGCGCGGCTTCAGCCCTTCCCCGCTCAGCTTTCGGGCGTCTCCGAAAACTTACCTTCCCTCTTGCTTCCCCCCCTATCAGTCCTACACCAGCCTTTTCTTTAGACCTCTTGACTATTTTTTTACTTAGTCCTCATAACGCTAAGAATAGGTTTTCCGATCCCATCACGCCTCTACCGTCCCCCCTTTTTGCAGTTTTTTCCCCTTACCTTTTATCGTTTCTCAACCGAAATCCCCCCCCCCCCCCGACCCTCTTCTTGATTCCTATCAACCTTGACTTTCATCCTCACCCCTTCTTGATTCTTCTCCAGGCTAGTTCCCGCCCCTGGAAGAAGTTTTCCTTCTCCCCCCTGACGTGAAGCAATCGGTTATCTGCCACCCCTTTTTTCCCGAGGATTTTCCCCCTTTTCCCGCATTCTCCTTCCCCCCTAGTTGGGGTTGTTCTTCTCCCCCTTCAGAGAGAAAAGGCTTTGGACCAAGATTCTCCTCCGCTTGGTCTCTCACTCTCTTTCTCACGTTAATCTCTGTCCCGCGAATCTTTCTCCTGACCACCCCCCCATCCCTCCGGAGCTTCCCTTTCTTCCTTATACTTGGAATACAGGATGACACGTGTTCTGGTATTCCCTTTTTCACCTCATTTTTCCCTTTTCCCAAGGTAGTTTTTTTCCCTCTTCAATGAGCGAATTCTTCCTGTCCCCCTACAGGTTTCCCTCGTTTACTTTCCCTGATCCTTTGACAAGGACTAAAACCTGTAGGCAGCTTCCCTTTTTTTCATACACCCATACAGATTTTTTAGCCCTTCCTTCGAATAGGTTCTCCCAGACCTAGACCCTCATAAATTTTTCTTGCGGTTTTCCCCCCCCTTCTCCCTCTTTAGAAATTTTCCCTCCTAAATCTCAAGTGAGCATTCTCTCCGATGAATCCCTCCTTTCCCAAGGAGCCTCTTTCCATTCCCCTTTCGCCCCCGTATTGACCTCTTTTGAAACATTCCCATGATGTCCCCTTTTTAGACTTGCTCTAGAATCCCCATGATCGTCCCTTTACTTTTTTTTCCCGAGGGATCCGACGATCCATTCGTTTGTTTTTTCCGATATTATCTACCCTCCCTTGTTTTTAATTTTTCTCCTCCCCTCCTCCCCCCTTTTTCTTTCATCCTTGCGTCGCCTTTTTAGGGCATTTTGGGTTCTTTTTTAAGAACTCCCTCGCTTTTTCGTCTCCTACTTTTCCCCATACCCCCCCCTTAGATATTTCCTTCCCAGCGTCTCTGTGAGCCAAAAGTTAACCCCTCTTCATGTTTTTCTCCCTTAGTCCTTCTCCTTTTTCGTTCTTCATTTTTCCCCAGACCTTTATGAGTACGAACCTGCGTTGTTTTTTTTTGTTGATTTTTTTTGTCTTTGAACTTTTCTTCTGCCCTTTACCGATGTCCTATGATCAGAAGGTTTTTACTTGGACCTCCCCTTGCTTCCCAATCTTTTCTCTTCCTTGCCCCCAGATAGATTCTTTGTACCTTATTTTCCCTTTTGAGTTTTCGCCGAGGTCCCTGCCCGATGCCTTTTTATAGGCTTTCTCCACCCCTATTTCGTCTCTCTCCCATTTTTAGATAGGTTTTTCTGGCATTTTTTGGAAGTCAAAAGACCTCCTCTTTTCTTTCCCGAATCCGCCTGAATCAGAACGAGAGCCCCCCCCCCCTTAAATAACTTTTCCTCCCCCTACTCCCAGTCCCTTTCTCTTTTTAGCGGATGGTCTCTGTTCCTTTTTAAATCTTCCTCCTTTTCTTTTTTACACAGGACTTTTCCAGGCCCCCTATTCCTTCTATGAAGTGACGAAACTCATATTCTTTTCCGCCGATTTCCGACCTTTAGAACTCTCTCGGCCCATGGTACCGTTCTTGCCCGCGCCCAGTTTAAACCTCCTTTTCCCTTTTTTTTCGCTTGGCATCTGCAGTTTTTTCTGAGACTAGCAATGGTGAAGCCTCAAAGGGAGGACTTCTTCAACCCCCCTCTACGGCCCAAAGACCCCACCCACTGGGCTTCGGCCGCTTTCAAATTCACTTTCCACATCTTCTCGTCGAGGCTTTTTTTCAGCTCTCCTCTTCTAACCGTTTTTTTCCCCGAAGACATCAACATTCAGTAAGTTTCCTATTCCTTTCTCTTTTTGACTTTCAATGTCCCCCTCTTTTTTCCCCGACATTTTTGATCCCCTTTTTCACGTTGATTCCCTTTCCGTTCTTTTCCCCCTCGAGAACACCAGTTCAGATATTTTTCAAAGTTCCCCCCCCCTTTCGGTAGTTTTTTTCTCTCAGATCTTCCCGTTCCCCCTCTTCCTCAGACCCTCCCCCTAATTTTTTATACTCTCGGTAAGGACGCCGGTTGGAGCGACTCCTCTCTTCCCAGTCCCCCAGACCCTTCTATTCTCTTCGCCCTTCTTCCTGAAAACATTTTTTTAGCATTTCCTTATTAGGACTTTTTTTTTCCTTCTTTCCATCCGATGGAGCCAGTTCTTCTATTGACCCTTTTTTTTGGGCTTTCTTCTCCCGTCGCACCCTTTTCGTCCTATGCTTCCCCTTCCAGATGCCATGAAGTTCTTACTCTATTTTTAAAGCCATCTCTGCCGCAAATGCTTCCCCCCTTTGTCCTCTCTAAAGCCTATTTTCCTTTCAGGCTTCCCCCCCCTTCCTGAGAGTGACATTAAGGCCTTTCGTTTGACTTCCCCCCCCCCCGACTCTTCCAGGAATCACCTTTTGGACTTCTAGACCCCTATTCCGCCTTTTGAGATTGACCCCCTTATTCCCTTAAGTTTTTCCCGAGAGGTGTTTTCCCTTACCTTCCGGTCCTCTCCTTTCCCCCTATTTTCCTTCTCCCCTAACGACACAAATACATAAAATCAAGATAGCTTCTTTTGCCGTTTCCTTCCTTCCTCCATGACTTCTTGATTTCCTAGATCTTTAGGATCCCCTTAAAGCCGCGCAACTTGACTTCCCTTCTCTCGCCCTCCCTTCTTCCTCTTTCTCTCCCCTTTCCTGTTGTTGTTTTTTTCCTTACCGAAAGTCCCCCTCCTTTTTCTCGGATGCTCTCCTGAGGATGTTCCTCCATTTCGGTCGCGATACTAGGATTCTCTCTTTTCCGATTTTCTCCCCTTTCAAGAGTATCTCCTACCTGTATGATCCTTTCAATTTCTTCTTTTCCCCGGAAATCCCTTCTTTTCCTGTGTGTCCTTTTAAAACTTAACTTTTTAAATTTCTCAATTACCGAATTCCTTTCATTCCACTTCAAGTTTCTTTGATCGCTGTTAGCATTCTTCTTCGTTGAAACCCTCAAGGTCATTGTTTCCCTGACGTACGTTTCCTGAGACCTTTCTCATCCTTTTGAACGCTAGGAGACCGAATTAATTTGAGATACCCTTTTCTGCACGGAAATCTCCGCTCCCCCCTTCCTTCAAGCCCTCGTTACCCAGATCCTCTTTTCCTCTAAGAATTAAGACAGTGAGAAGACTTAAGTTTAGACAGATTTTTCCCTCATGTTCCCTTTCCCTCTTTCGAGCCCTTCATGTTCCTATGAGTCATTCCCTTTGACATTCCACTATTTCCCTTATAGGAGAAGATTTGGTCCCTTCCAGTCCCCTTTCCTCCCTCGGTCTTTCTCCTCCCCCTCCTTTTAGGCCTTTCTACCGACCCTTTAAGGGATTTTCCCTTTGAAATGGCGTACCCTAACCTTCCAAATACTTTTTTTTCTTTTTTCTCTATTTCCTTTCTTTTTTCTTGCTCTCTTTTCCTGTGCCCCCCCCTCAGTCTTTCGCCCCTCGTAAATCCCAATAAATCAAAACAGGGTAGTTCCATATTATGCTTTTTCCCGCTTGAGACCCCCCTTCCTGTATTTCTTTCAATTTCTAGTAGGCTATTTTCATGCCGTCTTCTTCGACAAGTGTTTCCCATGACATGGATTTTTAGGAGAATTGCGGTTTATCTCCCCCCTTCTTTGGCTTTTTTCCTACCGTATTTAAGTGGTTTTGCTTCGTTTCTTTTATCCTTTCATTTTAACATCCCCCTGTTTTAAAAGTTCTTCAGACCCCTCGCTAAGGAACAACTGAATCATTAATCTTCCCCAAGTACCCCCCTTCTCTCTTTCCGATTTCGTTAAGTCTTTCCGAGGCTTCAGGAAAGAACTCTGCTTTTTTTTCCTTCCTGACCCCGGTCTCCCCCCCCCCTGTCCTGATTCAATCTATTACCACCATCCGACGTGATACTCCCCGACATCGCCATCTTCTTCCCTTCCCCTTTTCTTTTGAACTCCTCCCGAGGATTCTCTTTGTGGTTTCTCTAGTTTCTTTTAACCCCTTCCCTTCTTTTTTGGGGCATCGAGGTTCTCTTATGGGCCCTTTTCTAGTTTCTCCATCTTCTTTTTTTCTTAATACTTGATCGGCAGGCTACTGATTCGTTTTCTTTCTTTTAGCCGAGACTCTCCACGGCTCCCTTGAGCATTGGCCAGAGACCCACGTCCCACTTCCTCAATTTTTACCCCTCTTCGTCCCAGATCCCCCCTTGGCGTAGTATGGCTGACTTGATGAGATTTTTTCTCATGGATAAATGTCCCCCCCTTTCCCCCAATTTTTTTCCCCCTTGACGCCCCTCCCCTTTCCATTGGACTTTTCCCTCTTGCCCCCCCCCAAAACTTCCCTTAATTCATCCCTCACAACCCTCGATAGGTCTTACTTCTTTTTCCCCTTCCATACTTTAGCCCTTTGAGCTTTTTTCGATTCTTTTGATCCTTTCCCTTTGAATTCCTGAAGTCCAATCCGATGAGATTAGCTTGTTTTGCCTCGTCATGAAGACCGCAAACCCTCCCCTCCCTTCGGAAGTTCTTCCCCCCCTTCCCGGTCATTCCTAGGCGAGATTTTGTTATTGTATTAACTCCCCCCCTCTCCCCCCCAAGCCTACCCCCCCTTACGCCCCCTCTTTTCTTTGGAATAGTCAACTATCGCTCTGTGCTTTAGCCTAAAGCCAGGTGTTTCTCCTAGCTCTTTCGGTCCCTCCCCCCCCCCCCGCGGACTTACTGACCAGCTGATCTGATGAAAGTTCTTTCTTTTCATCTTTCTACCCTCTTCTACCGTTTTTCTCCTTGCCCTATCCTTTCAGTTCGGATCTTTAAATTGAGGGTCCCTTTCCCCCTTTTTTTCTCTGATCGATTTTCTTCTTTTTCCTTTTCGCAATCGCTGGCTTCCCTGTACCAGGATTTTCCCCTTATGTTCCCTTCTTGCGACTACAAGCCTTCTTTTTGGCTTCCGAAATGATTGGACGCTGGGTCGAGTCCCCTTTCCAATGGTATCTGGGGCGGCTCCTGCCGGTTCCATTAAATCCCCTTCAGGACTATCTACGTACCTTTTCTTTGACGTTTCCCCCCTACTTCCGTTAGAACTGTCTCCTTCTTCTATTGCGTCCCTAGTTCTTTACCCCCTTCTTTTACCCAAGAAGAGATTTTTTTTTTTAATTGGACGATTTCCCCTGTAAGTCTCCCCCTTCCCCCTGATAACACTTTCTTGCAATTCTTTCCAAGTCAATTTCCCCTCGGAATTCCATCCCTTTCCTGTCTAGAATTTTTCTCTTTTCTCCTTTGTTGCGGTCATTTAGTTTCTTTTCTCTCGAGTGCTTTTTCCCCCTTACGCTCGGCGTCTTCCTCAGATGAAAGTTCTCCTTCTTCGGAGGCAGAGGGTGGAGACGGACCTCCCTTCCCCTCCTTTTTTTTCCCTCCCCCTTATAGATCGTCAAATGAGACCACTTCTACTTCCTTTTTCTTTTTGTTTTTCTGACTCCGTCGTTCAGGTACTCTTGCGTAAGCCGCCTTCGATACTCTCCCCTGCTACTAATGCTTATTCAGTCTCCTCTGTCAAAGTCCTCCATTTTCCCTTGGAGGGCCCCTGTATTCCCCTCTTCCAAAGAGTGCCCTTTGGTCGTGACGAAACTACGGACCGGCTTACAGCCATGGGAGACCTCCCCTTTTCCGGGCCTCCTTTCGCGCTTCTGAGTCTTTTTTTTTAAGTTTTCCCCTTTTTTCCGTATTCGCGACTGGTTTCTTCTTCCTACATACATGCACCCCCCCTTTGATGCCTTCTTCTTCTGCCAAGCCTACCCTTTCTTTTTGGTTTTTCCCTTAAACTTCCCCCTTTTCGTACTGAGATACGACAGCGGAGCCATCCGAATTTATGAATCATCCCTTATGCTTCTTCCCCCTTTCCTCCTGCTCCCGTTTTCCAGCTGTCTCCCCTCCCTTCAGAAATTCTCCAAAGATTCCCCTTCGTATGGCGAAAATTGTCACCTACCGATTAAGTACCTTGCCGACTCTACCACTCCCCCTTCCCCGCTTTTTAGATATTTTTCAAATTTCCTCCGGTCCCCTATGGCTCCAGGGTCTTTTCTTTTTTTTTGGCTTTAGTCGAACAAGTCCGACTGTCTTCCCCTCGGTCATTTTACCTTTGAATCCTTTCGGCGGGCTTCTTCCTTCCCCATATATTATCCATGGCGTGGAAGATTCGTAGCGCCCTTTCCCTCTTTTAAAACTCCCTCTTCGCAGCCCCCTTTTCCCCTTCCTTAATTCCCCCCCCAATTCCTTATGACCTTCTGAGCCCACCTCCTTGATTGGTCTCAGGCGTCTTTGCATCTACATGTGTCCTTCTCCTGTCTGCCCCCCTTCTTTTTTTTGTATTCCCCTTTGAACTACTTCTTACATTTTTCCTCCAATTGCCCCTTTCTTAAGTTTCGAAGAACTCTTTTCCCTTCTTTTTCTATATACCTTTTCCTTTTCCTTTCTGTCCCCTTTCCGCCTAATTCCCCTGTGGCTCCCAGGTTCTAGAATCTTTTAGATACTGTGCTATGGCTTCCCCCCTTTCCTTTGCTTTCTTCCCCCCTTCTCCGGTTCCTTTTTCTTTTAATATTCTTTTACAGTTCTGAATTTTTTCCCCTAAAGCAGTACTTTTCGGGTTAGTAGAGCCCCCCCTTTTCCCTTCCCCTATCCTCCCTGAACCCTTCTCGCTCTTCTTCCTTACCTCCTCAACGACCTTCCGAAGCCAACTCTCCGTTTCCCCCTTCTCAAGACTCTTTTTCTTACTCCGCGAAAGAGCTTTTTTTCCTCCTCCGTTTTGAGATCTCTTCCCTCGTCCTTTTCCCCGCCCTTCTCAACAGTCCCCTTTGTTTGCTCTGGTTTCTCGGATGTGCGGTATCTTTCAAACTCTTTCGGGTTCTAGTCTGATTTCCTATGGAGCATTAACCCGATCTGGGCACCTCTTTTCACCCTCCTATGGCTTTCGAAGATCCCTGGACCTCTGAAGTACACCTGTACCCTCTCCTTCACCGCTTTCCTCTTTCCCTAATCCCTTTTTTTGATTTGATTCCTCTGATCTCTCCTTCTTTTAACCCAAGGGATCTTTTTTTACAATCTTTTCTGCTGTCAAATTTTTGAAACTCCAGGATTTTTTTCTCAGGCCTCTTTTTTCCCACGAAACCCTGGCTTCGGCATCGTTAAATGCAAATCTTCTTGTAACTCCCCGATTATTCCAGTGAGCTTTCCTTTCAAAGCCTCCCGAATTTCCGCAGATTTTTTTCCCCCTTTTTTTAGAGAGGGTTTGACTAGGTGATGCCCTGCCCTCTGACCAGCCTTTTCCTCCCGATTGGTTTCTTGATTTTTTTGCAATTTCCTTCTCCTTCATTCTTCTTCCTTAATTGAACCCCCGTGTACCACGCTACAGACCATCTCCCTTTGGACTTCTTTCCCGTTCGGGGTGCATACTTCTCTGCCTCCCCATACCTCTCCTTCCTAACATCCCTGGCTCTCAGCAGAGAGATCCCCCTTTTCTTTTTTTCCCTCCAGACCTGTTCGCGGTTTTTTCTTTCCCTCTATACGTAATTCACCCCCAATTTCTGATAATCGAAATAGCTTCGAAATTTTTCCAAAGACTCCTTCCCTCTTCTGAGTCTGTCATTTTTCGTTTGACCCCCTCTTTTTCCTTTATCTTTTTCCTTTTCTGATCTCCTTCCCTTGGAGGTTCCTCTTTCTTCCTTAGTGAGAGGTCATGCTAGGGCCTACCGTCCTGACTCTTAGTTCTTCCTGGATTTTTCTTTTTGTCGACAATGGCTGGAACTATTTTCCCTTTCCCCTAACTCCAGACCCTTTCTCTTCTTTCCCGGAAGATTTGCCAATAGGACTCGGCGATCACACCGCCAATCTCCTCGCGGTCCCCATGGAATACAATCTTTCTTGCTACCTCCTCCCCCCTTTATAGTTCTTGGCCCGGATGACCAGTTGCGGAGCCCCTTTTCTTTCCTTTTCTGCGAAGCCCTCTCAAGACCTTCCCTTTCTGAGTAGACATTTTCAAACATTTCCCCCCCTACATGGAGGCAAAATGACGGATGTGTCCTTCTCTTCAGTTCTCCTTTTTCCTCCGTTCCTTTACTTTTCGCAATTGTTTCTTTTACGTGGAAGGACTTCCTCCCCTCACGCACCTCCAATTCTGAATTTCGGAGAGCGGTAGAGCCTTTTTCCCTTTTTCCCCGATCTCTTTTTCCCCTTTTTTGTTGGATACCTCTTCGGCTCTTTCCTCCCCCAGATCTACCTTTGCATCTTTCCCTTTCAGACGAAGGTCCTTTCGCCTCTCTTCAAGAGTAATTACGCTTATGCAGCCTCAAGTCATTGCCGTCCTCCACCCTTGAGAGCGGTCATTGGATTTTTCTTGATCTTGTCCCCCGGATTCACGAGTGTTTTTTTTTGTCCTTAGAACTTACGGGAATTATTGCAGACCCCTCCTCTCTACCGACAAATTCCCCGGGTTTCGGTCATCCGGGGATTCTCTTCATGGCCTACTCCTCTTTCCCTCGAGGTTTTTTGTGGAAACTTTTTCCCCCCCTCGGCCTGGAAGTTTTCTAGTTGGCTTTTGCCTCCTAATCCCAATAAATTCATCCGATGCATTTTCGTTCTTTTGTACTTTTCCCCCTTTTGGAGACTTGGTCAGCCCCTCGCGTGTCCGGAAAGTTCCCCAGGAGTTATAGAAGACAGCGGACGACCTATCCGAATTTCCTTTTTATCATACCTTTCTGGTTATCTTCAGCTTTCTCCTTCATTTCTATTGAGTCCCCTAAGCGCCCATCCTTTCGACAATTGACATAGTATTGGCACTCCACTGGCTTCATTCCCCCTCCTTACCTCGACATTTTCCCCATTCCTCTTAGCCTCTTTTACCTTTCCCTATTAGAATCCTTACGTCGTAGGATCTCCAAGCGTTCCCTCGGGATATTTTGAGTAGTGCGGCGTTAGTTTTAAAATACTGGCCTTTCCTAAGCCTCCCTTTTATTAGTGCCTTTTAACTGGAGGTTCCCTTTTCCCTTCCGTTTTCGTTGAAAACGTTAGAGTTCCCCCTCCTTTTTCTTTGCAGCAAAGGTGTTTTTCCATAGTTTCACATATCTTAATCCCACTCGGTCCCCTCTCTTTCTCATGCCTGCGTTAGCGGATGGCTTTCCATCCCTCACAATTTTTTTGATTTCTTCTTGTAGTAGTCCTTTTCTATTTTAAGATACCTGTAGACACCCTTTTCCGACTTCCCTCCCCTCCCTTGGATGTATTTTCTACTGGCTTTCTCGTTTGCCTTCCTTTTCCGATGTTCTTTTGCGAATCCCGTAAAATTTCTTCTCTTCAGGCTTAACCTCTTTCTGCAAGCCCGAAAAGTCCCTTCTCTTTGAATGGACAGCCACTCTCGGGCGTCTTCATTCCCCACTCCCGGGTTTTTCTTCTTCCTCGGGGACCTGGTAAGGGAGGGGTCGATCCTTCAGGATCTCCTTCACGCCCCTTCTGTTCCTTTCGTCGGAGCGCCTTCGTAAGGCTTTTCAGTCGCCTTTCCCTCCTTGAGTTCAAGAAGAGTTTTTTCTTTTTTTCTAAGTAAAAGCGAATAAAGCGCGGAACGAAGCTGGGCATTTTTAGTGACGAAAGAGGATTTCTTTCTGCTTTTACTCCCTTTTTTTTCTCCTACCCCATTTTCCCGATGAACTGGAAGTGCGGGGTATGACGCCATGGGAGTCCTTCCAAATAGGATAGTCTTCCTTTGCCCTTTCTCACTGACGGCCCTCTTCCAACCTTTCCGTGAGTTTCTAAATTACTGGCTTCTTTTCCAGATCTTCGAGGAAATCAGGAGAACTTCCCCTCTCACCGACTTCCCCCCCTTCCTGACTTATTTAACCACCTCAGTGGAATTTGCTTTCTCTCTCTGATATATCGTGCTGTTTCACAAATTTGTCCTTGCCTCCCTCTTCATTGCTTCGACCTTAAACATTTTACCTATAATCTCCTCTCTTCCGACTTTCTTCCTTTCGGACGTTCAGTCCCCCTTCTCCATGTACCTACTTTTCCCTTCTCGTCACCCCGTTCCCTCTTTCCTACAACCGACCCCCACATTTCTTGAAGGACAAGACGTCTTTTTTTTTTGGAACCTTTTCCTCACCCTTAAATGCCTAACGAGACCTTTTTATTTTAGATCCTGAAGTAGCGTCGCATGTCAACCCTTCCCGAAGTTTAACGTCCTATAACATAATCTTTCCCAAATCTTTCTTTTTTTTCCTTCCGCATTTGCACGAGGGTTCTTTTTCTTTTAGAGTGATCCATTTTCTTCCGGAACCGTACGACCTCTTTTCGACGCGATCTTTTAGATCAAGTCGTAAAGGACCTCCTTTTTTAGAGGCTCCACGACGATAGGGACGTCCCCCTTTTTTTCATAATCTCCCCTTCTTCCAATAGTGTTTTCTTGGACAAATGTATGCGAGAGGTCCCTTTTATTTTATTTTTTCCCCCCCCCTTGATGACATTAATGTCTCGTCCAATGGTTTTCTCCTTTTGGAGTACCTGTCCTCGTTTTTAGCGAGCGTTTCTTTTTTCCAAGCATGGTCACTTTTCGTGGCGTCCCTCCCGAAGAGTTTTATTCTGCAACCCTTGCTTCTTTCTTGATCGTCGATTTTTCCCAGAGAGGAAATCCTTCCCCCTCCCTTCGGCGTTTCTCCCCCAGAGAACCTTTCTCCCATCGGCCTTATTATGGTTTTAATCTCCGGCTCTTGAGCCTTGCAGTTATATCCCCGATAAGACCCTCCCTTATTTGAGACAGGACGCTCCATTCCCGACTTCTTTGGAACGTTATCCCCCAGTTTCAAATCTTTGTTAGCTCTTTTAGTCCACGAAGTTCTGCCAAAACCTCCCACCCCTCGCTTTTCCCCCCTATCAATCCCTCCCCATGGGTCTCCCCCTTTTTTCAATCGCGGCTTGATAATTTTTTCCCGGCTCCCCAGTCGCAATTGGGACGAGATTTCTCCCTCTCTTTACCTCACTCCTCTTCTCCCAGTTTCCCTCCTCTGAAAGTTCTCTTCCCCGGAGAAAGAGGCGTTTTCTCTTCGATCTTTTCTCTTTCCCTCTCCTTTTTTTTTTCTCCTTTCTCAATCGGACTCTCTCCCTCTCGCTTGCCGCGATCTTCTCCCTTTCTTTATTACGGTCCTCTCCTCTCTTCTCCGGTCAGCCGATAGTTTTCCCCCTCCACGTTGACCGGCGAACCCACAACACCAACACCTCTACAGTCTCGCACCGGTGCACCGTACCCTTCTACGACCACCGGTTGTTTTTTCAGGACACTATTTTTTTTTTGAAAACTTTCTTTTCATTAACTCCGCGAACACAGCCGATCTCATTGAGCCTCACCTGGTTTTCTCTTTGGTCGCGATAGATCTTCCTTACCTTGTGACCCTCCACCCCCTTTTTAAGGCGTTTCGCGTCTTTTTCCCCTCCCTTGATCCTATTGTCACCTTCAGTAGCCCTTCCCCGGCAAGCTTCCGTCTCAATAGCCGCCCCCCCCATTTTTTTTTCAGCCTTTTTTAAAATATGAAGACTGGACTCCTTGCCTCCTTTCAACCTTTTTCCCTTTCCTTTTCAGCATAAGAGAATCTTTTTCCTGACTTCGGAGCCCTCCCTAGACCTTCTTTCCCTTAGTGTTCCCTACAAATTCCCCTCTCACTAGGCCCATGCCACTCTTTTTATCCCACTTCCAGCGTTTCCTTCTCATCTTCTATCATAGTCTTTAGTACTTCCTTTTACGATTTCTCGAACCTCGGATTAACCGACTTCCCTCCCAATTTCTCAGCTATCATTGTGTCGTTCCATCTCGGCCATCACTCTCGATTATTCTTTTCTGAGCGCGTTATTGTTTTCTTGGAGCTGCCCAGCACACTCGTGAAATCCTTCCCAGACCTGCTTTTTCCCCCTCCCCAAGAGGACGGATGATGTAACTTTTATAAAGAACGTGTTTGGTTACCCAGCCTCTTCTCTTCGCACTTATTTTTCCATTTCTTTTCTACTGGCTTTCCTTAGCTCCCTCTCTTTTTGAAAGTATTGCGATGTAGTCTCCCGGGTGCATTTCCATCGGCGTTTTTTGCTGAAGTAGAGGGTTAACCCCCCCCGAAGTTTTCCAATTTTCTCACCAATGGAGTGAGGCTCAGTGGTCCTCTAGAAAAGGTCTATCCTTTTTCTACCCTGCAAGTTTCTCCTCATAGGTGCCTTTTACATAGGACCTCTCGTAAAGTTCTTCTTTTTTATTTTCTATACTTCGTTTCTCCCGCCATGCTCCTCTTTTGTCGCCTGCCCTTCATGCGGCTTCTCCCCTTAAGATCTTTTCCAAATATCCCCGAGCGTGGACCCCCATCCATCCTCCCTGAGCGGACCCAGACTTGTTCTTAGTTCGAAGCCCCCTCTTTAATACATCAGTTGTGTTCTTCTATTCCACCCTTTGTAACCGTTGTCACCCCCCATGCCTCGGTTTTTATTTTCCGCTGTCCTCCCTAGTTTATACCTTACCGTGGTCCTCCTTCTAGGTTTTTAAGCTTCGGCTAGCTCCCCCCTTTTCTGGAGTCGCCTTTCTTTGCTCGGCCTCGACATGGCCCTCCCCCACCTTCCCGTCCCCTCTCTTCCTTAAAAGGTCTTGAAGACCCTAAGTGGCTTCCAGTCGAGTTGCCTACAGTTTCGCGTCCTTTCCCTTCTCTTGCCCTCTCTCCTCCCCCCCTCTTCCTTCGGCCAAGTGGCGTTCCAAACTCTCTCACGCACTTTTTTTTTTCCTACAACGGGGTTCCTAGTTTCAAAGTTGATCTCAAATTTCTCCCCCATCTCGATAATTCTAGATTCCTAGCGTTCTAAGTCAACGAATGTAGAACCGCCTACCTAACTTTCCCAGTTTTCGAGGGTTTTTCATCTTAAGGATTCTCTTTCCCAGATTGCTTTTATGGAATTCCTTTTCCTTGACTATTCCTCGCGACTTTCCCCTACCTTTCCCCATTCCATATCACTATAACTTCCAACAACCCTTCAGACTTCACGTGTGTCCGGTTTCCCTTGGTTCAAATGTAGCTCCTTCCATGGGGACGATCTCCGGGACAGTCTCTGTTTAGATTCCTCTCCCCTTTAAGAAGTCTCCTACAATCCTCTGAAATCTGCCCCTCTCTCCAAATATTTTCCTTATCCTCTTCTTTTTAATTGGTCCGTCCATTTGAACTGTCTCTGAGACCCTTTTTTTTCCTGGAAATGTTTTTTGCTGGATTTTTCTCTCGCCAAATCGCTGGAGGCGCTTTCTCCCTTCTAGGGTCCCCCTACCCCTCCCCTTGCACGGAAGTTCTTTTCGAACTTTTTCTTCGGCGTTATCCCTTTTTTTTTCTTGTATTGGTTTAGTCTCCTTCCACGCCGGACCCTCCCCCTTCTTGTCGTCGACACAGTGTTTGGGCGTCATCTTAAGGTCTTGGTTTTCCCCTTAAGTCCTCTATTTCCTACCTTTTTTCCCTTCACGCTCAGAAGACTAAGTCTTCCTTCCTCTTCCCCGGACCGCTACCTTCTTCCCCCTTTTTCAGGGCGTCTCGAGATTCCGTACCTTTCCCCTCCCCTGTACACAGGAATTAATCATTCCCCCTCAACCCCCTCCCCCCCCAATCCCTTTTACTTCCCTTCCCTAGCGGCTTCCTTTAGCTCCCTCTTGGAAGGACGCGTCGACTCAACCTTTTCTTCCCCCCTTTTCATAAGAGTTTTTTCGAGTTTCCCAAAAGCAGTTTTCTTTTCATCGACGCTTCATCCTTTACCTAATCCCCCCTTCCTTCTGCCTTTATACTCTCCTCTCCCTTTTCGAAAACGCCGCTTGCGAGCTCTCAAGTGAGATATCTCCTTTAAGTTTCTCCTCCTTTAGTTACCCGACTCGTAATTTCCCTCTCCTAACTGGCGACGTCCCTTCCCCTCTGACTCATGATCCCCTTCTCGATGTGCCCCGCTTTCCACAGGGAGGGATTCTCTTTGGGTTTCTCTTCAACTTTTTTCCCGATTTTCTGTCCACGTTACTTTTTCCCCAGAAAACAGCACGCATCCGGGGCTTTTCAATGCCCCTGTTCTCTCTTGATTTTTTTTCTTTCCCCCTGATTTTGAATTTCACCTACTTGTAGCCTACACGTCGCTCTTCCCCCCTTCAGCCCTCATACATATCCTATTCCTTCTTGAGTATTTCCTTTTAACGCGTTTTGGATTTCGGAACCCTCCCTCGAAACACCCTTCCTTTTTCTGCGATCGGACCTCTTCCCCTTGAAGACGCGATCATGCCCTTAATTTTCTTTGACGCCATTCTCTTCTCAGATCTCTCCCCCCCTTCTTGCGAGCAAGTTCTAACCCTACACCGCTCTATCTTAGTGGCCCGGAAACTTGTCAACATGACCGTTTTAACCATTGCGCCTTTCTTACATTATTTTTCATGAGAATCTTTTGCTCGGTCAGTTATTAGGCCCCGACTTTCCACTCTTAGGTCTTTCGAGGATCGCGAGCTCGGCTTGGCGGCTTGGCTCCCCTTTTCCCCTCTTGAATGCGGGAATGAATTCCAGGCAACAACCCGTGCCTGGCCCCAGCAGTTCCCCCCTTCTCTGTTTCATATCTTTCTGTATTTGCAAAAGTTTTCCTTCTCTTTTGAATTTTTTCCAACGAAAGTCTTCCTTGAGCCCTTGACATAGCTTCTGCTCTTTCTCCTACCTTCTTGGAGACCTCTTAATTCCTTTTTAGTTTTTTTCCCTATACCCTCTTCCTCTCATGTTGATGCAGTTGGTGTATTCCTTTTCAGCTCTTCCTATCCGTTTCCCGACTTACCTGGCTTTTGTGCTTTATAGTTTTAAGTCTTTTAGTATATCAGCTGTGTTCCGTGTGAGCCTCCCCCTGAAGTCATGCTTACACCTTGCTGATATTTTCTAACCTTCCACCCCCTCCCCCTCCCCTGAGAATAATGCCTCGGTCCATCCGACCTAACCCCTTAAGTGTTTTTTCCAAACCCCTTTTGTTTTTGATCGGGTCCCCTTCCTTTCGTCCTTTTGATCGGGTTCCGATATTCCTTCTATGCACGTTCGTCTTCTCCCCTCCATTCCCCTTCTTTTTGGCTTTTTACCCTCCTGGCCGTTATTTCCCAAAATCCTGAAGGAGGCGATTAACTTCCTCCCCCCAGCATCAGAAATAGTCCCTTTTCATATACGGCAAGATTTGCGGTTTCCCAGGTGAGTGTTTCTGAGTTTCCTCCAATCCTCCTCCGTTGTTTTGTTTTAGAAAACTCCCCTTTTCCCTTCCAACGTCTTTGTAGACGAGTCGTATCTTCGTATTTTTTTTCGGAGAGGTCCCTTTGTATTCGTTTTCTTCCCATTTGGGATTCAAGGCCGTCTAGTGCATTCCTCAAGATTCCCTGTTACCTCCCCTTCGACGATTCTCTCCAGAGAGTTTCTTTTTCAAACCCCCCCTTTTCCCTTCCCCCCCCTCTCCTTCCAGCGCGTACCCAGGAAGTGGCTTCCTCACCTGACCTTTTCTAGCTTTTTTCAATGGGACTTGAGTTTAGAGCCTTTTTTGCTTTCCCCCTTTCCTTCCTACAACTTGTGTCGACTGCCAAATTCCTCATCCTTCCTTCCCAAAACGCCACCCTTTTTTTGGACGCGAATGCAACGCTTTTTTTCCGCTCTGTACCTCAACCCCAATTTTTCGTCGCTACGAAGCGCCCTCCCGAGCCGACCGACGAAGACCCTCCTGTTCCCTTTGAACGCCTTCTTTCAATCTTCGAGGGTTATTGGCCTCCCCTTTTAAGCACTGTACAGAGCTACTGTTTTTTTTCTTTATGTCTTTTGCGGATCTTTTTTCGAGGTCAATGTGCCTATTACTCCCACACTTTCCGTCTTGTCCAACCTCTTCCTAAAGCCTCTTTCTCCCTCATACCCAGAAATAGGAGCTTCCCGAAGTTCGGAATCTGTGCATGTAGGGCATCCCTCTGGTTCCTGCCGATCGTGCAGCCACCCAAAGCTTTGACCCCGATCCTGATTTTTGTGCCTTCTCTGGGTCAGGATAACGATTTCTTCTCAAGTCACCATCCATACTCCCCTCAAAACTTTATCGCAGGTCCTTTCTCCCTCAGAGTCTTTCTCTCAGTTTCTTGCGATTTCGAATGAAGGGGGCCCTGCTTGTTCTCGTTCTGAAAAGCGCATTTTTTTTATGCCTCCCCTTCGGAGTCAAGGTCTCCCTTCTTATTTTTTCCTTTCTTAATCTTCGGAGTCCTCCCCTTCCTTTTGAATGCAAGTTCTTTATTTCTTCTGCCCCGCGACTTAGAGCTTTTGCGGCTCCCCCCCCCTCTGGCGCCAAATACCTTCTGATTTGAGGTACACCTCACGCGCGTCTGTACCTTTTTGAGACTTTTCTCATATACCCTCTCTCTTCTCTCAGACTTTTTATGACCGCTCAGAAGTTAGGAGATTGACCCCTCCGGGTCGCCAATGCCCGGCGGCTGTCGCTTTTTAAAAAGGCCGTTCTTTCCAACTCCCCCTATTTTCCCTTTTTTCCCCCATCCTGCTGCCGACCCTCATTCCCTCCCCTGTGAGCGCCCAATTGATCGCGGCTCCTCCCTTTCCGGCATTGACGTCGTGGGGATTTTTTTGGCGTCTACAGGTCTCACGTGTTACGTTAGGCAGATTCCTTCAGCGGCTTTTTCTCGACAAGCGGTGCGTTTGTTCGCTCGCCGAGTTACCTCCTGTTAGAGCCCTTCCCTCCGCCCAAGCCTACTTTTTTGCCCCTTTAGCAGGTTTCCTCCTATGATGCGCGTGCAGACTGCCTTAGAGAAGTCGTGCGTTGCTCAATTTCGCGAGATCACAAACCTGGCGAGTTTAAAATAGAAACGGCTTTGAGGATTTCACTCATTGCCCCCTGTCTCTTTTCTTTTGGATTTCCGTCATCCTTTCCAAGGCAAAAGAGTGGTGTCCTTCCCGGTACTTGTATGGACAGTTGAAATCCTTTCTCCCTTTTCTCATGCAATGTCCTTGCACTTTTCTCTTGACTCCAGGATGCGGTCCCTTTTTATCATGAACTTCAGGTATAGCTTTCCCAGGATCCCCCTGACGTTCTCTCTCCCCTTTCTCGCCTTCTACAGACTAGCCTTTGCTCTCCTTTGTCTTCCTGCCACGCAGCTTTTTTTCTTCCAGGGTTGGTTCGGACCCCTCCCTCCCACTCCCTTCTGTCTCCCCCTTTTTTAAACTTTCAAGTCCTTTTCGAAAATCCTTCTGCTCTTTTGCGACCCAGCGACTTTGGAAGTTTCCTTCCGGAGAAATCCTCCCTTTTTCCTCGCCCCCATCATGGTCTTCCTCTTCCAGAAACTCTATTATTCCAGACTATACCCAATTGAGAAATGCTGCACTCTTTACGCAGCGGGAGCCTTTCTTTAGTCTGTTTCCCCTCTAGTCTATCCTAGTCCCCTTCCCGCTTCTTTTGGATATCTCTGATCCTCGTCCATGCTTAGTGGAGGCTAGGCTGCCCTCGAATCGTAGCACGGAAGCCCTTTATGGAATGTTGACTCAAACCTTCCCTGTTTTAATTCAATATATTTTTTTTTCTTATATGTCTGAACGATTCGTGAGCGCATTCTCGTGGAAAGCCTTTTTTTGAGAGAGATCCTGTGAACCATTGATTAGGCCCCTTCCCTTCTCTCCAACCCCTTTCCCTAGTTGTCATTCCTCCTTCTTCTTATTCACAAATCTATAACAGCATGCTTTTGTCTTAGTACTTCATGTTTATTCTAGTGCCGTATAGTTGTCGGATGTTTCTTCTTCTCCGACATGTTTCCTTGACCGAAAGTATCCCTTAGAACCTTTTTCTGTTCATTAGTCGAGAAGGGGTTTAAGCTTTTCATTTTTGTTTATTTTCTCCCGTGTTACCGTGCCCATTTGCCTCTTTTCTTAAAATTCTTCTTCATACGGTGTCAGTTTTCCCGATCTCGAACCGAGATAATGATAGCGACTCTTTTTCCTTCTATTTTGGATTCTTTCATGCGTTACCCGTTCTGAGTCTTGTTCTTCCTTCCTCCTGGCCGGCGCTCCTTTTCTCCCGAGGAGATGAGACCTATTTTCCGCTCTACCCATTTTTCTGGCATGACTTCTTCTGAAAATGTTTTCCCAGATCAACTTTGCCGACTTTCAAAAGACGATCTTTTTCCATTTATTACACGCGACTTTTCTAAGACTCCCCCCCTCCTCTAAGTACGATCTTTTTCTTCGAGTTGCCGAATCTTTATAGCTATTTTTCCTAACTGGGTTGTTTTCCCCCAATACTCGTTCGGCCCTTGCCCAGTAAAGACTTATTTCCCGACGTTTTTCTAGGGATCCCGGCGCGTCACCCCGCGACCCCCTTGGTGTCAACAACCCGTGTGAGTGTCGGCAGGTTCAAGGCCGATTCCGAAATTTTCTCTTTCCTGACCCTTTACTTTCCTGTTTTTGATCCATTGCCCAGAGAAATGTTTGCCCGGGGAAATATTCCTCCCCAACTCCTTCCCTCTTTCCCCCCCTAGTCTTTCATGAAGAACCCGCGTTTTTCAATTGTTTATTAGAAGTCTCCAGACTCGTCAAACCCCTTTTAGATCCTCCTCGCCCTACTTCTTCTCAACTTTGAGTCCGTTGGAAAAAACCTTCATCTGAACCATTCTCTGGTTCCCCCTCCCCCCCCTCTTTGTTCCTTCCCTCAATTGTGTACGCCATTCTTAATCCTTTCTTGCGGAGCTCCACTGTCAGATTTTTATAGACCTCTTTCCTTACCAGCCGTAGCCTACGATCCCTCCTGTCTTTTGAAGACCTTCTGAGACAAGCATTCTTGTTTTCACCTCATAGTCGCCTCTTCCAGGCCAAGCAAAACTCCATCCGATTGGTTCCCTCTCTTTTCTGGCATTCGACTTTCTTATGACCGAGGATTTTCTTCTTTAACCTCTCCCAAACCGAGCTTCACTCTTTTTCTAAACACTAAAGGATTCTTTGCCCAAAATCTTCTTTCTTTTTGCCAGTGCACTTTTCTTTTTAACGTCCATTTCTCTGGATGTCTTCTCCCCCTTGCCGAATATGCAGAAAGTAAGCACCGACGATCTTTTTGATCTCCTCTGTCGCGTCTGCAATCGTTCCCCCTTCTGGTGCTTGCTTGATAACGACGAATCATTTCCCAGACCTCCTATTATTTCTGATACAGCTTCGTTTTTACATTATCGTCGGACCCTTCCCCCTCATAGGTTCAGTGCACCTCAGTTTTTGGGCCTTTATTTTTTCCCATGAAGGGCTCGCTTTGGAGTGCTGATCTGGTGCTTTTTTCGAGTTTTTTCACTCTTTTCTTCCCATGATGCACGGCCTTCGAGCCTCCTTCCTTTCTTCCTAGGAATTCTTGTCGCCTCGGTCCTTTTTTTTGTTTTTCTTAACTATTTTTGATCAAGACCCGTGTCCTATCTCGTCTAGGGCTTCCTCTTTCGACTCTTCCCTCACCGGCATTCCGACAAATTCTCACCGGGTTCTCCTTTAATTCTTCGGCTAAGACCTTCTCTGACGACGTCCCTCTTCGTGGTTCTCCCTACGCCTCCCCCTTCCAGAATAAGTTCCCTTCTTCGGCCTTCCCTTCCGAGTCCCTTTCAGGACAGTATGACCTTTTTCTTTTAGAACTTTTTCGAGGCTGGTCTCCTAGTTTTCCCTTAACTTGTGAAACTTTCACCGAAACCCCTTTCCTTTTTTACTCATGATTGCCTACCTCACTCTCCCCACTCCCATTAATTTTTCTTAATTTTGATCCTTAATAAGACTGGAGATATCATTTTTCGAAGTTCTACCTGGTGTTTTGTGTCCTACCTAGCGTCGACAAGACTGTCGGAGAAGCACGAGACCGATCCTTTCCGGTTGCCTCCCTTGCTCTCAGAGGATTGGTATCCTTTGCCGCTCG
>Ga0179593_1595255_pt1 | contig 30168 bp, 31 predicted proteins | sample CZODoug2_1_08_16_FD_185931 | JGI IMG/M metagenome (GOLD analysis project Ga0179593, IMG submission 185931) | Vadose zone soil fungal communities from Angelo Coast Range Reserve, California, USA - CZODoug2_1_08_16fungal (PacBio error correction) | ecosystem: Environmental > Terrestrial > Soil >... | reverse complement strand
GGCACCTCATCCCCATTTCCCATCAGTCCCCCCAAAGTATATCGCCCTTTTTGAGCCCCCCCCCCCTTCTTTCTCTGTCCTTCACCCTCCTGCTACAGCTTCAAACTCAAGACAACCTCCATCGGTCGGCCCGATCCTCTAAGCCGGTTTCTCTCCAGGTTTTTTCCCCCCCCTCCAACCCCATTCCTGAAACTCCCCGGTGTTCATTTAGACGATCCCTTCGGTTCGCCTAAGAGGAACTTTCTCGTCCAATCCCCACTCCCCTTGCGACTGTCCACACCCTTTTTTTTTTTTTGTGGGCCCTCTTTCTTCCTATGTCTTCCAGTGGTCCTCGCCACCCTCTTGGATCCGAGATGAATCTTCCCCTCCGTCACGTTCCTCTTGACCCTTCCTCAGGCCTTCCCCCTAAGTACCTTCCCCCTCTCTTTTCCCCCCCGATATCTCCCTCCCCCCCCTTTCCTCAGGACTCCTTCCTTCCCCCAGAATCCCCCCTGGATTTCTCTGGATCCTTTCTGGGACCTCTAAGACGGTGGTGAGAATTTCGTCCTTTGTTGCCAGGCCTTTTGTTTTTCGTCTTCCCCTTTTCTCCAAACCAGAGCTTTATATCTCCCCTGACCTCCTCCTTTTTCAATCCTCCAAGGTTTATTTCTTTCCGAGTTTCTTTCCTCCTTCCCCCCCCCCGAGAGGCCCACGCTTCCCCTGGAAACGCGGAGTTTTGACCCCTTCCTTTCTTTCGCATCTTTCCCCCCTCTTCTGACGTCCCCTTCCCTCTTGACACTCCTTACTTTTTTTCAACCAGCACCCGGCGTGCACTTCCGTCCCCCATACGCATCTTTTTCTCACCATACGGGTTCCCGGCCTTCCCCACCGGTTTCTTGATGTTTGCTCTGCTAAATTAAATGCAACATTTTTCCAAGGCTAGGATTCCCCAGTCCTTCCCTGAATGCTTTTTTCTTTCATCCAGGACCCCCGCGTCGTTCCCCCTCCCGTCTTCTCCGAAGCCGTCCTCCCCATTTTATTTCTTTACCCTCGAACCCCTATAGGTCCCCACGGAGTTTTTTCGTTCCCTCGTTTTTTTGCAGGTTTTTGTGACTTCTTGTTGGAAGATTCTTCTCCCTTGTTTCTCTGGCCTTTTCCACAAGAACCGAACCCTTTCAAGATTTCTCTTTTTCTTGGCAATCTTGAGTCTCTTCCTCCCTCGAGAACTCCCCTTTTTAGAAAGATCTCTGGAGTAGTGACTTGGCAGTTGACGGCTAAGTTCCCCTTTTCGGTCCTTCCGGTGCTGATTGTTCCCTCGGTAACCCTTTCCTCTCTTCTCCCCCTGAATCCCTTCTTCCCTCGGGCGCAGCTTCCTCTTTCGAGAGAAACGCCCCCCACCCCCTTTCCCACCTTTGATTTTTTTTAGATCTTCTTATTTCCCGGTTCTCTTTCCCTGTTCAGGTGCCTTCTTCTCGATTAGGATTTATGCATTTACCCCCCTATTGTGACCTTGTTGTTTTTTCCCCCTTTGGTGGAAGACATTTTCTCTCGAAGTTCTTCCTCTTTTTTCCTTTCGGTTTTTGCATTGGGCGGAAAGAGCTCTCCAAGACCCCAACTCCGATACCCCCCTTGACCCTTTTAGTCTTTTTTTCTACCCCCCCGTGGAAGGCGTCCAACCCCCCTTCTCTTCTTCCCTGGCGATTTTTCCACATTCCCTCTTGTATCCCTTTCTTCTTTGCTCCGTCCCTCCCCCTGACGCGCTGTTCTTTAAGGAGCACACCCCTTTGGGTTCCGTGTGATTGCTTCCTTCCCCTTTTGGAGAGGATTTCCCCGCCTGCTCTCCCTACTTTTTTTTCATCATATATTACCATCTTTTTGAGGGCTACCGACTTTTTTCAAAAGAAGTAGGACTTCTTTTCGATTCAGAGTACAATCCCCCCCCCCCCTTCTTACGTCAAGTCCTTATTCCTTGGATAACCCCCCTTAATCGGCGGGACTGGTCGACCCCCTTTTCGAATAGAGGGTTATCGGGAACCCCTCTTTTTTCGGAAGATACTCCTGAGGCTCCTTCGGTGGGGACACCCCCTCTTTTTTTAGATGTTATTCTATGCTCATTAGCGCCAGTTGTTACTTCCTCGGCCTTCCAATTTGACAGCTTAGCGTGTTAAAGAAATACCAGTCCCCTTTTTTCACTCAACGCACCCATTTCCTCTTCGTTTGGTGATGGGCGGCCCTTTCCTGGAAAAACATTCTTTTCCTCTTTTTTCAACCTTCTCCCTCGTCTTTGCGGATTTTTCCCCTTTCTTCCCCCCCGGTGAAAAGAAATCAACACCCTTCCCTGCTTGTCCTCGTTTTTCCTCGATGATGTTCACTCCCCTTCGCTCATCTGCGGCTCTTACGTTACCGAGGGTGATTAAAAAATATGTAGTAAACCCGCTCCCTTCAGTCTTTTTCGTTTCTGTCTTCAAACGGTCCCCTTCCTTTTCCCCATGAAAGCCCTTGCAAACAGGACTGGCCCTGCTCTTCCCGGGTTTGTATAATTCTCTTTCTTTTTTTCAGAAGTTGTTGGTGTTGATTCGACTTTACCTTTTTGAAGGTCCCGGCCCCCTTTTTTGAGCGGTCGGGGCCTTCCTCTCCTTGACGCAAGCTCCCCGGACCCCCCTAGATCTTTTTTCGCGGGTGACGACCCTGGAGAAAATAAAAATCGTGACCCACCAGGCTTATTGGCTCTTTTTTTTCCCCGGTGTCATCATCATCGCCTTTTTCTCCTTTTCTTTCCGCAGTGAATGGTTTAGCTTCCCAATTGGAGCAACGGAAGCCATATTTCTGACTACTTTTTGATGATCATCTAATTTTCTTCCTTTTTTTCTCAAATTTCTTTTCCGCCCCACCCTCCCCCTCGGGAAATTTTGCGTTTTTTTTTCAGGTATGTTACCAACCTTCCCTCTCCTTCCCCTGTATTTCAATGATTCGTGCCGTCCCTTTGAAAGAGCTTAAGGAGCATGTAGTCCCCACATCTCCTTTCTCCTTGAAATGACTTCCCCCCTCCTCCTTTCCGTCTACCTCTTTCTCCTTCTGGAACGAGAACCCTTTTTTTCGAGATCATGGTCGAACATCCTCTTTTTCCCCCACCCGGTAGAACTAATTCCTCTGTCCCTTCTGCCTCTTTCTCAAGTCCCTTTTTGTACCTCCTCCTCAGAGTGGCACAAGACTTTTGAAGAAAGGATTGGGCACCCCTTTCCTCATTTTGTCCTCCTCAATCGACGTCTCAGTCTTTTCCCTTTTTTCTTTTCTCGTCCGCTTTTTCATAAAGCACGGAGGCGTTTCCTTTTCTTTCTTCCCAGAAGAGAACCAGCGCTTAGCTGAGGTGCGGAGAGCCCCCAGCTTCCCTTTCTTTCATCTATTTTCCCCCCGCTCGCCCGAGAACTTTTGGTTCCTCCCCCTCTGAACCTCTACTTTTACAGTTGCTTTTTTCTTTTGTGAAAGCGTGAAGTAAGGCTCCTTCTCCCTTTCCGTAGTGCTTTTCCCTGTGCGCGCCCTGCCCCCGCCCCCCCTTTCCCAGCCTCTTTTTTTAAGATCATTTTTCCCTTTGCACAAACAAAATTTCTCGCTGAGGTGAAAGGAGCGTTTCCCTAATCCGAACCCCTCCGCTCCCCTTTCCGACATGCTCGGACTCCCTTTGATCGTTTTTTTTTATCTGGATTGAAGCGTTAAGCTTTTCGAAGAGGAGAAAGCTCCGCTTTCCCCATAAACTTTTCTGCCTCTGTGACCGCCCCTTTCCTTGACCTCCGTTTTTTCTCTTAAGCCTTGCACTACGTTCCCAACCCACCCCCCCCCCCCACCCCCCCCCCCCCACCCATCCTTTCCCTTGCGGTTTTTTTTTTTTTTTCGAACCGGTCATATCCCCCAGATCGATCGGGCTCCAGAATGACAATGTTTTCTCCCACTGCAAGTCGTTTTGGTGTCATTTCCTTTTTGCACCCTTCCTCCTCCGATCTTTTTCCAAACTCGGATTTTACTACGAGGCTTGCTTCCATCTTGGATTTTCCTTCCCACCGACCCCTTCTCTGTCCTCCGGCTCTTCTCCCCTTCGTCCCGGGTGTTTCCTTTTTTTCCTGCCGCATTCAGGTATCTTTTTTTTTCCCAAACTTAATAGAGAGCCTTTTTTCCTTCATTGTTACTGTCAGGCCCACGCCGCGAGTCCCTTTCCCCTTAAGATTCCCCCCCTTCTTCACGGTCCTCTTCAACTTTATGTGGCAGGATTGAACGCTTTTCTTTTGAAGCAAATGTATCTTTTCCCTTTTCAGGTTTCGCCCTCCCTTTCGTCCACCCCTCTGCCGGCCCCCGGCCGCGCTCCAGGTCTCTTTGTCCCCCCTCTGCAATCCTTTTTTCCCCCCAGGGGAAGGTAGATTGAATCTGAAAGTATTCCCCGTTCCTTTATCTTCCCCCCTTTGGCCTTCCAATGTTCCCCCGGAGCGCTCAGTCCCCCCCGAAAGGCAAACCATCTCCTGACTTATCCTCCACCCCTCCTCCCCCGGTCTTTTTTTTTTTCCCGCGTGGTCCTCTGTTGTTCGCGGTCAAGTTCAAAATAATAGCGGGCGTGGCATTATTCCTGAAGCGTTTGGTCCGTCCCTTCCATTCCCCTATCCTCGACCTTTTTTTTGCCTTAGCCGGTGAAAGTCAAGGGAGATTATCTTATCACCTTTTGTTCAGTCTACTTTTTAACTCTCCTTCCAACCCTTTGAGTGACTTAGAATTTTCCCTGGTAGGAAGAGCCACTCCTTATTTGTCCCCCATTTAAGTCCTTTCCCGCCTTTCCCCCCCCCATTCCCCTTCGCCAACTAACCCGTCTTTTATTCGCGGCTGTTTTTTCGGGGAACTGGTCCCTTTCCTTGAACCTTCTTGGTTTTTCCCCCTCTGACCCTGTAGCTTCCGTTTTTTGTTTCCTCTCCCCTCTTGAAACCGGTGCCTTGTCACCCGTTCGCGCCCGAGAGAAAAAGCGGGCATTTTTTTGGACGTCCCCGTCTTTTTCTTTCGCCACTGTTTCCTTCTCTTTTCCCCCCCCCCCCCTTTGTGGTTGTTCTTTCTTTCGAGCGGCTGCCAGGGAGAAGAAATACGTCACGAATTTCCCCGTTGATTCCGTTTTCCTGGACCTTTCCCACTTTTTCTCTCTGTTCTTACCCTTCTCCCAAAATTTTCAAAAAAAATCAACCAGAACAATCTGTGGCACGCCGTTTTTCCTCCTTCCTTTTCCCCTTTTTACGATCCGCATCGCCGCAGAAACCCGTGTGAGGTCAATTCCCTCCCTTTGATCGGGTTCGCCTCTGTTCGGGTCCCCGTTACTTCTTTTCGCCCTTCCCCCCTACCATTCGAAATCCCTTTCAGGGGTATCCTTCAAGGATGAGTTCCCCTTTTTTTTGACTATATGGTTCATACTGGAGAATTTCCCTTTTCTGTTCATTCGATCTGGGCTCGGGAGAGTCGTTCGTTTTTCTTATCCTCCGCCTTATCCCCTCTCCCCCTCACACGTCTTTTCTTCACTGCTATTATTTTTTAAAGAAACTGTAGCGAACCAACTTCCCTGGTTCTTAATATCCCCCCCCGGGGCCTTTTTTCGGGGATACGGCTACCTCGATTTTTTAGGGAATGTTTTTCCGGATCCTCGGCTTTTTTCTTTCACCCGGTGTGGCCTCGTTCAGTCTCAAAATTCCGTTTTCCCTTACACCAGACACTGCGTTATTTTTTTTTCGTAGTTTCCGACTTTCCCCCCCAGCGCACGCATCATCGTTTTCTCTTTGGTTCTTTTGGAAGCCGTTTTGGAAGTGCATAACAGGACCTCCCTCTTACTGCTTCCCCCCCCCCAGGCGTTCAATCCTGCCCCCTACTCTATCCGTCTTCGTGGTGAAACAGGACGGGTTCCTTTCTTTCTAGTCCTTTTTTCTTTTTGTTGTTTCCTTTTTTCCATTGCCCCCCCTACACGTGGTTTTCCCCCTCGCTAGATTATGGTTCACGGCTGAATGTCCCACCCCGTCCGGCGTCTTTGAGGCGGCTTTACGGCCAATCCGCGATCTTTTTTACCGACTCTGGCCACGTTCCTCGTTTTCGGATTGACAAGATTGTTTATGGTTCACGGTTACCTGGTTTCCTTTGTACCCCCCGGTTATTCTTTAGATACCCCCACTTAAACCAGTTTCACTCCTTTTTCCCAGCTTCTTCTTTTTGGCCCCCCTCTAGGGTACTGATGCTTTTCCCCGCATCGTTTCTTTCCCGAACGGTTTGTCTTAGCTTTTTGGTTTCCCGCTCCTACTTGGCGCTTTCCCTGATTTGGCCCTTCTATGGAATATCGTATTCCAAGAACGGGTCTTTATAGTCCCGCGTTTCTGTTCTCCCGCCTTTTTCCCCCCGACCCCCCCCCCCTCCAACCATCTCTCTGTTCGAGCTTCGGATTTTCCGAAGAGGGTTTTTTACTTGTTTTTATTCGACTCTTTTCACCTTTTTGCAAATTTTTTTTTTTTTTAGAACTCTCGAGACGAAGCTTCCTGCATGTGCGGAGTTCCCTGTTTTTTCGAACACCCCCCCGACGTCCTTTTCCTCCCAAGACCCCTTTCCCCCTGACCAAAGCTGGGACACTCCGCTGGCGAACATTGCTCTTCACCGTGGCACGGTTTTTTTCTTTCTTTCCGGTGGTCCTGACTCTGCTCCCGGCTCTTCAGTTTTTTGCAGCCAAATCCCTTTCCTTCCCGCGGATGGTTCTCCCTCAGGCGCCCCCCGGCTGGTGGATCTGCTACTAGAATTTTTTTTTCGATTTCCCTGGATGCTGATTGTCTCCCTCTTCTTTAGATTATTCCCCCTTTTTTTTGAGGCTCCCGGACTTGCCTCGCCAGCCGGCGGAATAGTGTGGCCACTATGATCGAGATTTTCCCCCTCTACGTAGATTCCTCGGTGGTTATTCAGTACTTTTGTCTGCAGCCCCTTCCCCCTTTTTCTTTTGCACCGGCGGGCTTTTCGAACATGATCCCGCGATGATAGAGGGTTCTCGCGGCTTTCCCGCCTTTTGACCTCCCCACAACTCCTCCTCTCTTTTGTCGGCTTTTCTCCCTGCTTAGCGGTTCCGGCTCGCTAAATACATTGTGCGCCTCTTTCAGACCAAAAGAACCGTTCTCCCCACTTACTTTCTTCTTTTTTTTTTTTTTTTCCCCCCCTCTTTTTTTTTTCCCGGAAACACCCTTCCATTCTGGCTTTCCAGGACCACACCCTGGTTCCCTTCGTAGTCAGAAAATGCCTTTTAAAACTTCCCGGTGGCCCTTGCTCTCCCATTTCGACGGTTTCCTTAGCTCACCTTCGCTTAACTTCTCCTCTTTGAAACGTCGTCACTTTCGAGCAAAAAGCGAGATCACTGACGTTCTCTTTTTAAACCTGGGGTTACTTTCGTCACCCCCCCTCTCTTCGTCTTCTTCCTTCCGCTTCTTTTTTCTTAAAACGTCGTTTTCCCCCAGGGACGGGGATGCAGGAACAGGAAACTGCGTTCCCCCCCCCCCGCCTGTTACTCGTTTTTCTTTTGTATCTCTCTCTCTTTCTCCGTTTTTTTTCTGAGATTTCTCCCCCCCTTTCGGCCGGGGTCCAGGCGGTGTTCTTCACGCCGTTGCGTGTCAGAAGCCCAGTTTTCCTGTTGATTTTCCGGAGTTTTTTCCGCAAACTCTTTTCCCTGCAAACCCCCACCTTTTTTTTTTCTTGGTGGGCTACCTCTTTTTCCCCTCAAACTCTTTTCCAAATAGAAGGAAGATGACTTTCGGTGCCATTCCCTCTGCCATCGTGGAGTTTTTACCTTTTCTACGACCGCGTTCTTTGATGCGGGCATAGAAAAGGAAGCTTTTTTTCCCTTTTTTCACTTCCTCCCTTTTTCTCCTTGTTCCTGTAGAGGTTTCCCTTACGCTGTCCCTATTGGCACCCTTTTTCCCGGGTCTTCTGAAAAACGACTCCCTAATCCCCCCCCCCCTACTCCCTTCTCGCTAATAGACATGGAGACACGCCTCTACCGTTTCTGCTTTTTTTTTCCTCCATGAGTCCCCTTTAAGATTCTTGTGCCTCTCCCCCTCCGTTCGATAATTTTCGACATGCGGTGAAAAACCTTCCTTTTCGTCTTTTTTTCTTCCTTACCGCCCCCCCCCCGAAAAATTTTTTCCCGTCTTTTTCCCTTTTTGGATGGTCTTGTCTCCTAGTTTTCCACTCCTGTACCACGGCTTTGTTTTCAATACTAAAGTAGTTAGTCCCCACAAGTCTTCATAGCTCCTTTACCCCCCTGCGATATGGATCGCTCTCTCCACTTATTCGCGTGAGATGCAACGGGCGGGTAAGTAGTTGGCGCCTTCCTTTTCTAAATCTCTTTCTTTTTTCCGCGCCTCCCTCATCCTTTAAGTTTTTCCCCCCTTTGCATTTTCGGCCGCTTAAGACGTGGACCCGTTCCTGTAGTGAATGAACCTTCTCGGCCCCCCGCTGAAAGCCTTTTCCCGATTCACGGTGTTTGTGCTTTAAAGTTTTTTGCCTTTGTGGCGCTGGCCGCGCTGCACAGTGAAAGACACGATCTTGTGTCTGCCTCCTTTGCCCCCCCCCATCCTTTCCGAGACTTCAGAAATCCGCTTTTGCTCACCTGCACGGAAGCTCCCTTCCGTCCCCCCTTTTTCTCGAGATTTTTTCCATCGGCTTTGTTTCCTTCGAGTCCTTCCTGACCGGGGCCTTTCGGTCTTCGAATAACCCCCTTTCTCTGGAAGCTAAGATATTTCCCCGCTCCTTTACCCCCCCGACCCCCCTCTCCCATTTTTTTCGGCACTTCCTATTTTCGAGCGTTGCAGAAAACGGGAGTTTGTCTGCTACATCTTTCACCGATCGGGCGTCCCTCTGAACTTTTTCCTTGGTTGGATCGCCCAAGAGACCTTGCACCAGGTGTCTGCGTGGCCCCGAGTTGTTGACGATCAAAAACTAGGCACTTACCAGACGTTAACGAGATTTTCTGTCCATACCATCTCTCCTTCCTGATGCAGGATTTCTTTTCAGCCGCCGGGTGTACTGCGCTGCCGCACTTCCTTCCGTAAGAAAAACTTCCTATTCCCTTTCCAATTGCGTTTCCCCTCTTCCCTCCCGATCTCCTTTTCCCTTTTTTTTGTGATACGGTGACTATCCCCCTTTTCTTGGTTATAGCCAACGCTATTTCCTCGGAGAGAGGAGGTTGCCTGCTTTTTCCCCCCCTCCGTGGTGCTGTTTTTTTGGGGGACCCCTGTCTTAGTCTTCCCCCGGTCCGTTCATCGAGTCCCCCCCCTCCTCAAGGCCCCCCCTTGACGTTCAAATGCTTTTCTCGATTCCTGCGTTGCCCGGTGCAACCTCTGCCTCAACCCTTTCCCTGTCCCCTTTTCTTTTTTGGAAAGCTGCTTTCTTCCCTTTTTTGACGATATACTTGGAAGGACAGGTTTCCAGTCCCTTGCCTTCTGTGTCCTACTCCTATCCCCTTCTCCCCCGTCTTGTCCCCGAAAAGGGACTTCTCTGAGACGGAAGACGGACTCAGTCCGTTAGAGTTTTACGCGGTTTTCAGCGTTGGCGGAGGCTTTAATGCACCTCCTGCCCCTTGGGGACCAGGTCCGTCGTTTCTAACCTGCCGTAACGCCGCTCCGGTCTCATCTTTTCTTTGAACATTCCCTTCGATTTCTCCCCTTTTCATCCCGTGCGGGTCCAGTCTTTGGACTCACTAGTGAACCTTTTACGTATATTTTGAATTTACGCTGTCGACCTTTCCTGGACTCTTTCTTTTTTTTTTAAGAAAAGGAAGTTCTAGGCGAACCCTCCTGATAGTGAAATTCCCCGTGATTCGAGGTTCTCGTTTACCTTTTTTCTTTTCGTGTTTTTTTTTTCTTTCCTTGACGTTCCCCTACAATCCTTGCGTCCCCCTTTTCAGACCCTTTAAATCCCCCCCCCCCCCCCCCCCCCACCCCCCCAACACCACCCCCCCCCCCACCCTACATATTGTCGTTTTTCTTTTGCTTTTACTTCCAACGGTGCTTTTTCCCCTTCGCGCCTCCGCTCTCCCCAAGGCATGCCTCTCCAGAAGGGTCGTTGCCCGTCTTGAATTCCGGATGCTTTCTTTTACTTTTTTTGCTCATCTCTTCACCTTTTGCCTTTCACCCTCCATACGGGCAACCCCTTTCTCCGCAGGCATGGCAAGGATTTGCTTCCCGGCCCCCATTTCCACGGCGGCAATTTCTTTCTTCTCCAGATAGCAACAAAAATAGAATGACCCCCCCGTCTCTGTAGTGAAAAAGAGGGCCATGGCCGGTGCTTCCAAAGTTTTCCCTCAAATGCCGCAGACACCTTTTTTCAGGAAATTTTCGACCCTATTCCTTGAGCGGGCCCTACCGGGATCCTCCTTGCACCTCACCCTACCATGAGCGAAGGAAGGGGTTCTCGCCCCTGCCGAGTCCAAATGAAAGTTAAGAAGTTTTTTCGATCCGAAAACCCCCAGAATCCCCTCTTCCGTCTTACTCTTGATGAGCCCACGTGAGTCCTCGCCCCTTCCCTTCTGCGTTATGTATCTTAACTCCCCCCCCTCTCCCCTACGGATTACCCGGCTGGATCATTAGATTTTCCTTGTCGGTCCTTTTGGTTCTGAAGGCATTGCCTTCCTTTTTCCCCTTTTGGCTCCTCTATCCTATTTTTTCTTTTCATCCGGCGCGTTGAACAGAACGTTGTGAGAAAAAAGGGATTTTTCCGCTCCGTTGGGGTCCCCCCCTATCCTTTGTGCGCATGGTTTTTTTTGTCTTCACCTCCCCTTGAAAGGAATGGTGGATCTGCGGACTCCCAGACTATCCTTCGTAGCATTCCTTCCTACTTTTCCCCCTCCAGGTTTCTCTGGTGAAGGCGTTCGTCTGATTTTCAGTCCCGCATTTCTTCTCGGTGGGCCTCCGATCTTGTTCGGAGGGGGGAAGTCGCATACGTCCCCAAAGGCGAAGAACCTTTCCCTAATGAGAACCCACGCCCTGCCAACCTCCCTTAAATAGCTTTTTGTTATCCCCCTTTCATCGTCAACGTTCCCTTTCTTTAAAGGTAAAAGGGAATAGGCGGGTGGTTAGACTTCCCCACACATTGCCTTCATTTCTCGATTCAAGTTGTTTTATAACTTTAATCACTCTTCATACCTCCTCCACAAGGCTTTTTTCCAAGAGAGGAGAACCCCCCCCCCGGCAAATAGAAGTAATACATCTTTAAACTTCAGGACTTCTTGGACTACTTCCCTGGTTCTTGCTCGTTTTTGACCATAGTCTAGGGCGTGTTGAAGGCCCCCCACGGTTTTTACAGTTCCCTCCTTCAACCCCCCTTTGCGTCTTCCAACCCGAACCAGTAAGCCTGGGACCGATAGGCTCCCTCTTTCAATTTTCCTGTCGTCTCCCCCTCTTTTTCGACTCATTCGTAGTTGGTTTGGCAGCTGAAGCCCGTTACCATCGGAGATGTAGGTTGAGTTAACCCTTATATTTAGCGGCCCACTGAAAAGAATTCAGACGCTTTTTTTCCTCTTCGACCCCCAGACCTTCCCATCAGAATTTCCCCCCCCACCGAGAACACCCTTTCCCTAGGTTATGGCTTTTGGGTTCTTTTTTGATTTCTGAGCGCGCGGCTTTATGACAATTTACCCTAAACAATCAGATTGTGTTCTTTGCCCCCAAACATTGGGTCCTTATGATTTTTTCATCGTTCCTTTATTAGCTGGCTTGCGGCGCTGTGCCTTTTTGAGAGGACAGGCCCCCCCAAATCCCACACCCCGGATCCCTATTCTTCCCTCCCCCCCTCAAGTGGACACCGATTCGTTTTTAGACCACTGGAGGGTAACATTCTTTCCGGTCCGATAGTTTTGAGGGATCTCTTTTCCCCCCCCCGTAACTGAATCTTTCCGGATGCATTGGGAGCGGAGGCTTGAAATAAAGAAGAGGAGGTCACTCCCTCTCGGTACCATCCCCGACCTCTTTCGTTAGGCGCTCACGTTACTTTTGGTGTCTTTTTTCCGGGACGCCTCCTTTGCTACGCCCGGTGGTTATGAGAAGGATCAGAAATTCTTTTCGAGTAGCTACCGGCCCATTCCCCCTAGCGTGCCCCTGATCTAGCTTCCCCTCCCGGAAGTTCCGGCAAAAGACGAGCGGACCCCTCTTTTTAGTTTAAGGCGTTTTTTCTGAGAGTGACCACCGGCGGTTTCTCACCCATGCTTTGAATCAGCGGGTTCTCTGGGTTCCCCGGCGGCTCGTTAGCATCCCCAAGCGGAGCGACCTGGCCCCCCCGGAGGGACAAACACACTTAGCTTTGGTTGTTCCATGCTCCCATCGTTTACCCCCTAAATCCCCCTTTTCCCCCAGCGGCCGTGTTTAGACCTCCCCCCCCGGGAGAAACGCCCCCTTCTGTAGGTTTCTGGATTTTCCCCTCCGTAGTCATTTTGGCTTTTCCCAACCGGCTTACCTCCAGAAAAAGCCTGAGATATTACGTTGATCACCATGTTCATCAACCCGGTCCAAAGTCAGTAGATCCCCTTCTTTCTCCGGCTGCGCTATCTGGAATGTTCCCACGTTTCTTTTTCCCCGACAACGGTCAGAGAGCTAAATCTGTTCCGGTGTTGAAGTTCAAGATTCCAAAAATCTGCCCCTTTCCTTTCTTTTAGTTTTGCGCTCAGATAGTCTTTCCCCCCCCCGTCGTTCCAACGAGTTCCCAGTTCTGGATGCCTAGTCATGCGGGTACCTTCCTTCCCCTTTCCTGGGTTTATCTCCTCCTCTCTTTTAGAGATGATACAACCTTTGCAGGACGTCCAGGCGGTGTGTCGTTCTGTCAGCCGGCGCTGTTGCACTTCCCCGGTACTGCCTTTGTTCGGATTTCTTCCTCCAACGGAACGGAGCCCCTTTCCTCTGGGTGTGACTACCTTTGGAGAACTAACACTCGTGAAAGTAACCACAATCGCCTTGTCTCTGGTGTTTGCCTGGTCAAGGCCTCCTAGCGCGCCTTCTCGTCCTCCTCGATATTGCACTACCAGCGGGGCCTGGTTTATGAGGGAACACATTGCGCTAAGCGCTCTTTTCTTTTTTTCTTCCGGGTTTGATCCCATCTTCTTTTTTCTTACCATTTCGCCCGCTCCGCCCAGCCCCGACGCTGTCCCTTAACTGTTCGTCTTTGTTTTCTGGAGGTCGTAAGCTGACCCCTTTTGTCTTCGATGCCGTAAGTCCCCCCTCGCACTATGTCTCTCTCACACATCTCCATCCTCCTTCTGTTTGGACCTCATGACCTTCTTCTAAGCTAGAGGAAAAGATCTGCTGCACGTTCAGATTCCCGAGTTCCCCTTCCTCAGCGCCCCATGCCGCCGTTTAAAACCTTCCTTGCGAGTCGTCGACATTCCTCATACGATAAAAGCGGTCCCGGTCTTTTTTACTTAGCTTTCTTTACATTTTTCCCTTTTTTTCCGACCCCTTTTGGGTCCCCCCCAAAGGTTAGCCTCTTTTTAACGATTGGAACCCTCGACGAACAGCCGCTTCGCTACCTAGATGACCTTTTTTTCTTCGCGTTCCTTAACGCACTTCTGTGCGTCCTTTGGACGAAGAGAACCCCAGCTTTGCAGCTTCTTTGATCCGCGTCCCCTTCATAAGATAACTGCACCGGTTTCACGGTTTCGCCCTTTTTCTTCCTAAGACCGTGGACCCGTCGGTGGAATTAACCTCCATTTTCACCACGAATCGGTGTTCATTGTACGAATGTTAGTGTGGTGCTCATTCCGTCTTTTTTTCTTAGCTGGCGTGGGCTCCATGCCCCGCTAGGCCTCCCCACGATCATTCTATGCAAGGAAGCAACTAACCCGTTTTCAAAACCCCCCCCTCACAATTGAGGTGAACGCTCAAATTCAGTCCATCCCGACTCTCTACCTGAACCTGCCTTCGCTCCCACCAATGGGGTGGTGGGGGGGGGGGGTTTGGGGAAGGGTGGGTGGGGGGGGAGGGGGCTGGGGGGGGGGGGCGGGGGGGGGGGGGGCGCGGAGTGCGGGGCAGTGGGGTTTTTTGGTGTTTTTTTTTTTGGGGGGGGCGGTTTGGGGGGGTGGGGGGGGGGTTTGGGCGGGGGGTGGGGGGGGAGTTGTGGGGGGGGGGTGGGGGGGGGGGGTGGGGGGGGGCTTGGGGGGGGTGGGGCGGTGTTGGCCTGGGTGGGTTGTTGGGGGGGGGGGGGGGGGGGGGGGGGGGGGGGGGGGGGGGGGGTTGGGGGGGGGGGGGGGGGGGTTGGGGGTGGGGGGGGGGCGGGGGTGTGTGTGTCGGGGGGGGGCAAAACACCAAAAAAAAAAAAAACAAAAAAACAAAAAAAAGGGTGTTTTTGGGGGGGTTGGGGGGGGGGGGTGGTGGGGGGGGGGTTTTTTTGGGTGGGGGGTGGTGGGTTTTTTGTTGGGGGGGGGGTTTGGGGGGGGGGGGGGGGTGTTGGGGGGGGGGGGGGGGGCTCTACCGATTTGTTTTGTCTTTTGGATGTTTCAAGCGTTATGTTCGTCTTTTACAGCTTCGCCCCCCTTGACCGCGGTTTTTATTCGAATACCCCAAGGTCGTGGACGATCGCGTGTCCATTCTCAGTCCAATCCTCCCCCCCTTTAGCGCCCTTAGTAGTAGTCCCCCCCTATTGCCGACGGATAAGCAAGGACTGAGGTAGAAGGAATTTAGCCCTGAGTCACCCTCTTAAGATAGCAAGAACAGATCTGGGCCCTTTTTTTTGATTTTCGTCTGGTTTTTTAGTCGACTCCCACTTAACCGGGTGACCGTTTTTTGAAAATTTTAGAGGATGAAATCTGGCCCCCCTTCCGATCTTGTTTCCCGACGGATCGTGTCCCCGAGAGCGCTTTCACTTTATAGGGAGTGAGCCCCCCCCAAAACCCCCCCCCCCCCCCCACCCCCCGAAAACTTTTCCTTATGGCCGGATCGTTTTAGTCTTTTCCCCCCTTTTGAAGGTTCGGCGCCTCCCTTAGGTTATAAGTTCCCAAATTCCTCGCTCTTCCCCCCCTTGTAGTTCCTTGGGCATATCCCTTCCCTCTTTGACCGTGCGTCCCCCGTTGACGATGACCTTATGGTTATAGCCCCCTGGGGGGTGACCCGCGTCAGTGTTCTTTTTTTTTTCCGCTTTTTTTGAAGCAAAGCTTTTCCCCCTTTACCTCAGGTTCTAGCCTTGGTTGCTTAAGTAGGCTACAAAGCACGTATTCCCTCTTCCCGTCCCCCTTCTGTTCGTGAGGGACGTTTTTTCCCGGTTCATATTTTCTGAACCTTTCTAGAAACATTGATCCTGATTTTCATATGCCTTGGTCTCTATACCAGCTGGTTTTTTGTTCCATTGGTCCGCCCCTCGCTCAGTCAAAGGACTGTCAATGAGGGGAAGACCCCTATAAATGCGTCTTGTATCCTTTTCCGAGCCGGCCTTTCCAGTTTTTCGATTCCCCTTTTTTTCTGGTCACACTCCTCTCCTTTCTTTTTTGAGCCGTGGCGGAGCCTGGAATGAGCCTCTTCCCAGTAATCCTTGACCTCCCCTCCAGAACTCCGTTTGCCCGATCGTCCTGGAAGAATTGAAATTCTCCCCCCCCCTTGAAATGGCGACTTATTATAACCCTTTTCCAGAGTCTTTTTCCTCCCTAATCATGGAAGACCCCCGCGGGACATTTTCGTTACGAGTGAGTAATGGAGAGTTTTTTGGAATTTCTTAAGTTAGCGTTCTTAAACGCTCAAAGTAGACTCAGCACAGGTTATCGGCTGTGCGTTTTCCCTTTCTCGAGTTCCGTTTCCCTCAAACGGCTGTGGCCCTAGGGAAAAAGTTTTAAGAAAGATTGTTGATATGGTAGGTTTTGGATCCCCATTTTTTCCTTCTAAGTGAAGGGTCTTGTCTTGGCGGTGTTTGGGGGGGGGTTTTTGGGGAATTTTTTTTACAGGCAGCAACCTAATTCTTCCTTTTCCGGGGACGCCCAACAATTTTCCACCCCCACCCCCCCAAATTGAAAGGATGGTTAGCCTGTCCTTGACTCCCCTCTCCTCCTTTTTTTTTCTCTATCTTTTCGAGCGGCTGCACATCCAGCCCGGGCCAAGTCTCTCAGTCCTTAGACTTCTCTCCCCCTGATTCACGCACACTTTTTCCCCCTACAGCTCGCACCCCGAAAACCTACTTTTACCTCCCGAGGCTTTTCCCTCCCCATCCGGTTGTCCGCCGGTCCTTAGGTAACGTCCCCCAAGCAGAGAACATCCCCGGTTGCGTTCAATTTCCCTTTTTTAGCGGGGCTACTCTTCCTTCCCATCCCCTCCCCGTCTCGCCCTCTCCCCCCAGAACGCCTTCCGCAAGCAGTCATGGTTATACGTCAAGGATGGTTCTTCATTGTCCCCGTTTTCTGCCCCTTCACTCTGCCTTTCACGGAAGGGAAACCGGAGCCCTTTTATAATTCGATCTTACGGGTGTTTTCCGGTTCTTCTTCTCATGGCCCCGCTCGCGGATTCATTACCTTATCTCCGACACGGTCTGCCTTTCCCTTGAGAGGTTTTACCGGCCCCGTTGTCTTCTGGTGTTTTTTTATACCCGCCGGGGACGACCCGACGTTCGCATGGGTACGGCTTGTGTGGCCCCATTCTTTAATCTCTCTTTCCGCGGACCCTGGACAACCAGAGCTGGCTTCGTTCAATAACCCCGTTTCCAGTTTTCAATACCCTACTCTCTTTGTTATCCCTTTTCTTCAACGATCTTAAAAAACTTAAGACTCCGCTGGATTCGGGGCCGGCATTCTTTTTGAAAGACGGCTTTCGGTTCAGCCTCTCGGCACCCACCATCCTTTTGAAGACTGAAATTTACGTACAATTTTTACCCACCCCCCCCCCCTCCCCAACTAGAATTCTTTTCACTCTTTGGCCCTCAACCAGACGGGTTTCCACGTCCGGACTCACGGTCTCGACTCCCCGTGTGGTGAGGGCCTGAATCCAACTACCACGTGGTCCAAGTCTTTGCCAGGCTCCCCCCCTCCATGCAAATCAGGCCCCCCTTGCTCTGGTGGCGTCCCCCCCTCGAAGATAGGCCCCGAAGTCATAAGCTGATTTTTGTTCTGCCTCTTAGTTCTTATGTTTTTCCTTCTTGCATCCGTGTTTTGACAAATCTATAGGGAGGGCATGGGCAACCCCGACAGCTCCACTTTCTCTTTTTTGGTCTACAAACCAATACCAAGTTTTCAAGCAAGGGGAACGATCTTCCGGTGTTTCACAGTTTTTCTCGCCCCAAGCCCCGGGGCTTCCCCCTCATAGGACTTCGTTTCTTTTTTAGGAGGATTTTTTTTGTGCCCTTCCCCCCTATTGGGCTCCGGTCCTTTTCTTGGTCCCTTTTGAGTATGGAATATAGTATGGCCCCTCTATTTTGGCGCTCCGCTCATTTAATAACGCCCCTTTTCCCCCGAATTTCCAGAGCAAACCCCCATCTCTTTTTAGAGCTTTTTTTTTCCGGCTTGGCCGCGGTTCAGGTGAGCGGTCCGGAGAGTTCTGAACTATATTTCAAATCAGCTGTGCCCTGTTTGTCAATTTCTACCTCTGATGACAGGTCCCGATGACCTCCTGCCTTTCTTTGGCCGGGCGTTTGACTGGGGGAGAGGCCAGCGAACCCCCCCCCCGAAAGGCCTTTCACATTCTCCTTCCCCCTTACCCTCAAGCTGGACCCCCTCTTGCTGGTCGAACAGGTGTAATTAACCTCGGAAGGGTCCACGGCTTTTTCACCCCCTTTTTGTCCCCTTCACTGCGGATCAGGAGCTTGGCGTCTGAGACCAGAAAAGAAGATGAGGCAAGAGCTGGTTTATTCGGAATCCCTCCTTCTCGTGCTCTCCCCCTCTAGAAGGTTGGCTTTTCGCTCATTTCTTCTCTTCCCGGTGGCTTTCTTAAGAAGGATGTCAGTCTATCAAAGCGTGTAGGGGAGTCCCTTTTCTTGCTATCCCATGACTTTCCCCCCTTTTCTCTCTGTACCAAAGACCCCTTCCCGCCGTTTCCTCTACCAAAAGAGAGGAGAGTTGTTAAGCGTTTCGTATTCAGATCGGTTTGTACCAACTCCGCAACGTCTTGCCTTTTTCCCCCTCTAGATTCTCTTCGCAGGGTTCTCTTTCCCATGAGGCGGCATCGTCCGAGCGTTTACGCTCTCCCGCGGATCTGGCACCCCCCCCTACCCTCGTTCTTTTGGTCTCCCCCCCCTAGCGAGGTGAAGCGTTTAAGTGCCTCCCCCAATGAAATACATTTTGCAGCTTAAGCCTTCCAAATCCCCCCTGCACTTTTTTTCACCTTTTTCTCCTCCTTTTCCCCCCCATTCTCAGATGTCAAAAACCATGGATGAAAGCCTCGCAGAAAAGAATGCGTTTCCCCCTTTCCCACTTGTCCCCAGTCCCTCTCTTTGGCAATATTCTTTTTTACCTTTTCTGACCCCCTGCGCGAGATGGCCGGGTCCCCCACTGAAACGAGAACCCCTGAGCTCATATGCCGGCGTCTTTTTTTTAACTTATGTTTGAGGTCCCCTCTGTTAGGTCCCCTTGCTAGTCGGTTCCTTTTCCCTCTCTTGTAATGTCCGCCCCCTCGTTCCAAAGGTCACCGGTTGGATTGCTTCCGCGCTCGTTACCCGGCTTCCCCCCCCCTGGACTTTTTTGCAGTCCTTCAGCTATCTATGTCCTCCTTCGTGTTGTTTTCTGATGATACAAACCCGGATCTGCCTTTTCCCAGGCGGTGTGAGGCCGGTGCCCCTCATGTTCTGAATTGCAGCTCCCTTGGCCCCCCTCTCTGGTACATGACGACAGTTCAACCTTCCCTTTAGCAACTGTTCGTGTGACGAAATCTTTGCAGACATCACCTGTGTACCCCTGACCCTGTAGATGATTGTGCTCGTTTTTCCCTTTTTTATTTGGTCCTTCGCGTTCTTGCTTTCAGCCGTTTTTCTCATTGCCCAGCTCCGGTGCTGGTGTTTGGGGAACATTGGAGTTTCCGACTTTTCAGCCAGGTTTTCCCTCAACTTTTTGCCCTTTTCTCCTTTAGTCCCCTCTTTTTTTCACAGCCCACCCTCCCTTGCCTCGAAAATGTGTTTTTTTTTTCTACGGGTATGCGTAGGTCTGAAAACCTTCCCCCACAAATTTCCTCCCGCCCCCCCTCTCCATGAGCATGGTCCTCCCCAAACCCTTTTTCCCTTTCTTTGTGTTTGACCTTGAGTCCCAGGACGCCTCTCCCGATGGCGAACAGGCCGCTTGAAACTCGATTTTTGGTTCGACCTTCCCCCTTTTTTTTTTCAAAACCCTCCTTCCTCTCTTTCTCCCTACCTGAATCTCCCTCGGCTGTTCCCGACTCCTTTTTTACGTAGCGGAACGTTTTGTACATCCGCCCCCCTCCCCGTCTTTTTTTTTCCCCACCCCTTGCCTCGACTCCCCGACCTAATAATACTACATCCGAATTATCCCCACCGGTATCGCCAACCTTTTTTCTTTTTTACTAATTTTTTGCGGTTCCTTGCGCCTGGACGCCCCTCGACCCCGCGGGCCGCATGTTCTCTGCCGCGCCCAGCGATCTTCCATGAATCCTTTCCATCCCGTAACCTCCGAATCCGCCAGTCTCGAAGCTTTTTTTCCCCGTCCCTTTTGGACCCTTTAAGCCAATTGTTCGTACCCCGAATCGGTGCCTAGAATTGGGAACGTTTGATATTGACCATGCGTTTTTTTTCTTTTCCCCCCCCACATCTGCAGCCATCCCCCCTTCTGACAGTACTTAGTATAGACTTTTTTTTTTTTTCATCAGGTCCCCCCCCTTTTAAACAACCCCCAACTCCCCCCAGGTGAAAGAGTATCTTTAATTCCTCTTGAATCGAGCGCTCACCCTCACGAAGGACCGATCTCCTCACATCTCGTCGTATCGGGTTGTTTTTCATTATTTTTCTAGTTACTTCCGAGTAAGATGAGACAGCCGTCGTATTGGGACTTCTCTCTTCCTTTTTGCTTGGGAACACTCAGAACACGCCTGTGGTGGCCCTGAGAGATTGTTTACTCCGAGCCCCCCCCCCTGACGCTCCTTTTTTTCGCATACCCCCGTGAGGGTTATATGGCCTGGGAGAGCATCCAAAGTAACGCTCCATACTCCGACTTCTTACTTTTTTTCTTTGAACTGTGTTTTCTATTGGTTTCGCAAAGAAAGGGTGACCTGCCCCCCCTTTCGACCACCCTTTTTCGCAACCTTCCCTCCCGTGGAGACGATCCTTAAAAACTCCGGTCCCTAACGAGTTTTTGCTTCGTGACCTTCGTACGTGTACAGCAAATCCGCTTTCTGGACGGCGTCTGGGATCTGTCGTGCAGATCCTCCCTCCTGGTTTTCCTGGTCCTCCAGGTAGCCTTTCCCCCACTTCATGCCTGGAGACCCACTGTTTCTTTCATAATGTCATTTTTCCCCCACCGCCAATTGTCCCTTGCTTCCATACGTTGCCCCCGAACCCGTGTCGCCAACGCTATGCAACGGAGGCTGGGCTTTTGACCCACGCTTTTTTGGGTGGAAGCCCCCCCCACATTTACTCTTTTTGTAAAGGGCTGTGCTTTCGCCCTGTTCCCGAAGTATGCGCGGCCTCCGTCCCCAGCCCCCCCTCTCTTCCACTGCTTTTTTTCTTTCTTGTCCTCGGATCGTTTTCCCCCGCTATGCAATCCAGACTTTTAACCCTGTACGCTCTTTTTCACGGCCTGCGAAAGCTTGCTGGGTTTGGGGTTTGGTCCCATTCCCTCTCCTTTTGGACGTCCTCAGCCACTGGATCCTAAGTACGCTCGATTCCGGCCTTTTCTACCAGGCTGCAACGTTTTCGACAAGCCGCGGTATGACGAGCCTGTCTGACAGTTGTGTTTTTTCACCTGCGTTTTCTTTTCCCTGCAGCTTAATAAGCCGCGCACTCGTTTCCAGGTCGTCTGGAAATTTTTAACCTGCCGTCACGTCCTGGTTCTGATTTTTCTTCCTTCTTGATATTTCATAGCTTTCCATTATTTCGTGTTCATCAGGACTCCCCTCAACTAATCATGGACTCCACCCCTGCGGTTTTTTGTCGTTCTAATTCCTCTCTCGCTGGATTCTTAACTTTTCGCGTAGGCGAAACCCCTCAATTGCATTTTCTCAAATTGAAAAGCTTATTTTCTTCTTGATCTTCCTCTGGACGCTGTAGAAACCGTATTTTTTCCTGAGTGCGCCTTTCCAGAAAGATTTAGCAGTTCCCCTTTTGTTATGAGTTTGCGAGCTCTCCTTTGAAGGTGCCTTTTCTTCGCCGCCTTTCTACGTTCCCCTCTTCTCTACTCCGTTGCCCGTATTGAGGATGCTGAAGCGCCGATCTTTCTCCTCCCCTGTGACGAGATTTTCCCCCGACGCTTTCATTCCTCACCAGGGCAACGCCCTTCTTATACGCCTTCTTTCAGGAGATTTTGTCCTCGTTGAACTGTATTTCCGAAAAGGTTCTTATACAGCTAGACAAACCCCCCCCATTCACCACTGGACCGACATTTTTTTTCTTTTTTCGGCCTCCTTTCCCGGTTTCGACGTAAGAATCCGTAGATAACCTTTTTTCAGTCCCTTTTCCCCCTGAACCTCCCTTTTGTTCAATTTCGATGATCTTTTTTTGAGTCGGTGTTTTTCCTCTCGCGAACTTCTGTTCTTTCCCCATCCCAGCTTCCACTCTTGAGAGGACGATCCCTTAGAATCCAGGTCTTCTTTTCTGAGTTCCCCCTGTACTAGCGCCCAGTATGGGATCAGATTTGAACCCCATGGAAGGAGAAGTTTCCCCTTGCTGACGTCATTACGATCTGACTTTTTTTTTTTTTTCTTTAGTAGTTACGACGCATTCCAGACTTCACCTTTCCCCTCCGCGGATTAAACCCCTCATATACGCCCTTTTTCCGAGAAATCCTTCTAGTGTGCCGAACCTGCCAACCCCCCCTGGTCGGGGCCGGGGCCCCCGACCTTTCGGTACGAAAAGAACTGTGTTGAGAATGGGATACGGGGTATCCTACTCCTTTTTGACTGTTTGTCCTATTCCCGGCTGGACCCTTTTACGCCCAAACCCCAGACTCTAGCCCCTCTCACTCAAGCCCCCCCCCCACCTTCCACATGCGTACCCGGTTATCGGGATTTTTTTCAGGTTTTGATCTTCCTTTCCCCTATCACGCAGCTTGGAACGGTTTTGGGCCGGCATATCGTTGCAAAGACGTTTCCTTCGAATCCTTTGCCCTTTTACGCCTGCCCTTTTCCCCCCTCAAATTTTTACCCACCCATCAACGGCTTTCCCTCCAACCCCCCCGCTATCCTTTCAAGCGTGGCTCAAAAAGACGGTGTTCACGTCCCTTCCTACCACGTCAGGCTCTCGGCTGTTGCGCTGACCTTTTCCCCCAAAAACTCAGTTTAGGCTCTAGATGACGGTGGGGCAAGCCTTATGCCCCCTGAATCATCACCCGGCGTTTCTGGGTCCCTTTCCTGGCGACGATCCGTCCTCCCCACTCTCCTTTCTTGGCACCCCGCCCTACCTTTTTCGGCACGGGGACCCGCTCCGATTGACTCACGGTTTTGGACACAAGCTAGTGCTCAGGTTGGCACCCCCCCTTTTCTTCCCGCCCTTTTTTTTTTTTCTCGGCACCCCCCCCCCCCCTTTTTCTTGTCCGATTACGAACACTTTTCCCTTTTCGGCCCGATTCCTTGGTGATGTTGCCCTGAACGTATGGCTCGACCGCCTCGCTCTGAACGCCGTTGTCTTCCTTCCCTTCCTCCGGCCGGCGCGGCCCTACTGCTCGGGCGTTGCATTGGTTCCCGGTTTTTTTTTTTTCGCGTTTTCTAATATCGTAGCGAAGAAACGTGTATCGAAGGACCGGCTGGCAGATTCGCTGCGAATCCCCCGCTCAACCATCTTTCCCCACCCCACTCGATTTCCTCTTGCTTGATTGGACCGTGAGGGAATTCTTCCGGCGGTTGTTCCTTTATAGCTTCTTTCCGATTTCTCCTGTTCACCTCAGCTTTTTCTTTTTTGGCAAAGGGGGCTCCCCGGCTGATACAGTTCGAGCTAAGATTCCTGCAGATCTTGTTTTTTCATGTTTCGTTTTTTGAAAGTCCAAACGCCAAGCAAATACTTCATTTTCAATATCTTCAGAAAAGCAAATTAGGAAAAGTTCCCCCCCCCCCGATAGTGGTAGTTCCCCCCCCCCCTTTGGTTCATCGGGCAGGGTTCCCTCCTTTGGAACAGACCTCTCCAGCTCCTTTTCCCCTTAATGCCCCTTAGCGTCTGCTAGGGATCCGCTGGGCGGCAGCCACGCGAATCTCGGCCAGCGGCTTGGTTTTCTGCGTCCAAGGCGCCCCCTCTTCCGCGACCCGTTATTCCGCCCCGACGAATCCTCATTTTGGCTTCCGCGATAAATCTCGCTCCCCCCTTGATGAGAAGATCAGACTCTGGTCGTAGCATCTCTTTTTCCCGTGGTTCCCGTCTTTGCCCCATTCTTTTTAAAAATTCTTATGTGGCCAATCTGATCGTCTTCACAAGACCCTTTCCGAAGTTCAGCTACGAAGACGAGTGGTCTTCTTTTTTCTCGATTTTGTCTGACGAGCTCGGGGAGAAGGTTTTCAACCTTCTCATGGTCGAACCATGCTAGAGCTGCATTCCTTTATAGGGCAAATATGTGCCTCGTTCGCCCCTCTCCCTTTACGCACTTTCCATTGCCTTGCCCCCCCCAAACTGAATCGTGGAGATTGGGGAGTGCTCCCCTAATTAGCGAGGGTAATTGCGTTTACGGTCTTTTCCTTCATGAAAACCTGAGCGGGTTTTTCTCCTCCCCTTCTTTGAGCCCCCGCAACAAGGTTCATTGGCAATTTGGGGCTGGGCGGCCCCCCCCTCGATGACGGTTCTTTTTAAACAATTTGTCAGATGCCTTTTTATGGAAGTAACAACCCGTTTTTCAAAAGCGTAGGCTAAAAGACTGCGCTTTCCGTGCTCCACTTCCCCCCTCCACCAACCCCGTGAAACCGCTGCGTCTCTGGGAATATTCGCCCGAAGGCTGAAGCTCCCCCTCGCGCGATGATGTTTGGGCCATTCGCAATGACCCCCCGGAGCCCCCCCCTCTCTCCCCTTCGGTTTGCGGGTGAGGTTTCTCCCCCCCAGATGTCGTCCCCCGACGCCCCTTCGTCAGGTTAGGTTTTCGCCCCGCTCGTTCATGTCCCGCAACACTCTTACGGTCCCTCGTCTTGCCTTCCTGAACAGAGCAATTTTTTCGTGACACCCTCCCACACCGCCTGGAGGTGCAGATCGGGTTTTGTATCATCTCCCTCTTTCCTCCCTCCTCGTTTGTTGTTCTCTTTTCCCAAACACTTTTTGCAGTCCCTGCGTTGTGCGTTTTTGTGTCACGCGTTGCGTTGTCGAAGAAGACCCGCGCCGGGTTTTGGAAACGGCCCGGCATGACGTAGCGCGGCGCACAACCTTCCCCCCTCCCCCCCTGGCGCGGGCCCCATTTGTGGAGAACCTCCCCTTTCCCCTCAAACACCTCGCGGCATTTTTTTTTCGCTCGAGGGGGTGGGTGTCAGTGACGACGTCCCCCGGCTCATGATCTCTTCTTTTCAAACCCCTTTTCATATTGCCCAGCTACTTTTTTTTGACTGGTTTTGATGCCCTTTTTCAAAGTGGAAGCACCCGCCGACATTCTTTCTTCCTCTTTTCCGCCAGGTTTTTTTTTTCTCCCAGCATCTGACTCCACCAATTTCGTCGAGGTGCCGCCCAGTTCCCACCGACGCTGCTCCCTGAAATTGTTGCGTCCTTTCCCGGAGTTTTGTAGGTATTCCCCTTCCTCCTGCAAATGTTTTTTTTTTCCTTATATTCACTCCTGACCTCGCCTAATGATCTTAGAAAAGCCCACCATCTCCATCTAGTCTTTGTTTTCCTTCCTTAGCTCCCCTTTCAAGATCTGCGAACCTCCCGGATCGTGCCCGCTCCCCCCGCGATTCAGCCTCACTTCATGGTTCGCCATTTCCCGTCTTTCAAACCTTAAGTTGTTAGCTCTTCTACCGCCCCCCCTATGAATATTTAAACTCCTCTCCGTCTTTTCCCCGTTCGTCCGTCTGATCGTCTTGTACCCCTCTCGATTCATCTTGTCCACTCTCCTTCCGACGGCTTGGCAAAAGGTCGCTCCCCGAACCCTTACTTTCATCTCCCTCCAGAATTAGGTTTGTTCTCAAGACACCGTCTTTTTCCGAGATGATCGCGTCTCCATTCTTCGCTGAGCGGCTCCCTCCCGGCAGGGTCGAGTTGGTTTCTCGCCAGTCTTCAGCCTCTTTGCTTTTTTCCTCCAGGCCTCGCTGCATACGCTCCGTTTTTTTTCTTAAGGTGACCCGCTCGCCACTTCTGCCAGACGCTTTTCCCCGGTGTGAGACCCCGTCCTTGTTCGACCCGTTAATCGCAGCTTGGTCCCCCCTTGGTGAACGGTTTTTGCGCTTTTTTAGCCTTATTGCTTTTGTTTTTCGGCCCGGGCCGTTTTCAACAATGCACATGAGCCGCCCGCCACGCTCTTCCGACTTCGTTTCCTCTCCTTGACCGGTCTTTCCCCCCCTTTTTTTTCCCACAACAACGTATCCCAAGCTGAGGTGACGAGAGGTAAATCCCCCTCGACGCGCTCACGACTCCGACCTCTCCCGTCCGGCACCAAGAGCCGAATCGAATTCTGTTTTTAAATTAGGATGGTTTTTCCGGAGTTTAGGCTTTTTTTGCAGCGACCGGTCTTCGCGCGCGGTCTGAATAAACCCCGCTGCCTTCCGTGTTCCATGTTACCGCTCCGGACCAATCCCCCCCGTCCGCCTTGTATATTCCGTTCCCTGCGGCACTTCTTCCGATGTTCGAAGAACAACGTGCCTTTCGATGCTCTAGCCCCTTTTCCTCCTATCACTTCAGATCGTTCCCGCCTGAACTGTTCGTATTGGTCCGACGCCGAGCTTAGCACTTCAGGTCTGCACCGTGGTGACCGGCAACCCCGCCGTGCCGATCTTTTCACCCAAAGAGGCAACCGAGGAGCTTTCCCGTCCCTATATGGTATTCCGTTTCCCCCCAAGCCAAATAAGAGTATGAGGCGGATGGTCCTCCGTCGCAGGCTCCAGCCGCGGGTCCACTCTTTTTCTTCCCGTCACTTCCGTTCCCCCAATTCATCCGAATGGGCCCAGTTGCCCCTAATGTCAGGCCTCCGCCCACAAGATCTTTCTCTTTGCTCTCCAATGAACCCCTGGTTATAGCCCCACGCCTCAGAGAGATATCTGTTTTTTTTGCCGGATTGCGCCGTTTTTGTGCTGGGTGGAAGCCACTTTATTCCCAGTTTCTCGTGCCGACGTATGCCGCCCCCGCCGTCGTCCCCTTCTGCAGGCCCACCCTTCCGTTCAAATTGACTGTCGCTTGCGGGAACCGTATCGGTGGTCGCTCTGCACTCCCGAGTTCCCCCTGGTACTGTCCGTTTGATTTGGAAAGCTTCTTTCTCGGCTGGTTATTTCTATATACCAGCTTTTTTTTTTTTGGAAGTCCCGTGCCGCCGGCCGCCAACAGGCTCCCACACAGCGAGTTCAATTCCGTTTATCAGCCCCACCGGTCTTAGTCCCCCTAAAGTGGTTTTTTTATGCGAGCCCGTCCGCGGATTCCAGTGGCGCGTCCGTTCTGCACCCCTCCTTCCCGGGAGTTTGCAGCGTTGGCTTAGATGGATCGTCCGAAGCCGGTATGGCGGGGCCCGTCGGTGCTGAGACCCGTCCTCCCCTTTTCCGATCCCTGTCAGCATTTTACTTCTCCGTCCTGGCGATGATATTCATCGAGCTCCCAGACTGAGGGGTTTCAGGCGAGGACTCATTGACCCCTCCCTCCGGAATACGTTCTGCTTCAACTTCGGCGCGCAAATTTTCCCCTGAATGACTCTGGATGGGTCCCACAAGGAGTTCGTCCCCGATTCCTTGCTCCTCCTTGAACGCACCTGTCTGTTATGAGTGGTTCTGATCGCGGTCTTTCCGGACTTCGAATGCTTTTCTTGGCGTGCCGATATGTTCACTAAAGATTGTAGGTATTTTCTAGGTGTTCTAGGTTTTGACGCCTCTGTAGCCTTTCTTCCCCTTTGCCTGAACTTTTTTTTTTAGCGAAGCCCTATTTTATAACAAAAAGGAAACCGGCTTTTTATTCTTGGAGTAGTTGTAAGGATTGCTTGAAATGACATTAAGATATTGAATTTTCTTTTTCATATCCCCCCTTTTTTGTTTGTTATGATGATTTACTGCGAATGAATTGGAATAAGCCCCCCTAAGGGACCTACCAGTATCTCTGAATGCGTATTTGATAGGACTTAGACACGCGAAGCGACCGGATTTTTGTGCACCGGGTCGGGCTACTCTCGCACAAACTCCCAGACCCTTCCAGACCGACCCCCGTCGTGGAAACAGGAGAACAGGGAGAAACCCCGCCACCTACGGTTTTTTCTACCCCGCCTGCTACCACACCCAGAACAAATGCTCCGAACCCCCGTGCGCAATCGCATATCCGAGTGTTTTCGCCTACGTGCAACTTCCTTTCGGGCCCCTCCAGCGTTCCGTTTCTCGCCACTTGCGCGGCCGCCGAGTAACATTATCCTCCGCAGCGGTTCCAGGCGAGTTAACCTTCCTCGCCTGACCTTCCTGGGATAAGAATATTAAACATCGAAATGTATGCGAGTTCAACGGTCATTCGATTTGCCTCCGGGAGCGTGACGGAATTCCAGATTCCGAAGTCTTTTTCCCCGCCTCTACGGTTCCCTCATCTCCGCCCCCTTGGCTGCGGAACCGGCTCGGAGTGTGTCCCCATCACGGACCTCCCCAGGGATCTCGGGAAAGGTTTCTCGCCTAAATCCTGTTACAAGACCCCAAGAAGTGGGTTTGACACACCGGCCTTCACCTCTTGTGCACGGATGTTGGGAATGCTTTTTTTGCTTACCCTTTTTGACCGTTCACCAGAGCCCTTTTATAGTCCATCAACCAGTTACATCAGCTTTCCAAATCACGTTTCCAACCTTCAGTACAATTTTCGGAGTGGAGCGTTAGCCGCTCCGACTTCCGCCTAGCGCACAGCAGTGGACCCCCTTCTCGGGGGGCCGGCTATCTGGAAATACTTTTGTGTACGTTTCCGGCACCAATTGACCGCACCCTCTTTAGACACATCTTTGCTTTTCCCCCCCAGCACCCACGTCGTTCCCCTTCCCCCTCCGATTCCGCTCCTCTTTTTCGACGGTTTCCTTAACGTACCCTGACTCACGGTCATTGCGACCCTTTATAATTACATTAAATTCCCCAACTCACGTGGGGCACACCGGCCTCTCGTTTTTTCAGTGGTATTGACTGCTCCAGGAAGGCATTTTCTAGCAGAAATCATGTCCCGGCGGCAGGAGAGCGCTGCGACGTCGATTCCTCCGCCTGGAAGCCGTCATTTTTCTTTTCAAACGTGACGACTCCCTAGGGAACTGACTGCTTTTTAGTGCCTACCGGATTTTTTTTTTCCAATCTTCGGGATGGGCAGGTTTGCAGGCCCCCAACGGAATTCCGACTTTCAGTTACCCCGGTATGGCGTCGCAAAAACAGAAGAACACAGTGAAGCGGTTCTATCGTTGTTAGGTTTCTGGCATCTGAAGGGTCGATGGCATAGAACCGCATCAGGAACCTCCCCCTGGTCGGACGCACTAGCGGCTTTTAGTAGTGCCGGCCCGGGCAGGGACAGATTTTTTCCTCCGGCCCCCTTCCCGGCCTCCGCTGTCCGTTGTTTTTTGTCCGTCTGTCCCTGGGGCTATCGGTTTAGAACGTGTATTTCGAAGACCGCTGCGCACGGGAAGCCCCAGTTTTTCGAGTGAGTCACCTCGAGGAGAAATCCCCCTGCAACCATCAGCTCAAAACCTGAGAACCCTGATGTAGAGATTATGTCTTGTTAAAGGAGCGGGCTGGTTTTTGGCTCGGGCAGGATTGTTAAGGTGCTCTCGCGCCCCTTGAATCTTTCATTTCCATTTTAAGCTGTGTGTGTTGTTTTTGCAAATTGGGGACAATAACGGTCCACTGACTTCCTTCAGGAGATGGGTCGGGATGCTCGTTCCTTGTGTCCTGAGGCTAACAAAAACCGCACACAGCATCGGAATCTCAGACCAGTTTCACCACCTGGCAAAGCTGGACACCGCACGGCTTGGTCGCAATTGGGGTTCCTTCACTTGGGGAAGTCCGCCTCTTTCGCCCACTAAACTGGCGCGGTGGTACCCCTTACTGAACCTGTCTCTCAGGGACGGTTTGCTCGGCATCCACCGCCAGCTGCGGCTCTGGTTCTATTTCTCCGTCCAACTAACCCTCACTCCCTATTTTTTGCAGAAGGTTTGGGCGTTTGCCGAGTCCGCTACAGCTTTTGGTCGAAGGATCCGCTGTTCCTGACTCGTGTCTCCGACTGCCTCTTTTGCCCCCCAAGCCGTTTAAATAGGACTTTTGTGCAACCTCTTATGCCCCCCTCCCGACGTTTCCGCTACTTTTCCCTCCGAGTTGGGGACCTCCCTCTTTTTTAGCCTTTCTTTGCTTCCTGAGATCCTGAAGGTGGTCACCGGCGGCTTTCGAACAAGGGATTTTTTTTTTTTTTTTGAATCTCGGGTCGGCTATTCTCTTTCGCCTTATCTTTACGCGCGCTGCCTGGACTCATGGAAGGGGCCCAAATCGATGTGATCTTTTTGTTTCTAAATCACCCCCTGAGGGTAGCGGTTTGGCATCAATAATTCCCCTTTCAGATTCTGTTTTTATCCCAGGGCTTTTTATGTTCAGTCGGAGCGTCGGTGGTATGGAGGCACTAAATTTTTTTTCCTTCCCCCCAAACTAGGATGGCCCCCTGATTTCTTCCCAGAAAGACTGACGGACCCGTTGTCCAATTTTTGAAAGCATAACCCACCCCCCAAGCGTTGCAGCTAACGGTCTGATCGCGATCCCTTAGGAGACGGTGGACACTCTTAAATTTTTAGCACACAGTTTCTCTTCTCCAGTCCCTCCTTTCCGTCCAACCCTCACCCGCTGTGTCTTGTCGGTTCCGTGTCTCCTTGGTAGTCATGTAGTAGTTCCTTTCCGGGTATGTCCTTTTTAAACGTCTTTTCTTCATCCCGACTACGGTTGCCTCATCCGTTTTTGT
>Ga0179593_1692203_pt1 | contig 30171 bp, 49 predicted proteins | sample CZODoug2_1_08_16_FD_185931 | JGI IMG/M metagenome (GOLD analysis project Ga0179593, IMG submission 185931) | Vadose zone soil fungal communities from Angelo Coast Range Reserve, California, USA - CZODoug2_1_08_16fungal (PacBio error correction) | ecosystem: Environmental > Terrestrial > Soil >... | reverse complement strand
CGGACGGCAGGATTAGAGACCTCCCCCCCCTTCCTCGTGCCTTTTCCCCCCGGTTGTCTTCATTGCCTTTTTATTGGCTGATCCCTTTCCTCTCTTTAATTGATGAAAACAAAACCCCTCTTAACTTTTTTACCCCTCCCCCTTTGGTCCCTGATTCGACATTTCTTTTTCCCACGGAGTTTCCCCTTCGATAGGCGTTTCCTTCGCGATTTTTTCCCCACGATTTGGCACAAAAGCACCCCCTTTTTTCCTCCTCCCCTTGGTCCTGCTGCTCTCTTTTTTAATCGACCGTTCCTCCGTATCATTTGGGGGGCCCCCCTCCTTTCCCCGCGGGGAACGAAAGATTCAACCCGCGACCCTTTTTCCCGTCAAACCCCACCCCCCCCCCCCCTTTCCCCTCTTTGCTGCAAACCTTTCAAACCCTTGCGGTCGACAAAGAGGGGCTGACACCCCTCCTTCCCCTTTTTTTCACAGTTGATACCCCTTTTCTTTTGATCGGCGCCTTTTTTTTTTCCCCCATTAGAGGTGGTGCTTCTTCCTGGTTATGCGCAGGCGGCTCCTTTTTCGTCGGACCCGGCCCCTCCTTTTTTTCCCCCGGGTCACATTTGTAAGAAACTGGTCCTGCTCGACCTTTCCCCCCTCAAGGGCTCTTGTTTTTCTTTGCGCGGGAAACCGCCCCCAGATCGACTTAAAGTCCCAAACCCCCTTCTTTTTCGCGGACAGGAAGTGTATTTAGTTCGTGCTCCTCTCCCTCTTCGTCCGCTTTTAGGTCTTGAGATTGAGTTTCCTCGCGGCAATAGCTCCTCCCCCTCCCCCCCTCCTCAGGAGTCTGCATCTGTTTTTTTTCGCGGACACCATTTTTTCGAAAATAGGCGCGCAAGAGATATGGGGCCCCCTTCCTCACATCCACATTGAAGCGGCTTTTCCCCTTTTCTTCGTGGACCTTTTGCACATCAGAAGCAACTTCCCCTCCTTCCCCAGGAGGGATGGCTTTTTTTTTTTCGGGCGAGTGGGGTGAGCGTCCCCGTCCCCCCTTTCTCCCCCTTTTCCCTGTCCTCTTGTCTTTATTTTTTTTTCCAAGAAAATCCCTTTTCTTTTTGAAGAATTGTCGAACGTCGATCTTTCTTCATCTCCAAGCGCCCTTTCGTCCCCTTTTTTTCGGCCTTCCTCTCTCAAGGGCATCGTCGTTTTCTGTGTCGAAAACCTCTCCCTCCCCGAGGTGGTGCGAGCTTGTCTTCCCTTCCCCCCTGGCTTCCCCATTTCTCCGATACGAAAGTGAATGTTTTTTTTTTCCCCAAGTCGAAAAACCTAGATTGAATGAAACTGCCCCCTTCTTTTTCCCTTTCCCACTTGCGTCAGGATACCACCGTGGGCCCTGTCTTCTTTCCAGCAAAACCTTTCACCTAATTCGGGGACGTTCAATCTTTTTCCTTCGCGTGGGACGGAGTTTTCATAAGGTCGATGTCACCCCCCCCTTTTTCAATTCCCCCCTGGTTCAGGGCGCCACCTTTTCTTTCCCCGGACGGGCAGAGTTTTTCCTTTTCTTCCTTTCCCCTCTCTTTTCCTCCTGGAGTTTGCCCTTTTTTTTTCCTTTTTTTCTTTCCAAAAGCCTCGGGCTCCCAACCTTTGAAGGAATAGAGATCACGCCTTCCTTTTTCCCCCTTTTCAGTGATGTGGATTCCCTTCCCCCCTTTCTAAATATTGAGAAGATATTGCTCCGATTCTCTTCCTCCTTTCTATACACTTTTTTTCCTTATAATTCCCCGCTTATTGAGGGATGATGGCCCTTTTTTCCCCCCTTATAGGTAAGGCCCCCCCCCCCCTTTTTTCCCTTTTCTTTAAATTATGTTGACGGTTCACTCTGGACAGTCTTCTGATTGCATTAAGGTCCGAATCGCTTTTTTTTTTTCTCCTTTCCTGACGATAGAGTAAAGGATTAATTCCTTTTTCACGGTTTCTTCGTGGTGGCAAGCAAACTTTCATTCTTTTTTTTTTTTCTTTTTTTTTTTTTTCGAAGGACCACGCCCCCGCCCACCCTTTTTCCTTTTATTCAACGCAATAGAGGCAAGAATTTCCCCCCCCCCTCCTCTTTTTTTTTCTTTTCCCCATCTTTTTTCATTTCCCCATCCTTTGGTGTTGTGCTCCTCCTTTTTTCCCATCAGGGTGTAATGGTATGGACGGCCTTCTTTTCCCTCTTTACTTTGGCGGGAAGTGTTCTACATCCCCTTTTCTTTTTTCCCGATGACGTTGCTTTCCCAGCTTTCGGGGAGTCGCCTTTTTTTTTTCTTCCTTCATTCGTCGCGAAGGCTTCCACCCTTTTCCCCTTTTTCTTCTTCCCTTTGCATCATTCATCTTCCTTGGCCACCCTTTTTCTCCCTTTTTTTCACGACTTTTTTTTGGGAACCGTACACTAAAGGCGCGTCTTTTTTTGGTCCGGATACGGGTCAAAAGAGAACCCCTTTTTTTCGTCTTATGCCAAATATTGGCGCACTATTTCTCCCCCCTCCCTTGAAAATCACATATGGACAACCCCTTTTTCTTTTTTACGCTCCGGCGGGATAGCGATGCCTTTTCTTTTTTTTTCCCCCCACTGGGCACAAATGCCCTCCCCCACCTTTCCTCCTTTTCTTCCTTTTTTTTCCGCACACCAGTCCGGACTTCTGGCGGCATGGCATTTTTTTTTTTCTGAAACGCCAAAGGCCTCTTAGGGTTTTCACCCTTCTGTCCTTTTCTTTTTTTTTTTTCAATCTTTGATTGCGCATTTTGATCGGTTTTGCTTGACTTTTCCTCTCCCCCCCATGCGAAGTGGCATGAACCTTTCCCCTTTCTCGTTTTTCGGACATTTTTTCCATTCCGCTGTTCTTTTTTTTTTCCCTCTTTTTTACGGCATCCAATTTTTCCGTTTAGGAGAAGAGAGTCTTTTTTTCCCTTTCGTGGCGAGATTCGTCCCCTTTCCTTCTTTCACCCTGCTTTATTAGATTCATTCTCCGTGTGCCCTTCTCGGGTCTCTTTTCACATCTCCGTATAAGGCGATCAGTCTTGGCGGAAAGCACGCCCTCCCCTCCTCCTCCTAAAAGTCTGTTACGTTTCCCCCTCTTTTTTCCCTCTGGACGCTACCTTTTTTAGTTGGTCAACAACGTGCCCTTCTCCCCCTGCTGGCCCAGGAGTCACGATTTTTTTTTTTCCTCTCTTCCCCTTGGATGTATTCGAGTCCTCAACGCTCTTTTTTTTTTCCCTTCCTCTTTCGGCTGTTCGCTTTTGGTTTCCGCGACCTGAAGACGGGGCACTTTTTGTTTTTTGGATATGCCGCGATTCAGGTGATGGCCCCCTTCCGCTTCCTTTTTTCGCCGCTGTGGACAACTGTACTTGTTTCTCTTTCTCTTTCTGGCTCACCCCTTTTTGTCCTGGACAAGATCTTTGTCGACCGCACGACATCCGCAGCTTTTTTTTTTTTTTTTTTTTTTCCCCCCCCCCCCCCCTTCTTTCTTCACCAGGGAACTGGTGGCGGCGTCGGTTTCCTTTCCCTTCCGGCGTCTCCGGTAACGAAGAAAAAACCGCCTTTTTTTTGCCCCTACGCAAGTGGTTCGGCTTCTTTTTCTCCCCGGTTTCCACATTGAGCGGGTATTAACGTTAATGCCGCAAATTACTGCCGTTTTTTTCTCTCCCATTTTTTTGGCCGGTATCATTGTCAAGTTTTCCCTTTTTTTTTTTTTTCGTCGCGGGTTTTTTCAGAGTTAAAAGGGCTTTCCTTCCCTTTCCCCCGGCGAGGTCGGCTTCTCTATCCCTTTCTCTTCTTCTGCACTCTTTCCCTCCCTTTGAAATCGCTACGCGATATTTTCCCCCTTTAGTGGTTAACCCATGACCTTTTCCACCTTTGTGATTGCAATTCGTGGGACTGGTTTCTTTTCCTCGATCTTCTCCTTTGCGCTTTACAGAATTGTTTTTTGTGTTTTTCCCCTCGTGACAGCCAGAAGGGGATTTTTTTTTTTTTTTTTTTTCTCTTCTTTTCTGCTTGTAGTCCTCCTCCGTTTGTTGTTTTTTTTTCTCTTTCCTTTCGACGGCACCTTGACCGCCCTTTTGCGTTTCACGAGGACGACAGGTTCTTCATGCTCGTCCCATCTTGAGAATGCTTGATCCTTTCCCTCTGCAAACAAAAAGCCGCACCCCTTTATTTTTAAGGGCCCCTCCCTTTTTTTTTTTTCCCCCTCAGACAAAAAGAAAACGGCAGTTTTTTCCTTCGGGTTTTTTCTTCTCTTTTTCCCCACGATCCCGCGATCGGTCTGGGCCACAAGCACTCGGGGCCTCTTCTTTTTTCTCCCCTTGCGTTCGTCTCCCGCGCCGACCCTTTTTTCCCCCTTATCATGGCCTCAATCCTTTTTCCCTCTTTTTTTTTTCCCATAACCCCGCGCCCCCCTCAGTCATTCAATCTGGCAAATGATCAACCCCCCTTCCTTTCTGCTGGTGGAAAAACGGCCTTTTTTTTTCTCCTCCCTTTTCCCGTCTTCACCCGATAATGTTAAAAAAAACCCTTTTTCTTAGATAAGAGGTCCCTTATGGCTGAGAAGGGGTGGGTTTTTTTTTGGCGCGGTATGAGACGGGTTTTTTCCCTTTTTTCCCCCCTTTGTCCGTCAGGGACCTCGCCCTTTCCCTTTTTCTGGACCTCCGACGGCGGGCGGTCTGCTCGACCCCTCTCTTTTCGAGGATGGGGCGTTTTTTCTTTCGCCAGGATCGACTTTTTTTCGGCCAATGAAGGTAGCCTAACCCTTTCCTTTTTTTTTTCCCCCTTCCAGTTTCCCCCCTGAACCCTGGAAGGTATTGCTTTTTTTCCATAACCTGATACTTTTTTTCCTTCTTTTTTTTCCCCCCTCCCCCCGGCCTCCACGCGCCAATGCGTCTGCATTTTTCTTTCGGTACAGCCAGAAATAGGGGGAGGCGCCCCTCTTCCCTTCTTTTGCTGCGTCGAAAGAACATCCCATTTTTTTTTTTTTTTTCTGGGCTGCTTTCGACATTCTTTTTTCATAACAGGGGTCATTCCCCCCTTTTTACCAGCCGCAGACTTTTCCCCTTTTTTTTTTTTCCCTCCTTTTATGGAGGTTTTTTCTTTGTTTCCCCCCTTTTCGGCGACTTCCCGTGCCCCTTTTTCCTTGCGGGATTTCTTTTCCCGACAAAAATCCGGGGCGTGTCGTTCTTCTTTGAATGTCGACTTCGACGCCTGATCCTTTTTTCCCTCCCTCCAGGAGCAAGGCGGACCCTTTTTTTTCTTTCTCCTTGCATCTAACTCCTTTCCATTCGTGTTTTTAAGGTTTCCCCCTCGGGACAACGAGGTGGTTTCCTTTTTTTGGGCTAGCTGGCGTCACGGCTTCTTCCCCCCCCTTTAAAAATATTGGCCGCTTCATGCGTCGCCCACTTCCCCCTGGAAAAAAAAAGTCTCCCCCTCCTTTTTTTCCCCCTTTTCGGTCTGCCCCGCATGTTCATGCACGGTCCTCCCCCTTTCGGGGAGCGTCTTGAGTCCCAAAAAAGAGTTCACAGACTTTCCTCTCCTCCCTTTTTTCCTCTTCCAGGAGTTTTCCTTTTTTTTTTCTTTTTTTTTCCCAAAACGAAACATTTTTTCTGGGGCGAAGTATACCAAAATTGGCGTTGTCCCTTGAAGAGAACCTTTTTTTTTCTCCTTCCCCTTCCTCAGCAGGCTTTTTTTTTATTCCTTGCGGGCCCTTCTTGCGCGGGCCGTTTGTATTTTTCAGGACCAGGGAATTCGGGGCCTTCCCCTTTTTTTTCTCCCCCCCTCCCTGAGCGTAAAAGCCTGTCTGGCCCTTCTTGTCCTTTGGCCTGGAAAAATTTGCGACTCTTCCTTTTTCCCAGAGCATGAGCGACTCCTTTCCCCCCTTTCTTTTTCTGCAAGCTTCTTGCGATGCAAGGCGCGTCCCCCTTTTTTCCCCTCCAAAAACAAGCTCTTCTTTGTTTTCCGGAAGTGTGCCAGGACGATTCTTCTTTTTTACGCCCGTGTGAAGCCGTCCTCCTCAGTTCCCTTTTTTTTCCGCGGGTGTCCTTTTGGCTGTGCCTCAAAGTACATTTCGTGTCTCCTTTTTTTGTACACGGGCCCCGCACACAGCAAGTTTTTTTTTTTTTTTTTCCCCTCTCGTCCCCCGGGGAAAGACCAAGTACACCGCTTTGTCGGCGAATTAAAATCTCTTTCATTTTTTTTTTTTTTCTTTGGTACTGACGCCTACCCCTTCTGTTTGGTTTACGGCCTAGATGGCGTGGACTTTTTTTTTTTTTTTTTTTCTCTCTTCTCCGAAGCCAGATGACGTTTGTCGTCCCGTCTCTTTCCTCCCCCTTTCCCCCTCCCTTTTCGAGGTCTGTTCACAGGGCGGCGCGTTCTTTTTTTTCCTTCCAACGTTTAGTGACCTCAAGAAATTTTTCCCCCCCTCTTCTTTTTTTCCCCTTCCTTTCCCCTAAGGAGCTGGGCGTCTCCCTTTTTTTCCGGCTAACGGTCCTTTTTAGTCCGTCGGCGCCCGTCTTCCTTTCTTTCCCAATATAGGCGAAATATTCGTCCCCCCCTCTTCCCTCTGCAAAGGGGCCAGCAAGGCTGGACTCTTTCTTCCTCTCGGTTGGTTTTGGTTTTTTGATTTCCTACATGGCACTGCCCTACCCCCTTTTTTTTCCTGTTTCAGACACTTTTTTTCTTCTCCCTTTTTCTTTTTCTCTTGCACCATGTTGGATTTTTTCAACTTTTAGTTTTTCCCCCCTGATTCAGGACGGAAAAGAGTGTGCTTTTTTTTCAAATCGGGTTGATGATCGTTTTTCTTTTCTCCCCCCCTGCGCCGTGGCATGGCCATGGCTTTTTTTTTTTTCCTTCGGTTTTTTCGGACCTTCATTCGCTGGGCATTTGAGGACGCATTTCCCTTTTTTAGCCGCGTGCGAGCAGAGAGGTTCTCCCCCTCCTGTGGAGAGATTGAACCCGAGTTTCCCCCCTATGTTCCCCCTTTACCTTCTTAAGCGGCTCCGGAAAAACACTACCCTTTTTTTTTCTCCAAACGAGAAGTATTCAGTCTTTTTCTCTTCGAAGACCGCACCGCAGGATTTTTCGCCTCCCAGCGGTGTTTCCCGGTGGACGCTTGCTGGGAAGGTTCCTCCAGAGTCCCCCCCCCCCCTTTCCCCCTTTTCTCCCCCTTTCCTTCCTTTTCTGCTGGACCAGGAGTCACGAGCTTTTTTTTTTTTTTCTTTGCCCAATGGATTGTTTCTCTCAATCAGGAGATTGAGACCACCTTTCCCTCCTCCTGACTGGTACAAGGGTGGACGCCTTTTTTTTTTTTTTCTTCTTTGGATGTGAGGCGCTTCTTTTCTTTTTTTTCTTGAACCACCCCTCTTTCCGGTCCCAGATATTCGCCCTTTTTTTTTAAGGTCGCGAACATAGAGCTGTTCTTCCTTCCCCCCTTTCCTCCCCCCTCCGCTGAGGACTTCTAATTTTCCCTTTTTTCCCCCCCGACGACCCCCCTTTTCTTAGGTGAGCAGACACCTTTTTTTTGCACGGAGGTAGAGTCTCCTTTTTCCCCTTAGAGCCGGGCCGTCCTTTTTCCCTCCACACCCTCCGAAAGAAAATCCTCCCCCCGGGGGAAAGACAGCCCCCTTTTCCCCTTTTTTTATTCCCTTACCACCTTGGAACGCATTTTCCTTCTTTTTTTTTCCTGCCTGTCCTGACCCGGTGATCAATGCCTCTTTCCGAGTAGTTAGAGGGTGATTTAGTCCTTTTTCCCCCTTTCCCTTCCCCTTGTCACCGGGAGAGGTCGGCTTCTTTTTCCCTCCCCTTCAGGCTCTTTCCCCATTGCCCAATGTGGAAATAGACCAAATCTCCTCCTTTCCCTAATAGATTGAAAATCGTTTTTTCCTTTTTTCTTCCTTTCCCCCCCCGTAGAGATTGCCCTTTCCGTTGACTTTTTCTTTCATTTTTCCCAATTATCTGTCCCCCAACGTCGAGATGATCAGCATCCTCTATGGAAGGGGAAAATGTCGGTCCCTTTCTGTCCGGCAGCACTTGGTCCCTTTTCTTCCTTCTTGCAGTTCTCATCTTTTCCCGTTTTATATAATCCGGTTGGGTGTTGTGTCTTCTTTTCCTTTCTTCTCACGGAAAAAGCAAGTTTTCTTGACCGTGTCCCTCATTAGGGTAACCGATTTTTTTCTTCATGATAGGTAACTTTTTTTCCCCTTTTTTTTTTTTTCTTTTCTTTTTCTTCTCGAGGGGGGCGTTCGTAATGCTGCCACCCCCTCCCCGTCACGTATGTGAGACGCATCCCGTCCCTCCTCCACACGTAAAGCGGTGACAACGTTTTTCTTTCTTAGGGATGTTGATCGAGAGCTCGTTTTTCCCCCCCCCCCCCCCCTCCCCCTTCGGAAAAAGAAACCTCTCTCCCCCTTTTTTTCTTCCTTTTTTCTTTGGTCAGGGAAGACGGTTCCCTTTTTCCCCCTTTGTAAACGCGACGACCTTTCTCCCCTACGCTTTCTTTTCCCCTTTCCCTTGCAATGGATCAACGTCAACATCTTTCTCCCCAACTTCCTTCCCTCTCCCAGTGTTACAGTTGCCCCCACCAAAGGGGGAGGAGTTCCCAGCTGGGTTTTCCTCGGGACAGGTTCCCCCCCCCTTTTTTGAGGTTTTCGGCTGGCGGCATTTTAGGGTTTTTTTTCCCTTCGCCGCAGTTTTTTTTTTGCCTGGGTCTTTTTTTTTTCCCCCAGGTCCTGGTGAACGAAAGCCCGTTTTCTGGATCCGGACCCGCCCGTTCCCCTCCCCCTTCTCCGGTATTTCTTCTTTTCGCCACGCATAGACTTTTTCGAAAGCGGGTCCGCCCTCGTGTAGACCCCAGGGATCGGATTTTTCTTTCCGAAAGTCAGTTGGTCCATCCCCAAATAGCTTTCCTTTTACTTGGATGGTTTTACATTTCCTATTGGGACAGAGATACATCAAAGTTCCCCCTTTTTCCCCATTTCCCTTTCCTTTTCCTTTTTCCCCTTTACCGCCCAGTCCCCGAAATCCATTTTTTTTTTGCTAAAAGAGAGTTGCTCTTTCCCCCCCCTTTCCCTTTTCCCTCTTCGGATCCTCCCCCCCCCCAAATAAGTCCCCCTTTCCTTACCGGACGGAAGACATTTTGACCACCCTTTGGGACTCGTCGAGTTGTAGTGGTTTATCCTTCCTTTCCTTCCCCTCGGCACCTTTTTTCGGTCTTTACTTCTCCATCCCTTTTCTTTTCGCATAGGAGTTTCTTCTTCCCCTTCCCCCCCCTCCGCCTGATAAGGCCGGTTGCTCCTCTCCCCTGGGACGAGTTGCCAGGGAGCGCTGCCCCCCCCATCGTCAGTTTAAGTTCACTCCTTTTTTTTCCCCCTTCCCCCTTGTGGCACAGGACTGTTTTCCCCAACACCCTCTTTTACCCAATTCTTGGATACGAAACTGTCCTTTTTTTTTTTCAAAAAGTCGAAAAACTTCTACTTTCCTTTTCCCTCCCCCGCGCAGCATGTCCATCCCTTTTTTTCTTTTTTTCCGGGGCTCTTCAGCCAACCGATTTTTTTTCCCCCCCCCCAGCTGCCCCGCTCCCTTCTCCTTTTTTTGGTTTCCCAACCTGAAAAACTTCTTAGGACACCTTGGACAGTTTTTTTTCTCCACCATTTCCCCCCCTGAGACACAAGGGAATTGCGCCCCACCCTTTTCAGCGTGTGGAGAAAACCCCCCCCCCCCCTTCCCTTTTTTTTTCCCTTCCCGGGCGGCCGGTCCGTGGTCCTGGACTCCTTAGGGGGCAGCCCACCTTCCGATCCCCGGCCGAGTCCTCTTTCTTTTTTTTTTCTCTAGTGAGTCCAATTTCGCCGCGTTTTCCTTCCCTCCGCTCCCCTTTTTCTACAGATCGATAAACCGAGGGGCTCTTTCCTAAAAGGTTTTGGAACAGTATCGGCCCTTTTTTTTTTTCTCGGCCTTAGGGTACGTCTTTCCCCATAACAACTTAGTTACCTTGATGAATTCTTTGATTCTTTTCCCTTGATGATGCACCTAATTCCTGTTTTTTCTCCCTTTTTTTTTTTTTTCTTTTTCCTTTCCCCCCTCTAAGATCAGACGGTCCACTTCTTTTCCTAAGAGAGAGCTTCCCCGCAAAGGGTCATAGGGCTCGGCCTCCCCTTTTTTTCCCCCTCCCCCCTCCCCCCCCATTTTTCCAAGCTTGCGGCGATCCCCCCCGCAATCCCCCCCCCCCCACTAGTAGGAGGCATTCCCATTTTTTGTTGTTTGAGATGTGAGATGGTTTTTCTTTTCTTTCCCCTTTCTTTTCTTCTTCTGGCGTGGATCGGCCAGCTTTTTATTTTTCCCTCTGCCCCTCCTTCCCTTTGACGCCCGATGGACGTTGGGTCCTTTCGCGCTTTATCCGTGACGCGATCGTCTCTTTTTCCCTTTTTTCCTCTTTTTCTTCCTCTTCTTGAACAAAGGAAGGCATCATCTTTCCCCCCGTCGTTACCTCCCTTCCACAATATTTTGATGTCACTTTTTTTCCATCGTAAAAGAAGATGGACACGGATAAAGGGTTCACCCCTCTTTTTCCCCTTTTTTTTCTTCCTCTTTCTCTTCTTCTTTGGTGAAGCAATATCGGCGCACTTTTTTTTTCTTCCTCACCTTTTTTTTTTTTTCCCCCCAACCCCGGGGCCAGCCCCCCCAAGGCTTACCCTCTCTTTTGATTGCAGAAGAGAGGTTTTTTTTCTTTTTTTCCCCCTTTCCCCCCTCCACGGGAAGCCGAGGAAGGCTCTTTTTTTTCCCCCTTTTGCGGATTCTTTTTTTGCAATGTAGCGGGCACATTTTTAAAAAAAAGGTTTGTCCTCTCCCTTTTCCTCCTTTTTTTTTTTCCCCTCGCTCACGCCGGGACATTTTCTCTCCCCCTGAAGGCGTGCCGTTGATGAGAACGCTTTCCCCTTCCTTCGTCCGTTTTTCCTACCTGCTGCGGGGCGGCGTGCCATTTTTTTTTCCCATTCCGCGGGACCTTGCGACGCATTTTTCTTTTCCCTTTTTTTTTTTTCCTGGCCCCCGAGAAGATTTCCGCAGCTTCGTGCCCTTTTTCCCCCCTCTTTCCACTCTCTGTAAAAGCTTTATTCGATGTCTTTTCCGCCTTGAGGCTTTTTTTTTTTTCCTTTTTCTTTCTTTCTCCCCCTCTTTTAGAAAAATTTACCGAGGCGATTTCTTTATGAATCCCCCCCTCGGACAGGTGCCGCTGTCCCTCTTTTCCGGGAAAGCTAACTAGGCGACCTTTCCCCCCCCTTTTCTTTTTTTTTTTTTTTCCTCGTGGCCCCGGAGTCCCAACGATCCTTCCCCTCCCTCCCATGTCCCCCTTTTTCTCTGAGTAGAAAGCGCTTTCTTCCCTTTCTTTCCATGGTGTCGCTGGTAAAGTGTTTCCCCCTCCTCCCTCCCTCCCTTTCCTTTGGAGGAATGGATGGAGCGCGGGTTCTCTTTTTCCCACCTTTTCTTTTCCCCTCCGCATTGATTATTTCGACGTGTTTTTAGACGACATAGAGATGTATTTTACCCCCTTTTCCTCCCCAGATGAGGACTTAGATCTGCTCTTTCCCTTCTGGAGTTTTTTTCTTTTTCCAGACCCAAAGGCTTCGTCAACATGGCTTTTTTTTTTGTCGACGGACCCAGGCACTTCCCCTCCTTTTCTCCCCCTCCCCCGCGAAAACCCTGCCGCCCCGTTTTTCCTTAGCCCTCCCGCCCCCCCCTTGTGTGACAAACAATTAGGCGGTTCTTTTTCCTCTTAATGGAAGTTTCCCTCCCTTTGTTTTTTTCCTTTTTCTCCCCTTTTTCCAGATTTTCCTTGACGTCGCGGATGATTTTTATTTTTCCTTTCGTGACCCGGATTAGGCAAAATGATACTGTTGGTAGGGCTTCCCCTTCTTTTTTTCCCTCCCCGTTTTCCTGCTTAATTCAAGATTGCTTGTTTTTCCTTCCTTCTCTCGTCACTCCCTGATGTTTGACCCGTGGTAAAAATGAATGGTTCTTCTCGATGAAACTTTTCTTTTTTCCTTTTGAGGATTTTGGTTTGCATCATCTTCCCTTTTTTTGTTGTTCCTGTCCTTTTCAGCATCGGAGATTGGGGGACGTCGGCATTGTCTTTCTTTTTCTTTCTTTTTCTGTGACAGCACAAGACTTGGCGGTCTCTCTTCCTTTTGAAGTTCCTTTTAAATATCTCTCTTTTTTTCCCTTTATGCGAGATTCTCCCCTCTTATTCCGCGAAACCGCCCTCCCCCCCCTCTTCCTGGCCTCCTGCATCGTTCCACTTGATGATAATCGGACGCCTTTTTCCTTCCCCCCCCCCCCCACCCCTCCCGCGCAAACCGTCACTTCCCTTGCCCCGGACCCCTTCCCCCCCCTGGGCCATTTTTATTTTGTGGGACAACGATTCCCCCCCTGATAGCGTGGCGATCGTCCTCTGTTTCATGGTCCCCCCCCCCCCCTTTTTTCCCTTTCCCTTTTCTGTAAGAACGACGGGCCCTTCTCTGACTTCCCCCCGTTCCGCGCTTTTTTTCCTATAAATCCATTGTTTTCCCTTTTCCCATAACCCGCGAGCGGTGTTCCCTGCAACAATCTTGCAATGATCCCCGAAGGGCTGAAACCGGGCATTCCCCTTCTATGCGGCAAAGGTTAACCTTCCTTTTTCCCTGCTTTTTTTTGAGAAAGTGAGGAGGCTTTTTTTCTTTTTTTTCTTTCGTTTTATTGCGGCCGGCGGCGATTTCGTCTCCCCTTCTCCCCCCCGGCCCCCACCAGTACCATTGTTTCCCCCGGGGGTCTGCTAGACCTTTTTTTTTTTTCCTTTTTTGCTTTTTTTTTCCCTGACCGTCCCTGCCTCCTTTGAGGTGTAGCCATAAGCGCTCTTTTACTTCAGTTTGGAAGCGGCGAAAACTTCTCCCTTCTTGTTTTCCATCAACCCTGAAAGCGGCGGGAATAAGCCGCTGTCCCCTTTTTTTTCTCAGAGAGATTTTTCTCCCTTTCTTTTTTTCCCCGTGGCAAAAATTGACACAGGCAGACCCATCCCCTTTTTGGGTGGCGCTTTGGGCGAAGGAGAGGGAGGAGAGGACTCCCCTTTCTAGGGGAGAGAGAGAAGTAGGATCCCTTTTTCCTTTCAAACAAAAGTTACTGCAGACATCAGAGGAGGGCTTTGGATTTTGCGGTAGGTGAGAAAGGACGGAGACTTCCATTTTTTTTTTTTTGGCTGGGAGGTCTTCTCCCAGTGGTGACATTTTGTTGGGACGTGCGGCTTTTCGCCCCCTCTGCCCTTTTCTCGCCAGAGCCCCAAGGGGGACGGACCCCCTTTTCCTCTTTTTCCCCTGGAGAGCGCAATTTCGATACTACTCATTTTTTCTTTCAAACTCTGGTCGACTTGCTTTTTTTTGCGAGCGCTGCGGACCCTCTTTTTTTTTCCTTTTTTTCAAACATGATGCCGATACGGAAATTGTTTTTTTTCCCCCCCCTGCGTGTCCCTTAACCAAGTCGAAAAAACTCTACTTCCCGAGCGCCCCCCTCCTTCCCTTAAGCAGGATCACGTTCCTTGAAGAGGAGCAGCCCCCTTCCAAGCATGGACCGAGTCATAGTCGGTTTCGCCCCCCCTGAGGGGGAGAGACCCCCTCTTTGATTAGACCAACCTTTTCTGAATCAAAACCTTTTCCCTTTTTCCTTTTTCTTGCGAAACGCCCATTCCGCCGTTTTTCCCCTTCCTTTGGGCTTAGCGGAGTCCTTTTTTTTGCAGTGGCACATGTTAGGACAGCCTTTTTCCCTTTTCCCTCTTTCCTCCCGCGATCCCAGCCGGAAGCGTCCTTTTTTTTTTTTTTTTTTCACTCTTTTACGTCAAATTCGCTTTCTTATCCGATTATTGCTCCGATCTTTACCTAGTCCCTCAGGTTATCTAAAGTTGACCCCCCCCCTTTTTTTTCTGATTTTTCGCCCCCCAGGGACGAATTTAGGGTGCGGCCCTTCTTTGATGGTCACGGTTCTTTCTCCTTTTTTTTTTCCTGACTGTCCGCCTCGCTCGGCCCTTTTGCGGACCCTCTTCCTCCCGTTCAGGATAAAGATCTTTTTTTTTTCCTTTTCAATTTCGCGGGGCAGTCCCCTTCCCTTTTTTCCCGAGAAGGATTCGAACCACGCCCTTTTTCTTCCTCCCCGATCCGAGGCCGCAATTCCCCCCTTCTTCGGGCATTACATCTTCTTCTTTTTTTTCTCTCTTCTCTTTCTTTTGAGGAGATGGGAATGCCGCCGACATCTTTTTCCCCCCCCTTTTTTTTTCCGGACTCGATGGGGCGTGGAATTCCGACGCCCAAGCTTTTCTTTTTTTTCCGCACGGCGGCCAGAAGCCCCTCTTCCCGTTTTCTCCTTTTTTTTTGCGCGATGTATAAGTTGAACCGCGGATCTTTTTCCCCCGGCCTCTCCTGCGTCCGTGGAAGGGCATCATCCATCTTGGTCCCCTTTTTCTCTTAAAGAATTCTTTTCTTTTCCCCTCCCTTTTTTTTTCTTTTTCCTTCATCTCAAGGAAGCTTGGACGGATCCTTTTTTTTTTTTTGCCCCCCTTCTTTCCCCCGATATTTTGTTGGAGAAATATGTTTCCCCCTTTTTTTTTTCCGCTGCGAATGACTCCCCTTTTTTCTGTCCCTTCCCCCCTTCTTTGAAGCTCAGGCGGGGATGCTCTTTTTGCTTTTCCCTTTAGGCGTAATACTGGCAATGCAACTAACCCCTTTTTTTTTTTTTGCCCCTCGGGGCATTCAAGTTTTCCCTCCCCCCCCCCCCCCCCCCCCCTCCTCTCTTTTCTTTTTCTTTTGGCTCATGAATGTTCGCGGCCCCTTCATTTTTTATGCCCCGCGATTCTTTTCTCGTGTGGAAGAGGGAAGGGGCTTCCTCTTCTTTTTTTCCTTCCCATAGGTTTGCTGCTCCGCTTCCCTTCTCCTCGTGGGCTAAGTGGAATGATCGGACGAGTTGGAAGTGTCCCCCCTTTTCTCTTTTTCCCCCCCCTCCGTGAGGGCCAATTGAGACCTTTTCTTTCTCTTCCCTTTAGCCAGCGTTGATGTTGAGCTTTCCAGAAGCTCCGTCCCCCTGTGCGCGACCCCCCTTCCATTAAAACGCTTCCCCTTTTATTAGATTTGAAAGGAGCTCCCTTCCCTTCCCCAAGGTTCCGCACTTTTGGTCCCTTTTTTTCTTGAATAAAGAGCAGATCAGCGCTCTCTTTCCTGCGCAAAGGCCCTGTGTTCCCTTTCCCCCCTTTGATTGTTTTATGGATCATTAAACAGCTGCCCTTTTTTCCCGGTCTGCCCTACGGAAGACTACCTCCCTCCCCCCTCTTCCCCCCCCCCTTCTTTTTTCATGTTCTGGAGGAGGTACTTCGGCTGGCCCTTTTTTTGTTCTTTTCTTTTGCGATTCCCTGGAGGATGTTCTTTTCGTGAGCCCTCCCTTTTGCGGCGCAGCCATATTTCTTCTCCTTTTTTTCTTCTTTCTTTTTTCCCCTTTGGAAGAATGCGCTTGGAGGTCCTTCTGCGTCCTTTTTCTTTTGACTTTGAAAAACCATCTCAGACCTGCCTTCCTTCCCACTGCTTTCGGGGGCCGACATCCGTTCCTTTCTCCTTCCCTCCCCCCTTTACCGCTTGCGACTTCGATCTGGTCTTTCTTTTTTTCTTTGCGTTTCCTAGGCACGGAAACCAGGCTTCGGTCACCTTTTTTCTTCCGGTCGAGGGTAGACGACCCCTTTCCCCTTCTTGGGCGGCATAAAACCGTTTCCTCCCCTTTTCGCGAGAGCACGTCCCTTCCCCCCCCCTTAGCGGGTGTATAACCCTCCCTTTTTTCCCCCCTGCCGTTTTCAGCCTCTTTTTTTTTGTTCTTCTTTCCTCAGACTTCATGGAAGGTCGCGTGAGTCGTGTTCTCGTTACAAAGGGATTTAGGCCCCCCTCTTTTCTTTTCGGCTTGAGGAGGGACAGGGCCCTCCCCTATTTTTTCCTTCAGCCCCAAAAATCGCTCCAGCAAGTTCCCTTTCCTTGGTTAACCCCCCCCCCTTTCCTTCTTTCCTTCCCCCCCCCGTTCGCGATGCCTTTTTTTTTTTTCTTTCTTTTGGCAAGATAGAGAACTTCTCTTTGCGATTGTGACCGAGGGCATGACTACCCCTTCCCCCTTCTGTGAAAGGAAGGCGCTTGTTCCCTTTTTTTTGGCTCTCCTCCTTTTACAATCAATTAAGTTGTTTGTGTTGTCTTCTTTCCTTCAAGGCAGGATTTTCTGCTCCTTTCCCTTCTTTCTCCTGAATCCGGGTTTCATTTTCGCGATGGTTTTTTTTTTTCTCATCAGCGCGTTCGTCTCCCCCCCCCCATCTTTTCTTTTTCTTCCTGTAACGTGAAAAAGGGGTGGCCCCCAAAACCCCCCCTCCTCCCTTGAAGGGTGGGAAATGATTCTTTCCCTTTGTCCACCTCCACCACCTAGTTCCCCTTTCACGAATTCGCTCTTCTTTTTTCTTTCCCCCCCCAAAAGAAATCGGGAAGATTCCCGTCCCTCTTTGTAGTTTAGGGATGGCTTCTTTCAAAAGGGAGCCTTTTTCCCCTTTTCTCCCCCTTTTTTTTTTTAAAACCGGAGGGACGCCCTACATCCCCCCTTCCCGTCAGTCAACTCTTTCCCCTTGTCAAAATTGCGACAACCGAACCATACATTTTTTTTTTTTTTTCACCCCTTCCCTTTTTGACACGGCAAAGGTTCCCGTTATCTTCCTTTGCCGAGTCTGATCCCTTTCCGCTTTTCCTTGTCCTTTTTTTTTTTTTTCCTTCCGCCCCTTTTTGGACGAACGGGCCTTTTTTCCCCTCCGGCCCCAAAAGGCACATGTTTCCCCTCTTTTTTTTTTCTTTTCTTTTCAGAAAACCCGCCGCAGCCACGTTTTTTTTTTCAGTTTTCCTCCCCGGCTTCCCTTCCACCCTCCGCAGACGGTCGGAGAAATGGAGTGTTTTTTTCTTCTTTTACACCGCACGGTCAGTGTTGTACAGAACCGTCCCTATTTTCTCTGGTTTTAACATCAACCTGCATTCCCCCCATCCCCCCCCAGGTTTTGGCTAATGCGTCTGCATTTTCCCCTTTACCAGCGACAGGGACCTGAAATATTCCTTTCTCTTTTTTTTTTTTCCCAAGCGGAGTGCGCTTAGAAGTACTTCTCTCCTTATGACCTCAGTAACGCTCCGGACCCCTTCTTTTTTTTCTTTTTTTATTTTTAGCCGTTTGCTTTCTGTCCGTGTCGCCTTCCCAGAGCCGTCCTTTTTTTTTTCCCATTCTTCTCCCTCCCCCCCCGTCCCTTCTTCAGAGTTCGTGACTTCGATAGCATGACCCTTTTCCACAGCGGCTAAGTCTTCCCCTTTTCCTTTTTTTCCCCTGGGAGTGCATCGAATATCCTTTTTTTCTTTTCTGGTCGAATCGCGGTTCCTCCTTTTTTTAGATGCGGCACGCTCTCCCTTTTCCCTTTTAAACCAAGGATGCCGATACGAACTTTTTTTTTTCTCCCAGGTTCCCCGGACGGTGTCCTTTTTTTCCTCTCCTGCACTGCAATTCCTGCTCCCCCTTTTTTCCTCCCTGGCTCAGGGATCAACGTTGAGTTTTAGCAGCAAACCGTTGCCCTTCCTCCCGAGGGGAAAGGCGGCCCCCTTGTGCTTTTTCTTTTTTTCAAATTTCGCGGTTTTTTTTTTTCTCCCCCCTTGGGCGTTGAAAATCCCCTTTTTCCATTGCCAATGAGACCCCCGCCATCCCTCCCCTCCTTTCCTGGCAAAAACGGGAATGACCGGGGCCCCTTTTTTGGCCCTCTGGTTTAGGACTTTTTTTTTTTGGTTTGTACTTCCCTTTTTTCTTTCCCCCGCTATAGGCATAGCGCCTTTCCCCCCTCCTCGTCAGGGAACTTGCTGGCACTTCGGTCAATTAGGCCTTTTCCTTCCCTTCCCCTTTTCTTTTTGTGCCGATTATTGCTCCGATTCGTTTTCAGTTATACCTGTTGTGACACCGTATCCGGGTTCTTTTTCTTTCAGCGACGCAGGAGGGCCTTAGGTCACTGTGTTTCCCCCCCCCCTTTTTCGTAGTGGAATTCTTGATAGTTTGCCAGTGTCTTTTTCCCTTCCTTGTACGCCATTTAGCTCGTGGCCCGTTTTTCTTGATAGCTTTTTTTCTTAAGTTACCCTTTTCCTGATTGGAAGGACGGCGGCGCAAACTCTTTTTTTTTCTCCCCCGGTCATTTTCGGAAACACGCCCTCCCCCCCCCTTCCTTCCTTCCTCTCTCCCGCAAGAAACAAGTACACTCCTCCCCCCCTATCCTTACTCCTCCGTTGTTGGTGTTGAGCTACTTTCTCTTTTGTCCCCTTTTTTTTCTTGACGCCTTTCCGATGGGGCTTTCTTTTTCTTTCTCTTTTTTTTTTGGCGTTGTAGAAATCGGCTTCGAACCACCCCCCCCCCCCCCCCCCCCCCCCCCCCCCCCCCCACCCCCCCCCCCCCCCTCCCCCCCCCCCCCCCCCCACCCCCCCCCCCCCCCCCCCCCTCCCCCCACCCCCCCCCCCCCCCCCCCCCCCCCCCCCCCCCCCCCCCCCCCCCCCCCCCCCCCCACCTTGTCCGCGAGCCCGTGACGTTTTTTTTCTTTTTCTTCCTCCGGAGCAGCTTTCTTTCCCCTTTTCTTCCCCCTTTCCTTTCCCCCCCCCCTGTGGCGAGCGAGCGGACAGGATCTTTCCCCGTTACCTCAAGAATTTCACGCCTTTTTTTTTCCCCCGTCCCCCCCCTAAGGCGATGCGTTCCCTTCCCTTCCCTCTTTTTTTTTTTTCCCCTTTTCCAAACTTTAAGAGAAACGTCTTTTTTGATTTTTTTTTTATTTTTTAATCCGGCGCAATATCGCAAAGTTCCCCTTTTTCCTCCTTTTTTTTCTTCCCCTCTGGACAAGGGGGCCAGCCCCATTTCTTCCTTCCTTTTTTTCTTCTGAGTTTCCGAGAAAGCGGTTTGGCGTCCCTTTTCCCTTTTCTACCCCCACGGCCGACGCTTTTTTTCCCTTGTTTCCCCGCCAGCTGCCCCCCCCCCTTTCTTTTCCTTTTTTCTTTCTTTTTCGCGGGGCCCATGTGGAGCGGTTTTTTCCCTCGATTTCCGTTGCCCTTCCGAGGGAACGGGGCCCTCTTGCTCTCCCCTTTCCTTTTTTTTTTTTCATCGGTTGGCTGCTACGCTTTCCCCGCTCCCTTTCCGTTGGCATGAATTTTTTTTTTTTTTTTTTTGCAATTGCAGTAGAAGGTTTCGACTTTTTTTTCCCCCCTTTCTTTTTTTCCGGCATTAGTATCGGCATCATTGTTTCGCCTTCCCCTTTTTTTTCTCGTGAAAAACCCTTCCTATTCGACCCGAGGTGAATTACACCTCCCTTTTCTCCCCTTTCCCTTCTCAGCGCTAAGGGCAAAAAGCTACAAGGTTTCCCCTTTTTTTTCCTTTTCCTTCCCCAAGCCCCCTATTCAGGCGATACGGAACTTTTTTTCCCTTTTTCTTGCCCTCACGACGGCTTTTTTTTCCCCCCTTTGCAGAATTCCCAGCGGGGACCTTTCCTTTCCTTTTTGACCGCAATAGCCGAGTTTTCCCCCCTTTTTGTCTTCTGAGGTTACTTAGCGGGTCCCGGTCTTTTTCCCTTTCTTTTTCCTTTTTTTTCCGAGCGCTGCAATGGATGTTCCTTCGAGTCCCTTCCCTTTTTCTCCTTTTTCTTTGGGGCGCTGGGTAAGGGTGGCCGCGCCCTTTCTTCCCCCTCTGCGGGGGAACTGGGATTGGAGGCGGCCTGCCTTCTTTTTTTTCTTTCTTTTGAAAAAACCATCTCAAGACCTGCCTCCTTTTTCCCCGACGGTTCGCCGAAAATCGCTCTTTTTTTTTCCTGTCCCCGCCGGACCCGCTTTTTTTTCTTGGCGGACCTTCCTATTCGCCATCCCCCCCCTTTTCTGCAGCCCCACGGCTTCGTCACAATGTGTCTTTTTTTTTTTTTTTTTTTCCGGTACGAGGGTCGACCTACCACTTTTTTTTTCCTCCCGGCGCCATAACGGCAGCCCACCTTCTCTTCCGGAGGAACGCCGCCCCCCCCCCCCTCTCTTTTTTAGAACGTTAACACCCTTTCCCCCCTCCCTCTGGTTCGCCGCAATGTGCCTTTTCTTTTTTCCTTTTTTTTCTTGTCGTCGCGGGGTTTTTCTTTCCCTTTTCCCCAAGGAATTTAGGCAATGGATACGGCCACCCTTTTTTTTTCTTCGAGAGCAGGCACGATTTTTTCTTGCTTTTGTCCATCGCACAACATCGGCTCCTTTTTTTTTTTTTCTTTTTTTCGTTAGTGGGGCACCCTGCTTTTTTTTTCCTTTCCCACACGAAGATGCCCTTGTCCTTGTGCGAATTTTTGTTTGCATCCTCTTTTTTTTTTCTTTTCTCCTCTTCCTCCCAAAGAATACGCGCTTTGTCCGATTTCCCCCCCCCCCCCCCACTGTCGGCCTCGTGCCCCCTTTGGTAGGCGATCCTGCTTTTTTTTCCTTTTATCTCTTTTCCTAATAATCCGTGTTGTTGTTTGATTCCTTTCTTTCGATGACTCCTGTTTTTGGATCCGTTCTTTTTTCTGCGGCCAGTTTCCAGAGGCAGGACCCTTTTTTTTCTTCCCCCCCCCCCCTTTTTTTTTTTTTTCTTTTCTCTCATAGAGCTTTTCCCCCCCCCAATTGCCCCCCCGCAACCCGTCACGTCCCCCTTTTCCGGGTTGGCCCCTGATCGATCAAAGCACCGTCAGGGTTTTCCCAGTCTTTTTTTTTTTTCTTTGAGAGATGTTGGATCCGATGTGGCCACACATTCCCCTTTTCTTTCTCTCCTCCTGGGCGTTTCGGCTGATTCTTTTTTCGTCCGGTGAACCGTCCTTCCCCCCCCTCAATCATTTTTAACCCTTTTTTTTTTCTACCAAATCACCGCCTTTTTCCTTCCTTTCCTTTCAATGATCACCGGCAATTCTTCTTTTTCTTTAGTTATGCGCAGCAAAAGGTTAACGTTCTTCTTCCCTTTCGTTCGTTTTTTCTCTTCAGAACACCTTTTTTCCAACATTTTTTTTTTCTGGCTTCCAGGGGTGGATGAGTTTCTTTGGGCGAAGAAGGCCTTTTTTTTCTTTTCTCCCTCGGCAAACAGGTCCATGTTTTGTTCAGGCGGGGTGTTTTTGGTTTTTTCCTTCCAGGTGGATGTGGAGGGGCCTTCCCTCTTCCCTGACAGTCGCCTTTTTTTTTTTTTCTCCATGAGTTGTAGGGCCACATACCCTTTTTTTTGCTTGACCCCGTTTCAGTTCTTTCAATCTTTTCAGGTCTGAGATGGTTTTCCATCTTTCCTATCCAGGCTCCATTCCAGTCCTTCCCTTTTCTGGGGTTCGCGGCCATTTTTTCCCCTTTTTCCCTCCCCCTGAAAACAGACATATTTTTTTCAAGCAGCGTGCTGTAGAAAACCTTATTTTCCTTTTTCTCTAGTCAACATAGTGACCCCATGTCAGGGTCCCCTCTGACTCTTTTCCCCCCCCCCCAAGAGGGATGTTCTTTCCCCCCCTAGGCGATTTTCCCTTTTTTTCTTGGCTGACTTCCAGAAGCGGCCCTTTTTTTTTTTTTCTCCCCAGAAAAATCCCCTTTTCCCCCCCCCCCTGTGACTTAGATCGTTTTTTTTTTCTGCCCAGCGGCAACCCCTTTTTTTTTCTTTTGCCGGAGCGCTTTCATCTCCCCTTTTTTCCCTTTCCCATCGTTTGGCTTGAGAAATTTCTTTCCCCGCGTGTGGGCGGATCTTTTGCTTCCCGTTTCCCTTTTGTATAACTAAAACATGATGCGCTTTCTTTTTTTTTTTTTCCCCCTTAATTTCGTTCTCAAAAAAAAGTAGCGCCCCCCCTCCACCCTTTCACGCTTCGCCTCCCCTTTTTTTCTCCCTTGGACGGAGCGGAGAGCATTTTTCTTTTTTTTCTGGGGCGCTTCTCTTCCGGCTTTCTCGGTGGACACCGACTTCCTCTGGACAACCATGGCGTTTTTTCCCATGGTTTGTCCGCGGAAACAGGGCCTTTTTTTTTTTCCTTCCTCCAGGAGTGGCGGAAAACCTTTTTCTTTTCCTTTCGCGGCGGGGGACGTTTGCCCCCATTTTCTTTCTTTTTTTCGTCAAAGGCCATAGGGGCCCCCCCCCCTTCCCCCATCTTTTTTTTCGCGGGACCCTTTTTTTCAGGGCATGCTGGCCCTTCTTTTTTCCTGTGAGCAATTAGCCCGGAAATTTTCTTTTCCCTTTGCTCGACTCCCCTTTTACCGAGGGCCGCGGCTGGTACTTTCTCCCCCCCTTATTCTCGATGCAGTTGCAGGCTTTTTTCCCCATTAAATCTGTTTAGTGAACTTTTTTTTCCTTTTTCCCCCCCCCCCCCCCCCGGAGGATGATGGATGGCCCTCTGTTTTTCATCCGTTCACGACGGACGATCGCCCCCCGTTCCCCTTTTTTGCTACGGAGGTTTTTTTTTTTTTTCTTTGCCCCGCAAAAGTTTCATTCTGGTGCTTTTTTTTTTATGATTCGACACGCCCTTTTTTTTTCTCCCCAAATGAGGGACGGCAAGACCCCTTTCCCCCCTTCCCTCCCTGACATTTTCCCATCTTTCTTCTTTTTTTTTTTTTTGGAGAAGGATGGATGGCCGGCTGCCCCCCCCCCTTCCGTTTTCCGACCAAGCTTGATGTTGCGGAGTTAGAAATCCCCTTTTTTTTTTTTTTCTTCCTCTTCCTTTTTGCGTGGAAACGCCTCCTTTCCCCTTTTTCCCCGTTGACCGGCGATCGTCGCGGACTTTTTCATTTTCCCAGGCAAGGGAATAATCATCTTCCTTCCCCCCTTTCCCTCCTTTTCCACGAATATTTTTGATGGGCCCACGTTTTCCCCCTCCCCCCCCCTGCATTAGCCCCACCCTCCTTTTTCATTCTTTCCCTTTTCTCGGCAGGGATCGTAAGATTTTCTTCTTACCCCTCCTTTTTTCTCAAAAGTTCCTCGGGCGCATTTACTCCCTTTGCAGCAAGGCTGTTTTTCTTCGAGTTGGCGGAAAGAGGGCTTCCCCCCCTTTCCCTGCAGCGGAAAAGTCCGCTTTCCTTTCCTTTCAACGATGAGGAGGGGATGGGAGTGGCTTTTCTTTTTTCCTCCCCCCCTCCGGGTTGTTCTCGCCCGCTGCTTCACGCCGGGAAGAGGCCTTCTCCCCTTTTTGTGCTTTTTTTGATGCCTCGATAAAGGCCAACGTTCTTTTTCATGACATGCTGCCCTTTTTGGTTCGACTTTTTTCAATTCCGCGAGGCCTTCTCTTCCCCCTTCATTGTTAAAGCCGCGGTTGAGGCGCGAGCTCTTTTTTCCTTTTATTCGACCCGATTGCTTCCCCCCCCCCCCTTTACTGATGGCAGCAGCTCCGGCAACCCCCCTTCCCCTTTTTTTTCCTTTTTTTTCCCTCTGCTCAAACGCCTCCCTTTTCTCCTTTCCCCCCTCGAGGCGAAAGGCCCTCCCCCCTTCTTTTGCGTGTTTGTCACAAGGTGCAGATGATGGTCTTCCTCTTTTTTTTCCCTCTAAATCGCCTCTTTTCCTTCTTCGGCGGTACTTCGCTGGCCCCGGCTTTCCCCCTTTTTTTTTCCGCTGTATTCGAGCAGGCACTCCTTTTTTTCCTTCCTCCCTTTTTTTTTTGGCTTCGTCTGGTCAAGGGTGGCCTGCTTCCTGCGATGGAAGGACTGTTCTTTTTTTCCGCTAGTTGATGGAAAAAAACCCCCCCCTTCTCCACTCCTTTTTTCGGGCCTGATGGGGACAACTGACCCCCATCAGAGCTGTATGGGCTTTTTTTCTTCTTTTTCCTGAGAATTAGATATGGCGGCCCTCCTTCCTGGATGAGGAGTTTAGGAGTCATCCTCCCCTTCGTTAAACATGGATTTTTTTCCCCTTCAGGGGGTAGAAGACATTTTTCCCCTTCCCTTGCCGGGAGGAATAACCCTTTTGGCGAAAGGCTTTCTGCCGGAGAAAGCCGCCACCCCATTAAGAGGGTTCCTTCCACGTTTTTAAGAATCTTTTTTTCCTTTGCCGGTGCTCATTGGACAAGAATTTCCTGACGTCTTCTTCTTTCTTTTTCTTTCGTTCCCGCGTTACATGACCTTTTTTCCCCCCCTTTTTGGCTTTCGGTTCGGAGGAGCATCCTCCCCTTCTTTTTCCCCGTTTGTTGGTGCCATCGCCCCCCCTCCCTCCTTATCGAGTTGCACCTCCGTGGTCCACCCTCCTTTTTTTTTTTTTCCACCTTTTTATGCCCCTTTGCCGTGGACGGGTGCGTTTTTTTTTTCCTGAAACCTCGCAATGAATCAGCACTCGCGCTTTTTCTCACCTGTTCGGCATCGTGACCCCCTTTCTCCCTTTTTTTTTAATATTAGATTGTAATACGATTCCGTTGTTTTTTTTTTTCGATGTAGCACGGTCCGATCAGCGTCCCCCCCGGTACACAGGAGCGCCGCCCTTCTTTTGGCTCACTTTCCAATCCGCGCTGCTTGTGCTTTTTCCATGATGCAAAACAAAAAAAGCCTTCCCCCCCCCAAGGGCCCTCCCTTCTTTCCTGACAGAAAAACCGTCAGGGTGGCCCCCCCCCACGAGTCCTTTTGCCAGATTTTCTCCTTTCTGTGGCTTCACCAAGTCAATTGGGAACTAAGCCTCTCCCCTTGCTCTCGAAAGCCGCCCCCCTTTTTTTTTCCCTTTCCATTGTTGCCTTAAATTCCTTGGTAACGGCGGGGGTCCTTCCCCATCACCCCCTCCCTCCCCCCGCCGACGTCAGGTAACCCCCCCCCTTTGGAACCCAGAGGCTGCCTTTTTTTTTTTTTTTTTTTTTTCCCCCAGGGAATGCTTTTTTTTTTTATACGTTCTAATGTTAAAAAAACCTTTTTTTTGCTCGGGCGCCGAAAAACCCGGACGGATTTTTTTATGACAGGTTATGATTTCCCTTTCCCATCCTGGGCACACAGGGAATTTTCCCGACTCGAACTCCGTCCCCCCCCCCCTCCTTGAAATTGGTGGTTTTGTTTTTGGGGTATGATAGAACCCTCCCCCTTGTGGGGGGAAGGTCTCCCCCCTTCTCTCGACACTCCCCCCCCAACAACACAGTTCTCTTGCCCTTTCCCCCTGAGTGTAAAAAGGCCCATATTGCCGTCAGTTGGTCCCCCTCTTCCCCATAGTTGAGGCAGGTCTTGCTCCCCTTTTAAGGGCGCGGAATAGCCGCTTTTTTTCTATGGGTTCTTTCCGGTTAGCGGACACCTTTGCCAGTTTTTTTTCCCGGGGGGGCGGCGCCCTCTTTTTTACCGCGTCTTTGCTGCTCGAAGAACATCCATTTTTCCCCCCTTTTTTTTTCCTCCTCCCCTCGTGATCTCCGGGGCCTACCTCCTGAGTTGGTTTTCGTGGGACTCGGGCCCCCTTTGATGTTCAGTCGGGACTTCCCCCTCCCCTTTTTCCCTTGTCCGCTGGGATTTCTTCTCCATGGGTTTTCCCTCCTTTTGCGGCTTTTTCGCCTCGGATCCTCTTCGCTTTGTTGAAGAAGGCGCAAGGGGCGTGACTTGTCCTCTCGGGTTTTTTCTCTCTGCATCGAATAAATGAAAAGCTTTCCTCCCTTTTTCCCTCCGGAACGAGGGTTGGGCTCTTTTCAAAGTGCATATCGCGCCCGTGGCAACTTTCTTTCCGGAATTGCGTCGCACTTCCAGTCACCCCTCTACTGCAAATGAAAACCCCCCCTCTTTTTCCCTCACGGGTCGGCAGGGGTTCCTGGGAGCGGAAGCCCTTTTCTTACGAGATTTTTCAAGGCTGGCCCCTCTTTTTTTCTGTGAAGCGAGGTTTTTTTCCAACCCCCAAATTTTTTTTTTTTTTTTATTACACCTTGGCGTTGAATTGGCCGCAGAAACCTCCGCAGTTGGTCGGGAAAAAAAAAACCCTTTTTTTCCCCCCTTCCGGCGGCGGTCCTTTTTTCCTTGGCCATGTAGGACAGCCTTCCTCTGCCCAATAGATCCCCCCTGACGGCGTCCAGACTTGCTGGGCCCCCCCCCCTCGTCCAATTTCTCTTTTTCTTATTGGCCCGATATTGATAAGATCGTAACCCTCTCCCTCGAAGTTCCTTTTTTTTGACCCGTATTACGGCCCCCCAATAGCGAGAAAGGAGGGGCTTCTTTTTTTCTCGGTCAACATCCACCAAAACTCTCCCCTTTCCCCCTTTTTCTTTCTTTTGCCTTCTGTAAGCCTCGCTCGCCCGTTTCCCTATACGCGGTACACGATTTAAAAAACCTTTCCCTTGGACCCACGTCCATTCGGGATTCGGGTTCCTTTCCTTTTTTCGCACGCCCCGCCCCATCAATCTGGCGTCGCTTCCCTTTCCTCAGGACCAAAGTACACCGCTTCTTTTTGTTTGTTGAGAGAGATGGGAATTCCCCCCTCCCCCCCTCCCTTTTTTTCTTGCCCGGGCCTCGATTTTCTTTTTTCTTTTTCCCCCCTCGGCCAAAGATTGATGGTTTGGCGGGTTCCTTCCCTCCGGCCAAACAAAGGAAAGATGACCGTTTGTTCCCTTCGGCCGCCTTCACCTGCGCGCTCTTTTCTGATCGGTCGCGGACCGGCTTCCACACTTTTTTTAGTGGACAGGAAGGGCATCATTCGGGGGCAAACGTTCCCCCGACTCTTTTTTGATGGGGCTTCCCGCTGGAATAGCAAGAAGCTTGTCCCTTCCTTTCCGTCCCCTCTTTTTTCGCGGGAGGGGCTCGGTTCGACTTTGGCGCAATATTCGCAAAATTTCCCCCCCCCAACCGGGGACAAGCACTTTTCTTTCCCCTTTTTCTTTTCGCCGATGGCCGAGGTGCTTCTTTCTTCCTACATGGCCCCTCCCGGGTCCTTCGGTTTTACCGACACGCTTCCCCCTTCTTCCCTTTTTTGGCGTGCCATTGTCCTGTTCGAGGCCATGTGGATCCTTTTGTTTTTTCTTCGCCCGCGACTCAGGACGGGAAGAGGGAACGGCTTTTCTTTTTTCTCAGGGCTTTTAACTTTCTGATTCACAGCTCACGGGCACCTTTTTCCCATCTGCGCAGGCGTGCATTTCCCTTTCTCTGACCTTTTTTCCATTTACAGGCGGGCCTTGCGACGCATTCGTCTTCCTTTTTTTTGCTTCGCGAGAGCTTGCCGCAGCTCGTCCTCCCCGCGTTGAACTTAAACAGACGAGGTAACACCTTTTCTCCCTCCCTTCCACAGCTACAAAGGTTACTCTTTTCCGGCTGCTCCCCCTCTCAGTATTCGAGGAGGAAATCCTTTCTTCTTTTTCTTGGAGCAGAATACCCCTTTCCCTCTTTGATGGAAGTCGCCGGACGGCCCCCCAACCGACATCCTTCTGGTTGTCTGCGTTCTTTTCTCCCTTTTTCGTCCACCCCGACTTCCGAGGCGCGCCGACCTATGTCTTAGAGCAGGCAACCGCGCTTGGCTATCGTGGGTCAAAGGGTGGTCCTTCCTCCCTCCCTCTTTTCTTGCGCGGAGGAACTGGATGTCAGTTTCCTCGCTCAGGTGATGGACCTCGCCGTGCTGGAAAACGGTCCCCCCCTCTCGCTCTGTATGGGCTAAACCTCCGAGGAGAATTAGATTCCCTATTTCTGCATCCCCCCCCCCAGGATGCTTCTTTCCTCTCCCCCTCCCCGGGCTTTTCGTAACCCATGTCTTCGTAGCGGTAGGCTTCCTCCAGGCGCCTCCTTTCCCCCCCCCCTTGCCGGCCAGCCTCCTCCCTCGCACGCCGCCAAAAGTCTCTTATACGTAACCTGTGCCGGCTTTTTTCCTTCCCTTTTTTTTTTGTTCCCGCAAAATGTTTTTTCTGCTTTTCATGACGGGTCTTTTTCGTCCCGAGTTACAAGTCTTTTTTCTCTTCCCCGGTCACCCGGGAGCGGTCGCTTCGTATCTCCCCCCGTGCCCGTAGCTTCTTACCGATGCTTGTTTTCTCATCTATCGATTGAATCGTTTTCCCCTTTTTTTCTCCTCTCCCCCGGGGGAAACCGTTCGTCCTCTTTTTCCTTTTTGTGAGAGATTTTTGTTTGTCCCCCTCTGATTACAAGGCCTCTTCCCGATTGGAAGAAGCATGACCCTCCTGGAATAGTGACCCTTTGTCGAGAATAATGGCCTCCCTTTCCCTCTTCCCCCTCTTTTCCAATTAATTACGTTGTTGTTGTGTGCTTTCCCTTTCCCCCAAAGAAGTCCTCCCTGCTTTCAAAACGGAGGGGCCTGACCCCCCCGTTTCCCCCCCCATGGATAGTCCAATCGCCTCTTCCCCTCGCGCGTTAGATAATGATGCACCTTTTCCTTTTAAACTGGAAAGAAAGGGGCCAAAAACTCGAAGCGAGGCTCCAGAAAATGTCAGGGGAAAAAGAGGCCCCCTTCGGTCTTCCTGGAGCGATGTGGGCAGATGGCAAACAACGTGGTTTGCGACGGGGCCTTTTTCGTAAGGCCGGACCGCGTCCCCCTTTTCCCTTCCCTTCCTTGTAAAAGTCGGGGACGTTTCTCCTTACAAGACAAGACCCCGTCCTTTCCCCTTCCCTTCCCCCCGCCAAACATTGCTGGCCCCGGTCCCCTTCAGGCATGCGGGCAAATTTTCCCCTGCATGTTAAAATTTGGCGGGCCTTCGGCTCGCGAGGGACTGCAGGGGTTGGCCCCCTTTACTGCCCAGGGAGGCCTCCTTCCCCCCTTTTTCTGGTCGTCGCCTCCCTTTCCCAACCAGTTCCATGGTTTTTTTCTTCTGACCCGCCGCAGGCCCTTCCCGTTCCTGGAGGAAGGGTTTTCCTCAGAAATAGGATCTGGGGTTCGGAGAAATGAGTTTTTTATTCCATTCCCCCCCCCCGCGCTGTCTTCAGTCCGGCGAAAATATGCTTCCTTTTTCCCTTTTTTCTTTTTCCCCATCACCTGAAAGCGCCGTCCTCCCCCCGTCCTTCAGAGATGGGTCTCTTCCCTTTTTTTTCCCCCCACGACAGAAAATAAGCGGGCGGCCTTATTGTTTCCTCCTTTTGATGATAGAAGAACATTCCCCTCCCCCCTCCCTCTTTTATAGTGACTCCGGTCCCCCTTCAAACGTAACCGACGCAGACACTCTTCTTTTTTTTTTCTTCTCCTTCGGGCGACTGACAGCAGCGGGCACCCCTTATTATACACCCTCCTTTTTGGTCGGCTTTACGGGCCTCGGAGCCTTCTTTATAAGGGCGCGTTGTCTTTCCCCCCAAGTTGAGGGGACATTGTAAGGCTTTTTTCCCTTTTTTTCTTTTCCCTCTCCTCTAATAAAGCTTCCCCCTCCTTTTTTACATCGGTCAGTTAAGTCTTCGGCCCACGCGGTGGGCGAGGCTTCCTGGTCCCTTTCTTTCCCCGTGCCTGCACTCAAAGGGCTAAACAATGCTTGTCCCTCCCCTTTCCCCGGGAAATGGGACCCTCTGCTCTGAACTTTCATGGAAACGGCGCAGTTTACCCTTTTGAGCGGATCCCCCCTCCCTTTCCCTTCGCAGATCAAGCTTGCCCGTGGTGGAAGAGAGGGGTCCCCTTACCCCCCCCCTCCCTTTCTTGAGTCCCCTTTTGTGCGTTGAGGTTTTGCATTCCCATTTTTCTACCCTTCATGCGCACCACGCCCTTCCCTTTTGGGCGCTTTTTTTTCCCCTGCCCTGCCGGCTTAAGACGGCGGCCCTTTTTTTCTTTTTTTTTCCCCCCCCATGTAGGACACATCCCCTCCACACCGCTCTGGCCCTTTTTCCTGAGATTTCAGCCTTGCTGGCCCCTTTTTCCTCCTTTTTTTCTCTCCGGGAAAAACTTTGCGAATATTTTTCCTTTTTTCCCTCCCCTTTACCGAGCCTGGGCGACGAACCTTCTTTTCCATTTTTGCCAAAGCTTCTTGAGATGCAGGCTTCTCTTCCCTTTCCCGGGCGTTCCCCTCCTTCGTGAATTCTTGATTTTTTTTTCCCTTGTCTTTTTCTGGCTCTCTTTTGTCCGCCATGTAACCTCCTGATCGAGGTCACTTACTCTTTCCCCCCAACCCCGGTTCAACGGGGCTCCGGAGCCGTTCTTCCTTTTTTTCCCGCCCCTCCCAAAATTCAAGATTTTGGCCTTTCTTCCCCCCGGCAAGACCAAGTACACGGATGTTTTTTTTTTTTTTCCCC